>Ga0222427_100041_pt1 | contig 375158 bp, 282 predicted proteins | sample 2B20Ametagenome_FD_182890 | JGI IMG/M metagenome (GOLD analysis project Ga0222427, IMG submission 182890) | Enriched microbial communities from leaf-cutter ant dump, University of Wisconsin, Madison, United States - 2B20A (version 2) | ecosystem: Environmental > Terrestrial > Nest > Insects... | reverse complement strand
ATTGTAAAATGAAGTTTTTGATTCCAACTATTTATAATAATCAGAATTCTTTTTTTATATCTCTGATCTTGGACCGAATTGAACTATTCTTGAATTTGTTCATGACTTTCGACTTTCGTCTGTCTACTCGTCACGCTTACATGATTGTGTTTTCTTAAAGAACTTCTCTCGCTTCAACTTCCGTATCCGCTATATTCCGATGGGCACCAGGCCCCTCTTTATCTTTTTTTGTTTCCCTTCGTTTCCGTTGGGACTGCAAAGGTAGAAATCTTTTCCGGACTTCCAAAAAACTTTTGAAGTTTTTTTTTCTTTTCCCTTTTTCCGATTTCCGCGTTAAAATAAACTCAGCGGGATTTTAAATCCTGCCGAACCCTCTTAAACCCTTCTTTTTTTCATGGTTCCTTCTTTCGAAGTAACCGTCCCTCCCTTGCGGAGTGGTGCAAAGATAGGGAGTTTAATAACAAACTTCCAAGACTTTTGTTCTTATTATTTTCATTTTGTCGCTAACTGGCTGTCAATATGGAAGATTCTTTTTGCGTTCTGGCCGTGGGAGCTGCAGAGGGTGGGGAAAAAGGGCTGATCACAGGACTGCGGAATAACCCCTTTCATAACTGTACTTTCTTATTCTTTTAGTTAGGGTTTAGTTAGGGTTTGTTTAGGTTTAGTTTAGGTATAGTATAGGTAGGACCTAAACTAAACCTAATTTAATACTAGGCTAAATATAAACAAAAGCTACACTAAGGAATAAGAAGTGCAGAACTCTTCTTTATTTAGGGGAGATCATGCCCCTCGTTCGGGGATGAGGCTCCGGATTCCGGGAAGAGCCTGTGGAAACCTCCTGTCCCCTCCCCACCTGCTCCCTGCTAGGGTCCGGGCGGGGTCGGCGTAGCTTCGGGGAACATTCGGGACAGCTTGTGGACAGCTTCGGTTTGCCAGCGTGCCGCGTCCGTGTTGCCTCCGACTATTACCCTGTACTCACCCCGCCACCATCACGGACAGATGGCGTTCCGAGGCGAACATTGCCCCCTGCATGCCCCGACCGGGGGCCAACGCTGACCCGAACCGCAACCGAAAACCTCTGCAACAACGCTCGAAACACGAAGACAACTCGCTATAAATAGCTATAACCAGATAAAAAGAAGTCGGGAGGTTCAGCATCGCACTGGGAATGCTTTAATTTAACGATGCAGTGGAACAGTCGTTGTTTCACGCCCCCCGCAGGTTTAAGGTGATATGTAGGTACTTTTTATTTAGCCGCAATACACCCTGAATCCGTGTTGAGTCCGAGATGAGTACGTGTCTATACGCAGCAAGCCCTGTGGCAGCATGCCGCAAATCTGCTTAAACAGTGCTTAGAGCGGCTTTCGGGACCGAATGAAGACCGGATAAGCCCTGGATAAAGACCAAATAGCGCGATATACTCTGACTTGAGTGTTATCAGTCAGCCTTCAACTAATGGTTCTTTATAAAGATAAAAGCATTTTTATCTATTTTTTTGTGTAGATTTATCTTCTTAAAATAACCACCAAAGCGATGAGCAGAACTACCCTGAAAGATATAGCCTTGGCACTCAATATTTCTGTTTCGACGGTTTCCAAAGCATTATCAGACAGCTACGAAATAAGTGAAGCGACTAAAAAGATAGTTCAGGAATATGCCAAAAAGCATAATTTCCATCCAAATAAATTAGCGCGGAGCTTGAAAATAGGAAAATCCAATACCATAGGGGTTGTTGTATCCAATATTAGCAATACATTCGTTTCACAAATCCTGGATGGAATTCAAATAGCCTCTCAGCAGACTGTATTTGATGTTATTTTCATGCAAAGTCGGGAAGACGAACGGATCGAAAAAAATTGTATTGACGTTTTGCGCATGCGAGGCGTTGATGGCTTAATGATATCTCCGGTCTCCTCGGATTCAAACATTGATGAACTGAAAGCATTAATCAAATCGCAGATACCTGTTGTTATTTTTGACCGCATCAATCACCAGCTCGATACCTTCAAAGTTGGGGTCAATAATTTTCAAGGCGCATATAACGCTACAAAACATCTCATCGAACAAGGCAAAAAAAACATTTTACATATCACAGGAAAGAACCTGGGTGTTGCAGCCGAACGATTAAATGGTTTCAAATCGGCCTTATCAGATGCGGATATCCCATTCAATAAAAACCATTATATCGAATGCAGCCTTAATAATACCACCGATATAGATCGAACGATAAAAGAAATTGTAATTCGGGAATATATTGAGAACAAGAATATAGATGCGATTTTTGGAGCAACAGATGTTATTACAACCAGAACATTGGGCATTTTAGCTGAACTGCAGATTGAGGTCCCGTTTCAGGTTGCCGTTATCGGTTTTTCAAATACGCAAATTGCCGCCTCGTTAAATCCGGCGCTATCCACAGTTGTACAGCCAGCTACCGAAATTGGCGAATTGGCAACAAATAAATTAATCGCCACCATTAACCAAACGAGACCAATACATGAATTTGAAACGATAGAGCTTCCGACACAGCTCATTATCCGCAAATCTTCTTTATAATTTTTGTCATTATATGAAGCTATATCATTCATTAAAATACTCTTTTGAAAATCAGAATTAGATTTTGTTGGTGCATTATCGGATTTAATTTTGAGTGAAATTGCAGAAGTTTATTTGGAGACAAAATCAAAAAATTGACTTTTGATACAGCCTCACTTAAAAATAAAAACAGCCGGGAAACAGGAAGAACAATACCTCCAATTTCTCGGCTATTGTATAAACGCTCCAGTGGAACGTTATAGATCGTTAATTAAATTTGTCCTTCTGGTATTATTCACCGGCAATACCATATTCCAGGCCCCGCAATTCGGCTAAGCCTCTCAATCGTCCAATAGCAGAATAGCCCGGATTCGTCACCTTATTAAGATCATCCAGCATCTGATGCCCATGATCTGGCCTGAATGGAATAGCTGTAGATCTCAACTGGTTTTCAGCAACCAAGATCTTCATTATTTTATACATATTGACATCACCATCCAAATGATCCGCCTCGTAAAAACTCCCGATCGCATCTTTCTTCACATTTCGTAAGTGAACAAAGTTTACCCGCCCTTTGATATTTTCCAAGATTGCTGGTAAATCATTTGTTTGACTAGCTCCCAAGGATCCCGTACAAAAACAAACGCCATTGAATTGTTGTGGAACTTCATTCAGAAAATAGTCAAAATCCTCACCATTACTGGCAATGCGAGGCAAACCTAAAATAGAGTACGGTGGATCATCAGGGTGAATGGTCATGCATATACCATTCTCCTCACAGGTTGCCGCGATTCCCCGAAGAAAATAAACCAAATTATCGCGCAAACCATCTTTTCCAATATGCTTATAGGTATCAATACTTGCTTTCAATGCTTCTAATTCCACACTCTTCTCTCCTGGAATTCCCATTAAGACAACATTTGCCAATTCATCTTTTTGTCGTTCCGAAATCTCTTCAAACCGCAAAGATGCCCCTTTAACAACATCTTCGGGATACTCCGTGCGGGCGGCATCTCGTTTTAATATAAATATATCGAAGAGTGCCAAATCAATCCAATCAAAGTACAGTGCCTTTGAACCATCTGCCATCAATAGATCCAATTGTGTCCTAGTCCAATCCAGCACTGGCATAAAATTATAGCAGATGGTTTTAATACCACACTGGGCGAGGTTGGCCAATGTCTGGTTATACTTAGCGATATACTCATCAGCTTTCGGTCCTTTTGTCTTAATTTCTTCATGAACCGTCACGCTCTCCACCACTGACCAAACTAAGCCCGCATCTTCAATAATACGTTTTCGTTCCTGAATATCGGCTAGAGGCCAAATTTCCCCATGAGGAATATGATGTAATGCCGTTACGATGCCCGTTGCACCGGCCTGTTTAACATCCTGTAAAGATACCGGATCGTTGGGACCATACCAACGCCATGTTTGTTCTAATTTATTCATCTCAAAATTTCGTTAAACGCCACACCATGCATTAAAGCCACCATCCACAAAAACCGTTTCTCCAGTTACAAATGCTGAGGCATCACTCAACAAATAGATCAAAGTCCCTTTCAATTCCCGCGGATCTCCCAATCGATTATAAGGTGTTCCGCTGAGTATCCGCTTGGTTCGTTCACTATAGCTACCGTCGGAGTTTATTAATAGATTTTTGTTTTGTTTGGTCAGGAAGACACCCGGAGCAATTGCATTGACGCGAACTTGGTCACCGTAACGTTGCGCAAGTTCCGTTGCCATCCATTTTGTATAACCGTCAATACCGTGTTTAGCAACGGTATATCCTAATACCCGTGTGAAGGGCCTGCTTGCAGTCAGGGAGGAAATATTTACGATTACACCCTTTCCGCTTTCTGCTATTTCACGGCCAATAATATGTGTAGGAATAATTGTTCCATAAAGGTTCAGCTCAATCGCTTTGATGGTGTCCTGAATATTGCTTGCAAACAGATCTTGATCAGCTCCTATTGTTGCGCCCGGGATATTTCCGCCAACAGCATTCACAAGTCCGTCTATTCGTCCCCATTTATTGAGGACTTCATCCTTTGCTCTGCTGATATCCTGTTCGTCCATGATATCTACTTCTACAAACATGGCCTCCCCACCAAGGGATTCCACCTGTTGCACACGCTCTGTTCCGGTCTGCTGATTACGTCCAAGAATAGCAACTTTAGCCTCTGCTTCAGCCAGTGCTTCCACAAATGCTTCACCTAGAATTCCCGTACCTCCCGTGATAACGACAACCTTATCTTTTAATGAAAATGGGTTATTACTCATGTATTTCTATTTCAAATTGGTATTTATCCCCAATTTTATTGATAATAACCTTAATTACAAAAAAAAGTAATTGATTTAATTACGATAACGTTTTAGTTAACACTACTCTATTTTCCCTCTTCTTCGATTATTTCATCATCAAACAGAATTCTTACCGAAGGGGTATAAGTATCGTCGTGCTGGCCCGATTTATTCGCCCAGAAAAAAGCGCATAAAAACACCAAGGCCAAAAGGACACTACAACCGATTAGAATGTACATGATTTCCATAACAACTATAGTTTATGACGTTTTGCATACCATCTTGTCATTAAGCTGGTAAAAGAGATGATCGTAACAGTACTTATCGGCATCAAAATTGCCGCAAATAAGGGCGACATAATCCCCTGAATGGCAAAACTCAGCCCGATTATATTATAAAGTAAAGATATCCCAAAACTCATGTGAATCACCTTTACAGCATCTTTACTAAAAGCAAAGAAATCGGATAGTTTTGAAAACGACTCTCCGTCAAGAATAGCATCACATCCGGGTGAAAAGTTATTAATATCATCACTGACCGCAATTCCCAAATCAGCTTTACGCAATGCTCCGGCATCATTCAATCCATCACCGATCATACAGACATGTTTTCCTTCCTGCTGAAATTTCTGAATACGCCCCAGTTTTTCCATTGGCGACTGGTTAAATATCAAACAGGCTGCTGAGGGAAAAATCAATTTTAGTGCATCCAGACGTCGGTCATTATCTCCCGATATCAGATGCAGGTCGTAACGAGGTTTGAAATCTTCGATCAATGCCGACAAGCCTGCTCTCCAGGCCTGCTCCATGGTAAAATATCCTTTCAGTTCATCACCGATGCGTACGAATACGACAGATCCGTCGGTCTTGATCTTTCCTATATTCAAAAAATTGGCGCTACCGACCTTAACCACCTGCCCTGCAAGTTCAGCCGTCATTCCTTTTCCGGGAAACTCTTTGAAGTTTGTCACCGGAATATCCGATGACACATTCAGCCATTTCACGATCTCACGGCTTAACGGATGGCTAGAATTTCGACATGTTGCATTGAGCAACTTTTTTTCGTTCGTTGTAAGTGCTCCTTCAAAATAAATAGAAGTTGCTTTGGGCGAAGAAATAGTCCCTGTTTTGTCGAAAACGAGTGTGTCTATCGTTGCCATCTGTTCGATTGCAGCGGTATTTTTAACATAAAATTTATTTCGATCGAAAATACTTAATGCCGCAGATAGGGTGAATGGAGAGCTCAACGCCAATGCGCAAGGGCACGCAATAATCAGCACTGCCGTAAAAGCTCCCCAGGCCCTGTTGGCACTTCCATCTACAGCCCAATAAAGCGCTGCAAAGAAAGCGATCGCCAATAAAACAACAGTAAAATATTTACTTATAAAGTTTACAAAAGTCTGAAAATGCTTATCGTAATCTTTATAGTTTTCATTATTCCATAATTTGGTCAGATACGACTGAGAAATTGGCTTTACGACCTCCAGTTCGATTGCCTCCCCTGTCTGACGTCCCCCAGCATAAATAATTTCCCCTAAGGTTTTACTCACAGGACTTGATTCGCCGGTTACAAAACTAAAGTCAATTGCTGCATCGCCTTTTAATAATATGGCGTCTGCCGGGATAATCTCATTGTTGCGAACAAGGATACGGTCTCCGATATGAATATCGGCCAATTGTACGGGTTTGTCCCCATTTTCAGTAAGCACGGTTACCGCAACGGGGAAATAGCTCCGATAATCCCTTTCAAAAGAAATGTGATAATAAGTCCGCTGCTGTACCCACTTTCCGATCAGAATAAAGAACACCAAGCTACACAAAGTATCTGTAAAACCAGCTCCAGTCTGCGTTATTACTTCGAAAGCCGAACGTAAAAACAGCACCAAAATACCCAAGGCCAAAGGGACGTCCAGATTCAACCTTTTTTGTTTCAAACTGACATACGCGGACTTAAAGTAATCTGAAGCACAATACAACAAAACTGGCAAGCCAAAAGCTAAATTGATGTAACCGAAAAAACTCGCATACTCCTTTTCAAATGCTCCCATACCAAAGTAGTCCGGAAAACTAAATAACATCGAATTTCCGAAACAGAATCCTGCTACTGCAATCTTGGCAACCAAGGGATTCAGGTTATTCTTGTTTCCCTCTTTAACGACATCCTGCAAAGTAATTTTGGGATCATAGCCAATGTTCACTAAGAGGTAAACTAAATCTTTCAGAGGAAGTAAAGTATGATTAAAGGTAATACTGGCCTGTTTTTTCATAAAGTCCACACGGGACTGCAGCACATTTGGATTGAGCTTATAAAGATTTTCCAATAGCCAAATACATGAGCTACAATGGATAGCGGGAATATAAAAAGTAATGATAGTCATTTTATCATCCTTAAAATCAACTAATTTAGTAGCAATCTGTGGTTCATCCAAATATGAAAAATCCGCTTGTTTTTCTTTATTGGATTTCCCCGGATGCTGATTATAACGGTAGTACTGTTGCATCCCCCCATCCTGCAAAACCTGATATACCGTTTGACATCCGAGGCAGCAAAAATCATGATCATCGAGACAGTAACCTGTTTCTTCGATTCTGTCTCCGCAGTGGAAACATTTTTCGATTCGTTGTACTTCTTCCTTTATTGCCGCCATATCACCTATTAAATTGCTTCACTAAATAATTGCTTTTTGGTACGCAGCTTCAAAAAACGCTGATCAAAAGCCATACAAATATTCCGTAGAAATGAACGCCCCACAGCAGTACATTGAATCAGCTCACCCTCTATGCTAACCAAGCCATCCTGAACCAATATTGACAATTCCTCTTTAATCTGTTCGGTTAAACCCGATGCAGGATCCAATTGCACTTTACCTTTACACATCATATCGAGAATATAACGTCTTATGACCAGATCTTCCGCATTAAGGATATGTCCTTTCACTACGGGCAACACACCCGATGCGATCAGCTTATGATATTCCTCAACTGTTTTCACATTTTGTGCGAAACCAGCCCAAGCGTCACTGATTGAAGACACACCTAGACCAATTAATAACGGGTTAAACCGATCCGCATAACCCATAAAATTACGGTGCAAGCGTTCCTCCTGAAAAGCCAGATAGAGCTCATCGTCTTTTTTCGAAAAATGGTCCATCCCGATATCTGCGTAGCCCTGTGCCAGAATCAGTTTTTTCCCAAGATTATAAAGCGCTAGTTTGGCAGTGCCCTTTGGCAGATCCGCTTCCGTATAATGCCGCTGTCCAGGTTTCAACCAAGGGACATGGGCATAACTATAAAAAGATATCCGATCAGGCTTGAGCAGCATGGATTTATCAATGGTATCCTGTACAGATGCTTGGGTCTGCTTCGGCAATCCGTAGATCAAATCAAAATTAATGGATTCAAAACCGATCTCTCTGGCATTCAACATCACTGCTTCAACTTCTTCAAAGGTCTGCTGTCTATTGATCATAAACTGCACCAAAGGGTCAAAATCCTGTATCCCTAAGCTAAGACGACGGAAGCCTAGGTCGAAAAGAATCTGTAGGTGTTCGGTTGTGGTATTAGCTGGGTGCGCTTCAAATGAAAAAGAGCGATCTGCTGTGACATTGACATCTTTCAGAATCCCCTCAATCAAGAATTTTAAGTTTTTCGGTTGAAAAAAAGTTGGTGTGCCGCCGCCCAGATGTATTTCTGAGACGAGCAGTTTCTCTCCTTTAAAAATACCCCGATACATCTCCCACTCCTTCAGGAGCGCCGTAATATAAGGAAGTTCAACCTGATGATTTTTTGTGATTCGTGTATTACAACCACAGTATGTGCATAGACTTTCGCAAAAGGGCAGGTGGATATATAGGCTCATTCCCTTATCTTTTGACTGCCGGAAAGTATGGTATACTTGATCCTTCCAAGCTTTGGCAGAAAATGTGCTCTCGTCCCAAAATGGAACTGTCGGATAACTGGTATACCGTGGAGCCGCAACATTGTATTTCTGCACCAATTCCTCCATAGATTTTTCTTGTGTACTCATTGAAAGTTATTTTTTTGCGCAGTCATTTAAACAACAGCACGCTTTACCGACACATTTTTCCATTCCCCAAAGATTGAGATTCCGGACAGTCTGTTCTGCCAGTCCTTTTGGGCTTTGATCCTCAAAAGGCGCATTGGCAATCTGAATGCTCAAATCGCCCGCTTTGACCAAATCAATATGGGATGTATGCTTACTTCTTGTCATGATCTTACTAATTCCTAATTTTTTTAAATTAAGTAGCATTTTATCATCCAAAATATCTCCTCCTGAGATGACAACCGCATCCTTTCCGCGCGCATAATTTTGCGTTTCGGCATTTAATCCGTTTGAGATCAGGGTGAGGTCATGCTGTTTTGCATTGGCCAATGCCCAAAACTCCTTTTCAAATGACCTCACATTATATACAACTACTTTCATTTTGAATTCTACAATCAACCACGTATAAGTTTATCCTAAAAACAAAATTAGCTCATAGCTCGACCTAAAAACATGATACAAGACCATATCTGACAATGATATATATCACAATTACACAAAAAGGGTGTATCCGAAGAATTCGGACACACCCTTTTTGTATTGATAATTATGACCCGTAAGCTTCAAAGCTCACGCCATATTTACTTGTTTGATTGTTATTGTTTTACATCCCTTAAATTTTTGATCGAATTGATGTAAATCTTTCCTTTTTCCTTCGAGATCAGCTTTTCCTCTTTAAAATCAGAAAGCATACGTGAAACTGTTTCATTTGCCGTACCAGCTATCGAAGCAATCCCATCTCTGGTAATATCAATTGTACAGGCATTGACCTCATTGATATTGATTCCGCTTTTTTCGGCGACACTGATCAAAGCATTGGCCACACGTTTGCGGACAGAATGGTATGCGAAGCCCAACAATTGCTCTTCTTTTTCACGAAGGTCCACCGAAAGTAATTTAATAAATTTGCTAGCTATAGCAGGTTTTTTCCATAGGAGCTCCAAAAAGGCGTCTTTTGGTATTAAAATAACTTCGCTGGATTCAACAGCTTCCGCATAATCTTCATAGTTTTCATTCAACAGTACAGAAGCATAGCCAAAATAATTCCCTCCTATATAAATCCCTGTCGATAGTTCCCGCCCATCTTTGTACAACTTAAAGCTACGAATCTGCCCCGATTTGACATAATATACATACGTAGGTGAATCGTCTTTCTCAAAGATTGACTGTTTCTTTTTTACCGTTTTCACACGCGAATTGGCGAGCAATTCTTGCAGTAATAAAACTTGTTCCTCTTCACTCAGGTTCAAATCATCGTCCACGGCCGAATCTGCGGATAACTGCTCATGCTTTTTCAGACGAACCTCAATTGCGTTCATCAGTTCCACATCATCAAAAGGTTTGGTCAGGTAATCATCCGCCCCCATCTCCATTGCCTTACGCATATCTGCGCGTTCGGCTTTTGCGGTCAGAAAAATAAAAGGAATTTTTGCGGTACTCTCTATCTTGCTCAGCATAAATAGCACACCATAACCATCCAATTCTGGCATCATGATATCACAGAGAATCAAATCAGGGATATGTCGAGTTGCCAAATCAACTCCGACCCGACCATTCTCAGCCGTAATCACCTCATACCGTCCTGTCAACTCTAAAATCTCGGTTGTTCCCTCTCTAATGTCAATATTATCCTCAATGATTAGAATAGTCTTTTTATTGTTCATGTCTCAATAATTATTGATGAGTGTCTATTGTCATTGCTTTCAATTAACTTTTTTACACTCAGTTCTTCATTCGTATTTATAGTCATTTGAATACACAAATCCTTTCCATTTATGATCGACAAGGCTATCGTTCTACCATCGATTCAGATAGAATTTAAATCTTATCAAAACTGACTTTAAATGATGTTCCCTTATGCAATTCCGAAACAAATTCCATTTTACCCTCCATAAGCTCGATATACCTTTTTACGATATTTAAGCCCAGTCCAGTCCCCGGAATATTTCCGGTGTTATGAGCTCTGAAAAACGGTTCGAACAAATGCACCTGATCTTCTTTGGGAATACCTATACCATTATCCTTAACGGAGATCGAACAGCCCTTATCATCGATACAGGTTGTAAATTCTATTAAAGTATCTTCACCCGAATATTTGATGGCGTTGGAAATCAAATTCACCAACGCATTTTTTAACAAGTTCGTATCCAGCGAGAAATGTCCGATTTCACCGGTATGCTGGTAGACAATATGCTGATTTTTCTTACAGATCAATTGCATCTCCTCGGTGATTTCTTCCGCCAGTTCAACCAGATTAATATACTGTTTGTTCATGACCACAATTCCCGCTTCCAATTTTTCCAGTGAGAGAAAATCATTTAATATACTGGTGAGAAGCTGCACTGCCCCCTTGATTTTGTTGGTATGTTTGATAATACTGGCCTTATCATCGGGACGGTCCGCATATTTTTCAATCAGTGAAGCCGACAATTGGACAGAGCTCAGCGGTGTGCGGAATTCATGTGAGGCCATGGATACAAAACGTGATTTCAGCTGGTTAAGTTCAATTTCTTTTTCCAGAGATTTGGAAACTTCTGCTTTTGCTTTCTCCAGTTCGGAAACCAGTGATATCAAATCACGTGTCCTTTCACTGACTTTATGTTCCAATTCGGCGGCATGCTGTTTTAGCATATCTTCCGCTGCCTTTTCACGTGAGAGATCATGGATAAATCCTGTAAAAATATTTTTGTCTTTAAGCCAGACTTCACTCACTGCCAGTCGAAACGGAAATGTCTTTCCGCTCTTCTTTAGCCCCATCACCTCGCGGCCGATCCCTATAATTTTTTTATGGCCGGTGGTTTGATAATTATGAATATAACTATCATGATTACCCCGATCGGGCTCAGGCATTAACATCGACACATTATGTCCTATTACTTCTTCAGCGTTATATCCAAACAATTCTAAGGCAGCAGGGTTAATGCTTTCGACATTCCCCCTGTTGTCTATGGTAATAATTCCATCAATTGCATGGTCTATTATGGCCGCCAAAAGCCTTCCGCCTTCCATGATCATTTTTATTTCACCAATTTTTTGTATTTAATGCGATGTGGAGTTACGTCCCCCAAACGTTTTTTACGGTTTTCCTCATATTCGGTATAGTTACCTTCAAAGAAATACACCTGAGAATCGCCTTCAAAAGCAAGAATATGTGTACAGATACGGTCCAAAAACCATCTATCATGGGAGATGACCACAGCACAGCCACCAAAATTCTCCAGACCTTCCTCTAAAGCACGTAATGTATTGACATCGATGTCATTGGTCGGTTCATCGAGGAGGAGCACATTTGATCCTTCTTTTAGCGTGATCGCCAAATGGACACGGTTGCGTTCTCCACCGGAAAGCACACCGACTTTCTTTTGTTGGTCAGCACCATTAAAGTTAAATTTAGACACATAAGCTCTGGAATTTACGGAGCGATTGCCTAGAATCATGTTATCGTTACCGCCAGTGATATTTTCCCAAACAGATTTCTCAGGATCAAGGTCATGGTGCATCTGATCGACATACCCCAATTTGACAGTCTCTCCTACTTTGAACGATCCCGTATCCGGCGTCTCCTGTCCCGTGATCAGGCGGAATAAGGTTGTTTTACCCGCGCCATTTGGTCCGATGATCCCAACGATACCCGCAGGAGGCAACATGAAACTTAGATTTTCAAATAAAATACGGTCGCCATAAGCTTTGGAGATATCGGTTGCCTCGATGACAGAGTTACCCAAACGCGGCCCAGGCGGAATAAATAATTCCAATTTCTCTTCGCGTTCTTTGGTTTCCTCAGAAGCCAATTTTTCATAGTTATGAAGACGGGCTTTCGATTTGGCATGGCGTGCCTTTGGAGCCATACGTACCCACTCCAGCTCACGCTCCAATGTTTTCTGACGTTTGGTTTCCTGTTTTTCTTCCTGTGCCAGGCGTTTAGCCTTTTGGTCTAACCAAGAGGAATAATTTCCTTTCCATGGAATACCTTCACCACGGTCCAATTCTAAGATCCATCCGGCGACGTTATCCAAGAAGTAACGGTCGTGGGTGACGGCAATGACAGTTCCTTTATATTGTTTTAAATGTTGTTCTAACCAGTCGATAGACTCTGCATCCAAGTGGTTGGTCGGCTCATCGAGCAATAACACATCTGGTTCTTGCAATAATAAGCGACATAATGCTACACGTCTGCGCTCGCCACCTGACAAATTGGCAATTTTAGCATCAGGTTCGGGACAACGTAAGGCATCCATTGCTCTATCCAATTTGGAATCGATTTCCCAGGCATTTGTTGCGTCAATTTTATCTTGTAATTCACCTTGTCTGGCCAACAGTTTATCCATCTCATCTGGATTTTCGTAGACCTCAGGCAAGCCGAATTTCTCATTGATTTCTTCGTATTCTTTTAAGGTCGCCGTAATTTCAGCAACACCCTCCTGTACAATTTCAAGAACGGTCTTTTCGAGATCCAATTGGGGTTCTTGTGCCAAATATCCCACAGAGTAACCCGGAGAAAACACGACTTCACCCTGATAAGATTTGTCCAAACCCGCGATAATTTTCAATAGTGAGGATTTTCCGGATCCGTTCAAACCGATCACGCCGATTTTGGCACCATAGAAAAAAGATAAATAGATATTTTTTAGAACTTGTTTTTGAGGCGGATAGATTTTGTTGACACCCGCCATCGAAAAAATAATCTTCTCGTCTGACATAAAATTTAAAAAAATTGGAAAACTCTTGTTATATTAACATACAAATGTAATCTTTTATACTGACATTTTGGACGTATAATGGTCATGGCTTAATTGTTGATGACATTATTTAAAATAATTTTAAGGTTTGAAATGTAGAATTTACTACATTTATATATCCTTAATATAAAACAGAAAGGTATTCAATGGAAGCAAAATTTTCACCGCGCGTAAAGGATGTCATATCGTACAGTAGAGAGGAAGCTTTGAGATTGCGTCACGATTATATAGGCACAGAGCACTTGTTGCTCGGCTTGATTCGTGAAGGCGATGGAATGGCGATCAAAATCCTTAAAAACATAGGCATTGACACAACTGCCCTACGTCAATCTGTGGAAGACGCAGTGAAGGGGGCATCTGTATCACGTGCACCTATTGGCAACATGCCGTTAACTAAACAAGCTGAAAAAGTTCTGAAAATTACTTATTTGGAAGCGAAGATTTTCAAATCTGACATTATTGGGACCGAGCATCTATTATTGGCAATCTTACGGGATGAAGATAATATCGCTTCGCAAATTTTACAGCAATATAATGTGACCTATGACATCTTCAAAGCCGAAGTAGAGCAAAATAAAACCACCATCAAGGATGAAGCTCCGGGCTCTCCTACCGGTGATGATGATTTTGCTGAGGATGATCAATATATCCAACCTAAAAAGGTTTCGGATATCAAATCCAAAACCCCTGTATTGGACAACTTTGGTCGAGATCTGACCAAAGCTGCTGAGGAAGGCAGATTGGATCCGATTGTAGGTCGTGAAAAAGAAATCGAACGTGTATCACAGATTCTTTCTCGTCGTAAAAAGAATAATCCGTTATTAATAGGTGAACCCGGAGTAGGTAAATCAGCGATAGCGGAAGGATTGGCACTACGTATTGTGCAACGCAAAGTATCCCGTGTCCTGTTCAACAAGCGTGTAGTTACTTTGGACCTGGCGTCATTGGTTGCGGGCACGAAATATCGGGGTCAATTTGAGGAGCGCATGAAAGCGGTCATGAATGAACTGGAAAAATCACCGGATGTCATTTTGTTTATCGACGAAATACATACCATTGTTGGTGCTGGCGGTGCTTCAGGATCTTTGGATGCTTCCAATATGTTCAAACCAGCCTTGGCAAGGGGAGAAATACAATGTATCGGTGCAACTACACTGGACGAATACCGTCAATATATTGAAAAAGATGGCGCTTTAGACCGTCGTTTCCAACGTGTGACGATTGAACCCGCTACACATGATGAAACTGTAGAGATCTTGAATCGTATCAAAGAGAAATATGAGGATCACCACAATGTGACTTATACCCCAGAAGCGATTGAAGCTTGTGTATCGTTGACAACACGATATATTACGGATCGGTTCCTACCCGATAAAGCGATTGACGCTTTGGATGAGGCTGGTTCACGTGTACACTTGAATAATATTCATGTTCCACAATCCATTATTGACATCGAGAATAAAATCGAGGAAGTCAAATTGGAGAAAAACAAGGTAGTGCGTAGTCAAAAATATGAAGAAGCTGCTAAGTTACGCGATACAGAGAAAAAGCTTATCGAGGAATTGGAGAAAGAAAAGATCGCCTGGGAAGAAGAAACCAAATCTAAGCGATATACTGTTTCCGAGGAAAATGTAGCGGAAGTTGTCGCGATGATGACCGGTATCCCCGTACAGCGTGTCAGCCAAACAGACAGCCAAAAGCTGTTGAATATGGGTGAGTTGATGAAAGGAAGAATCATTGGCCAGGACGATGCTGTTGGTAAATTGGTGAAAGCCATCCAACGTACGCGTGCCGGACTGAAAGATCCTAAGAAGCCAATCGGTTCCTTTATATTCTTAGGCCCTACTGGTGTCGGTAAGACAGAATTAGCGAAAGAGCTTGCACGGTTTATGTTTGATACTGAGGACGCACTGATTCAGATTGACATGAGTGAATACATGGAGAAATTTGCGATATCGCGGCTCGTAGGGGCGCCTCCGGGATATGTCGGTTATGAAGAAGGTGGACAATTAACGGAGAAGGTACGTCGTAAGCCTTATGCTGTCGTGCTTTTGGATGAAATCGAGAAAGCGCATCCAGATGTGTTCAATTTGTTATTGCAAGTATTGGATGAAGGTCAATTGACCGACAGTTTGGGCCGTAAAGTAGATTTCCGTAACACCATTATCATCATGACCTCTAATATTGGCGCACGTCAATTGAAAGAATTTGGTCAGGGCGTTGGTTTCACGACCGCGGCAAAATCGCAACAAACAGATGCGCATTCCCGTGGAGTAATCGAAACTGCACTAAAAAGAGCATTTGCGCCGGAGTTTTTAAACCGTATTGACGACGTTATTGTTTTCAATTCGTTGACAAAAGAAAATATCTTTAAGATCATTGATATTGAATTGACGTCATTGTTTAAACGAATCTCAGATTTGGGTTACACCATTAACTTGACGGATGAGGCTAAAGGTTTCATTGCAGATAAAGGTTATGACAGTAATTTCGGTGCACGTCCTTTAAAACGTGCAATCCAAAAATATCTGGAGGATCCAATTGCGGAAGAAATTCTGAAAGGAAATGTCCAAACCGGTTCAGTTTTAACGGTGAGCATTAATCCGGAAACCAAAGATATTGAGGTCTCTAGTTCAGATCCGAAGTCTTCAAAAGATACAGCGGAGAAATAATCGCTTGCTGTAATCGAAATAAATTCATGAAAATGCACCATAATGGTGCATTTTTTGTTGTAAAGAAGATTGACGTTAAACTTTTACACTATTTTATCGTCCTATAATAAAAAAACTGTCACAAATAACACAAACGATATGAAAAGACTTTTATTAGCAGCTTTAATTGGAACCGCAGCCTTGGTTTCATTCTCTTCTTGTAAGAAGGAGTATATAACGAATTCCCTTCCAGGGGTTACCTATAAGTTTGCAGTACCAGGAGCCAATTACCAATGGAAAACTGAGGGAGATCCCAGAACTTTCGTAATCTCAGTTCCATTCAACGAAATTGATTCTAAATATTTTGATTATGGACAAGTTGCCGTGGCAATATCATTTAACGATAGTCCAGATTTTTATATCAACTTAGGGGCGAACAACGTACCAACAAAAAACGGCCTTTACAATTTCAGGACAGAATATACTTTTTTTGATGGTAAAGTAGACGGGAATTTAAATATTTATGCTGATTATCTTGGCACAGGAACAGCAACTCCACCGCCACCTTTCCAAGCTAAAGTCACACTTACTGATGGCGAAAACGGCGGGCAATAATAAAAAATCAGCCTCAGAATAAGTTATTCTGAGGCTGATTTTTTATATAAGGTTTCATTATTTTATCCCTAACCTTTCAACAGCAGCTCTGCATGCTCTAGTGCAGCATCCGTTGGATTTGCTCCGCTCAGCATTTGCGCGATCTCTTTTACCCTACCGGTTTGATCCAGTCGGACGATATTTGATATGGTACGATCGGCCTTGTCTTCCTTATATACTTTAAAATGCGCCGCCCCTTTTGACGCAATCTGCGGTAAGTGCGAGATAGCGATTACCTGCATATTTTCGGCTAGGTTTTCCATAACCTCTCCTACACGTAATGCCACCTCTCCCGAAATCCCGGTATCGATCTCATCAAAGACAATTGTTGGTAAAGCCGAAGTTTTGGCAACCAGTGATTTTATGGCTAACATCACCCGGGAAAGTTCCCCTCCTGAAGCTACACGATGAATAGATTGCAATGCCTGCCCCTTATTGGCAGAAAATAAGAACTGAATGGTATCTATTCCAGACTCACGCATCTCTCCCTCTTTTAGTGGTTCCAATACAATCTGAAGTACCGCATTTGGCATACCCACATTCAACAGCGTATTTTGTATCTCCCCGGCTATTGTATCCAATACTAATCCGCGTGCGCTTGAAAGCGCTTTCGCATTGTGTAGCGCAACTTTCAGCTTCTCTATAACCTCGGCCTCCAGACGCTCCAATTGTTCATCGGAGGAATTAATGGCCAATAGTTTTGCCTCCAGATCATCTCTTAATTGAATGAGTTCCTCCACTGAGTCGACATGATGTTTTTTCTGCAGCGAATACAGTAAGCTCAATCGCTCATTGATCTCCAGTAAGGTGCCCTCATCCAGGTGAGTATCCTCTTCCAGCGAAGTCAACTCCGCAGCCACATCTTTCAGTTCGATCAAGGTGCTCTTCACCCGTGCAGCAAGATCGGCCGCTTCGGGCAGAAAAGAAGATATTCCTTCGATCTGCGACATAGCATCTTTCAACTGTGTTAATACTGCTATATCTTCGTTTTCTAACAGACGGGAGGCCGCATTTAAGGCTCGCTTGATATCCTCGGCATTCTCCAATTGCCGCTGTTGCTGCTCAAGTGTACCCTGTTCGTCAGGCACGAGCTTCGCCCCATCCAGTTCGTCAAATTGAAATTGAAAATAGTCCAGCTCTACAGCCGCCTTTTTTACCGTTTCTTTCAGTTCTTCCAGTTCCCGTTTTGCTTTTTTATAAGCTATATAACTCTCTTTATAGCTTTGTTTCAGTGCAAATGAATCCGCCACGCTGTCCACTACTAAAAACTGAAATTCCTCGGTATTGATCTGTAAAGTCGCATGCTGTGAATGTACATCAATCAATTGCTCGCCCAATTGCTTCAGTATAACCAAATTAACGGGTGAATCATTAACAAAGGCACGGGATTTACCATCCGGTGTTATTTCCCGTCGGATAATCGTATGATCTGCATAGTCAAGATCATACTGCTCAAAGAAGCCATTTAATTGATAAGCTCCGATATTAAATTCTCCTTCGATCACACATTTCTTTGATGGATCAAAAAAGTGTTTTCCCTCTGCCCTATTTCCCAGAATTAAGGAAAGTGCTCCCATAATAATGGATTTACCCGCTCCAGTCTCCCCAGTAATCATATTCAACCCTTTATCAAATTGGATTTCCAATGCGTCGATCAGGGCGTAATTCTTAATATGTAAGGTATCTAGCATATTCTTGAAGGTCTATTTTATAGCTGAGAGGAAAACCTTTCCTCATCCAGATGATATCGTATATTTTATGATCCTTTCTTTAGTAGGTAATTTACCTAAAAATCAGGCGATTTCAATGCTTTTTGTTCCAAAAAAATATCTATCCAGATTTGAACATCTTCTACTTTAATTAATTTACCAACACTAAATACTAAAAATAATATCAAAAATACAAATAAAACTAATTATAATAGCTAAAACACTTTACTATTATAAAGCCATCAGTAGTATTTTATTTGTCAATAACTACTCAGATTTGCCCCTTGATACAATGAATTGATCTTATTAAGAGAAATACTACAAGTAGCTACTTCGACTATAAACATACAAGCCTTATCTTTTGACAGTATCATGTTTGCTTGTGACAAAATAATGTCGCGCCATTATTAGGTAAGCATGAATAAATAACTATTTTTACAGCATGCAAGATTACAGTGCTATCCTAAAAAAATACATGCCAGAGGAAGCTGCGCCGATCATATCTAACTGGATCAATCATACAGCGTGCCTGTTTAAGATCTCCCGTTCCCGTAGCAGCAAATTGGGCGATTACCGTGCTCCTTTTAGGGGCAGTCCACACCGCATTTCGGTCAATCATGATCTGAATCCTTATTCCTTTCTGATCACAACCATACATGAATTTGCTCATCTACAGACTTGGAACAAGCATCAGCACCGTGTCAAACCGCATGGAACTGAATGGAAAAAACATTTTAAGGAGCTAATGGATCCATTTTTAAAACTAAATATCTTTCCGGCTGACATCAGCGGTGCAATACACAGTTATATGGAGAATCCGGCCGCATCAAGCTGTACCGATCTTCATCTATTCCGGGCGTTAAAAGCTTATGACAAAGCAAAAAGCAATGCACTGACGGTAGAAGCATTGGAGGATGGCCATTTTTTTAAATTGAAGAACGGACGGTCTTTTCAGCGGATCGAAAAGATACGGAAGCGTTATAAATGCATGGAGCTGAGCAGCAAACGCATGTACCTGTTCAACCCAATTGCGGAGGTATTTCTGCTAGAACAATGATTTTTAACAAATACATTCATTATATTTTTATCTTTGCTAACTTAGGAAACAATTAAAGAGAGCTTTTATGTTACACTTACACTCGACAATAGCAATTGTCTTATTGCTAGCCCTGGTGATATCTATTGTGATCACCTTAATGAACTATTTAGGCAACAAACCTTACAACCGTAAAATTGCCTTATTAGGTTTTATCGTATCGCATATTCAATTATTGGTGGGATTGATCTTATACTTTTATTTGAAGTACCCATCGATGATCTCTGGCAGCGTGATGAAAGATCCGACATTACGTTTAAAAATCATTGAGCACCCATTGACAATGATCATTGCCATTGTATTGATCACCATCGGTTACTCAAAAGCTAAAAAGATGGAAAACTCAAGAAAAGCAAATCAAACTGTTGTGATATTCTACATCATCGGCTTAATCCTGATGCTTGCCCGTATTCCATGGGGTACATGGTCATTATTTGCATAGTCTATCATCAATCATAGCAAAAGGCATCAATTGTTTAGTTGATGCCTTTTTTATTTATTATTTGCCCCGTATAATATTTTCTATACAGATGCTTTTCCACTATTGATTCTATGTTGGTTAATGTATCAGTAAATTCCTGTCCTTCAAGAGGCTATCATTTATTCCAGCTGCTGGAATCCTATTCAAAAACATTATTTTCTTTGTTTTAAATGAGCACAAAAAAAAGCCTCAGTAAAACTGAGGCTTTCAATATTTTAAACGACTATTAATTAGTCACGGTTTTTTCCAAATCCCAAAATACCGAAAACAGTTTTAAATGCAATAAGAGAACCTACGATCAATGAGATATTTGCTATCGCGGAGAACAAGAAAGTTTGTTGTCCCATTGCAGTACATACATCCGGTACAAAACGGATAAATGTGCCTATTAAACCTAAAGCGATAGCTACTACCAATGTTTTGTAGTAATGAGTTTGATTCGCATTATTATCAGTTGTCTTTGGAGCTCTTGGTTGTACAGTTTCTGCCATTTCTATTTCGATTTTATTCGATACAAATGTACAAAATATTCTATGTTTGAAAAATAAAATTGCAAAAAGCATTATCTGTTGAAATCCCCCAAACAAAAGACAGGTATTTCTCTCTATTTCTGACAATTGTTGTGCAGTTTTTCTGCTGTAAATTATCTTCACTATAAACCTGGCAACGATGCTTTAACTCCATCGCTTAAAAAACCTTTCCGAAAGTAGTACACTTTTATTAGCTTCTATGCCGAACAAAAACTGATTCCTACCAGCTGTATTTTGCGATGTCTTTTCTTATGATTATTTTTAAATATCATATCATATTAATCGAATTAAAGTACATGGGATTATTCGACATTTTTAAGAAAAAGAAAAACATCTCCACATTTCCCGAAAATGAATTGGAAAGATGCCTTTTAAGAGGTACAAATAACATCGAAGCTCAAAAAGAATTCTATCAAAAATTATTGTGGAGTAATTTATATATACTGACCATGGATTTGGTCGATTCTAATATGGCAGAGCAAAATCCTGAAAAAGTAACAGTAAAAGCCGCCACATTTGAAGGAGGCCAAGTTCCTATTTTTACCTCAATCAACAGAATATTTGATAAAGGTATAGTCAAAGAAGGAAAGGTAAATTATATCGGGATCAAAGGCCAGGACCTTTTTGATGGAATAAAAGCGGCTACTTTCGTTCTAAATCCTTACTCCGAGTATTGCAAAGAAATGAAGCCAGCGGAAATCGATGATATACTAAACGGATCAATATATCAAAAAATTGACGCTAACGCTCGGAAGGTGATCGCGATGGAAAAGTTCAATGAGATATTTAGACGCGCAAATGAGAGACAAAAAGACTTGATCTATCTAAATGAAATAAGCATAAAAAATCCCACCTCTGCTGAAATAGTTGCGCTTGAAAGCTCGATAACAGACTTTCAGGAATGCCTTTCGATTGTCCCACATCATTGGCAAAGTATGTTTTTTATGGCCAAAGCGCTGCAACGATTAGAGCGCCATACTGAAGCGCTCGAACAATTTGAAGCTGCATTTAAGATAGAATTGGAAAATCATTTTATCCCCATGGAGGCCGCAACGGAGGCAATGCATCTCAAGGACCTGGATAAAGCTTTATTTTATTCAGAAGAATCTCTGAAAAGAAACCCTAATGATATCGCTTCGATGGGTAATCATGCCATGAATTTGCTAATCGCTCTTAAAGATATGGAGGCGTTAATGACGATTGAAAATGCAATTAAATTGGCCCCGCATGACAAAATAAATAACAATATTGCGTCCATTGTACGAGATGTAATAGCGGGAAAACGTCAAAGACCAACGTTTGAAGAGATGATAGTAGTGCCTTCAAGGTCTTTTTCATAGTAAGCGCTTTCTCGCTTCAAACCCAAAAACTCCAGTACCATTGGATCTTTGATGATCTCTTTCGCATCGGAGGGCATCTTTTTCTTTTTTTGCCACAGCCAATACACTTTCCTTATCATTACTCAGTAGCAGGCGTTCATATAAATTACTAAAGACCTATCGTTCCAACTGCCGTGATGTCCAGTTATTTTTAATGGTTTCGGCGATATAAAACTCCCGTTGCTCTTCTGTGTCAAGCCGCATCAATAAGCGGTATTGTGTCCAGCTCAATTGCGAACGCAGTGCGTTCGCAATTGGAAAAACACGAAAGAACTGTCTAAACAATTCAACTTGTCTTCTCGAAAACCCGCTACCATATTCGGGTTCTAATTCTTTGGCGATATATCCAGTCAGATATTTTCCATAATCGGCCCTATCCTTACCTTGTTGCCCCTGTTCAAATACGTTTGCCAATATGCCAATACATTAATGTACGCTGATGATCGGCAGCACGAACCGCATTATCTTTGGACTGTGCAATAATCGCCTTTATATCGGATACTAAAGTCTGATCGGACAACAATTAACAGACGCATAGCTCCCAGTCCTCCTCCGCCAGACACATCAAATAAGTCAATCGTTTAACAAATTGATATAACTGCGATATCATAAAGTTTGATTAACTTCACCTTACTAGAAGAAAAATAAATGAAAATATCGGAAAAATATCTATTGGGCTTAAAAAAGGCGTACTATGACAACAATGGTGTTGAAACTTGGGATCATTTTGACCAGATCAAACATGGGGCAAGTAAAACAGACATGGAGCAGCTCAAGGAGATATTTCCAGATGTCCCTCAGCCACTCGTAGACCTGCTTGAGTATGTAGATGGGACTTACTGGAGAACCTACGCCGATGAAGAAATTGCCTTCTTCTTTCTAGGCTCTGACTTAAATGAGTATCCTTATTATCTGCTTTCTTCCAAAGAGATGATCGAAAATCAATCTATTGCATATACCTATTATGCTGACTATATCGATCGGAAATATGACCACGTGGAAATTGATAGCAAGATTACTGATAAATCAGCTAACTTAAAATGGCTTCATTTTTCAGACTGTATGAACAATGGTGGCACTTCTTAATTATTTGTGGATTTCAGTCCTTCAGAAAAAGGTAAAAGAGGGCAAATCGTACGTTTCGTGCATGACCCTGATGAGTTTCGTGTCATAGCGGATAGTTTCGATGAATATCTCCAGCTGCTGATCAATACTGGTTATAATTTTATTGATGAAGAAGATATGTATTAGCACAAAATAAAGAAAAAATAGAAGATAAAAATGTACTCATCGGCAGATTGAAAGAATTGGCCGATTTTCTAAAGATCGGTTATATTATCGATGAAAACTGGGAATGGAAATAGGGTTAAAACATGACTAAATTATGTGGCGCATATTCTCCTCAAGGACCAAGAAAAAAAATATTTCAACTCCTTGTTAAAAATCCAAGTGATTTTTTCCTTGTTTATAAAGGTGATAAAGCTGATTTACAAAATCTATTGGATGGATGAAAATGTGTAAAAAAAGCCAATGACTGCCTTTAAATTAAGATATCCCATCATATTGATCCATGGTACAGCTGCGGGAGATAGTAGTTTGTTTTGGGGCAGGATTCCCAAAACCTTCAAAAAAAACAATATCTCATTTTTTTATGGCAAGACCGATGGATGGGGCACCGTCGCTAACAATGCGCAGATGCTGAAAAGAAATCTGTCAGATCTTGCTGAAAAAACAGGTGCAACTAAATTTAATCTCATCGCGCATTCTAAAGGTGGGATAGACGCCCGCCATTTTATTTCAACGCTAAACGGACATCAAATGGTGGCCTCCTTAAGCACAATATCCACGCCACACTTAGGAACGCCAATAGCAGATTATCTAATGGAAACACATCTATCCGGGGATTCTGCCACAAAAAAACTGATTCAAGGTATTTCTTTCTTATTTGGTGGTCAATCTCCCGCACCAATCGAACTAATCCGAGATCTCAGTGTAAAAGAAATGCGTGTTTTCAACCAGCTCAACCCCAATATGGACAATGTATTTTATCAGAGCTTTGCTTCGACAATGAATAAGCCACAGGATGATTTATTGTATGCATTGAGTTTTAAATATCTGAGGCGACTGGTAGGTAAAAATGATGGGATGGTTCCATTAGAAAGTACAGTCTGGGGTGCCAACTTTAAATATATATATGCTTCCCGTGGCATCTCACATGCTGGTATTACCGATGTCACCCGTAAAAATATTGGAAATGTACATATACCGCAAATCTATTTAGACATTATTAGTGGATTAGGAGCTTTAGGATTATAACGATTAACAAATGTATACACTATACGCGCTGATTTTTTTGATATGGTTTAGCATCCCAGGCCTATTCATCTATTTAATGTACTGGATCCTAAAAAAGTCTGGCCGTAAAAAATTGGGAACTATCGTCTCGATTGTTTTAATCTTACCTTTTCTTATATTCACGCTATACTTGCTATTTGATGATCTATTATTCTCTAAATCTGATGCAAGAAAACTACTCAGCGAACAGCATATCACGCTAAACGATGATTTTAAAATTATTTCCAACCAAAGTGGCGGGTTAAGAGATTACACACACCAATTTGAACTATTTATCTCTGAAAAAGACAAACAATCTTTTATAGATCAACGTACCTGGAGTGACAAAATGGATGAAAGAATAGAAGTTCATACCTCTGCGGTAGACAGGTATGAAGGTGACACGCTACGGGCTAATTATCACGACAATGATTCCTATATTTATTCCATGTACCGTCCCAATGGCAGAGGTATCGCTCCGACATTTATCACTATTCGTGTATCAAAGAGTAAAAACACATTGACATACGAGGAGATCTTAGACTAGTTCAACACAGAACCGATCAAATCTCCTATCGCTTTGCTTTTAAATATTTGACCACTATAATATTTTGTTACTTCATACTTTACAGCAAGCAACGTATGAAGCAACAAACAGGTTAGCCATTCAACATCTTGACGGCTAGTATATGTTTACATAGCCCTCTTTTTCCCTGATGATTGGTAAACCAATTGCAGGTACATTGATGTTTGTCACCCTGTATAATGACGGTATGTTGTACCCCTGATCCATCAACTCTAGCTTCGATATAATCCGTTGTATTCTTAACAAATTGTACACCTGCTGTCGCAACAAGTTTTTTAGCATTTTTTAGCCTCGGGTTCAATGCCAAGATACGTTCCATCTTAAACGGCAGTCGTCTATAATAATGCTGATGGCTATGTAGATCATAACCCAGCAACCCGATGGAAGATAACGATGCTGACAAGGTGTCCATCGTGTCAAAGTCGACATCGTGCTCTATGGAAAGCATTGTTGGATCAAATAACTCGTTGGATTTGAGTAGTCCGTTGACGGCATGAATCCATTCATCCGGAACGGCCTTAATCATATTTTCCAATACATTACCTTCGCCCGAAAATCCGCGATAACTATCTGGCGACAAGGCAAGAGTAAGTCTCATTTTACCAAAGTCAGCAACAAAAGCCGCACTTTCACCTCCTTTTTCCTGATAAACAAGCAACTTATCTGCGAAGGTCAGCAACCCCTCCAGTAAACGTAATCGCTGTATACCACCAATACGTACCGCATCACCTGTACTTATAGGGGAAAACACAAATCGGTTAGCTCTTTTCGTCAAATAGAATTCCCCTTTCACATTACCTTTTGGAATGCCCTGAAATAATTGGATAAGCTGAATTTTATTTAATTCAAACTGTAGCTCCATTCCCGCCAAATATAATTGAACCGAAGTCAGCCCTTTGATCCAACGCGGCGGCAAAGTCACTTTCTTTTCAGTCACTTTGGCCTTATCGGTACTAATGGCAACCTCATTGCTTCCTACTCCCAACACCATCTTTTCGGTTTTCTTGACAGCATTTAACGCATTGAGCATAGGTTCATTAAAATCCACATTGGTTGTACCACTTGTAATAAACTCACCATCAATAGCATCTTCCAATAAATCCAGGCGTGCATAAACACCATTGCAGGAAGAGAAGCCCTCAAAACGAATCTGATTGGTACCAGCTGAAACGATAGGGTCCCGCAAACTCGGAGGTACGGGGCCGAAACTCGACCGCACTACTTTCGACAAGGTCAACAAACATTTGGATGTCAGTAAAGGATCCGTCAAACTACCCCAAAAGAAACAAGGTACATTGGCGACTTCTGCCAATTCCGACTGATGTGCCAATACCAATTGCTGTATGCCCGATTGTTGGGTCAGTTGTGAATTTCGTGCATAGCTAATCGCTAAATCTTGCTCTGCCATATTATTATTTTATTATTTTTTTCAAAATAGGTTGTAAACTCTTATATATTTCCAGTTTCCCAAAAACCTGCTGAAGATCATCTGGAAAATGATATTGTTCCTTGTTCATCAAATCGTAATAATATTCGATGATTTTCTTAAAATTGGTCGGCATTTTTTCAGCAATGTTATAATGCGCAAAAGCCACATCCAATAACTGCAATAAGGCATTGTTATGCTTCGAAGATATATCGCGGCATTGTTCCAGCACTTCAACACAACGACCGATCGGGCCATAACCATTGCTCAGCAGCATTCCCAATTGTTTACCTAATACAGTGGTGTCTAACCTATTTTCATTAACTGCAGCCAGAATGACTTCAACAGCCATCGCACGCACCTCTTTCTCTTTATTGAAGAGTGAAGTTGCCAGGTATAGATTGGACTGCTGATCAAAACGGAAAAAGTCGTACAGCATCTCCTGTAGGTAGGCTGCCGAAGATTTTCCCCCAATATCACTTTTACTATTCAGCCCCATCGTTAAAAACATGGAAAGACTTTCCGTATTCTGCGGCATCAAACTATGCATATAGGGGACATCCGCCCTGTACAAATAATAAGACAGTAAAGTATCGTTCCCACGGTTAAAAATATCTTTGTGATACAAAAAGGCCTCAGCTCCCTGTTTGTAAGACGGAAAATGATAGGTCAGCTTATCGCCGTTATACACCTGTTCCGATTTTCTAGTTGTGTAGTTATAACCGTTATAATAGGTTGGTTCTATTTTCAATGCCGGACGGAATGGCTGGGCAGCAAAAGGAATATTCGCTAAAGGCTCTTTGGAAAATTCTTCAAAATAGGCATCCCGATGATGCGTGCGCGCCACGGTAGCCCATACACCAATCCAATTGACCGGATCGGAATCTTTGGAAGACAATAAATTTTTAAGCCAAGATTGCTGCTGAACCTTCATCGGATCCAGCCCCAGGGCATAGCTGATCACATCCTGTACCTGCTGTTCATTTATTTGTTTTATCAGGGCTTCAATTCCTTCTAAATCTTCACGGACAGTACGGCTCAGAGCTATGGACAAATCCAATAAATTGATCTTCACTCGTGCTTCCTGATAAGCCAAAATACGCTCAACGAGAACGCTCGGTGCAATCCAAAATGGCTTATGTGTCGGCAAACTCAAAAGCGGCAGGCGGATACCATCAATCCGATAACGTTGCAATAGTTCCAATTGGCTACCCATCAGACTGACCCATTTGGAGTAATTGTGATACCGATCCTTATCTTTATATACGACAGTGGGTTTATAATACATATTAATGAAGGTCCCTGAGAAATGATTGTACCAGGAAGATTCACGATAGGCTCCTGTCAGTTGTTTAATGTAAGGTTCCAGCTGTATCTGATAGTCTGCTGGAAAAACAGCCGTTTGTTGCACCCATGCATTCATTAAGATCTCCACCTGAATGGGGTCAGAACCACCAATGACCTCCCCCACCTTGAAAAATAATTCGTTCCAGGTCTGTGGGTATTCATAAGCTTCGTTCAGGCAACGAACTTCTGTTGGCTGATAACTATATTGCGCTGAAGATTGACCATTCAGTTCTGCTAGGATTTCATCTTCAGAATATCCATCTTCTTGTAAAAGATGCTTCAGGTCAACAGCCACTGTACCCATCATTTGGGCTTTATATAACTGAAGCTTACCGGATAGTTCTTCTGAAGGCTCCGTCTGATTTTTTAAGATAAACTTCGCCGCCCTTTCCTGTAACTGCAAATCCGAGATCATAAAGATATCCGACGTTAGCGAAACAAATCGTTCCTGCCATTCCGTTTTTTGTTTCAATAGCTTATCAAATTGAATCAAAAGAGTTTTAAGACTTGTCTTAATATCAGTCCGCATAAAGATCGGTTCGGCCCAATCTAAAAATTCCTGTAACTGGAAATCACGATGCGAGAAGAATGGTTTTAGATAATCGACCACAAAATTGATCACAGCGCTATGTTCAGCATGCAATAAGGGAAAGAACTGTTGCTGATGTTCAATCACTGTATTCTCAGAAAGCTTCATCCTTTCAATAAGCTTTCTGAAATAGCTTTTTAGATTATTATTCCAGTTTTTGGTCTGAGCCTCGAGCGCTCCGGTAATGATGAGTTCGGGATCAATTTTCCGATTGGTCAATAAGGTATCGAACACTTTATCCCATAACAGTTCATTGTCCGCATTATTATAATCATAATTCCAATAGGTGCTGTGAATCCCTGTTTCGTAGGCAAATACTAGCGGAATATCCCGTTGGATCGTCAATTCATCCGTTGTCAATTGTTCAAAAAACCTTTTTGATTCATAATTAAAACCAGAGATTGAACTTGCATAAAGTTCCGGTTCAAAATCAACATATCCCATTTGCTCCAAAAGTCGGAGATTATCGTAATTGATCCGCTGCCAATCATTTTTACGAACTAACTGTAATAAATATCCGCCCAGCCAGTTGGGCTTGGCATAGGTTAGGATCTGCATGACATCCTTTCTCCTTGCCTGGTTCAAAAGTTCATAAAAAATATCCCAATTACCGGCATCCGAGCCCGAAAATGTGGCGAGCGCTAGTAATTTTACTGTACGCTGTTGCTCCTTCGTGCCTCGTGTCCCCCAGTTGTACTGTGCCTTATTTTTAAATTCAGGGTCTTTGGAGAGATCACTGTAATCAACCCAATATCGCTTGGCTGCACGAATTTCTTTTTTTAAAATTTCAAGGTTGCCACTGGAATATTCCTCCAGAAAAGGGATGATATCTGCCATCCTTGCCTCTTTGATAAGCAACTTCAGTGCTGCTATCGCCTCTTCTTTTCGCTGGCTGGCAGCCGTTGGCGGTCGAACAGCTGATCCTTTTTCCTTGCTATCAGCATCTACTGTACCATCTTCAGAATAGCCTTTTTTAGTCTTCTCCGCAATTAGTTTTTCGGCATCCTTTAGACAGGCTTCCTCCGAATCGAAGGTTTTACTTTTACTTTGTCCCGCCGTTCCATTTCGACCATAGGTAACCGTATGTGTCGCACCAGCTGTTTGTATTTCCCAAAATTTATCTGATGTCCCGTCTATGTATTTTAAATGCTTAAACATTTTTTCTTAACGTATTATAAATTCTTTTCTCTGATGCTTAAATATAGGAAATTTAAACACAACAACAGCCCTTATTTTTCACTTATGAGATAATAATCCCCTTTTACATACGGGAAAATACACTTTTGAAAGAGCCTGAGATTTTATCTACCAGGATTAAATGAGTTAACATTATTTTCTTATCAAAAAAGCGTATATTAAACATCAAATCACAGTCACATGATACGTATATATATCCTATTTAGTTTTGCCCTGTTGCTTTCCAGCATTACCGTAAAAGGTGAATTTTCATCAGATAAAAACCGTTTTAGACAAGGATCAGACACACTATCGAATAATGTAAAAAATTACATTACCAAGCTGGCAATCTTAGAAGGTTTAGATAAAAGCTCTATTCAGATTGAAGTAGATCCCTGGGGAGAAGTTACCGTTTCTGATAAATGGCGTAAAAGCGTAAAATATAGCAAAAGCTACGGCGGTGATTATACAGCAAAAGATAAATATGGTGCAAAAACAATAATAAAAGAGGATTTATCGGGAAATATTATAGTAAAAGATGAGGATGGAAATGAGACCACAGTCCGGAAAAACAACAATGGTGATTTCGATGTTCCTAATCTGGACAGAAGTCCTTCTACAATCGTTAAAAACATACATGGCAACTTAGAGATGTATGACAATAAAGGCAATGTAACGACTATATCCAAAAATATTTTCGGTGGTTTAGAAATACGTGACAACAATGGAAACAGCAGTACAATATCCAAAAATGTTCTAGGCGATCTGGAAATCTCTGACAATAAAGGAAACCGTACCTTTGTATCAAAGGATGTACTTGGTAACCTTAGTATACAAAGTAGCAATGGTAAACGTACATCGGTAACGACAGATGTCCTAGGGAACAAAGCAATTGATGATAATAGAGGAAATCGTATTTCTGTAAGAAAAGATATATTTGGAAATTACGAGGCAAGTGACAATCACGGTAACAATGCTTCAATTAAAAAGGATATTTTTGGGAAAATAGTCGTTGACGACCCGAAAGGAATTTTGGAAACTGTAAAACTTCAGTTAGTTGAAGAGCTAATGAAGAAATAATTTTTTCCGCCACAACCTTTTAGTATACTGATTTTGGCATTCAGATATGGACAGAAAATTTCTACAAAACCAATATAACGGTCAACTAAGAATTATCAGGAAGATCATTAAGTCCTGGAATTTAATCCCTGGCGCACCATTGGATGAATTTAATGCATTGGCACATAAATTACTAAAACATTTATCAGAAGGGGCCCATATAATAAAAATCAGAGAGATTATTGCGAGCGGGCTGGTGTCGAGATATGGCTTTTCCAACCATGAGATAGATACGGAATCATTTACCAATGAAATTATGGATTGGTTGCGTGATTAGATTCCTATTGTTAATAAGTTGATTTTGTATATTTATGCCTTAACTTGAATTCAATAGTATTTAACTTCTGACAATACCTACAATATCCAAACTGGAAAATGAAAAATTTATTTATCTGGACGTGTGTACTCGTTTTTTTCGCTTGCAATAACTCGCAATCTCAATCCTACAAAATACCGTTAGAAGAGATCGAAGAAATGTTTTCCAAGATGGAAGCTAATGGAGTTTATACAGATAGAACATTGCTTTGGGGATATTTTTTCACTGCAGATAAAAAAGATCATTTTTATCAGATCACCAAAGAGCTCAAAAACCAGAATTTTGAACTTGTTGAAATTTTTCAGGCCGACGACAAAAGCTATTGGTTGCATCTAGAAAGAAAAGAAATCCACAATCCGAAGAGTTTATTTGAACTTGACAAAGTACTCTATAATGTAGCGAAAAAATATGAAGTCACTTATGATGGCTTTGATGTTGGAAATATAAACAAAGGCCAGCCAATACCACGAGATACATACGTAGTACCGGAAGAATTTAAGACTACCGATTACCCAAACGACAATTTCCCTTACTTATTGGTTGGTAATACTGCATTTGATAGATTTCTACATAAGCCCGAATTTTGCTACTTTGCAAAAATAACAACAGCTTGTGTCAGCAAAGACACAGCGACAATGCTACCAACAAATGAAGAACTGAATGATTTAGATCAATTTGAACACACTATTGAAAATTACCTGAAAGAAAGTAATATCCAGTGTTATTATGTTTTCAGAGATACACACAAAGGAATCAGAAATTTTTATATTGTAACAAATGACAAAACAGGTACTACAACCGTCCTCAATAATATAAAGAATTCAAAAAAATTAAGAGAATTTGATTTTGCTATAGCAACAGACAAAAACTGGGACGTATATCATGATTTTAGAAAGAAAATCCGCGATAAATAACATTCTTGAACAATGAATCTATTCGAATAAATAAATGACAGACCACAATATAATTGACATCGTTGTTGCGGAACTCACAAAATATCCTTCAGTAAAATTCCAAAAGGGAAAGAACGACGAACTTAAAATTTATCGTAATGACGAATATGGTTTTGACATTACTCTACAAACAAATGTAAGAGAGAATACACTCCATTTTGGCTCATTTCATTGGCATTATGAAAATACCGAAGAAGAAATCGATGAAATGCTCAGTCAGCTGATTTTTGCTTTAGTAGGATTGGTCAGAATTCAAGAGTTTTCCAAAAATAGTATAGCCTATAAATGGACACTTCAGATCAAAGATTCAGATGGGAAGTGGCACGACAACGGAACGATGCAAACAATAAATCTAAAATTTTGGACCACTCCAGATATTAGTTATCTACAAAATTCAATACTACCTGAAAGTATAGTTAAATAATAATGACTACTTTTTCATCGTACTGATGTACATCAGAAAGTGGCGACTTCTTCTAACAGCGGCTGCCAGTCAAAACCGAATGGCATAGTGATCAGCTTCCCTCCCGGTGTTAAAATGTATTTGCTTGGATAACCCCTGACTTGAAAACTTTTTTCCACCCGACCGTCTGACATCAGCACTGGTAAAATGTAATTGTTCTTAGCAAGAAAGTTTTTCACTTTGTCTACAGCATCATTACATGCAATACTCATAAAACCAATCTTGTCTCCTCTTGATTTATCAGTCTTCAAGTGCTCGTAAAAACTATTGAGTTTAGGCATCTCTGCAACACATGGGCCGCACCAGGTACCCCAAAAGTCAACCAATGTCCATTTACCTTTCAGGTCAGCCTTTGCAATTTTCCTGTTCTCCAGATTCGCCAAAGCAAAATCTGGTGCCTCGGGTAATTGTGGAATGACCTGTTGAATGAAAAACTCACTGAATTTCTGTTCTGGATAGTAATGCTGGTAAAAATCACGTAACCCCTTATAGCTTGTTCCCTGAACGGTCAGAAACTCATCAACATATTTCTGTAAAGCGACATCTTTCTTACCACCTGCGGCCAATTCAGTAAGATAATCTTCCGCATAGCTTTTCTTAGATTTCAAAAACATAATATCGTAAGACGAGTTGTATGCAGTCTCCGCTTGATTTTTGGGTGAGTACAGGGCCGCTTTCTCCAAATAGTTCAAGGCTTCTTCCTTATCACTTTTATTGGTCATTTGGTAGGCCAAATAGTTGGCTGTAGCAAGATGTGCGCGGGTTATATTTCGATGCTCGGTCTTATCGGCATTATAAAGCACTGTTAATCTTGAAATAATATCCCCTAGCAATTGATGGGTATAATACGGATATACATTAGCCAGCCGTTGGCAAGCCAACAGCGCATATCTCCCAACGTTTCCATTGATCCAATAAGCATCGTTAAGGTTCATTAACTTTTCAAGCAACTTTTTAGCTTGCGACAGACTATCCACCTGTTGTATAATCCGTTGCCCCAAAATCATCGGATAGGTATATTGTTTCTCAATTTCAGAAAAATGATTTATTAATAAATCGGCTTGTTCATCAGAAGACAATACTCCTGAGGCAGCTGGACGTCCCAACTGTTGATATAACATATTCTGGATCCAATCATATCGTTTTTCCTTCTCCAGTAAAGGCACTACGACTATAAACTTATCCCTTGATATGACACCATTGTAGAGAAAGTTTGAAAGATGATGTGTACCCGAAAGCAAGTTGAGGGGTACATCGTTCAAACTCAGATCATATAATTTATAGTTTTTAATCTGTTGAAGTAGATCTAACTTTCGCTGTACGAATGTCCTATCATTTGTAAAAATAGCCTCATTTTTAGTGATGTATTTCATGACCTTCACACTATCAATTGCCTCATCCGTATAAAGTGCTTTACTAACAAAACTGCCTGACAATAACATCTCCGCATAGGCTTGATCGTAAGTACTGGGTACATTCGTATCCAACAGTTGCATAATAGTGGTCGTGATAAATGAACGATCATCTTGGATATGCTCACTTCTTCGTGAAAGCATAATAGGCTGAAGTGTCTTCTTATCAACGACAATCTCTCCATCCGAAAGACCTGATGTATCCCTAAAAGCTAGGTACAAGTTTTTCTTATCACTTTTAGTTAATCGATAACGTTCGCTTTTGATGAGTATAGGTTCGGACTGGAGTCTCTTTATAAGATCTTTGTCTAGATATTGGTAATTTAGCTTATTACAAAGGAAGCCTGCTCCTACCGTAACATTGTTCCTTACCATCTCTGTGATATCGTCTGATAGCTGCCAGTACTTGGCCTTTGACCCAATCTCCTTTCTAAGTGAAGAAGTATCAACAATGGTCTCCTGATGCTGGAAATTGAAGCGAATAGGCTGTTGTAAGTTCATCAAAATATCAAACAGTATGCTGGAAGATAAAACATTTTGGTTACTGTCAGGATGAAAACTGGAAAAGAAAAATGGATTACGGGAATCCTTATATTCTACAGCTTTAATCGCTATTTCTGACGGGAAGTCTTTTTTTGAAGCTGATTTGTTAGCAGATAATGTAAAAAAGGTTGATTTGGACTGTATAAGCTTCCCTTCGGACATGGATTCCTCGGTTATCTTATAATTAGCGTTCTTTTGGCCGAAACACACTGAATTCAGCAACAGAAATACGAATAATATTATTCTCATCAACAAATAGTTTTACATGGTTATCTCTAAAATTAATAAAAATTCCATATCGATACAAGATATGCTCCAATTAAAAATATATAAAGCAAAAGACCATTCAACTATTCTTCAGCTCTTTGGGTGAATAACCAAAATATTTGGTAAAAGCCGTTGTAAAATGCTGCGGATAGCTGTACCGCAACAGCTTGGAAACTTCATTGACACTGTATCCCTTCTCTTTTAGTAAAATGAAGTTTTTTTCTATTTGCAAAATATTACAAAGAACTAGCCCTAGCTTACAAAGTATCACATATCCATCCTATTTTTTTATTCCAACGGCATATTGCCCCACAAAACAAGTAATTATTTAAGGTTCTTATATTAATTACCATTATCCCGACAGGAAAACTACGCAACTAATATGCGTACTAATCTATCCGTAACAATTTTATCTTCGAAATAAAAAAAATAACAAACTAATAATCAACCAATTAAACAAAAAAACCACCCTTAACTCATATTGCGTAAATATAGTGCGTAGCGCCATGTGCAATTTTGTAATGTCAGTTCAGAATAGTCTGGCAGAAATGTTTAACGATAATGCAATGATTATGAAATTCAACTTCCTTAACACTAAAAAACAGCTGGTTACGAATCATGAAAAAGCAAAGGCTTACCTCATGACACCAGAACTGGAATTGTACACTACGGTAGTCACAACTGGATTGAATGATTCATTTTATGAAAGCGGCAACAGTAGATTAAATCGAATCAAGGAACTGGTCATGACATGCGAATCGACATTTGTTGCCAAACTGGCCATCTATGCACGTACAGTGATGAACTTAAGGTCCATCCCGATAGTACTAGCTGTCGAATTAGCGAAGAAAGCCTCTGGCGAGTCGATCGTTAGTAAAGCAGTGAGCCGGGTAATATTGCGTGCTGACGAGATAACTGAACTTCTGGCCTATTACCAGATTGCAAATAACAGAAATGGAGCGAAGAAGTTAAGTAGGCTTTCTAAGCAAATCCAAAAAGGTCTTGGAGCCTCTTTTAACAGATTTGATGAATACCAGTTTGCAAAATATAACAGAGAAGCTGAAATTAAGTTAAAGGATGCATTGTTTCTTGTACACCCTAACCCTAAGAACGATGAACAACAGGCTATTTTTGACAGGATTGTAGCAGGTAATCTTTCGATTCCCTATACATGGGAAACGGAACTTTCTAAATTGGGTCAGGAAAATTTTGATAACGCTTTGGCCAGATCTGATGCTTTCACCAGAAAATGGGAAGAGTTGATCGAAAGTAAAAAAATGGGTTACATGGCTTTGCTCAGAAATCTTCGTAATATACTGGAGGCCAACATATCAGCACAACATGCTTTGATGGTCTGCAATTATCTATCGAATGAGCAAGCAGTACTCAACTCTAGACAACTTCCGTTCAGGTTTCTTTCAGCTTATAGAGAGTTGAAAGTGCTAAAATCGGGTTTAACGTCAACTGTATTAACAGCATTGGAAGATGCCACGTTATGCAGTGCCAGAAATATAAAAGGCTTCGGTTTTGAGACTTCGGTTGTGATTGCCTGTGACGTTTCAGGATCTATGCAAAAGCCTATTTCGGCAAAAAGTACGGTTTTACTGTATGATGTGGGCTTAATGCTAGCAATGCTAATGCAGTCACAGTGTAAAGATGTAACAACAGGGATATTCGGTGATACATACAGGATAATCAATATGCCTAAACATCGGGTGCTGAAGAACGTAATGGAATATTACAAACGAGAAGGTGAAGTGGGCTATTCAACAAATGGATACCTGGTCGTGGACGATCTAATCCGTAGAAAGAAGATCGTGGATAAGGTCATGATATTTACTGACTGTCAATTATGGGATAGTAATTATAATGGTAATTCTTTGGAAAAGTCATGGAATAATTACAAAAGTTTAGCTACAAAGGCGAAACTCTATCTATTCGATCTGGGGGGATATGGAAAACAGCCTATAGATGTGAAGCAAAATGATGTTTACCTGTTAGCGGGCTGGTCGGATAAAGTGTTTGATATACTTTCTGGCATGGACAATGCCCTATCCGCTGTCGAACATATCCATCAAGTTGAAATATAAGATCATCCCGCAGTATAAAATAAGCAAGTGTCGTAGAAGAGAGTTACTTCGCATTTGGGTTGCCCGTGTCACAGGTTCGAGTCCTGTCTCTATAAGTATATATAGAGTAGCTCAGTTGGTAGAGCAGGAAAAACAGTCTCTTTTCGTTAGTTACCTTGCTTTATGATAAAATTGGATAAGTGCCGCAGAAAAGAGTTACTTCGGTCCAATGGCAGGTTCAAATCCTGCTTCCGATCAGTTCTAGATAAACAATATCGAAAACGTCGGAAAAAACTCTTTTCGTCAGTTGCCTTTCTGATTCTAAACAGAATGCCGTAAACAATAGTTACTTCGTCACCGTTAAGGGGAGGAATAATGAAGTTGTAAAATCAACAAGATTATCCGGTTCGAATCCGGCAATGACTAGCCCCCACTATTGTTGCTTTTTGCTTCTGTTTTTTAAACTAGAAAATTTGTCAAGTACAATGTATTCTCTTACATTGTACTTTTTGATGGCAAGTCCTCCCAAAAACTGGATATATGAGATTCACCATAAATGAAGTTAATGGACAAAATAGATTTTATACCACTAATTGAACTTCCTACCTTAAAGGGAGCCCAAAGCAATATAGTGCCTAGGGGAACCTCCTTTACAAATACGAAAGAATGGGATCTATATCAAGAAAATGAATTAAAGAAAAACTATATTGATATCCCCCGTCCAATCGCAACAGGAATTTACCAATATAGACTTTTTGACATTAAGGTCGAGGATCTAAGAACTATAATCCACCCTTCACCCCTAATCACCAAAAATCAAGAAAGGATTACCATTTTCTGCGACGATAACGACGAACCTTTCTTTCCATATTTTTCAAAAAACAAAATCGAACTTGATTATCAAACCACAAAAAAAGCATTGATAATCTTATTAAATCAGCTACATTTTTTCTCCGAAAAATTAGAGAGTCTAGCAGTGGAATTTAAACAGAAGAACCCAAGCTTCGCTGAACGGAAAAAATTAGCCATTAGATCTGCGAAGAAAAAAGAAAGTTTTCGATTAGAATCATCTCCCCAATAATTTAAGATTTTCAAAAGAAGATTAAAATTCCTAAAATTGCATGCTCATTTCGACAAGATCTGTTTCGACATTGTCAACATGAATTTGTCCTGGCTTGTAGAACGTGATATAAGCAAATAAGTCAAATCTCTTGCTACAAATGGACTAAAATTAAACGCTTATAATAAAATGAAAAAGATTATATTTTTTCTGCTGCTGATACCTTTTTGGGCAAATGCTCAACAACAAAATATTCAAGACTTTGTTGTGAAAGAAAATCTTTCCAAAAACGGCAAACTAGCCATTTTAGCTTTGGACTCATTAGGTAATACCAATGAGACAATCAACGGAAACTACATGTTCACCATCAATGGTTTTTCGCAGGCACTTCAATTTCACGATGGTGTCGCGGTTGCCAATCAAAAAATTGAATCCTCTACCTTTGTATTCTTTAGTCATAAAAACCAAGCGAAATCTAAGGGCCGTCTCTTTTATATCTACAAGACTGACAAGGGGCTTTCCCCTTTTGCCATCAGCGGACTGATGTTTTTGATTATCCCGGCCATTGTGCTAGGAATAGCTTACATGTTTAAAAAAGTGATTATGACAGCGATCGCACTGGCTATAGTTTTCTTTGTATTCAACCATTCGCAGGGTCTAGATTTGAGTAAAATTTTTGAATCTATATTTTCAAGTCTCAAAAATCTCCTCGGTTAATAACGCGATCTGTCTGGATATCGTTTCAATGGATGGGATCAAAGTAAATCATAACGAAACGATTGTACATTAAAACGGCATACCGATTCCGAAATTGTATTGGATAAAATTATACCGGTCGGGCCTGTGGCTTTCATAATATTGCTGTTTAAATTCTTTGGAGTCAAAGAAATGTTTGATTACCCATTGATCACTGCCTGAAAATTGTGGATCTTTAACTTTTAGACCAGCATCCAGACGGATGACAAAATAGTCAGAGTCAAAACGTAAACCAAATCCTGTACCGATCGCTACTTGCCCCAGGAATTTATTGAATTTAAATTCACCGCCCGGATTTAGTTCCTCATCTTTTTTCAGGCGCCAGACATTCCCCATATCCACAAATGTCGCCCCATTCATCTTAGCTCCAAGAAAATTATTCAGGAGACGAAAGCGATATTCTGCATTTGCTTCCAATTTGATTTCCCCCAGTTGATCGAGATTACGCAAATTGAGCCGGAGATCTTCACTCAGATTTTGTCTATTGTAGGCTCCTGGACCGAGCGTCCGGGCTTGCCATGCCCGTATGCCATTCATTCCACCGCTATAAAAACTCTTTTCAAAGATCAATAACTTCGAATTGTTTCCATACGGAATAGCAATTCCGGGATTAAACCGGAATACAAACTGTCTATTTCCACCAAAATTTCGATACAGGCGATAATCAAATTCAGTTTTTGCATATTGTAAAAAAGGTACCCCAAAGATCTTCTTTTCACCATCAGCATTGGCGGGTAGCTTCGCTAAGCTACTGATGAGATCCAGCACATTCCCGCTGACATCCACTGTTCCACGGAAATATTGAAAGTCTTCCTTACTGGTCAATTTCTTGCCATTCAGAATAAAAGTATATTGTGTCCCTAGCCCGAAATATTGACGATCATTGCTTCGTACATACAGTTGGTATCCTTCCTGTTCCAGATTTTTTCTAAAATTCGAATCCAATCTTCCGTCCCGATATTCCAATACGATCGGAGTAAAACTATGATACTTATTCTCCGTTTCATACCAAGAGTAATTCAACGAAGTCGTAAAGTAACGGTTAGAGTAAGTCCGATCCTGATCGAATAACTGTAGAGTCATGGAATAGGTCGTCTTGGGCAAACCAAATTTCCCACCCGGATTAATATGAAAAGGTACCATGAGCCGTGGGATCACCAAATTTACACCCGCCTGAAAATCATTGTTGAAGATTTTACTGGAAAGCCCGCCCGACAGACGCGGATCAAACAGCACCCCGTAGCGCAACTTGACCTCCAACTGCTCTGAACCACCAAAAATATTACGCTGCGAAAATGTATTTCCAATGTTAAAACCACTCATACCCGAACTAAAGGTATATTCTCCTTCAATCTGATTTCCCATACGTGGTCTCGGTACAAAATCATAGTGAACATTGAGTTTATTAGAATCTTTTTTTACAAACTGTACTTTCACAGACCGAAAACCATTCATTTCATAAAGCCGATCATAAGATTTGTTTTCTTCTGCCAGCGAATAATAATGACCAGACCGCAGATACATATACCGCTCCAAAGGCTTCCAGCGAAAGCTATTGGTCTCATCTATAAAAAGAAGCTTCTTCGTTGAATCTGTTATACGACGTGGCGGTTTTTTTGATATAGCCCCATAATTCCTAATAGTCATATATACACTATCAATTTGATACTTTTTATGTATCGTTGAATCGCTGGGGTTTTCAACATTTATTTTTAGATCAATTGCGTTACCTTTCAGCGTAGAGTCGATACCGACACGCATATATTGCCGCAAGTAATCATAATAACCATTGTTGCGCATAACAAGATATAGCTTTTCCCGTTCATCGAGCAGTTTTGCAGCATCATATTGCGTATTGGGTGTAACTTTGGTTTTAGGGAGAACATCCCGATCAAAAAGCCATTTTACCTCATCATCATCAAATTTACGGTCAATATTCCTGATCTGATATGCATTTCCTTCATCGACCTTAAAGTCGATATGTGCTCGCTTCTTGTCAACTGAAATCTCAGGATTAACTTTAGCATTGAAATATCCTTTGGTAAATAGAAAACGTCTAATCTGGTTAGCAGATAAATCAACCATTGCCGAGTCCAACAAATGAGGTGGCTCACCAACATTTCGAATCTTCTTGGTCTTATAACGTCCTTTTTTAGTATTGAAAGTATTATAAATAAATAGATTTACCCTCGAATTAGGTCTGATCTGATTGGATACATAGGTTTCGGAAGACTCTTTCAATGCTGGTGAAACACCAGAAATCTGTACTTTTGTAACCAAAGCCTGGTCGTCATCTATATATTTTGAAGATCGGCAAGATGCAAAAAATAGTGTCAAAAGCATTATACTTGCAAATCCGATAAAACGAGGGTACTTAATCATCAATAAAAATGTTGTCAAAAGCGCAAATCAGTCTAATAACGTCTCTACAAAATAAAAAGTATAGAAAACAACATGGCTTGTTCGTCGTTGAGGGCATAAAATCCGTCAGGGAATTTATCTCATCAAATTACCAGGTCGAATCCATTTTCTATACAGACGACGCAAACACAAAAGTGGGTAAAATCTCGCATAATATAAAATCCCATGAAGTGACCGAGGCTGAATTTCAAAAGATTAGTACATTAAAATCTCCTCAGGGAGTCCTTGCCTTAGTCAAGCTCCCCAAACAACAACAGATCGAATTAAATGATCTCAAAAACTGTTACAATATTGTATTGGATGATGTGCAAGATCCTGGCAATCTAGGAACCATCATCCGTACTGCAGAATGGTTTGGAATCAAGCATATCATTTGTTCCATAGGTACCGTGGACGCCTATAACCCAAAAGTTGTACAGGCTACTATGGGCTCACTGGCCAGAATACAGGTTCATTACCTGGATTTAAACAAATTTATTTCTGACACAAATTTACCTGTGTACGGCGCATTGCTTGATGGCCAGTCTATTTATCAAACACAATGGGATTCAGAAGGATTAATTGTCATGGGTAATGAAGGCAATGGTATCAGCGAAGAAATAATAGCATTAATAGATCAGGCGGTGACCATACCTCGTATCGGCCAAGCGGAATCATTGAATGTCGCTGTAGCAACAACGATATTCTGCAGTGAGATTGCACGGCGGCAGCTGATCTAAAGCGATATTTAACCGTACATGATATCCGTTGATCCACTCAATGTGATGTCATGGTTGGAAGATTTCTCCAAAATTTCAGCCAAAAGAAAAAGTTTAATCGTTCCAAAAGCTGTACATTTGACCTATTCTTCGAAAAGCACAGTTATCTTTCGTGATAAATGCCAACTGGGAGACTTATTCACGCACGACAAATTGTTTTAAAATGCAATCTGAACAGAAATCCATCTACACGCTTCAATTTATTTTACTTTGCCTGAGCTCACTCCTATTCTCGTCTAGTTTCAATATGATTATTCCCGAGCTACCTAATTACCTGAGTAGCCTGGGCGGGGCTGAATATAAGGGTCTGATCATAGCACTATTTACATTGACGGCCGGAATTTCACGACCTTTCAGTGGTAAACTGACCGATCGTTGGGGCCGTGTACCAGTTATGGCCATCGGATCCATTGTCTGTTTTATCTGCGGGTTTCTCTATCCGATTTTAACTTCTGTGGCGGGTTTTTTATTTCTGCGGTTGATCCATGGTTTCTCTACCGGTTTTAAACCTACCTCCACCTCGGCGTATGTCGCAGATCTTGTTCCTCAGAAAAGATGGGGAGAAGCCCTGGGGATGCATGGCCTTGCATTCAGTGTTGGAACGGCAGTAGGGCCAGCAATAGGGAGCGCAATTTTTGATGCTTTTGGAATTAATGTCATGTTCTACTCCTCGTCTTTCATGGCATTGTTATCAATCCTCATCGTCATCAATATGAAGGAAACCCTAGTTAAAAAGGAGAAATTTAACCTTTCCATGCTCAAAATAAACCGAAAAGACATTATTGAATGGCGCGCACTCCCTGCTGGAATAATTACCTTTCTTTCGTATACGGCATACGGTGTGATCCTGACCCTTATACCGGATTGGAGTGAACATCTTGGATTAAAAAATAAAGGCCTTTTCTTTCTGGCATTTACGATTGCATCCGTCATGATACGTTTTGTTTCGGGAAAGGTTTCCGATCGCTATGGGAGGCCGAAGGTTATTATTACAGGCTTAGTGATCATTGCGATTGCTTTGGTGGTCATTGGCTTCGAGGATAGCTTTATCGGTATGATGATCGGGGCGAGCATTTATGGTATCGGCACCGGTATATTATCTCCCGCGGTCAATGCATGGACCATTGACCTGAGTATTCCTGAACATCGCGGCAAAGCGGTCGCGACCATGTATATTTCGCTCGAAGCGGGAATTGGTCTTGGAGCCCTCTTCGCTGGACTGTACTATGCCGATGTCATCCTTCGCATTCCGCAAATTATGTATGCCAATGCCGTTGTCCTAGTGATTGCTTTACTCTATATGCTAAATTGGCAAAGAAAATCTCAGCTTTAGCTATTCGATTGGAATCGTTAAATTTAAGTACGCCAACGGCGGACAAACAAGTTCACGATAGCATCGCTTGTATGACTATTTATAAACAGATGGCAAATGATAAACAATTATTTAAAGCTTCAATATAAGTTATTGATCCGCCATTTTACGGCAACAGGATTACCTTTAGTGATTGCGCCAATTTTGCTTTTGGGAGCATGTTATCTTGTTTACTATCTTTTATTCCAGTATCCCGTCTTTGGAAGTTATGCCATACTCCTGGGCAATTTTCAGTTACTCTTTCTCCTGACCGAAAAAAACAGAAACGATTTTCTAAAAAACACGTTTAACAAAAAGGACTTTTACACCGTTAGACTATTGGAAAATGTTCTAGTGACCTTACCTTCTATTGCTCTATTGCTATCTCAAAGTCTTTGGCTCTATGCGTTCATCTTAGGCCTGTTAGCGGTTGTATTTGCCTTTTTGACTTTTAAAGCTTTTGGTAAATCCATCCCTACTCCCTTCGCAAAGAAACCCTTTGAATTTATTATCGGATTCCGAAGGAGTTACCTGCTGATTATCGTTTTGTATCTACTGGCAGCAATTGGTTTTTATGTCACGAATTCCAACCTTGTTCTATTTTGTGTAAGCGGTATAGCCCTGACTTGTATACTCTATTATCAGTTGCCTGAACCTGTCTTTTATCTATGGAACAGTAGAGAAACACCTGCTGGATTTCTACTGCGTAAATTTAGACGTGGACTGCTGCAATGTCTTTTGTTTGTCCTGCCACTCCTACTGACATATGCCTTTATTTATTCATCAGAATGGTTTAATGCATTAATTGTTTTGGGTGGAATATTATTCCTGATCCCTTTTGCCATTACCTTAAAATATGTCGCTTATCCGAGAGAGATCAATTTTCCTGAGGTCTCTGTGCTGATATTGTGTTTTAGTTTCTATCCCCTGATAGTAGCCCTATTGCCCTTTTATTACCTTAAGGCCCTCAAAAATCTAAAAAACTATTTATGATCGAGCTTATTCATATCAGTAAATCCTTTGGTCAGCATCAGGTCTTGCATGAGGTGACTTTTACTTTTGAGGACGGAAAAGTCTACGGTATCGTAGGCGAAAACGGTGCTGGAAAAACAACCTTATTTCGCTGTATAGCCGGGCTGGAAACAGCTTCGGGAAAAATCAGCTCGAACCTACAGCCACTTAAGAACCATTTAGGCTACCTGACATCAGATCCGTATTTCTTATCGAAACTCACAGGCGAAGAATATATCTATCTCCTTACCGATGCCCGAGGAAAAAGCATTCAGCATCTAAGCGAAAGAAATATCTTCGAATTACCATTAAAAGAGTATGCGAACTCCTATTCTACAGGCATGAAAAAGAAACTGGCACTGACAGCGACCCTGCTCCAGGACAACAGTTTCTACATTCTGGATGAACCTTTTAACGGGATAGATCTACAAAGCAGTATTATCCTGACTGAAATTATTCTACGACTTAAAGCAATGGGCAAAACCATCCTGATCTCATCGCATATATTTTCGACATTAAAGGATACCTGTGACGAGATATTGGTTTTGGAAGAAGGTCGGATCAGCAAGACTGTCAAAAAAGAACAGTTCGGTGATTTTGAAGAAGAAATGAAGGAAAAAATATTAAAAAAAGATATCGATAAACTCTGGCTTTGAAGCCCTGTAAAACTCAAAAGAAATAAGATGGAAAAATACCTACCCACATTAGAAACCGAACGTCTAATCATCCGTCCGATAAGCATGGACGATAAGGACTATTTTTTTGCTATGGATTCACAGCCTGAGGTACATACCTTTCTCAATAAAGAGCCTGTTCAATCCATCGAAGATATGGAAAAAGCGATCGCTCTCATTCTGCTACAATATGAAAAATACGGTATTGGCCGGTTGGGAGTTATTGAAAAATCAAGCAACCAATGGATCGGCTGGACGGGTTTTAAATATATTGATGAACTGGAAAACGGACGTATCGATTTTTTGGACCTAGGTTATCGTTTCAGGGTAGAATCCTGGGGTAAAGGATATGCCACTGAGGCAGCATTGGCCTGTATGCAGTATTATCGGGAACACCTGACTCATTTCGAACTCCATGCCATCACCCATACCAAAAACGAAGGATCAAGACATGTATTGGAAAAAGTGGGATTTCAGATCACAGAGGAATTTTATTTCGACCGTTGGGATATCCATTGTTATTGGTACGATCTGGTCGAGCAATCGGTACAAAGCTAATTATATTAGCTTAAAAAGCTAATTTTTTTAACTTTTTATACTTTCACTGGGATAAAACAAAATGGTTTTGTATTTTTACACGTTCGAATAAAATAAAATTTCGAACATTTCTGTATTGTACAATTTAATCTATTGCTGAGTAAATGAGTGACGAAACAAACTTCCCAACGGAAGATAACCAAGAAGAATTAGGATCAGGAAAAACAGAAGGCGGAAGTCAGACAATACCTTTATCTGGACTGTACGAGAACTGGTTTTTGGATTATGCATCCTATGTGATCTTGGATAGAGCTGTACCCCATATAAATGACGGCTTGAAGCCGGTACAACGCCGTATTCTCCATTCCTTAAAAGAAATGGATGATGGACGATATAATAAAGCTGCCAATGTAATTGGTAATACCATGAAATATCACCCGCATGGAGATGCTTCCATCGGTGATGCGATGGTACAATTAGGACAAAAGGATCTGCTGATCGATTGCCAAGGAAACTGGGGCTTCCCGATTACAGGTGATTCGGCTGCAGCGCCACGTTATATTGAGGGTCGGCTTTCTAAATTTGCGAATGAAGTTGTCTTCAATCCCGAAACGACCGAATGGCAACTAAGCTACGACGGACGTAACCGCGAGCCAGTCACGTTACCTGTTAAATTCCCCTTGCTTCTGGCACAGGGAGCCGAAGGTATTGCCGTAGGTTTAGCGACCAAAATTATGCCGCACAACTTTATTGAACTTATCGATGGTTCAATTCAGGCGCTGAATGGCGAACGCCCGAATATTCTTCCCGATTTTCCCACAGGTGGTATGGCCGATGTGTCCAACTACAACGAAGGTCAACGTGGCGGAAAGATCCGTGTACGCGCTAAAATCGAAGAACGGGATAAAAAGACTTTGGCAATCACCGAGATTCCTTTTGGTACGACCACTGGCGGGCTTATCGAGAGCGTCGTAACAGCGAATGAAAAAGGTAAAATCAAAATCAAGAAAATCGAAGACAACACGGCTGGAAATGTTGAAATCATCGTGCATTTAGCACCGGGAATCTCTCCCGATGTTACGATCGATGCGCTTTATGCATTCACAGCCTGCGAGGTTTCGATTTCGCCCAATACCTGTGTCATCAAAGATGAAAAACCTCATTTTATGAGTGTCAATGACATCTTGATTGAAAACACCAAAAATACCAAAAACCTATTGAAGCGGGAACTGGAGATCCGTTTAAATGATCTTCAGGAAAAAATCTTCTTCAATAGTTTATTGAAAATATTCATCCAGGAAGGGATGTATAAACATGCCGATTATGAAAATGCCGGTGACTTTGACACCGTCGTACAGGTTTTAAATCGCTTGTTTGAACCATTCTTTGAACAGTTTTATCGCGAAATTCTTCCTGAGGATTATAAGAAATTGATCGATAAACCGATGAGCAGCATTACGCGTTTCGATGTTAAAAAATCGGACGAAACGATGAAGACCCTCGAAAATGAGATCAAAGAAGTTAAGCGGAACCTACGTCAACTGACGGAATATGCCATTGCATGGTATGAAAAACTACGTGAAAAATATAGTAAAGATCGCGAGCGTAAGACCGAGTTACGCATCTTTGATAAGGTGGAAGCTACACAGGTCGCGCTAGCTAATACCAAACTATATGTCAACCGTGAAGAAGGATTCATCGGTTCAGGAATGAAGAAAGATGTGTTCGTCTGCGATTGCTCGGATATCGACGATATCATCGTCTTTCGCGAAGACGGCAAATATGTCGTCAGTAAGATTCAGGATAAGGTATTCGTCGGAAAAGGAATTATCCATGTAGCGGTCTTTAAAAAAGGTGACGAACGAACCATATACAATGTCATTTATAAAGAAGGTGAAACCGGCACAAGTTATATCAAACGTTTCTCTGTAGTGGGCGTGACCCGTGATAAGGAATACGATGTATCAAAAGGATCAAAAGGATCAAAAGTCCTATACTTCACCGCTAATCCAAATGGCGAGGCCGAAGTGGTCAATATACAGCTTAAACCACACACGAAATTACGCAAATTGAATTTCGACATGGATTTCGCTGAGATTGCCATCAAAGGTCGTGCATCTCAGGGCAATATTGTTTCCAAATACCCTGTCAAGAAAATAACCTTTAAAAGCTCAGGTATTTCAACACTCGCAGGACGAAAAATTTGGTATGACAGCATCATGAAACGTCTCAACGCCGATGAACGTGGTCAGTATCTAGGAGAATTTGATGGTGATGATAAAATATTGGTGGTACTTTCTGATGGTAGTTACGAGCTATCGAACTTCGACCTGAGCAACCACTTTGATGAAAAAATGATCCGTATTGAGAAATTCTATCCTGAACACATTTATACCGTTGTGCATCAAGATGGCAAAAGCGGAACTTATTTCGTCAAACGCTTTAAATTTGATGACCAACCTATCGGTAAACGTATTTCGTTTATCAATGAGGAACCTGGTTCAAAGCTAATACTTATGAGCAATGCCGCAGAGCCAACGGTCAGATTAGATATATTAAAAGGCAAATCCCAAACAGAGGAAACACTGGAGCAACCATTGACTGAGATCATTGATATCAAAGGTATAAAGGCACAAGGCAACCGCCTGTCTTTCCATACCGTAAAATCTGTCACTTTGATCACTGCGGATGAGGATCTGAGTGAAAAAGGAAAGGAAAAAGCCGAAGTCGCTTCTGTGGATGGAGAGGCCAAATCGGATGAAACAAAGTCTGAGACATCAACTACCCAAGCCTCCACTGATGCATCCGACAATAAAATAGAAGATGATATCAAGTTAGAGATCACCAATCCTGACGACATCCAAATTGATGACAATGGACAAATGGAAATGTTTTAATAAGCTTTCTCCATAAGTAATCCCTATAAAAAGGCTCGAATATAATATTCGAGCCTTTTTATATTATTGTATATCGCAGGTAGTTCTCAAAGGTAACCAAGGCCTTGTTTCAATCCTCCGGTCCTCTGCTAAATACCCCAGCATCTATTCGCTGCGCGTTGACACCAAGTTCTTGCTATAAAGCTTTTACGCTTTAAATTCTTTCAAGAATTTTTGAAGTTTCGGTGCAATGACCACTGAGCAGAACGGATTCTCAGGGTGATCATTGAAATAATTATGATGATAATCTTCGGCCAGCCAAAACGTTGAAGCCGGTTCTACCGCTGTAACAATCGGATCCTCGTAGACAGCTTCATTTTCCAATTCATCAATAAAGTTTTTCGCCAAAATCTCCTGTTCTTCATTGTGAAAAAATACCACAGACCGATATTGTGTGCCCACATCATTCCCTTGACGGTTCAATGTTGTCGGATTATGTGTCTTGAAGAAAATTTTCAACAGGTCCTCATAATTGACCAATTCATCGTCATACTCCAACTCCACCACTTCCACGTGATCGGTTGTACCAGTACAGACCTGCTCATAAGTAGGATGATCTACATGACCACCCATATATCCTGGCAATACGGATGTCACTCCCTCGGTATTCTGGAAAATTACCTCCGTGCACCAAAAACATCCACCTCCAAATGTTGCTTTCATATTTTTATTGTATTTAGTATTACGTATTGAGTAGCTAGTATTTAGACTTTACTTTTATAAGCTTCCGGCATATTTATTATTCCGCTTTTTCACTTAAACAACGCTTATACAAAGATAATCAATATTAAATTTAATACTCAAACCTCAACATGTATTCTAAATTAAGTACTGTTTATTGAATAGCGAGTAGTTAGACATAATTGCTATTATCTTTTTTTTTACAAAGACGACAATTATTACTTATATGCAAATCTGCATCCAGAAGAATGACGAAAAGCAAGGATTAGGAAACTCCAATCTCTTATCTAAATCTTACATCTAATAGCTAAATACTAATATCTATTTACTAGTAATAATGTTTTCCTTTGATCAAAAGATCCTGCTGCTTACTATCACAAACAGCATACGAGAATCCCTCCTGCAAAGCAAAAGCTCCATACTCGCCTTTTTTATTGATCGCCAAAAATCCAACTTGTATCTCTTTGGCAATTGCAGGCTTTTTCTTCACGATACGCATCACCGCTTCCTTGCAAGCATCTTCGGGCGAGTACCCCTGACGCATTAATTCAACCACCAAAAAGCTACCTACATTACGGATAACTTCTTCACCTACCCCGGTCGAAGTAGCTCCACCAACTTCATTGTCAACATATAAACCAGCGCCGATAATCGGGCTATCTCCCACCCTGCCGTGCATTTTAAATGCCATTCCACTGGTTGTACAAGCTCCGGATATATTTCCATTGACATCTAAGGCCAGCATACCAATCGTATCGTGGTTGTACTGGTTGCCCGGTAGGCGCTCCGCAGCAAAAGATTTATTTTCGATATTAACGACCGGTTTATACTTCTTCTCCTTTAACCATTCTTTCCAAGCTTTTTCTCCCTCTGGCGTCAGCAAATTTTCTTCCTTGAAACCGTTTTCCAACGCAAATTGCAAGGCCCCCTCCCCAACTAGCATTACGTGTGGTGTTTTCTCCATAACCAAGCGGGCCACCGATATCGGATGTCCGATTTTTTCCATACCGGCCACAGCACCGCAATTGCCATCAGCATCCATAATACAGGCATCTAAGGTCACATGTCCATCACGATCCGGATACCCTCCTTTTCCGACGGTCATATTTTTCAAGTCCGCTTCAGGTATACGCACGCCTTGTTCGACAGCATCAAGAGCTTTTCCGCCTTTCGATAAGATCTCCCAGGCCGCTTTATTTGCCGCTATTCCGAAATCCCAGGTTGATATGACAATCGGATATTTTTTTACCTTATCATCAGATGCAATCGTCAGCCCTTTTGTATCAAATGCACGCAAGGTACCTATGGCTGCAGCAGCCATAAAACCTTGTCTAATAAAATTACGTCTAGAACTCATATATAATCTATTTGTCTTTTAATAACCAGTTTGCCTCCGCCGTCCGGCATTTTCAAGCATGAATAATTCGTTTTTGAATTTTCATTACCACAGTTCACAATCGCTAACCTGCTTTTGGCAGTGAGATTCAAAAACAATCAACGGTTTTGCGATCAATAAGCAATAATACAAAATGGTTTTAGCAAATAGACAAATTAATTAAAATTAAGCCCAAAGGTTCGTTTTTTAGCAACACAATATTCAAATCACTCAAAAATCGACAACAAACATTGATTTATATTGTGAATTAATCCTATCTTTAGAAACAAACTAATCAGCATGAAAAACACACTAAAATTCGCTATTTTAGCATGTGCAAGTCTTATTGGCACTAGTCATGGCCATGCACAGCAAGTAGATTCCACCACTTATTTCAAAATCAAAGAATTGCAAGAAAACGTAAAGCGTGAATTTGCACCGGATCGGAGAACGAAAATTGTGGCTATCCAAAAAGCGGATGTCCCCCAAAATATATATATTCTCGAAACAACCGAAAAAGATGCTAAGTTTGTTCTCGAACAAAAGACAAAAGAAATATCCGCGAATATCCAAGTTCAGCTCTTACCGGACGCCAGTGTTGATGGCAAAACTGTAGGGGTAATCAGGCTTTCAGTTGCCAACATGCGTACCTTTCCGGATAATTCCGCGGAACTGACAAGCCAAGTTTTATTGGGTACACAAGTAGATCTGCTACAGAAGAAAAGTGGTGAATACCGGGTACGCACCCCTGATGGTTATATCGCTTGGGTGCCAGCATCCTCAATAGCAGTAATGGATCAGGCCGAAGCCGACAAGTGGAGACAATCAGACAAGCTGATCTACACCACTGAATTCGGAAGATCTTATTCCGAACCCACAGAGAAAAGCCAACGGGTATCGGATCTTGTATATGGGGATATCTTGAAATTAACCGGACAAAAAGGTGGTTTTTATGAAATCGCTTACCCCGATGGCCGCAAAGGTTATATCAAGAAATCTGAAGGTCTAACATTAAAAAATTGGCTGGATACACGTAATCCTACCGCTGATCATATTATTGCAAGTGCAAAGTCCATGTTGGGACTACCCTATTTGTGGGGCGGCACATCGGTCAAAGGGGTCGATTGTAGCGGATTTACCAAGACAAGCTTCTTTATGAATGGCTTCGTTATCCCTAGAGATGCATCACAACAGGTTTTAGCGGGCGAAAAGATAGATATCTTGGACAGCGAGGGGCATTTTGATCCTGAAAAAGCGCTTAAAAACCTGAAACCTGCGGATTTGCTCTTTTTTGCTGCGGGCAAAAACAGTAATCCCAATGCGCGCGTCACCCATGTAGCGCTTTATATAGGCAATGGCACTTTTATCCATGCTGCAGGATTGGTTCGCATTAACAGCATGCTAAAAGACGCTGCTGATTACGACGATTTTCAGACACGTACCGTTGTTGCTGCCCGGCGTTATTTAGGTGCCAAGGATTCTGCAATTCAAAAAATCGCTGAAAGCAATTACTATATCAATAAATAAACCATAATGAGCAATCAATCTGAATGGATCAGCAAGGACTTTGGAGCCTTTAAGCTAAGGTTCCGTCCATATACCCTAACATTGCGCCATGTCTTTACCGTCGCTTCCTATAGCCGCAGTACGACGCCTGTCGTACTAACCGAATTGGAGTATGACGGTATAGTGGGCTATGGTGAGGCCAGCATGCCGCCATACCTTGGTGAATCACAGGAAAGCGTGATCGCCTTTTTAAATCAAATTAACTTATCAGCATTCAACTCACCTTTCCAGACGGAGGAGATTCTGCATTATGTAGACCAAGTAGCAGCAAAAAATACTGCCGCAAAAGCAGCAATAGATATTGCCCTACATGATGTGCTTGGTAAAATTATGCGCCAGCCCTTCTATAAAATATGGGGATTAAATCCGGATCTTATCCCACCGACTTCCTACACCATCGGCATCGATACGGAGGATATGATCCGTAAAAAGGTTGCTGAAGCAGATCAGTTTAAGATCCTAAAAGTAAAATTGGGACTGGATACCGATAAGATGATCATTGACACCATTCGTCAGGTCACAGACCGCCCATTATGTGCAGATGTTAATCAAGGTTGGAAAACGCGGGAAGAAGCGCTGGAAATGGCACATTGGCTCGCTGAGCGAAATGTTTCTTTCCTTGAACAACCCATGCCCAAAGAACAGATTGATGACAATGCCTGGCTGACTGAACATAGTCCGATACCAACAATTGCGGATGAGGGGTGTCAACGTTTGGTTGATGTACCTGCCCTAAAAGGAGTTTACAGTGGCATCAACATCAAACTGATGAAATGTACAGGCATGCGTGAAGCCAAACGGATGGCCGAACTTGCACGTTCCCTCGAAATGAAAGTCATGATCGGCTGTATGACCGAAACTTCCTGTGCCATCAGTGCTGCGGCACAATTAGCACCATTGACCGATTGGGCAGATTTAGATGGGGCACTACTGATCGATAACGATATCTACGATGGCATGACGGTAATTGATGGCAACTGCATTTTACCGAGCCGTCCGGGAATTGGAATTTTAAGAAAATAAGATTATATTCAATGCAATGTTTTTTGTCTTATAAGGAGAACATTGCATTGAATCTTTGTCGGAGTTGAGATCAACAACCGATGAAACCAACATATTAACAAACTAAATTAATCAATTCAAACTCTTATGAAACAACATGTGCTCACAACGTTGTGTCTCATAGCCTGTAGTTCGATGCAGTCTTTATATGCACAACAGATTCAGATTGCTGGGAAAATCACAGACAGCAATGGAAATCCCGTCGGTGGAGTTACCATAAATGTCAAAGGATCCAGCCAAGGAACATCAACCAACGAACAAGGCTTATTCACGCTCAATGCAAATTCAAATGCCACACTAATACTATCTGCTGTTGGCTATAATGCGCAGGAGGTTCAGGTTAATGGCCGGAAAACGATCAGTATTACACTCGTCAGCAACGAACAAGCCTTAGATGAGGTGGTTGTAACTGCATTAGGAATCAAACGTTCCCAAAAGTCCATTGGTTATTCCGCACAACAAGTCAAAGGAGATGATCTAACATTTACAAAAGAAACCAATGTGTTAGGTTCCTTAGCAGGAAAAGTTGCCGGCGCACAAGTAACGGGATCTTCTGGCGCAAATTTGGGTGGAACACAAAAAATCAAGATCCGTGGCGTTAACTCAGTTACAGGTGGAGGCCAACCGCTTATGGTCATCGACGGCACTCCAATCTCAAATTCGAATTTCAGTAGTTCAACTGGTAATGGTGTAGACCTTGGAAATGTTGGACAAGATATAAATCCTGAAGATATCGAAACAATCAACGTTCTGAAAGGTCCTACGGCTTCCGCTTTATATGGTATGCGGGGACAATACGGAGTAATCATGATTACTACCAAGAAAGGAAAAAAGGGTCCTAAAAAAATTGATATCGGCTTTAACTCCGCTACTTCATGGGAGAAAACAGGCAATTTTATGCCCCTTCAAAATATATATGGTGTCGGTAATAATCAGACTTTCCTGAAATTAGCATCCGGAGAGTACTATGTCAATGGCAATGACGAATCTTGGGGACCAAAAATGGATGGAACTCCTGTTCGCATGTATTATAGCTTTTATCCTCAAGATGTTGATTTCGGCAAAACTACCCCTTTTTCTCCTCAACCCAATAACATAAAGGACTTCTATAATACGGGATTCACAACAAACAATGGTCTGACGATTGCTGGCGGTAATGAAAATGCCGCAATCCGCTTTAGCTATAATAACACCTATATCAAAGGTGTTATTCCTAATACCTCCCTAAAGAGAAATAATTTTGGCTTAAACGGGACATTGGACATCACATCCAAACTGCTTGTTGGAGCTAATATCAATTACGCAAATAATAATGGACAAAGACCTGTTCAAGGTTATCAGGGATCATTCACTGGTGCTACACAATGGTTTCAACGTAACATTGATATTAATAGGCTCCGAAATTATAAATATGCAGACGGCACAATATTAAATTGGAACGTAAATCCGAATACATCCACAGGAATAATTACAAATAACAAACCCTCAGACTGGAACAATCCATTTTTTGACGCATACGAAAATCTAAACAATGACTCACGCGATCGGGTATTTGGAGATGTTAACGTATCCTACAAAATTTTTGACAATCTAAAGGTTTCAGGTTTTGTAAGAAAAGATTTCTTTACACAAAACCTCAGCAGTAGAACCGCATTTGGAGGTCGGTTAGATGAAGCATTTTCTGTAGGAAAATATCAAAATGATGAGAGCAATTATGAGTTTTTAGCAGAATACAATAACAAGTGGAATGATTTTTCGCTAAATGCTAATTTAGGTACCAATATTTATACCCGCGACTATTCTTATGTTTCGCAAGCTACCGTTGGAGGTTTGGCAACGAGGGGATTTTATAATATTGCGGCATCTATTGACCGTCCGGAAACAACTTCCTATAAGTTGAAAAAACAAATCCGGTCACTGTATGCAATGGCCTCTTTCGGTTATAAGGATATCTACTTTATAGACGCATCAATTCGTCAGGACGTGTCTTCAGCATTACCTAAAAACAACAATTCTTATGTTTATCCATCGGTTTCCGGATCTTTCCTATTTAGCGAATTATTCGATTCCAAAGTACTATCTTTTGGTAAATTGAGAGCTTCCTATGCGATTGCGGGTTCTGATGTAGATCCTTATTCTGCACTTTTGAACTATCAAATGGGTACGGCCTACAAAACCAGTACAGGAACAATTACAACCGTCTCTGTCCCAGATAAACTAAAAAATGCAAATCTAGAACCATCTTTTGCCCATACCTTTGAGATCGGTACAGACCTCAAATTTTTCAATGACCGTTTAGGACTTGATTTCACTTATTACCAACAGCGTAATAAAAAACAAGTTATTGATCTATCTCAGTCATCAGCTACCGGATATGAATCTGAATTTGTAAATGCCGGGGATATTGAGAACAATGGTATCGAAATATCGCTTTCTGGAACACCTGCGAAATCAGCCAACTTCACTTGGAACACCACCTTAAATTTTGCAAGAAACAACAGTAAGATCCACGAATTGATCGACAATATTAATTCTTACCAGCTGGATTTAAACACCTATTCTAGTCAAACGGTTTATTTAAGAGCAGACAGAGGAAAAGCATTCGGTACATTGATCGGTCCGGGTTATTTACGTGATCAAGCAACAGGAAGAATATTATTGGACGCCAATAATATGCCGATCCAAGAACTGAACAAAGATTTCGGTTCTGTTCTACCCAATTTTACCGGTGGTTTCTTAAACTCAATCCGATATAAAAACATCGATTTTAATGCCATGATAGACTTCCAATCTGGAGGTAAATTCTTTAGCTGGTCTAAAATGCTCGCCGTAAAATCTGGACAGGCAGAAGAGACTGCGGCAATGAATAGTAAAGGCAAAAATGTACGCGATCCATTAGCCGATGGTGGTGGTTACGAAATTTCTGGTATTTCACAAGCTACAGGGGAAGCTGTCAATGCATTTGTCGATGCAAGAAGTTATTTTAGAAACCAGATCGGAACTAAATTTTACGAAGAATGGTTGTTCAATGCCTCTTATATAAAATTGAGAGAAGTAAGCCTAGGGTATACATTTTCTGAAAATACATTAAAGAAAACACCATTTAAATCTATCCGTATTGCTGCTATTGCAAGAAACCCATGGATGATCTGGCAAAAGGCTCCGAAAGGAATTGATCCTTCCGAACTTTCTATGGGAAGTGCATCCATCAGCTGGATCGAGAAAGGGGAATTACAAACAGTACGTTCTTATGGGGTAAACCTAAGCTTTAAATTCTAAAATCATGAAACAGTTATCATTATTAAAATATGCCCTCGTTTTTACCGCTATAACGACGATGGTATCATGCAGCAAAAAATTTGACGATTCATATTATATAGATCCAAATAACCCTTCCACTGCGACAGGCATGCAATTATTGGCGAATGCAGAGTTCTTTCTATCAGGAACGAGTGCCAATACGGCTAATCAGATGGGGGTTCATTATCCTCAGTACTTATCATTAACGACATATACAGACAACTCTAGGTATATATCAACCAATTTAAATTTTGAAAGTTGGTATAAGGGTCCGTTAAAAAATATTCAGGAAGTAAAGGATAAAGCTAGAAATGGAACATTAAGTGAATCAGAGGGCAGCGCTGTGAACCAAATTGCACTAGCTAATATCTTGGAATCCTATTTTATGTTGCATATGACCGATCGTTGGGGAGATTTACCTTATAGCGATGCACTCAAGGGTAGTCAGAATCGTCTTCCTAAATATGATACACAGAAAGAAATCTACACTAGCCTCTTCAAACAGCTTAAAGAGGCAAGCGCAAACCTAGATCCCAATGCCACATTAAAAAATGAGATCATCTTCAATGGCAATATGAGCAAATGGAAGAAAGTCGGCAATTCGATTCGTCTTCTTATGGCACTCCGTTTGTCTAAAGTGGATGCCACTTGGGGTAAACAGGAATTTGTCAGCGCCTTAGCAGACGGAGTCATGGCTTCTAATACTGACAATTTTGCCTACCCACATTTGGCGGAAAAGGATCATGAAAATTTCTGGTATAATTCCTTCACACGTCTTGAACGTCAGTGGTTTGCACTGAGTAAGCCCTTAGTGGACTATATGAAACCTAAAAATGACCCGCGTTTGCCTATTTATGGTGATAAAAATCAATCTGGGGAATATGTTGGTTTAGAATATGGAAAAGCGGCTGGAAATTCGGGTGATATTCCGGGAATATCGTTATTGGGAGCAAAGCTTAGGCAGCAAAATTCTCCAGTCAATCTGGTTACTTACCCACAAGTACTGTTTGCAATGGCGGAAGCTGCGAAATTAGGTTGGATAAGCGGGGGTGATGCTGTTGCTGAAACCAACTATAAAAATGCGATCAAAGAATCAATTAATTTATGGACTGCCAACGCGACCTCTGCTTCTGCCATCGACGCTTATATTAATCAACCCGCTGTCGCCTATTCCGCGGCTACGGCCATACAGCAGATAGCCGAGCAACGTTGGATCCATCTTTTCTTAAATGGGTATGAGGCATGGGCAGAATGGCGAAGAACAGGTTTCCCTGTATTAACGGCACCAGCCGGAGCTAACGGGAATCTGATCCCACGCAGAGAAGGTTACCCTACCCAGGAGGCATCAAATAATACAGTGAACTACAATGCCGCTGTTGCAGCTTTCCCATATGGAGGTGCTGACGGCCTTAATGCAAGAGTATGGTGGGATAAACCATAACGTATTCTCCTGCATTAATTCATTAGCATTTCAAAAAAGAGGCTGTCTTTTTGAGACAGCCTCTTTTTATTACTTCAAGCGATAAAACAATATTATTTCACTACATTTTTTGATTTATTATCAATCGATTGCGTTAAATTGATTAGATAACCATTTATCACTGCATATTGTACCTCCTTTTCGGATCCAATAAAAAAATCAGCACCACCACCTAACCGAAGACAGCTCTCAGCTTGGAAATTAGCACCACTCAATACTTGGATAGGAAAAGAATGCAACCTAGTCTGCGCTAAATTATCAGAAACCACAATTGCTCCATACCCCTGTTTCAATAGACTTTCTACAAATGATGAAGTTAAATCCGCCAGTGAAAATATCTTGTCTGTATACATTTTTGATGGAGTAAATTGGAGTCCTTCGACATCAATATCGGTATATCCGTAGAAATCCTGCAAATCGCCAATATCCTCAATCACACCTTCTACGTAATAGTCACCCGCGACAGTTTTTTCATTTTGTCGAATAGCCACATCTACCAACATCCTTTTACCATTTTTTTCGATGGATAAGTTTCGAATCAAAACATCATGAAGCTTTTCATCATTAAAAGGAATTGCGTTGTAATCTTCAATATCATGTACCAGATAGGATCCCGACGCGATTTCCTGAAAGACGTGTAAAAGCGCAATGAAATTATATTTTCGAACTTCCAGTTTTTCAGGGTCACCAGCGTAGGCTCCTGATTCAATCAGAATGGTACTGGCACCCCATTTTTGAAAATTGTCCCCGAAACCACGGGGGGTATGCTCATCATCATATTTCGCGACAGCATTCGGAATAAATTCCTGCAGTATCTTATTTATTCCCACGATTACCCGCATTGCATCTGCTCTAACCGTATTAACACTTCTCGCATAATCATATGCTGGGGCCAACAAGGAAATTGTTACTGGGGTGGCGGCACCAGGGATATTATAGTAATTATTCTGATTATGGAGATTAAATGCAAAATCAGGTTTTAGTAACATCGCCTGCGCTTTCAGAAGAGCGCCTTCCACCGTTGCAACAGCACGTGCATCGCGATTCATATCCACATCCATCGCCGTTCTCCGCTGATAACGTTCTGCGCCATCGGGATTCAACATCGGAATAAAATATAAAGTCAGTTTCTCCGCTATTTCCTTTCGAAAGTTATCAAAACCATCCGTCTCCCCATTAAAAAAGTTAAACAGGTCAAACAGCGCCATTGTTGCCGTAGGTTCGTCCCCATGCATCTGCGACCATAACAAAATCTTTATGGGCCCTTGCCCATATTTCAACCTAAAAATCGAACGATCCTCTACTGACTGTCCAATCTCTTCAACAATAAATTGCTTACTGATCTCATTTCCTTGCAAAAGTGGCAAGATATCAGCATGATTAAATCGCCTATGCTGCAAAGCCTTTTCTTCATATAAAGAAAAGGCTTTGATAAAATCTTCTTTTACTAAATTCATCTTAATCTTTTAAGGCTCCCTCAAGTAAGGTGATCGTTCCCTGCGATGCATCCATTCTCACCTTTGCACCTACCGGAAGGATAAATTGCTCCGCAATATGTCCAATAATAGCTCCACTATAAGCAGGCACGTTCAAGGGCCTGATATAATCATTGAATAGCTGATCCAATGTCACAGAGCCATAGCCTCCCGACGGCTTACAATTGGTACATTTCCCAAAAATAAAACCTTTGATCACCGCCAATATTCCTGCATTTTTCAACTGACAAAACATCCGGTCAACACGTTCCATATCTTCATCCACTTCCTCTATAAAAAGGATCTTATCCTTAAAATCGGGTAGATAGGCCGAACCACATAATCCGGTCAATACCGTCATATTTCCGCCAAGCAGTACGCCATCGACAGTACCGGGAGAAATTGTGGCTATGCGGTCTTTCGTCTGTACAATATTATCCCCTTTTGATTTAGGGTTTTCAAATACCGCAGGTTTATTCGCTACAAATTGCGCATTAAATGCATCGGCAAGCTTCTTCGTCCATGTGCTTATACCGACAGCACCATGGAAAGCAACAAGTCCGGTTTTCGCATACAAAGCCAGAATTAACGCCGTTATATCTGAATAGCCCAACAAAATTTTAGGATTTTGGGCGATCATCTTATAATCAAGTCTGTCCAGAAGACGGGAAGTTCCCGAGCCTCCCCTGACACAAACTATTGCTTTGACAGCCTTATCAGCAAACATATCATGTATATCGGCGATACGCTCCTGATCTGTCCCCGCCAAATTACCATAACGGCTACGGATATGTTTCCCCTCTTTCACTTTAAACCCCAATGTTTCAAAGATCTCGCGAGCGATAGTAATTGATTCCTCATCGTCCAATACACCTGCGGGAGTTATCAATCCAATCGTATCACCGAACTTTAGCTTCTTTGCCAGCAAAGTAGCTGGCTCTTTTAAGCCTGTCACGGTTTCTGTAGCGCGCCCAGCCCCTAACACCGGAATGGCCAATGCGCCCAAAGCAATTGATTTTATAAAACCCCTTTTTTCCATATTAAGCTAATTACCTATTGAACAACAGTCGCTCACCAGCGCCCTTTTCAATGATTTGTCCTTTCGAAAACGCAACTTTACCAGATACAATGGTATGTTCGATGGTTGAACTAAAGGTATGGCCTTCAAATGGTGACCATCCGCATTTAGAAAGAATATTTGATTTTGAGACGGTATAGGGTTTATTCAAATCTACGAGTACAAGATCCGCCCAATAACCTTCACGAATATAACCACGATCTTCTACCTGAAACAATGTTGCCGTATTATGTGCTGACTTTTGAACCAATTGTTCCAAGGTCATTTTACCTGCTTTGACCATATCCAATAATGCTTGTAAAGCATGTTGAACCAAGGGGCCACCGCTAGGAGCAGATGCATATGGCTGTGTTTTTTCCTCGATTGTGTGTGGGGCATGATCTGTCGCTATGACATCAATATGTCCATCCAATACCGCTTTAAGAATATGATCACGATCATTGGCCGTCTTAACAGCCGGATTCCACTTAATAAAATTTCCCTTTGTCGCGTAATCCTGATCAGAAAACCAAAGGTGATGGATACAGGCTTCCGCCGTAATTTTCTTGTCCTTTAATGGAATATCATTCCGAAATAGCTTAATCTCCTTTGCCGTTGATATGTGTAAAATATGTAATCTCGTATCATGCTTTTTAGCTAATTCCACAGCCTTGGATGAAGACAAGTAACAAGCCTCAGCAGAGCGGATCAAGGGATGCATTTCAATCTTCAATCCATCTTCACCATATTTTTCTTTGAATGTTGCCAGATTAGCCTTGATCGTTGCTTCGTCCTCACAATGTGTAGCAATTAATGTCGGAGCGTTAGCAAAAATACCTTCTAAGGCCTTTTCATTATCGACCAACATATTGCCAGTGGATGAACCCATAAATACTTTTATACCGCAGACATTACGTGGATTGGTTTTCAGGACCTCTTCTAAATTATCGTTAGCGGCTCCCATAAAGAATGAATAATTGGCTAATGCATTCTTTCCTGCAATATCATATTTATCCTGAAGCAGTTCTTGTGTCAAGGTATTGGGAACCGTATTTGGCATCTCCATAAAGGAAGTTGTCCCACCTGCAACCGCAGCCCGACTTTCATGCCAGATATCCGCTTTATAGGTTAATCCGGGCTCCCTAAAATGAACCTGGTCATCAATCAGTCCCGGAAACAGATGTAGCCCCTCAGCATTGATTTCCTGATCCGCAGGATGGTTAATCTCCTGTGCGATCATTTCGATTCGACCATTGCTGATGTATACATCAGCAGCCTCAACTTTACCTTCGTTAACAAGTTGTGCAGATTTTATAAGAATAGATGACATGTTGATCTCTTTACTTTGGTATCTGTCAAAAGTAAAGATTTGTTGTCGTGATACCAAGTTATCTGTTCAAAAGAGTTGTCCTATTAAGGCGACAAAAAGCAGATAACATCCATCCTTATACCTATTGGATCATAACACATCGGCTTTTTCTAAAAAAAGCACAAAAATCCGGGCTGGAAACAAAAAAGAGGCCTAAGCCTCTTCTTTTATTCTTTATCAAATTTGTAACCTACTCCTTTTACAGTGGTCACATAATCGTCGCCTATTTTTTCACGGAGCTTACGGATATGTACATCTATCGTACGGTTGGTGACAACCACTGAGTCCTCCCAGATACTTTTTAGGATCTGTTCTCTTGTGAAAACTTTATTGGGTTTGGATGCCAACAGGTAGAGTAATTCAAACTCCTTTTTGGCAAGCACAATCTTTTGCTCTCCTTTGTAGACTAAGAAGGAATCTCTGTCTATCACCAGATCCGCGATCTCGATTTTGTCCTGTACAGAAGAATCAGACTCCTCCGACGCATTTCTTCTTAATATCGCATTGATGCGGCTCATCAGCGCTCGGGGCTTAATTGGCTTGGCAATATAATCATCCGCTCCAACATGAAATCCGGCAATTTCCGAATATTCTTCACTTCTGGCAGTCAAAAATACCATAAAGGTATTTTTGAATTCAGGCATCGCGCGCATGATGCGACAAGCTTCAATACCGTCCATCTTGGGCATCATCACATCGAGGATGATCAGATCCGGGTTTACTTGTTTGGCAACTTGTATTGCCTCTTCTCCATTGTGCGCTGTAGAGACCTGATAACCTTCACGATTTAAGTTGAATGCAATTAAATCCAAGATATCCTTTTCGTCATCAACAATTAAAATCTTTTGTTTCGAAGAACTCATTTGTCTTATTTTTTTGCTAAAATATGAACAAAATGATAACAATCGGTTAATCTAATGTTACCAAATCATTAAGTAATATTTCAATTAACAATAACACATTGATTACTTAATTGTTTTCTTCAGAAAATCTGCCAGCTCTTCGCCACGCAAGTTCTTTGCAACGATAATACCGTTCGGATCGAGGATATAGGATGTTGGCAAAGCCTTGACACGATAGTCTATTACAACCGGTGAAGTCCAAGCTTTCAAGTCAGACACATGGGTCCAAGTAAGTTTATCGTCTGCAATAGCCCGCATCCACGAACCGGGATTGTCGTCAAATGAAACAGATAGAATATCGAAACCTTTGGTATGATAAGCATTATACAACTTGACGAGGTTCGGATTTTCCTGACGGCAGGGCATACACCAAGAGGCCCAAAAGTCCACTAAAGTATATTTCCCTTTGAAACTGGACAGCTTTACTTCCTTGTTAGTAGGTGTAAAAGATGTAAGTTCCGGTGCCGGTTGACCAATAGCCATTTTCTTCAGTTTTTGGGTTTCTTCCTTAAACTGCGTCACATATCTATTTTCCGTAAATTCATTTTTAATTTTATCTGCATAAGCAATTATTTCTGCCTCTGCTACTTCAGGATCCAGTGTTGAGATGGCGTAAAATCCAGCTAGATCATTATGCTTACTGGAAAAATCAACCGCCTTGCTGGTATAGTTACGAAGTTCATTCGCAAATTTGGCTTTATATTCTGCACGAAGTTTTTCTATTTCGTCAGCAGTCGAATTCGCTGTTAATTTGGAAAAGACACCCTGAAGAGAATCTTGCACATAATCGCGATGGTTCCGTTCCTTAGCAAATGGCTGTATTGTTTTCGACAATTCAGATCCTTCAACAAGATAATCATTGACGTCCTTATGCAAATCGGCTTTAAATGAAATTGTCTCACCCGGAGAAGCGATAAGATCATAACGATTTTTACCGACGCGTAACGACAACAGCCTAGATTGACTCGCTTGACGCACAAACTGAAATTTGTTATTATCGCCAAAAAACATAGAATCCAGCTTGGTATCCCCTTCGTACAAGGAGATAACTTTTATATTACCGGGGTTTTCTATATTTCCTTCGATGGTAAACTGCTCTTTATTCTGGCAACCAAACATCAATCCAACCACTCCAGCTACTAAAAAAACTGCCTTTTTCATCTATATATCGTTTTGTAAGCGCTTCAAGTCCATCCATAACTGGATGTTAATAGCACTCGGTTTCCTTTTTTATTGTAGAAACTATCCTATTTATTGCTTTCCACCCTTGTTATTATTCATTCATAAATTGCTCTTCAGTCAAATTTACGAGCTCGTTACACCCGGTTTGGATAATTAGGATAGTTTCATAGCATAGAATTTTCGGAGAGACTTCCGATAAACTTGAAACTTATTCAAATAAGTATCCTAAGTCTCCGATTTAAATACGCAAATTTAACTTAAAAATTCCTTCGCACGTTCAATCGCGGTTTTTAATCCCGCAGAATTTTTACCTCCCGCTGTCGCAAAGAAAGGTTGCCCGCCACCGCCGCCTTGGATATCTTTTGCCAGATCACGGACGATATTGCTTGCATTCAAACCTTTTTCTTTTGCTAAATCATCTGAAATAACAACAGTTAAACTTGGTTTCCCGTCGAATTCTGCTCCTATAACCAAAAACAAATTATTGACAGCTCCCTTTACAGCATAGGCTAACGTTTTTACCGCTTCTGCATTAGGGAGATCAACCAGAGTCGATAAAAAGTTGACATCACCAACCTGCTCTATCTTTGCTTCCAGATCCGATTTCAACGCCAAAGATTTCTCGGTAATACTTTTCTCAATTTCCTTTTTCAGTTCACCATTTTCGTCGATGATCTTACCCAAGGCTGATACAAAGTCCTTTGGATTGTTCATGAGTTCTTTTAAATGATGTACCAATTCAAAATGCTCACGAATTACCGCAGCTGAACGCGTCCCCGTAATCGCTTCAATACGACGTACTCCCGCAGCAACAGCCGATTCAGAAACAATCTTAAAGAATCCGATCTGCCCCGTTGCTTTCACATGGGTTCCCCCGCATAACTCTTTGGAGAATTGGTCTTCAAAAGTAATCACACGAACAAAATCACCGTATTTCTCACCAAACAAAGCTGTTACACCTGAATCCAAAGCCTGTTGGTAAGGTACATTCCGTTCTTCTTTCAACGGGATATTCTCACGAATTTTAGCATTTACGATATCCTCTACCTGTTTGATCTCATCCTCACTCATCTTTGCAAAATGAGAAATATCAAAACGTAGGATATCCGCATTGACCAATGAACCTTTTTGATTTACATGTGTACCTAATACCTGTTTTAGTGCAGCATGCAATAGATGGGTTGCGGAGTGATTATTCTCCGTATCCAATCTTTTGGTGCTGTCAACCTCGGCGATAAAGGTTCCGTTAAGATCCAATGGCAACTTATTGGTAAAATGGACGAAGATTCCATTTTCCTTTTTTGTATCCGTAATGTAGATCTTTTCGCCCGTTTCCTCCGAAATCAATTCACCGGAGTCGCCTACCTGACCTCCTCCTTCTGCATAAAATGGACTGACAGAAAGTACCAGTTGGTATTGTTCTTTATTTTTTGCGACAACTTTACGGTATTTTACGACTTCTGTCTTTGCTGTCAATGTATCATAGCCTACAAATTCGAAGCCCTCATCATCATTAACGATAACCCAGTCGCCAGTATCTATCGCTGTTGCAGCCCGCGAGCGATCTTTTTGAATCTGAAGTGCCTGTTTAAAACCATCCATATCAACAGACAATCCTTTCTCCCGCGCTAATAATTCAGTTAGATCAATTGGAAAACCGTAAGTATCGTATAATTCGAACGCAAAGTCACCATTAATAAGTGTATGATCTTCCACGTAATTTTCAAAACGTTGTACACCAGTGGACAAGGTTCTTAAAAATGAAACCTCTTCCTCCAAGATTACTTTCTGCACGAAATCCTGCTGTTGGATCAATTCATCAAATACACCGCTGAATTGTACTGCCAGTACCGGAACAAGCTCATGAATAAATGGCGTTTTAAATCCCAAAAACGTATAAGCATAACGTACAGCACGGCGTAAAATACGTCGGATTACGTAGCCCGCTTTGTTATTAGAGGGTAATTGTCCATCCGCTATCGCAAAACTAACGGCACGAATATGATCAGATACCACGCGCATTGCGATATCACTCTTTTCGTCTAAGCCATATTTTATCCCTGACTTGGCAGCGATAAAATCAATGGTCGGCGTAAAGACATCTGTATCATAATTTGAGGTTTTGCCTTGAATACATCTGACAAGACGCTCAAAGCCCATCCCTGTATCCACATGTTTCGCGGGTAAAGTTTGGAGTGAACCATCTTTCAAGCGGTTGAATTGCATAAAGACCAAATTCCAGATTTCGATCACCTGTGGATGGTCTGCATTGACAAGGCTTTGTCCTGAAACCTGTGCTCGTTCTTCCGTGCTACGCATATCAAAATGGATTTCAGAACAAGGTCCACAAGGACCGGTCTCTCCCATTTCCCAGAAATTGTCCTTTTTGTTGCCAAGCAAGATACGATCTTCGGCTATCCACTGCTTCCAGAAATCGAATGCTTCCATGTCTCTGTTCAAACCTTCAGTTGCATCGCCTTCAAAAATGGTCACATATAACCGATCTTTGTCGAGCTTATAGACTTCGGTCAATAGCTCCCAGGCCCAAGCAATAGCTTCCTTCTTAAAGTAATCGCCAAAGCTCCAGTTTCCTAACATCTCGAATAAGGTATGGTGGTAAGTATCTATACCAACTTCCTCTAAATCATTATGCTTACCTGAAACACGCAAACAGCGCTGCGTATCAGCAACACGCGGAAATTTAATCGGTGCTTCTCCCAAAAATAAATCCTTGAACTGGTTCATCCCTGCATTGGTAAACATCAATGTCGGATCATTTTTTACAACTACTGGTGCTGAAGGTACTATCTGATGCCCCTTGCTTTTAAAAAAGTCTAAAAAGGCTTGACGAATTTCTCTACTTGTCATTTAATTATCTAAAAATATGTGCAAACTTACTCAAAATTGGTCTGTTATGCAATGTAGAATACCAGATAATAACCTCGATTCAACGATTTTAACAACCTATCTTCTACATAGAAAATTGACTTTTCTAACTAAAAGATCAGGACTTAAGATTCAGGCGGACAGGGTTATTCTATTTTCAAGATGACAGTAATCATCATTATACATTAAATACATCATTTTAAAAGCATTAAATGTTTTCCAACTTTGTATCATCATAATTAATTCCAATACGTTTAACAATAAAAACATTTTGACTGATACTCATCCACAATTGCATTTGTTTTATTACATTTGATAGGGATAAGGGGCCTCAACAACGATTCTTTTGAATAGTTACCCTATACCGAAATAGAAATTTAAGATAAGATAGCGCAGATAAAATTCCTTCCAATGAAAAAAAACATTCTACTACCCGTAGATTTTTCGGCACATTCTAACAATGCGGTAAATTACGCTGTGGGTCTGGCAACTCAGAAAGGGTACAGCATTCACCTTTACCACAATTACACTTCAGCTTCCGCTGTATTCGAGGAGGAAACAGGTTCCACAGGTAAACAGAGTCCTATATTTAAAGCTGATATTCTGATTAAGAAGCTTGCCGAACAGATAACGTCCATGAATGCTGCTCTTGAGGTTACGACCCAATGTGAGCGCGGCATGATCACAGAGACTTTACCTGATATCGCTACACCTGATCGCTTTGATTTCGTGATTATGGGCACAAAAGGGATTACAAATGATGACAGTCAACTTATCGGCAGTACAACCTATGTCATCAGTAAAAAATCAAAAATTCCCGTTTTGGCCATCCCCGCAGAGGTGTCATTTGAACAACTTGACAAAGTTGGTTTATTGTCCAATTTCAAGGAAGAAGAAGTGCAGACGGTTCGGGATTTTGTCAATATCATGGGCAAAGATTTTGAATTAAAACTGATGCATGTACATTATGATCATTCTTCAGAAAACCGGATTGAAGACAAGTTGGAAGTGTGGAAATATAAAATCAAAAAATATATCGGCGTCACCAACATCGCTATTGAAGTCGACTCGATACAGGGAGATATTGAAGATCTTGACACCGTCCCTGAGGTCATCAATGAAATGATCCATGCTGAAAAGATCAAAATATTACTGGTGACACGTTCGCGAAAATCATTTTTTGAACGTGCTTTCACCCGATCAGTGGCAAAAGCATTGTTTAGCCATCCTTTAGTTCCAATATTTTTTACCAAAGCATAATTAAGTATATCGCTATGTCTAAATTATTAATACCCGTAGATTTTTCCGAAAATGCACGAATCGCAGCAGCCTATGCAGCCCAGATCGCGCAGGAAACACATGATGAAATTACACTCTTTCACTCCTTCACTTCACATATCAATAAATTTGCAAATGCGAAGCATTTAGTAGACCCGACTGAAGGTGAGGCTCATCGTAAGATGGAGGAACTTGTCGCCGAACTGCTACAAAAATATCCTTCGTTAAAAATTTCTACTCTGTTTACGAACGGGATTTTAGCAGAATCTTTGGATAAACAAGAGATAAAAGATAGCTATCGGACCGTGATTATGGGAACAAAAGGAGTCACCGGACTTGAATCTGTACTAATCGGAAGCAACACTTATGACGTTATTAAAGAGTCAAAAATTCCCGTATTGGCAATCCCAAAAAATGCCGTAAAATTAAAAAAAGATAACATTGCATTACTGACTAATTTTAAGCCCGGTGAGCTTGAAGTGCTTAAGCAAGCGATTCCTTTGTATGGAAAAAACTTTCATTTACAACTTATCCATATCAACAAAAGCGAACTAGAAATCAATACATTAGGCCAAAAACTCGAAAAATGGATTGAACAGATTATTGCTGAAACAGGCATTGAAGACATTTCATATATTGTCAAAGCGCCGAGCTATTTCGCCGGTTCACGAGAGAACATCGCAAACGGAATACATACGATTATCAGAGATGAAGATATTGATGTGATTTTGATTACAAAAAGTAGAAAAACTTTTTTTCAAAACATTTTTACTGAAAATATTGTTAAGCACATGGCTTTTGAAATTGAGGTGCCAAATTTTTTCGGCCGAGTAGATTGACCAAATAATTTTTGGCAAATTTATTGCAAGAGTAGTCAATGAATTAATTTAACAAGAATTTTATAGTAGAAAATTTTACAAGAACACATTATGAAAATTAGCCTTAAAAAATCAGGATTACTAATCGCGGCAGGAATTATCTCGACCGCATCCTTTGCACAAAGCGCAAAGCAGTCATCAATTGAAGGCACAACTCCATTTGGTCCGGCAACACAATACAGGACTTGGTCCATCGGTGTGGGCGCTGGTGTAACTAGCTTACAAAACATTGCCAAGTTAAATAATGGAGGTTATGACAAACTGGACTGGAACCTAGGTTACAGTGCCTATATCAAAAAGCAAATCTCACCTTCGTTCGGAATCAAGGCAACTTATTTTGGCGGCAAAACCTCTGGCTATACAGCTGATGACAAGCAAACCGGTTTTGAAACAAAAACTCCTTGGTCAGTAGCTCTATCTGGAGAATTTTTAGCGGCCAATACCAACTGGAGATTCTTCAATAGCTTCATCAAACCTTACGCATCTATTGGTGTGGGTGTAATGAATGCCGAAACCGCTGGAATTACCGGAGGAAACAGAGGTGAGTATGGCGATTCTTATTCAAAAATCTTTGTACCTGCTGATTTCGGTTTTAAATTTGCCGTTGCAAAAGGCATCAATTTTGAATTGGGTTATCAGCTGAACTGGGTAAATCAACGCTTCGACAATTTGGCTAACCCAGCTGGCGGACCAAAAATTGACAAAAACGACTTGTTCACTTACGCACACGCAGGTTTAGAGTTTGCTTTGGGTAGCGGTAGCAAACCAGCCTTGAACAATTCAAACCCTGTAGCGACCCTAGTAAGTGATTATACGGTAAAATACGATGACTTAAAAGCTCAAAATGATGCGTTAAACGCAAAAAACCAAGCTTTACAAAGTCAATTGGATGGTTTGAACAGTGACCTGAAAGATGATGACGGTGACGGTGTTGCAAACAAATACGATAAATGTCCAGGAACACCTTCTGGTGTGCAGGTAGATGGTGCCGGCTGTCCAATCACAGTAAAAAACGAAACTAGAGTCGTAGAGAAAGTTGTTGTCACAGAAGCAGACAAGAAAGTTGTCGCTGATGCGATCAAAAACTTAGAGTTTGATCTAAGCAAATCGACGATCCGTCCTACTTCATACGCAACATTAAACAAAGTAGCTGAATTGTTGATCGAGAAAAACTTTAGCTTGAAATTAGCAGGGCACACAGATAACACAGGTTCACGCGAGCTGAATATGCGTTTATCCAAAGAGCGTGCTGAGTCAGTAAAAGCTTATTTAGTATCTCAAGGCGCAAATGCTTCACGCATCGAAGCTACAGGTTACGGTCCCGACCAACCAATTGCATCCAATAAAACTGCTGATGGTCGTCAACAAAACCGTCGTGTAGAGTTTACACTTTATTAATCGATATTATTCGATCTATACAGCCAAAAGGCATCACTTGAAAGTGATGCCTTTTTTTATGGAATCAATAGACTAAATCTGATAACTCTCTTGTGTTTATAGTAAATAAACATTTGAAAAACAAAAAGATAACACCAACAAAACTTACATTATCCGTATTTTTATTAAGCTAAGATCATAAAAAATGCGTAAACCACAAATTCTTGTTTTGGCCCTTTTTTCGCTGATTTTTTCCGCTTGTGAAAAAGACCCGCCCCTAAACGAACCAGGCTCAAAAGAAGCGATCAATCAATGGACACTGAAACAGATGCGACAATACTATTATTGGAATGATAAAATCAGACAACCAAACGACTATCAGCAAGCTCCAGATCTATTTTTTAAAGGTATTCTATTTCAAGACGACCGTTACTCCGGCATATTACAGACACTCAACAGCGACACCTATGGTAATACTTTAACGAACACTTTTGGGTTCGATATGGTGCAACTCCAAACAACCGACAAAACCATCCAACTTGTAACCCAAGTTGTTCCCTTCAGCGAAGGGGATTTAATGGGACTCAAACGGGGAGACAACATCACCCACATCAACAACGAGCCCATTGATCACAGCAACCTGAAATCCCTACTAAGCAAAACCTTGCAGTTACCGGCAATGCAATTGACGCGAAACGATGGCAAAATATTTAACCTTCCCTCTTCCTATATTTCGCAGCCCGTCCTCTATACGGCCAAACTCATCTCCTCCTCACCGGCAGTAGGCTATATGTTTTTAAGTCAATTTGATTTTAGCGGCGCTTATCCCTTATTAGAAGCAGTTCAAAATTTCAAGTCCCAACAGATACAGGAACTTGTTGTCGATTTACGTTACAATCCAGGTGGCCAAGTCGCTTTTGCCGCGTTTTGCGCACTCTTATTGGCAGATATCAAAGAAAATGACATTTTTGCCAAATACCAAGGCAACAAAAACCTCAAAAATAAAGCAGACAGCTTTGCAGCTGCGTTGCAAGGACAGCCCGACGGCTATTCATTTATGGCAACAGAAATTTTAAAGCAAGGTTTACATTTAAAAAGAATCTATATGCTCACGGGACCAAATACGGCATCTGCATCCGAAATGTTAATCAATGGATTGCGTCCCTATATACAGGTGATTCAAATTGGAGACAAAACGTACGGAAAGGATATGGCTTCGACCACCATATCCACCCCCGAAGAAATCCATGGTACAGAACGAGCCTGGCATTTGATCCCTATGATTTATAAAATCTACAATAAAGTGGGACAGGGAGATTATAGCGATGGAATTACTCCTTCTACCAAGATCGACGAATTTGCCTTTTTACCTTTGGCCCCAATAGGTGACACCAGAGATCCATTGATTCGGGAAGTATTACGAGCAATCAGCAATAAAAAACCGGGGGCCAAAAGCGCTGCCAATAATACAACAGAAAAAACCAGTAATATAGCTCCCCATTATATGGGAAGTAGCTATCAGACAATATTTATTGAAGTTAGCGCACAAGACAAGACCGAAAAGTAGTTTTATCAGTGTGCGCAGGAATTTAATGAGGTAATGACCATACGGAGATCAGCCCCAGTTTGCCCGTTTTTGGCTAACTTGCGAAGAGAAGGAGACAAGATTTTCGAACGAATGGTTCGTTCCTTCGATTCATAGTCCTGCACGATGTCTTCCAGCTGCTGCAACAGTTCCAAATATTGCCGATAAAGTTCATTCAGCTCCGCCATTTCATTCCGTAAGGCTAGCAGCGCAGCCGCATCAACGGACTGATCTACATCTCCCTGAATTTTCAGGGAGATAGCAAATAAATTGCGATGTTTTATAGCATTGATGCCTTTCATAATGACTATTTTTTTGAATTAATGGTTTACCATTGATGTAAGTGTTGACGGGTATCTGTGTTTATTTTGTAATGAGTTTTATTTCTGTAGCCAGATATTATCCAAACCATAGCCTATCCCTCCAATTTCTGAGAATGCATCAACATCAAAATATGCATCGGATTCTTTTTGAGGGAGATATACAATACCGATATCTACCGAAAAATTAAAAAACAAAAAGACTTTTTGTCCATCTATAAGGATCGGTTTTAAATCCTTATCTAATACTTGCGCCTTTGGCACAAAAGTAGCGTCAATCGGTATTTTGATAAATTCTTCGGGAATTTTATCTGATATCAAGTCGGTAATCAGGATTGGATTTTCGTCATACTTGACCATATCCATTCCCCAACTTTCATCATAGACAGGCTTACCTTGATAAATCGCCAATCGAATCGGCTCGCCATTTGGTGAAATCGTCTGGTTATAATTTAATATCTTTACCTGCCTCACACCCGGAATCGATTCGACATCATCTCCTAAGGGGTTGGGCCCGACAACGAGTGAAGGATCAATGGGACTTTTGCTATGCACACCAAAAGTATTTAAGCCTGACTTGAGGGCGAGACGTTGTTCTAGGACAACCTGATCCTTGCTATCATACGCAACGACCAATGAAGAATCGGCATCTTTATTTCGTATAAAAATAAAATTAGCATCGCTTGGATTAGCAACTTTTCCATCTATCGTTACTCTTTTTACATCCACCGACGCAGTGCTATAGGATCTAAAAGCAATCCGGGCTAGTTCTTCATTTTCTACAATAGGTTCACCTTTTTGACAGGAAGACAATAGCGCCCCAACCCAAAGGACTATAAAACAGAGAAATAAATTTTTAATCATCTATAAAGGATAAAGAAGTGAGCCATTGTATGGCTCACTCAATTAAATAATCAATATTAATAAGTTTTTGGAGCAAATTGAGTCCAGTTTGCAGTCCAAGGAGCAGTTGTTGGATGAAATGCACCACTATACGTTGTCGTTCCATTGCCATAGGCTGGTGATGTAGAAAGTGGTCTTAGAAATGCAGGATTAAACAAAGTCGCTGTCGGATAAAAAATATTAACACCGCCTGCTAGTTTCAAATAAGCAGCAGCATCTGTTGAAACATTTGTTTGATTTCCAGCTGGTGTTGCACCACTGAAAGCTGCTGTATACGCATGTATAACATTACCCGTAAATGTACCTGTTGCGCCATCTTGGAATGCAGCACCTGTCGCATAACCTGCGATAATCGAATTTTGAATATCATACTGTGAAGCTCTTCTCCAACGGTTACCAAATTTCAGCTTAGTCGTAGCTACACTAGCATCTTTAATACCCAAGAATGTGAAATTTTTCAATACGGGACGAGTCTTAGGTGTTGCTGCATATGGTGCTGTACCTTCGTTATCCGACTCCAAACCGTTTGAATCCGAGCTACCGCTTGATGTGCTATTTGTTGAATTAGGATCCTTTAATGATAAGGCATATTGAATTGTTCCGGTGTATCCATGATCGAAATCAAAGTCATCATCGTCATTCGATAATGCTACTAAGTATTTTGCATTTACAGTACCACCGAAGAACTCAAATCCATCGTCTTTACCCCAAGATACCTGGATATTTTCTAGCGTAGTACCAGTACCAACACCACCTAAAGTTAATCCGTTAATCTCATTATCAGCAGTTAAGTTGTAACCGGCAAACTCAATACGTACATACTTCAATGAGCCTGAATTATCTGCAGCATTTGTTCCACCGTAAGTAACATCTACACCTACAGGCTGAGGAATACCTTCAATTCTTCGTGTAGCAGCCTGATTGGTCGTTGCGCTACCCAATAGTACAACACCACCAAAATCACCTGGGTTACGCGATCCTGCAGCATTTGGAGAAGTAAATACGATTGGCGCAGAAGCAGTACCGTTAGCGACCAATTTCGCTGTTTTAGGTACAACCAAAACACCTTTGATATTTTGTGTCAATCCAGTGATTTCATCGTTGTATGCTTTGGTAACACCAGAGGTAATATAAGTACCGGCTTGAATTGTCAAGGTAGCACCTGGTTTTACGAAAGCAACACCATCAATTTTCCATACCGTATCCGCAGATAATGTCGTTTTGGTAATAATACCAGACGCATCTGTTGGGATCGTTGCTTGAGGTTTACTTGGCAAACCAGCGTTCAAATCTGAATTAGGTCCTACGTTGTCTTTGTTACAAGAAGCCAATGCGATTGCGCATACGCTTGCTACTGTTAAGATTTTTTTCATTTTGTGTTAAATAATTACTAGTTTTGCCATCACAAGATCATTTTTTAGACTATGCGCCATATGGGATAGCATTTCATAAGGGTGCATAGTTGTTTTCAATCACTCATTTTTTGTTTCTATTTTATCTTCCTGTTGTGCTATTTGGACAAGCCCGGAACTCATTACATAATTAAGGAGTGATATGAAACTGCCTCGCGCAGGTATTTTTTATTTAAAAATTATAGCTAACTGAAAGATTAAACCTTCGACCATCTCTTCTGCGATAGGTGATAATATCTCCCTCTTTATTATATTTTATAGATTTGCCTTTTTTCAACACATAAAATTTTGTATCATCTTGATCATAATCTTGAATATTCATATAATACCGCGTCCATTCATCCAATAGGTTGGCCATATTGAATTTTACTTCCATCTTACCCTTTAGAAAACGTGTATAAAGCTGCGCGTCCAATTGTTTTGGAGCCAACTCATATTCGACATTATTCATATTAACATTAGCTAAATTTGTGCGGTACCCGCGATGATTATAACTTGCTGTTACCCCAAAAAGTTCACCCCAATATCCTACACCTAGATTCAATAACCAGGGTGACTGCCCCATCAGTGGTCTATCTTGATTGGGATAGCGCTGTTGGACGCGCTCAGCAACTTGAGTTTCAGGATTATTGATCCATTCCCAAGGACTTAATACGTTGACTTTCGATTTGAGCAATGTTCCATTAGCGTAGACAAATAAGTTTTTAAACCACTCCTTTTCCGACAGAAATGTTAAATTTTTCCTGACTTCCATTTCGAGTCCAAGATTTTTCGCATTTTCCATATTGGCGAAAGTATAACTGTTCCCCCCACTATGAACAAGTTCTATGGGTTTATCCAAGTATTTATAGTATCCTGTTATAGAAATGATTTCACCTGATGAGGGGTACCATTCAAATCGAATATCTACATTATCGATCAACGTGGATTTAACTTGCTCGCCATAAACGTAACCGTCTAACTCATAATCATACATGGCGAACATGCCAACTTCTCTAAAATCCGGCCTAATTACAGTCCTCGCGTAACTACTCCGAATATTGAAATCAGGTGTTACGTTGTAGGTAGCATTAATCGAAGGTAAGAAACGCCAATTATTTTCTTTTACGCCAAAACGGTGCCGTTGCACGTCATTGGGATCCGGCTCATCCTGATAAGTTCTTTTATATAATTCCTCTTGTCGGGAGTTTAAATTAAAATGCTCCGCACGGACACCATATACCAACCTTAATTTATGCCATAACTTTTGGTCTGCCATCAAATACACCGCTTGTGACGCCATTTTACCATCATAAAATCGTCCACCACCTATGGCATCTGCATAATAATAAGCCTGGCCGTTTCCATTGCCTATATTATTAGTATCGAATAATTCATCGTAAGGGATTTCGATTTGGGGAGGCAATTGATTCGTGGTACCCTCCGCCCAAGATCTTGTCCAAGGAACAAAATTGAATAAATCCAGCGCTCTCTTTTTCGACCAAGCCTGATAACCTAATTTCACCAACGTTGGCATGGCTGTATTCATTCCGAATTTTCTCGAAAATGCCGTACTCCAATTATAATCCGTCTCATCTATATTTGTCCATCTCCGCGAGTCTTTGAAAACCCCCGCTACAGATGAGCTTCTGTGGGTCATTAGGCCAGGGGTTTGAAAATAAGGAATATTATCTATCGTCGTAGTTACCCTATAGGAAAGTTTTCGTTCGTCTAAAATTTGTTGTTTGATTTTGTTAATAGTGAACATTCCTTCAGCTTTTATTTCCCACGGCAATTGATACTCTCCAACCAACTGGTGTTGCTGCAAAGACATTGCTTCAGGCAATTGATAAATCAATTTGCTTACTTCCGGATTAGAATCATTATAGGGTTTTTGAATAGACTCATTATAAATATCACTGTATGTACGCGCATACATATTCTTTAAGGAAACTTTAAAAGCTTGTCCTTGCCAGCCCATATTGGCCATTAATCCTCCACTGCTATTGAAGCGATAGGATGTCCCTGCTCCATTGTCACCGAGACCTACACTATCAATATAATTATTAATACTTACGGAATTACGCACATTATTAAATGCAATGATGTTTTGCTCGTTTCTAAAATTTGCGGATGCCACAAAGCCCAATCGCTGTCCATTATTTAATTCATAAACCCGTCCTAGCGAAAAGCGCATATTCTGATTAGGGTATGCTTTATACTTATATTGCCGCAATGCATCGTTATTAAAACGCTTAGATTGTGCGATAGCATCCAAATCGTTGTACTTCACGCCCTCTCCGTATTCTGTAGGATTTAGGGGTGTATTATTTAACTCTGGATCTGTCAAAATATAACCGGGAGGCGCATCTAATTGCATTGCCCGATTGTTCCACTGCCAAGTCTTTATTCCATCGGGCATTTTTGACGATTTGTCAAAAAAACCGAAATATTCACTCGTATGCCGCTCCCCAAGACGGTAAAAGTCTTTGCCTGTTGTACGGGAATTTCCGCCTATCCCATATTGTATTGTCGTAAAATCCTTCTCCGGAATATCTAATGTATTCACCGAAACCTGTCCGCCCGAGAATTCAGCGGATACATCTGGCGTTGCTGTTTTATTGACCACCACCGAGCTCACCATCTCTGTCGGAATAATATCAAAGGAAAAATCACGTCTATTCTGCGAAGTGCTTGGAATCACGACCCCATCCAGCATGGCCTGATTGTAGCGGTCCGACATACCCCGTACTATTACGTTTCTATTATTAACCGTTGTCACTCCGGTAACACGTTTCAAAACTTGTCCCATATCATTGTCCGGTGTGCGGGAGATTTGTTCAGCCGAAATACCATCCGTTACCGACGCTGCGTTTTTTTGTGCCGCATACAATCCCGCTACGGAAGCTTTTTTAAACGATACGCTGACAACAGCTGTCTCCAACGCATTTACCTGCGCCTTCATGGCAATATTTAATCCTGTCCGTTGTCCGGCCTCTATTTTGACTCCCTCAATCCGTTGGGTCTGGTAAGAGAGATAACTGACTTCCAGTATGTAGGTTCCCGGTTCGGCATTCAACACATAGCTACCATCGATACCGCTTTGGGTTGATTTATTGGCACCGATCAGTTTGATGCTGGCATTAGCCAACGGCTGACCGCGATCATCAATCACTTTACCTGAGATCCGCCCATCCTGCTCTACCGGCTTTTCAACCAATGTAATATAGACCCCGTTGTCATGCGCCATCAAGTTCGTTTCTTTGAGCAGATAATACATGATATCCCGGACACTGTTGCTTTTGAAAATTTTGGCATTGACCTTTTTCTTTGCCAGATTATATTTCGTTGCATCGAAAGCGATATGTATATTTTGGGTTTCCAAACGCTCGAAAGCTGCCGGAATATTGGATTCATTAAAAGAAACTGTAATCTTTTTATTGAGTAACTGGCCGTATGCGCCCGAAGCAAAAAGCATTTCGGCCGACACGATCGAAAGAAGTAAACCTACCAACGATGTCCTTATCATAAACTTAATATCGTTTTGCGTAACGTATTGCTTAAAATTCATAAATTTGTATGCGTATATAATATCTCTATAAGTTGTTGTATATGTTATTTATACCATCTCCAAATGGTGTATGATTCAGAGTTGACGATGGCCGTCGTCAGCTCTTTTTTTATCCCGCATTAGTAAATATGCACTATCCCGCCCTCCTTTCTGGATTTGTTGTGATGAATCGCTTTGATACTTTCCAAGGTTGCCGTCCAGGACAGCTGCTTTGATATGGGCATGCTATAACGTTGTTGGGCAATCCGTTGGTCGTCCGTTTTAAGATCCACATCATAAATATTTTTGACCGCCAGCGCCAATTCTGCAAAACTGCTTTGCTTAAGGTAAACTCTTCCTTCAATCCAGCTATTACGTGTCGTCAGATCAAAAGTCTCCTGATTACTATGGTGATTATTTTTTGTATAACGGATCTGTTCACCGCGGGTCAGCACACCCAGCGGATCATTATTGGCAGTGACCTGCACTTTACCAGTAAATACTGATACCGATATATCATCCAATTCCGCATAGTTTTTCACAGTAAACGAGGTTCCCAAGACCTTTGTCTGTACTTGTTGGGCATGCACAATGAAAGCCTTTGCAGAATCTTTCTTGACCTCAAAAAACGCCTCTCCGACTAACAGTTCCACAACACGGTCCCTCCTGTCATAAGAAACAGTATCCAATTTAATTTTGGAATAGGCGTTCATTACGACAGTTGATCCGTCGGCCAAAAGTACCCGTTTACGTTGCGAGGCCCCTGTTTCAAAAATCCGGTAACCCGGTTTAAATTGCGTTTCTTTTGCGATTAAATTAAGTTCCTGCTGTTTTTTCCAAAATAAAATACCAAAGCACAACAGCAAGCTTGCAGCAACTGCTCCACTCCAATAGCTTATTTTCCGAACCGCTGATTTTTTAGGAACTGTACCTCCGATACGTTGCTGTATACTATTCCACAACCGAACCTCATCTATCTCCTCTACAGGAAGTTCTTCCTGATCGAGCGTATCGTACCAACGATCAATCATGGACCGCTCAGCCTTGTTGGCTTTGTTCTGCTGATATCTATAGATTAAGGATTCAAAAATTCTTCTTTTCACTTTTCTTGCCTGCTGTTTATATACAAGTCTTTAAAAAAGCCGGAAAGTACTTCAAGAAATGGTTAATGTTTTATAAAAGAATTGTTAAGTTGATTTTTATTCCTGCGATCGCCTTTAAAAGCATAATCCCTACTTGGAGAGCTCATCCAGAACAAAAATAAGTAAGAGAGTAAAACTGCCGTTTTGAACATTTTGATAGCCGACAATCGCTTTCTTCAGCCTTTTGGACGCTTCTGTGAGGTTGTTTTTTACGGTTTGTTCAGAGAGCCCCATCCGCAGCGCTATCTCACGAATTGATAGATGCTCCCACTTCAACAAGAGTACCTGCCGCATATTATGCGGCATAATTTCCAATTCATCTTCCAGCATCTTTTCTAGCAAGAGGTAAGTTTCAAGTTCTTCCGGATGATGCTGTACGTAATCAAAAATATGTTTGCTCCAATGATCCAAAAGTTTATCTTTTGCTTTATTGGAATTGAAAAAATCTATAATTTTATATTTGAGCATTCCCTTAAGATAGGCAGGAAGATTCATCTGGATATCGATCGTATGACGTTTTTCCCAAAACTGAACAAACAGTTCCTGAAGAATATCCTCTACATCCTGCGAGTCAATGATACGGCGGGCAGCATGTTGATAAAGATCTTTCCAACAGTACCGATATAACTCAGCATAAGCATTCGTATCATTTAGCTCTTTAATCGCCCTTAGCCATTGCTGATATATAATTGGTAACTGATCCATACTAATACCAAAAATAAGGTTGAGATATTAAGTTTCTATTAATAAATGAATAAAGAAAGCACAAGGAAGCAAAATTGTTTACAATCAAAAGAATACTTTTCAGTCCGTCATTAAAGGTATACCTCAACTAAAGTTTTTATCCCTTCAATTTGAAATTCTTCAATCCTATTAAAAACCAATCATTTAAATTCTTTGATTATTCAAATATTATTCTTACCTTTGCAACGCCTTAGGCAATAGTGCCTATTGTATATAATATTTCATGAACCCATTTTTAGAACTGGGAATCCGTGAGGAAGTTGTTAATGCCATCTCAGAATTAGGTTTCGAAAAACCTTCTGAAATTCAGGAAAAAGCCATTCCTGTTTTATTGACTGGTAACGACGATTTTGTCGGATTAGCCCAAACTGGCACAGGAAAGACCGCGGCATTTGGTCTTCCATTATTAGAGCAATTAGACTTTTCTCAAAAACACCCACAGGCATTAATCCTTTGCCCTACTCGGGAATTATGTTTACAAATCTCAAAAGATTTAGAAAAATTTGCTAAATACGTTGACAACGTACATGTTGTTGCTGTATATGGAGGTGCAAATATCTCAGACCAGCTACGTCAAATCAGACGTGGAGTGCAAATTGTAGTAGCGACCCCTGGTCGTATGTTGGATATCATTGGCAGAAATGCAATTGATTTTTCAAAAGTAAAATATGTTGTATTAGATGAAGCTGATGAGATGCTCAATATGGGCTTCAAAGAAGACATCAACAGCATTTTGTCAGAAACTCCTGACGAGAAAAAAACTTGGTTATTTTCGGCGACAATGCCTTCCGAGGTACGTCGTATTGCAAAAAATTATATGACCGATCCTGTTGAGCTTACTGTAGGTACAAAAAATACCGGTAATGCCAACATCGAACACCATTATTATTTGATCAAAGCAAAAGATAAATATGCTGCGTTCAAACGTATTGTGGATTCAAACCCTGATATCTTTGGTATCGTATTTTGTCGTACAAAAATCGAGACACAGGACATCGCCGAAGCGTTGATCAAAGATGGTTACAATGCAGACTCGTTGCACGGTGACTTGTCCCAACAACAACGCGACAAAGTAATGAAACGTTACCGTGACCGTAGTTTACAACTATTGATCGCAACAGACGTAGCTGCTCGTGGTATTGATGTAAGTGATGTAACTCACGTGATCAATTTCTCTTTACCGGATGAAACAGAAAACTATACGCACCGTTCTGGTCGTACTGCCCGTGCAGGTAAAACTGGTATCTCGCTTTCATTGGTCAATGTAAAAGAGCTCAGCAAAATCCGTCATCTTGAAAAGATCATCGGTAAACCTTTTGAGAAAAAACAAGTTCCTCAAGGTGCTGAAGTATGCGAAAAACAATTGTTCTCTATCGTTAAGAAGATTGAAAACGTTGAAGTAAATGATGAGCAAATCAGTCCATTCTTGCCTGCAATTATGGAAAATCTGGAATCTCTTTCAAAAGAAGATATCATCAAAAGATTTGCATCCCTTGAATTCAACCGTTTCTTGGATTATTATAAAAACGCTCCGGATCTAAATATCGAAGCCCGTGAAGGTTCTCGTGAAGATCGTGGCGACAGACGTGATGGTCGTTCTCGTGAAGGTTCAAAAGGTTATACCCGTTTGTTCATGAACTTAGGTTCAGTAGATGAATTCTCTCGTGGAGACATGTTAGGTTTTATCTGCAACAACGCGAACATCTCCGGAAAATCTATCGGTAAAATTGACTTAAAAGGTGTATTTACATTCTTTGAAGTTCAAGATGCTGAAGTAGAGAAAGTATTCCAAGGATTCCAAGGTGTGGATTACAACGGTCGTCAAGTACGTATCGAAGTATCTGGAGAAGCAAAAAGCGAAGGCCGTGGAAGAAGCCGTGGTGGTGATCGTGGCGGAAGACGCGAAGGCGGATATCGTGGTGGTGATCGCGGTGGAAGACGTGAAGGTGGATACGGAGGCGGTGACCGTGGCGGAAGACGTGAAGGCGGATTCAGCGGCGAAAGACGTGACCGTGGCAGCAGCAATGGCGGAGGTTTCCGTGATTTCTCAGGTAAACGTAAAGAATCTAAAAGCAAATACTAGGTTTAGTATTTAGATAAGCGTATAAAGACTCTGATCTGGAAAGCCCCGGCTTTGCAGATCAGAGTCTTTTTCATTTATAATTCCCCGACGGATTCACAACCAGTTCCTCCCTACTCTTCTCTTCAGCTTAATGCGATTATTCCATTTCCCATCTGCTTTAATATCCTCAAAAATCCGTAAATTAGCTTAATTACACGAACGGGATTTCCATCATGCTAACAGCAACACGATTATTTGACTTAGCCTATCTGCAACAAGAAACTGCGCCCGGCTTTCCGATGTTTTCCTACAAAAAAGGAACAAATTGGGTAGCGGTAAGTAATACAGAATTTATCGAACAAGTCAATCAGGTATCCAAAGGTCTGATTGTACTAGGTGTTCAAGCAGGAGAAAATGTTGCTTTAATCAGTGAAAACCGTATCGAATGGAATATTCTTGATTTTGCAATCCAGCAGATCGGCGCAGTCGTTGTAGCAATTTACCCCAATATTTCTGAATCCGATTACAGGTATATATTCAACCATGCTGAGATCAAAACTTGTATCGTAAGTTCCAGGAAATTATACACTAAAATCACTTCGATCAAAGACTCATGCCCGCTTCTGGAGCATATTTTCACCTTAGATAAAGAAGCGGATTTACCAGATTGGCAGCTTTTTGTAGCTGCCGGCGCTTCCATTACCGATGAGCAGGTTCAGGGACTTCGAAATGCCGTCAATACCGATAGCCTGGCTTCAATCATCTATACATCGGGCACAACCGGAAATCCGAAGGGAGTAATGCTGGCTCACCGTAATCTATTGGCCGATACTATGAGCAGTGAGTATTCCTTTCCTGTTGAACGTGGCGACCGGGCCCTTTCCTTTCTCCCGGTTTGCCATGCCTACGAACGTGTGTTCCAATATGTCTATATGTATAAGGGATTGACAATCTTTTTTGCTCAGTCGATGGATACTATTGGTGAAGATTTTAAATCAGTCCGGCCCCATATTTTCTCTGCTGTACCGCGTGTGCTTGAAAAAGTGTATGAAAAAATTAAGGCCAAGGGTGATCAACTGACCGGATTAAAACGCAATATATTTTTTTGGTCGCTTCGTATCGGAGAACAATATACCTTAGGCAACCGATCCTGGTGGTACGATGTCAAATTAAGTATTGCGCGAAAGCTAGTCTTTTCGAAATGGCGCGAGGCTTTGGGCGGAGATATCAAGGGTATTGCATCCGGGAGCGCAGCCTTACAGGAAAGATTAATCCGACTATATATGGCTGCTGGCATACCGATATATGAAGGCTATGGTTTAACTGAAGCAGGTCCCTGTATTGCGGTGAACTGCTTTAAAAGAGGAATGAAAATCGGTACTGTCGGTCTGCCACTGATCAATATCGAAATCAGACTTGCCGATGATGGGGAGATCCTCACCAAAGGTGAAAACAATATGATTGGCTACTATAAAAATGAAGAAGCCACTGCTGAGGTCTTAAAAGACGGTTGGCTATATACAGGAGATATCGGTCAATGGGTGGACGGTAAGTTTCTTAAAATAATCGACCGCAAGAAAGAGATGTTCAAGACTTCCGGCGGAAAATACATTGTCCCACAACAGCTTGAGTCCAAAATTGCGGAATCTTCTTTTATTGAGCAAGTGATGGTAATTGGTGAGTCACAGAAATTCCCCGCAGCTCTCATTGTTCCAAGCTATGTCAATCTGTTGGAATGGGGCAAACAGACTGTTCCGGCTTTGACAGAGCTTTCGAAGATAGAGTTCTTAAACAGTCCAGAAGTTAAACGGCAGATTGAATCTGAGCTCGATCGTATCAATCAAAATTTTGGCAGTTGGGAGCAGATCAAAAAATTTGCGATTATTCCAAATGAAATGACGATAGAGACGGGTGAATTGACCCCCACCTTAAAGATGAAACGAAAAGTCATCCTGCAAAAGTATGCGAAGGAGGTTGAGACGATCTACAATACTTAACGAGATAAAAAGACTAACCTATTTCTCAGGATCAAACAACAAAGTATGTAAGATGACAGTGTCTGGACCAGGCTTTTGTCTGTGTATTGAAATAAGAATCAGCAAGATCAGTATAAAATTGCTCCCGCTTTTGTTTACGCATCGAGTAAACGCAACAAGATCGGTATTCAAAAAAATAGCCTTTGTCAAAGACAGAGGCTATGTTATATCATAGATTTTATACTTATGACTTCTTGGGCAGGCGTTGACGAATTGCCTCATAAATAACAACCGCAGCCGATACAGACACGTTAAGAGAGCCTATTTCGCCATACATCGGTATCTTTGCGAGATTATCCGCGATACGGATTAAATCATTTGATACACCGACATCCTCGGCGCCCATGATGACGCAGGTCGGTGCTGTATAATCGACGTCATAGATGCTCGATGTTGTTTTTTCCGTACTAACAACCAATTGCACCCCTGAATCTATCAGAAATTTACCCACTTTTGATAGGCTATCATGACGGCAGACCGGAATTTTATACAACGCTCCAGCTGATGTTTTAATTGCATCCGGATTGACTTCAGCAGACCCTTTTTTCGGTACGATGATCGCATGTACGCCCGAACATTCAGCTGTACGTGCAATCGCTCCCAGATTACGGACATCAGTCACCCCATCTAGCATCAAAAGTAAAGGCGTTTCACCTTTTTCGTAGATCTGAGGGAGGAGCTCTTCAATATTTTGATAGGTAATTGGCGATATCACCGCAATAACACCCTGATGGTTTTTCCGAGTGATACGGTTCAATTTTTCGATGGGCACCTGTTGAAAAGCAATATTATGCTCTTTCAGTAAGGATTTCAGTTCCAGAATCAAACTACCACTTAATCCGCGTTGTACAAATAACGATTCAATTTCTTTACCACTATCGATCGCTTCGATGACAGCTCGGATACCGAACACCATCTGATTTACTTCACGTTTTTCGCCGTGATCACGATCACGTCTCTGAAAATTTCCTTGCATCATAAAAACTAAATATTACCTTCCAAATAGAAGAGATTGCAAAGGTACAAAAATTAACAGGAATTAAAGCTTTGATTTAGCTTAAACCTAAGTTAAACTCCTTACGCAAAGTATCCAAAAGTGGATTTTTGCTCACCATAGCCTGATACTTTTCCTGGGAGGTGTATGGTTTACGGGATACGGTAAATTCCATCATAACCCCTTGTAGATCGAGCGCAAAATTTTGCAGCTTGACGCGAAGATAATTCAACACATCCACTTTCGCACTTTGCAATACATCCATCTGTACAGCATTCTCGACATCTATCTCGATCAATGTGCCCTTCAAGCGAGGTTGCGTAGCCGTCATCATCGTATATAGATTGATTTTATTTTCTGCTTTCAATTGCTCGGCATAAGCATTCCAGATGGCTATAAATTGATTGAAGCTTACCTCACGCTGTTCAGTACCTCTTATTAATTCAGGTTCATCCCCCTCTTTGGCAACAGAATTATTGTCATAAATGGTGTTCAGATCGGGCAGCGATGGAATAATTGCTGAGGCAGAGGATCCCCATCCTCCTTTTTTGACTTTTGGGGGCACGTTTGAAGCTCCCTCATTTTTTACTTCGGGTTTGACGGTCGAAGTCTGGGGATTGGAAACTGTTGTTGGCGGGCTGGGGACGGGCGCGTGAGCCGATAAAGCTGGTGCTGATGGCGCATTTTGTCCTGTATTTACAGAAGATGCTGCCGTAGAAGAACTTTCCTTCACCTGCGAAACTACTGGCTCAGGGAGTTTTTTTTTTACTCCTTCAGCAGCTGAAGGAATCTGTACGGAACCAAGCTGGCTTAATTTAATGGCACTTGCGATGTGACACATTTTCAACAAAGCGAGCTCTACCTGCAAGCGTTGATTTTTACTCGTCTTGTAATTTATTTCACACTGATTTGAAATATTCAATGCTGACAATAGAAGCCCCGAAGAAGCTTTCTGCGCTTGCTGTAAATATTTTTGACGTATGCTATCACTAACTTCCAATAGTTTTAAGGTAGCGGGCTCTCGGGCCACCAGCAGATTACGGAAATGGGCCGACAAACCAGCAATGAAATGACTTCCGTCGAAGCCATGGTTCAAAATCTCATTAAATGTCAAAAGCGTTTGTGCAGCATCTTCAGCCAAGATCGAATCCGTTAACTTAAAATAATAATCGTAATCCAGAATATTCAGGTTATCGATTACAGCTTGATAGGTTACGTTTTTATTGGAGAAGCTGACGATCTGATCAAACATGGACAGGGCGTCACGAAGACCACCATCTGCCTTTTGGGCAATGATATGCAAACCATCTTGGTCATAAGCTATCGCTTCACGATCAGCTATTCTCGCCAGATGACCTGCCATGTCCTCCACTTTTATACGGTTGAAATCAAAGATCTGACAGCGCGAAAGGATCGTGGGTAAAATCTTATGTTTCTCTGTTGTAGCCAAGATAAAAATCGCATACGAAGGCGGCTCTTCCAAGGTCTTCAAAAAGGCATTAAAAGCAGCCTGCGAAAGCATGTGCACCTCATCAATGATATAGATCTTATACTTTCCGGCCTGCGGCGGTATACGGACCTGATCGATCAGATTGCGAATATCGTCTACAGAGTTGTTGGATGCAGCATCAAGTTCGTGTATACTGAAAGAATTACCGTTTTGAAAGGATTTGCAGCTGTCGCATTCGCCACAGGGCTCAGTCCCTGATAAGATCTGTTCACAATTTATTGTTTTGGCCAAAATACGCGCACAAGTAGTTTTACCAACACCCCGTGGCCCACAGAATAAAAATGCCTGCGCCAACTGATTGTTGTGAATTGCATTCTTTAGGGTGCCTGTGATGTGTTGCTGACCTACAACCGAATCAAAGGTAATCGGGCGGTATTTACGTGCAGAAACAATAAAATTATCCATTGCACGAAGATACGGATTTTAAAAAAGAAAATGGAGAAACTAAAACCTAAAAATCACAAGTTAGTAATTCATAGGGATGTCCAACTTTCTGGAGTCACTTCAAAGATCGGACATCCCTATTTTTCTTTAATTTTATTCACCCCTTCGGGGCTCCTTTCAGATTTTCTATTCTCAGGGGCAATTCGCTTATTAAACAGCTTCTTTATCCCATTGAGATAGCACATCTTTTATAGAAGCGTCTTTAACAGATTGCTTAGGGCATCACCGTGGAGTTTTTTTGCAATGATTTTATCCTCATCTTTGTAGCGTCACCTTAATATTGACCGTTATATTATTATCAAAATAATTAAAACCAAATTTTATGAAGCAAAGGATAACTTTATTTTACACCATTTTATTCAGTATTTTTCTATTTTCCGGATGCAAAAAAGAAGATAATTACGATGAGCTTTCTAGACTGGCGGATCTCAAAATTCAGGAAGCGGTAAAACTTACTGAAAATCTTTCTTGCAATGATCTGAAGGAATGCCGTATTGACACACTTTATTATACCTACGTACCCGTACATCCGAGCTTCGAGCAAACCTATAATAAATTACTTGCCGAGGCCGCAGATCTTAAAGAGAGAGCACAGAAAGTATATAAAGGACCAATTATTTACAACACGAGCGTAGCCCCTAATTATCTTCCACCCCATTTTGGGATACGTTGCATCGCCGGTAAACTGAAAGTCGCTTCGGCTAGAGATCTGGAATTATCCGAAATCAATCAACGATTGGCGGATCTGCTCCCCAAATTGCAGACATTTTTTGATGACATTCCCTGCAACGACCCAAGTAAATGGCACATTGCCACCTTTCGTAAAGACTGTGAATTTATCTCCATATTGTATACGGACAAAGAAAACTTTGCTGAGTTTGGAAATATGGCAGAACAATATAATCATTTGGACAATGCCAAAAGAATACTGGACAAAAGCTTAAATTGTAGTGAGACAAATGAAAAACCGGCTAAAGGTGTGATCTGTGAAAATGGCAAGCCTAAAGTAACGTATTAATTTCTCTTAAAAGATTATAGAGCCAGTTTTTGGGCTTGGACTTGTATAAAATAACAACATGCAAAAGCCGTCTAAGTTTGTGATAGCGGTTAAAAACTATTCGACGGAGGGCACAAACTAGCCCATGTAACTTTTCACAAAAAGGTATACATGGGCTAGTTTTATTATTTAGTTACTGTAACAACGATATCGTCGACAAAAATACGGTTAACGGTAGCTGGCCAATTACCAGCACGCTGATCAAAAGCGCCACCCAATAACCAAATTTGAGTCTCCGCAGTAGCTCCCGTAACAACAAAAGAATAGGTCGCCTCTGGAGCTTGCCATGCAGCTCTGCACGATTCTAAATTCGAATTAGGAGTTGCAACGTTCATCACATTAAATTGGCTCACGCTGACCGTTCCTGGTCCTTTGACACCAACGTTGAGTAGATGATGATCACCAGTAGCATATCGCACAGCTTTGAAGGTAACCAACAGATTTTTTGTACGCTGTACATTGGCCAGCTTCGGCGAAATTAGATCGCCGCCGTAGTTCGTACGTCCTAATTTAATAAAACCCGGTCGCGCATAAATCGATGCATAATTACCGCCACCTTCCGTCGTATTGATCGTACTGGTCCAGCCTTTGGCCAACTCTTCAGTACTCCATAAAGCAATCCTGGTTTCGCCTGACGTCGCATTAAAGATCTCGCTTCCATAGGTCAGCCAGTTAAAGTCCTCCTTAAGAACGACATCGCCCTCTACCTGCAATTTTACACCTTTCTGATATACAGCTAGCGGAGATGCCTGTTGCACGTCGTCTAAAAACAACAATAGATTTGCTGTACGCTCAATGTCGGTATTTTTATTTACTGTGATTGTTATTGGAGTATCGCCCTCACCTTCCATAGGAGCAACATTCACCCATTCAGATTCATCTTCCAAAGCGACTTTCCATTTCCCCGTAGCGCGGAGAATATACTGCCCAGTTATACCAGCTTCCAGAACTTCCAAACGGTTGGATATGCCATCTATTTTTAAATAGGGATCTTTCACCTGTCCTTGATCTGTGGTTCCTGCCTGCTCTACCTTCAGCACGTTATTTTGTAACTTTCCATCTAAAGTAAAAAACAAAGTCAGTTCACGCGCTTCGGGATCGGTATTTTTGTGAACGGTAACGGTAAATGTTCCATTTCCATTCCCCTCCATTGGATCTATTTTAACCCAGTTTTCTTTTCGGAGGGGCTCAACCTTCCATTTGCCAGTCGCCTGAACAGTGTAGGTTTCAGATACACCATTAGCCGCAGCGGCCAATTTTGATGGGTTATCTTTTAGTGCAAAATCACCATGTACCGCAAGATCGTCTTTACAGGATGTTAGTATCATTATCAAACTAAGACAAAAGACAACTATTGATTTTGGAAGCGTATCCAATTTGTAATAATTAATCGTATTCATGAATTCCATAATTTTATTTAGCCTGCATTTCAACACGTTCCTTCATAATTGTCGTCACATTGCCTATTGTATACTGATATGACAATAGAAACACGTTTGTGCGCATACCAAATGCTTCTTCCACTTTGAATTTATTCGGATACATGGGGTCATTGTCCAATTGTACGACCTGAATATCTTTGTAAGGCTTTATCTTTACGTTATTAAAATCATCTATCTCCAAGGTAAGACAGTTTTTCTCAATATTAGGTACTTTAGATATAAAGGTCTCATTGCCGGCGACCATCCGCACGCTATTGCTGGTTAATGGAAATAGCTGTTTATTCGCCGCTGTAGACAAACCATTGGCAAACCCCACCATTGAATACATGGTATTTTTGGCCTGTGATGCATATTCATTCTCTATGATAACCTGGTACAACATGGTGCTTTTCTTAGGATTGATTTCAACACCGGATGAGCCTGTCGCTTTCAGTCCAATAAAATAAGTAGAGTCCGGAGATAATCCATCTGGTCGCAATTTAACCATGGTACGGCCTGTTAGCTCACCTGCTTTGATCACAATCTTTTTGTCCATGATGTCATACTTCTCTTTGGGAAGTAATTTGGCATACAGATCTTCCGAATTATCATAAACAGCAAAATTGTATTTTACTAAAGGTTCTGAATCCTCTTCCAGTGCAATAACAAGATCTTTATCAGGCGCATGTGTACCTCCTGATGATGCCGCTACATAGCCAATTACCTCTTCTCCGGTCAAGCGAACCACTTCTTTAAACGTATTGTGATAATCAGAACTTATTAATGCTACCTCATTTTTATACATTTCCTTCTCGAATACTTCGTTGTCCTTACAGGCAACTAAAGCCATCGAAGATGTCAGTATAGCGATAAAACTTCGTTTCATAATTTAATATTTTAATGTCTTCCACAAACCAAAACGGTTATGGAAGACGGTTATATTTTCCTTTTCTAATGCTTAATCCTAATTATAGCCCGGATTCTGATCCAATGATGGTAATCTGCGCATTTCGGCACGAGGTATAGGCACCCAAATCAACTTTTTATCGACCTGCCTTGTCAGGAATGACGATGTACCTGGTGAAACTCGCTTGTAGAAAGATTCCCGATCCGCACCATCGGGGTTCATACCGCGAATAGGCTCACGTTCTGTTTCTTCGTACTTGCCCCAACGGCGTACATCGTAAAAGCGTCTGTTTTCCCATAGAAACTCCACCATACGCTCACGTTCTATTTGCTTCTGCACCTCTGCCTTGTTGGCAAGCTGCGCAGAGGACAATCCTGGTAAACCTGCACGATACCGAACAGAATTAAAAGAAGCTTTTATTTCACTTTCATCCCGGCTCGCGGTATAGGTTTTATCACCAAGCTGTACTGTATGGCTTCCAGTAAGGTTATTTAGTGCTTCAGCGTAGGATAACAATATTTCTGCATAACGGATAATAGGATATGCTTTGGGCATCATTCTGGCCCCCGTACCACTGATTGCATCAAATGGGTTTACCCATTTCTTAATAACATAACCAGTTAATGGATAGTTAGGTGAAGATGCCGAGACACCACCTCGACCATCAGGTTCCTGGTAAAAATATTTAGCCGTATGTGTATTCAACGTCGTACTCGACAAAGCCTGCCACACAGCACCGTTGAAACCTATCGATGCATAAAAACGCATTTCCCGGTTTGCATACATCTTAAATATCCCTGCATTCAGTGGGTAACCCGAAAAATTACGCGATTGAGCCGTAAATAAATCGTCAAAAGTGCCACCGGCAGGAAGATCAGCCACTGCCTCAAAATACGTATCGCCACGTGCTTCTTCTTTGGTACGTCCGTCATCCATCAGATAGGCATCTACAACTTTTTGTGTCACCGAGAAACGTCCCCATCCTCCTAAAGTTGGCGGAAATGCCCCCTGATTCAAATCCGTTCTAAAATATTCTGTATTACGCCCCCAAATGTATTCAGGATTGATTGAAGCGACAGCTTCACCGGTAAAGACATCAGAATATGATCTAAATGCATCAATACCACCCGCCCCATTCGGATAGCTTCCATAAAAGTTGGGGTCGGAAGTTACGCCAGCCGGAAGTGTGGGCGTTCTTTCGTCCGCTGGCACTGTATATAATTTATACCGGCCCATATCCATGACACGCTTAGCAGCGGCAGCGGCTACTGCCCAACGTTTTTCATCGTATTGTTGTGATACATAATGTGTACCATCGGTCTTGCGAATCCAGCTACCAAAATAGGATGCGGCAACCGGTCCGCCATTAAACAATGGACTGGCATGGATCAAGCGCAAACGGGCGATCAATGCAAATGCTGCTCCTTTTGTCGGTTTGCCAAAATCCAATAGACTAACATCAGTGGGAAGTTGTATTGCAGCCTTTTCAAATTCACCACAGATGTATTCCATAGCCTCATCATACGTTGCCCGGGGCCGGTCATAATACGCAATATCCTCATTGGTATTCACAACTTCATCTCCCAGCAAGATCGGTGGGCCAAAATCTATAATGAGGTTATAGTATGCGTAAGCTCTAATAAAACGTGTATATCCTTCGATACGGTTACGGTCTGCGTAGCTCATATCCCTTGGCACATCGAGGTTCTTTAAAACATTATTAGCTTTACGAATGATTTTGTAGTATTTTCCCCATTGATTAAGTCCACCGTAAAAATCAGGCGTAATATTTCCGGTTACAAAATCCATCCCGTAATAAATATTAGTAGTTCCAGTGCCTGTAAGGCCATTTATAGCTTCATCTGTCGCCATTGGCCCGGGCGTATAATTTGATCTGATCGTATTGGATTCATCAGGGAACAGTGCTGCCGCCCCCCACATATACGCTTCGATATAACGCGTATTTGTATAAGCTGAATCAATATTAAACTCATCATCAAAGTATTTATCAATATTTAGATAATCTTTACAGGATGCCACCATAAACAACAGTTGTATGGCTAAGACGAATTTGGTTATTCTCTTTATGATTACTGACGTTTTCATGTCCTTCATTTATTTCTATACTATTAAAAATTAATATAAGCCTGTAACGAGTAAGTCGTCGGAATTGGATATTTACGCCCTCCCCAGGCCGCTTGTTCGGGGTCAAAAATCTTAACATTATCCCAGATATAAAGGTTATTCCCAACAAATTGAAGATCCATAGATCTGACACCCAGTCTCTTTAAAAACTTAGGGCTTAGGGTATAATTCAAAGTAACCTCCTGTAAGCGCAAATAGCGGGCATCATCCATCCAAAACGAAGACAGCTGACTGTTGTTACTGTTGTTTCCGTATTGCAAACGGGGGAATTTAGCATTTGGATTTTCAGCTAAAGATAGATCAATACCATGCTGTAACGCATAGTCTCTTGGGATCCAACGGTTGGCAGGGTCATTAGCCAAGGTAATGACGTTACCATCTGTACCGCCAAAAAACGGCATATAACCCATACCGGTATTTTCAGTAACATCTTTATATGTCATTGGCTGCCCCACATAGAAAAAGGACGTCTTCCCTGTACCTTTGAATAACACTCCTAGAGATAGATTTTTGTAACGAAACTCTCCTCCGAAACCATACATGGTCAATGGATAGTTGCTATGGGTCAATGGAACTTTATCCAGCGTATTGATGATACCGTCACCATTTACATCTTTATATTTGATATCACCAGGTAATACCGTTCCAAAGCTTTGTGTCGGACTGTATTTGATATCGTCTTCGTCCTTAAATAATCCTAATGATTGATAACCACGAATAGAGCCGTAAGGATAGCCGTTAAACTCCAAGTAAGAATACTCCAGGTAAGCCTGTTCCCAATTTTGTACGACATTCTTTGAATAGGTAAAATTACCCCGCAAAGTAAGAGTCATATCGCTATTGAGTTTGGTGGTGTAGCTCAAATTACCATCAGCACCCGAGCTTTTCATACGCCCCACATTGGCGTAAGGATTGGATATTACACCCACATAATCCGGCACCTGAACCCGTGGCTGGAAGATACCGTTGCGCTGATCCTGGAAAAAATCAATCACAAAATCAATTTTGTTATTAAAGAGCTTTCCCTCTATTCCTAGATTGGACTTAATCGAGCGTTCCCATGCTAGGTTGTCCGCCCCGATACGCGTTTCAGAAATTGTTTCAATGCCACCAACACCCCAAACACCGCTATTGTAAATATCCGCTTTCGTCAGATAAGGGAAACGGACAGCATTTAAAATCCGGTCATTACCTACGGTACCATAAGATGCCCTGATTTTGAAATAGTCTAACCAAGGTGCTGCATCTTTCACAAATTGGTAACTTGAAGGTACCCATCCCACTGCCACCGATGGGAAGAACCCATACTGACGGCCGGGCTGAAAGTTTTCAGAACCTGTATATCCAAAATTGGCGTCCAATAAGTATGTATCCTTATAACCATAGGTAAACCTACTGGAAACCCCTTGATAACGAACAGGTATTGCGGTCATATTACTGGTTGCATCATCGGTATCTTTAGCATCGCTCAGGTAATAATAAACCAAAGCTGAGGTACGATGATCCTCACCAAATTTTTTCTCATAATTAAGTGTAGACTCAAAATGATATTTTCGGTACTGACTTACGGTCTTCAGATAGGAAGCCGGACTTTCCTGTACCTTTTGAACCATGATTAGCGAACCGTCCAAGTTTCGGCCGGTTGCCTCATACAATGCCGGTTGCATCCATCTACGTTCGGCAAAATAACTCTGAATGTCATAAGCACCCTGACCACGAATTTTCAGACCTTCCAGGAGACTACTTAAGTCTTGATCAAGCGCCACGGTTACCTTACCTTTATAGTTTTGATTATTATAGTTACCCGTACGATTGATCATCACATAAGGTGATGAACGTTGGCCTGCTCCTAAACCAGGCAATAAGCCATTGGAATATTGAAGCGGAATGGAAATTGGCGTAAGTGTCGATTGTGTTTTCCAGATCGCATCCGTATTCCCATAACCCGGTTCTTTTTTAACCGATAAAAATCCATCTGAACCCAAAAACACCTTAGTCGTTTTTGTCAGGTTGATATCAAGGTTAAGCCGATAATTGTAAGTATTGTAACCAACATTAGAACTGTAAATACTATTCTTATCAACTTTGTAGGCCGCTGTTTCGCTATTACCGCCCAAACTCAGGAAATATCGTGCAACCTCAGAACCTCCACGTCCCGAAGCATAGTAGCTTTGACGCCAGAAACTTCGGTTTAGAATCTCGTCTTGCCAGCTGACATCAGGATACATATCTGGATCTAGATGTTGTTGTATAATACCTAATTCAGTATCATTAAACAAGGGCTCGCTCCCCCGCACTACGGAAGCTTCATTAGCCAATAGGGCATAATCATAAGCACGTAGGTATTTCGGTAAACGATTCAGTCTGGATAAGGTCGTATTTGCACGCCCTGTGATCTGTATCCGATCTACGGTACCACGTTTAGTGGTCACCAATACCACTCCGTTTGCACCCCGCACACCATATACTGCTGTTGCTGAAGCATCTTTCAGAATGGAGAAGCTCTCCACGTCTGCAGGGTCTATGGTATTTAAATCGCCTTCAAGCCCATCAATAAGCACTAAGGCTTTCGCGTTGGCACCAAATGTACCTATACCACGCACCCAAAAATCAGAGATATTTGATCCCGGTTCACCCGAAGTCTGCATGGATATAATGCCTGCTGCACGACCGCCCAGCATATTCGCAATAGAAGGCGCGGGACTTTGTAACTGTTTTACATCAACTGTTGTAATGGCACCTACAGAACTAATTTTCCGTTGTTTTGCGCCCAAACCAACTACGACGACCTCATCAATATTCGTACTCTTATCGAGCATTTTTATTTCCAGATTGTTGGTCGATTCTACCACCAAATGCTCGGCAACATCATAGCCAACACTGGTAAATACCAACCAGTCTCCATACACAGCTTTAATAGTAAACTTTCCCTTTTCATCTGTAGAAGTTGCTCCTGTCGGTTTATCCTTGACGTAGATTGACACTTTAGATATAGGTTGCCCCTTGCTATCAACGACAGTTCCGGCAATCGCTAACTGTTCTTCTGCTTGTTGTGCAAGTGCAGGTGATAGCCAGAGGCACAGCGGCAGGATGCACAAAAAATAAAAAATCTTCATAATATAATAAGTAGGTTAATTATTCGATAACTAATTTACGGATACGCGCATTGTTCCAATCGGCGATATAGATATCACCCTGATCATTCACCGCAACTCCCCAAGGTTGGTTGAACTGCGATTCTACAGGCCCACCGTCTTTATAACCAGCTTTAGTCGGTTGTCCGGCAACAGTAGAAACAATTCCATCAGCCGATAACATGCGGATACAATGGTTACCGTAATCAGCAATAAACATATTTCCGGTCTTATCAAATTTGATATCTTTTGGATAATTGAATACAGCATCTTTGACGGGGCCGTCACGAAATCCCGACCCACCCGGTGCATTGATACGTTTGAAGCCTTCGTTGATATGGTCAGGACGTAGGTCTAATACAGAAATGCCCTGTGCAAACGTGTTCGGGCTAGCGTTTGAGTGCAACGTAATATACAATTCCCAAGGTTTTGCAGGATTAATAGCCTGTCCATATTGTGAACCATAAGGCCCTTTGTGCACGATCGTCGCAGCATATGTCACCGGATCTATTTTAGCGATATGACCATCACGAAAGCGTGTATATAAATGTCCATCGTAGGGGCAAAAAGTCACAAAGTTGGCATAACGGTCGGCCTGAACGATCTTCGCATAATCCGCAGCTGAGAACTGTGCATTCCGCTGGCGAATTGTCCAAGCTTCCCTTGGATCAAAGGAAAAAAACACTTCGGCAACCGACTCATGTGAAACCGTCATAATACCAGTCACCCGATCTACCGTCACTCCATTGGCATAAGGGTTCGGTGAGGATGCCGCTGAATATAAAGGGGTAACAATATTTTCCTTTTCGTTGATACGCGCTATCCCAAATGACCCACCATCACGCCAGGTCATAAACAGGTTGCCTTGCGCGTCCATATCTAGGTATTTACCGTAGACATGTGCTTGATCAAGGGTACCCGCCAAAAAGTTTTTATCCCCCGTACCGGTGACAGTGCTAACTTGTGCCTGGATATGATAGGTAAATGATTTATCATAAACCAATGAATCTTTACCGATGACAACCGAGATTTTGGGATCATCGCCAGGGAGGCGTGGTACAATGGCATAAATGCGTTCTCCGCTCGAGGATACTACGGCGGCCCGTGCATTATTAAAATACACTTTGATCTTATTTGGATCGGATCCAAAATTTTGACCATCTAATAAGATTTTATCCTTAGCCCCGCCTTCTGCAGGATAGAAAGAAGAAAGCACGACCGGTTTATTGGGATCATGCTCGCTCTGTTTTGTCGCAACATCTTCCTTACAGGAAGAAGAAAACAGCAACATTAACAAAGAAAATGTTAATTGACTACATTTCATAATAACTTCGGTTAAGTAAATCTACAATTGGTTCTAAAAGTTAGATCGAATATAATTTAGAAAAACAAACAAAACAAATATTTACAAAATCAAAATTGAAACATAATAAAGTTGTTTTAATAAAATATGAAAGCATTAGAAATATATAACATAAGCCATCACAGGTAATAAGACCTTCGATTAGAACGCTGCAAAACTAACAACAAGCCCACACAAACCGTCATTCAGCTAGTTATTAAATCATTAAGATTGTTTTAATTTAATGCTAAGAGTGCATTTTGAACAGAAAGAAAATTAACAAATCAAATAAAACAAAAATGTTACAAAAAATAACAAAATGAAACCTTCATATTGTAACATCTTGTTAGCAATAATTTTGTACAGGAAAACAGATTTAAAAAACAAACAAAGAAAATAGTGCTGTATTTGGGATACAACCAACTAGTTATTTTCCTTTAGTAATTACCTGCCGTAATACTGTATTTCACGTATAGTTTTCCTACTGTTGGCCTACATTTGGTTTACTGGGATAGGAGAATAGTAGGCCAACAGTAGGTCAGTGGTACGTCAGCGTGCAAATAAGATCAGGGAAAATAGCAACGAACATAGTAAGTTAGTGCGATTAGCATTATCTAAAATTGTTCATCCTATTTTCGGAACTCATTCAGGAATGCTTCGCCCCCTCTTCGCCGATCACCTTACTTTTCTCCACTCAACACCTACTCTTTCCCTACTGATTATGTAGGCAATATGTAGAGAATGAGTAGAGAATCTATATGGGCATTCCGAAGACGGTACGGACAAAAGGCGAAGAAATACTGTACAAATACCAAAAAATAGTGCTTAAAAGCCCAATTTTTTGGTATCCCACTTCCCTAACTTTGATTTGATAACATTCCAAAAATCAGGAAAATGAAAAGGCATATAGCGTCATACAACCATTGTTCAGGGCGAGCATACTCGATTTATGAGCAGTACATGGTATGTATTATTTAAAGATTTCCAACCATTGCAATCCCAAAAACATTTTTCAATAATCGCTATAAAAAGCAACTATAATTTGTTAAATTTATATTACACTAATGTTATTAAATTGTTAAGAATTGAACATCAAAGGATACTATATTGCGTTTTTGACCATTTTATGCTGGTTAATCTACAGTCCACAACTTGTTAGCGCTCAAAAGCATGTGTTCGATTTCTATGATGGGAAAGTTTGCATTAACGTATCACCATCATTCAATATTCCATTCAATGACAGTTTAACAGGATCTCTCGTACAGGAGTTCTACCAAACTGCTGATCAGAGAGACTATCGTGATCTGGTAAATAGTTTGCTAGAATACAAAGATAAACAGCATCTCAACGACTGGGTATATTATCAGCTCGTGCGTCGAACAGCGCAACAGATAGCGCCAAAAACGGAAAATTACGCACGTTACACATTATACAAATGGTTTCTAATGTGTAAATCTGGATATGACGCACGTCTGGCGGTAGGAAACAATCAGATTATCTTTTTTATCCAAAATAATGAGGATATTTCTGATATTCCTTTCTTTGAAATTGATGGTAAAAAATATACCTGCTTAAATTTCCATGACTATGGAAAGCTATTTCAAAGAGCAGATGCCTATATACCCGTAAAGATTAAAGTACCGGAAGCCACCAACGATTTCAGCTATAAAATCACCAAGCTTCCAGATTTTATACCTGCAAACTATATTGAAAAACAGATAGCATTCAATGATGGTCATAAGGCTTATCATTTTAATGTTAAACTGAACAATGATATTAGCGATCTTTTTAAAAACTATCCTGGAGTTGATTTCGAAACCTATTTTAATATTCCATTGAGCAAGGAAACTTATCAATCGCTTATTCCAGCATTGAAAGAAAATTTAAAGGGCAAGAACGAAAAACAAGGTGTTGATTATTTAATGCGATTTACACGTTATGCTTTTTTGTACGAAAACGATGAAGAGAATTTTGGCACAGAGAAACGTTTATCTGCGGAACAGACTTTGTTAAATAAATATAGTGACTGCGATGATCGTGCAGCGCTGTTCTTTTATCTCGTTAAGGAGATCTACAATCTACCAATGATCACTCTCCTCTACCCTACGCATATCACAATGGCCGTCCAATTTGAACATCCTATTGGTGACGCAGTTTTGTACAATGGCAAATACTATTCGATATGTGAGCCTACTCCACAAGCCCAAAGTTTAGCGATCGGTCAATTGTCCGATAAACTCAAGAATCAATCGTATCAGATCGTTTATCATTATGAACCTAGGTAAAATTTCCGGCAAAAAATAGCCACTTAGCTGTAGTTATTACATCTTATTAATAAAGTCTAATAGATCAGTATATCGACCATCTGTACGGTATGCTGCAATGGTTACCGTATTTTCTCTGCCTTCGGATTTAATTGTGATCACATAATCAAGTCCATCCGCACAACGTGCGCATTCATTAATTTTAACATCCATTAATTTATAAGTATTGATATAGCTGGACAGCTGTTTTAATGTGGCCTCACTTGTTTTATAAACTTTATCTTTTTTTGATCCTGATAGACCATCTTTAGGATATTTAATTTCAGTCTTATTTTGATCAATGCTGATGTTCACCCCATCACCCCAGCCAGAAATTCCCTTTATTTCCATTTTTAGTCCGGAATCTTCAGGATTAACTTTGTCATCAGACTTTTTACAGCCCAAAAACAGAAATATGCTTAACGCAAATAAATAGATTGTCTTTGTCATAATTCTAAAGTTTACATTATTTGACTCTATAACGAAATATTGGCACAAAATGCTACAAAAAAAAATCCTGCTAAAAGCAGGATTTTTCTATTTTACTAAACTATAATTTATTCTAGTATTTATTGCTTTTAGGATCCCAACTAGCCCATCCTTTTGTCCAGTCTGTCGTCCCCATTGCACCGATAAACGTCTCTTTTGTTAAGCTAGCCAAGTCTCCTTCATATTTTGCTTTACCTAATGCCGGTGAATCAGATTTCAATAGAAGATTTGGAGCTGAAATGCTTGTACTAGTAAATCCAGCACCATCTACGGAAGTAGTAGCAAAATCTCCAAATCCGTTCAAATATCCTGTCAAATCAGCTACAGAAGCAAAAGATGTTACATCTTTTAAACCATAATTTGCTGTATTACCAAATACCATATTATTTGAAAAGATAGAGCGCCCCGCTTTTAATTCTGCTGCAGGAAAATCGGAATTAAACTCTACAGCGTTTCCTTTTGCACCAACAATGATTGAATTAGCCAATACCATTCTACTATTCAAACCAAAGTGAATGCCAGCACCATGCTGAGCTTGAGATTCTTTACCAGGACCTATGAACGTAAAGTTTGACAATACCGGTCTAGAATATAGATTATTCAATACATTTCCTTTATTTTCCAACTCTATTCCTCTAGATGTCCCTGCTGCATCTGCTATGTTTGGATCCTTAATAGAAATTCCATATTGAATTTTACCACTGTAACCTTGATCGAAATCAAAATCATCATCAACACCTCTGTATGCAATCAAATGAGATGCATTCACAGTTCCTCCAAAAAATTCGAACGAATCATCGCCTCCATATGATACTTGAATATGATGGATCTTCGTGCCCGAACCAACGCCACACAATGTCAACCCATTAATCTCTTTATCTTTTTGAATTGCAATTCCAGCAAACTCAATACGTGCATAAGTTAATTCACCAGAATTGTCATCTAGAATAGGAGACAAGCCTCCGCCATAGTTAGCAACGGTCGCTCCGAGCGCTCCCCCTTCATATTGTGATGTTCCATCAGCTGTATTAACTTGAGATTTTCCACAAATGATTATACCCGACCAATCACCTGTATCTTTATTGCCGTCAGCCTGGTCGGAAGTAAACACGATAGGTTTATCAGCAGTACCATTTGCTTTTAATTTCCCACCACGTTCAACAATTAATGCCCCATTCGTTGATTTCTCACCTTTAATAATAGTACCTGCTGGAATTTCTAATGTTGCACCATCCATTACCTGCACATAACCTCTTAACAAATATGTTTTTGAAGCACTTAAAACTTTATTACTCGCAATTTTACCTTCGATCACCTCTACTTCTCCAGTTCCAGGATTAGGATCAACAGGGTTTGGATTATCAGACTTACTGCAGCTCGCAATACCCATCGAGGCCGCTACTAGAGCTAAAGCAAACCATTTTGAATTCATGTTTAATTTCATAATTTGTTTTTTTTTCAAAGGTATCAACAGAATGTAACCTTAATGTTAACTAATATTTATTTAATCTTTAAAACTTATAACCGAATGACAGTGAGAAGTTTCTTCCATATTTCACAGAATTAATTAATTGGTCTCCACTAACATTATATTTACCATTTTTATCAACATCTTGATAAAAAATAGATTTTGAATCTAAAATATTCCCCACATTAAGTTTTAGTTCCGCCTTATTAGAAATCAACTTTTTGGATAGTTGAAAATCTAATAAACTCCGTGGTGCCTCATAAATCGTATGATATTCATCCACAAATATTGAATTGATATAGTTCCCAAAGCCTACCACATCAATACGTCTTCCGGCTCTATTAAAAAACACACTAGACTCCCAACCATTTGCACCGCTGTATTGTAATCCTAGATTAAGTAAATAGGGTGATTGGCCATAGAGGGGTCTTTTATTTTCGGCTAAGAGTGTAGAGCCTTCAAAATTAACTTCAGATTTGATTAATGATGCATTGGCACTGAAGACTATTTTTTTCAGAAATTCAGACTCATCATTAAAAATCCCCAAATCATGACGAATTTCAATTTCAGCTCCAGCAATATAGGCTTTAGGCGCATTAATAAATGTCACTGTTCTACTCGCTGCTGTAGAACCTGACCGAACGTTCGTTTCGATAGGATTCTTTAAGTCCTTGTAGAAACCAGAAACTGAAATCAACTTACCTAAACTAGGATAAAATTCATAACGAACATCTATATTAGAAATTTTAGTCCTTTTTAAGTTTGGATTACCAATTTTCATGCTATTGGTAATAAAATCAAAAAAGCTAAATGCTGCCAGTTCCCTAAATTGAGCCCTTGCTACTGTATTAGAAAAGCTAAACCTCAAATTGGTTTTTTGAGTCAATTCATAAGTTAAATTCAATGAAGGCAAGATATCTGTATAGTTATTATTTACATTATTGTCTACATCAACGGAGATTGACCCTGTATTTAATTTTTCTATATAATTTTCAACTCTCGCTCCTATAGTCGCTTTCAATTTCTCAGAGATATTACCCGAAATCATAGCATATCCTGCATTTAAATCCCCTGTCCCTTCATAGCTATTTGTTTGATTGGTAATATCTTCTATAAATAATTTATTCCCTGCTATATTATTATTATCGAAAAGTTGATCTTGAGGGAGCCCAAGTAATTCTCTAGACTCATTGAAGTCGGCTGTCTTATTCACGTACCCCAACACTCTAGCATCCACATTACGTTTTTTGTATTGCTTTAGAACGCCCACTTTAACAGATTGTTCAAGTCCTAATAGATTTAGCCCACGAGACCAATTGACACCTCCGCTGTAAATATTTTCTTCGAGATTACTATAAAATTTACCAGCCTGTTCTGGTGATGGGGAACCATTTGGGATAGCAGCCTGAAAAGGCACGTTAGGGTCGGTTTCGTCCACAGATTTAATATAACTCAACCTTCTCAAATCAGGTTCATTATCCCAAATTCCGCTGTAAGATAGGTTCCAAGTCAATTTTGACTGTTTGGAGGGGGCTAACAAATATTCCCCATCTAATACACTATTAAACATTCTCTTCTCGAAAACCTCTAACATAGTAGTCTTGCGATAATTCTCATTTACTATTTCACCTTCACGAGAAATAAAATTTTGCTCTAAGCTTTGGTTGAAGATATTCTTTAATGATATTTTAAATTTGTCATTAATGTAAGATAGGTTTGCCAATGCTCCTACCGAAGAACTAAATCTATAATAGTTATCTCTATATTTGGAGTAGTAATTATTATATCCTTGGCTTGTGCCATTAAAGTCGTTTCGTATTTCATTAGATATACTTTCTGAATTTCGATAAGTTAATGAACCAATCACCCCCAATTTCCCGCCATTCTCAAGAAGAAATGAGTTACCATAAATAAATTGAAGATTTTGATAAGGCAACGATTTTCCAAGATTTTTATAACCCCATGTATTTTTAAAGTCTTTTGTATACTCGGCTTTATCGTTTGCTGGTAAACTTGTATATGATTCTTTATTCTTTGGAAAAGTTGAAGGTAGATTATTATCTGGATTTTTCAATCCAAAATAATTCCCTACAGTTCTTTTGCTTCCATAAAAGTCTTTAAATGTAGTTTGTGTATTCCCTCCCAGACCTACACTAAACTCTACTGTCTTTTTATCCGGAAAATCTTTCGTTTTGATATTAATAGCTCCCCCCGTTAGGTCACCAGGTAAATCTGGGGAGGCTGTTTTACTGATAACAATATTGTCAACTAGAGAAGAAGGAATAATATCAAATGAAAATGCTTTACGGTCTGGTTCTGTACTCGGTAGTGGGCTATTATTTAATAAGGATGAATTATAGCGATCACTCAAACCACGAATTACAAGAAATTTATTATCCTGAACACTTGCACCACTGACACGCTTTAATACTTCACCTGTATTTTTATCTGGCGTTTTCTTAATCACTTCGGCTGAAATACCATCAGAAATAGAAATGCTATTCTTCTGCTGCGCATACAATGCACCTATTGATTCTTTTTTAAATGTACCCGTGATCACAACCTGATCCAACACTTTTCCCTCGGAATTGTCAAGAACCACATCTAAATTCGTTACATCCTTATCTTTAATCTCTACATCAGTAATTTGCTTTGTCGCAAACCCCAAGTAGCTAAATTCTAAGGTATACTTTCCTGCGGGTACAGCCGGAATATTGTAATTACCTGTTACATCCGAACTTCCTACACGTGAAGTACCAAGAACCTTTACCGTCACCCCCGCGATGGTCTCTCCTGTCTTGACATTTGTAACTTTACCTGCAATCTTCCCACTCCCCTGTGCATAAACTGTTGTTGACGCAGCTACGACGAACGTAATGGCAGCAGCGATTCTTTTAAGTTGTAATTGTGGTTCCAATTTATTTTGTTTTTTGTTTCTGCAAAGCTATTGGCATAATATTATATTAACATTAACAAGGAATTACCATTACGTAAACCACTTGTTAATTTAATGTTACTCATTAGGGTTTTGTGTTTATATTTTGGTCAAAAACACATCTAAACTGCATTTTGAGCGGATATTTTATAATTTCTATCGAATTATATTAAAGCAGTGTAATAAAATTATTAAGTCAAAAAGTTATTAACATATAATAGCTATTTCCACGTTTTTGGTATAGTTCCTCTTATTCTATAGCTTATCACAAGAAAAGTACTCCCCTATTTATGGAACAAAATGCCAAGAATGATCTTATTATTGCAATATAATTGCATATACAAAGCAATTTCTCTAAGTTTGAATATATTTTCAATTTTTGAGCATATGAGCAACCCGATCGTATCTACTGAACAGCTAACATTCCAATATACGAATGCAAAAAGCATCGCATTTCCTGATATCCATATCGAGAAAGGACAGCACACACTACTATTGGGCGATTCAGGCACAGGAAAAACAACCTTATTAAACATGCTGGGTGGCCTATCCCGACCTGAAACTGGTCATGTTAAAATTAATGGTCAAGATCTTTCGCTATTATCAAATAGCAAAATAGATAAGTTCAGATCGCAATATATTGGGTTTATCTTCCAGGAAGCTCACCTTCTCAAAAATTTAACTTTGCTAGAAAATATCAAATTAGCACAATCGCTCGCCGGAAAAAAAGTCAATGTAGATGAGATTCATCAGGTATTGAAACAATTGCAGTTGGAGGACAAAACTGGTGCCTATCCAAATGAACTGAGTCGTGGCCAACTGCAACGCGCCGCTATTGCGCGTAGTGTGATCAATAAGCCGGCGCTGCTCATTGCGGATGAACCCACAGCAGCTTTAGATGATAACAATACAAATCGTGTGCTGGAACTCCTTTTGGATATCGCAGATACTGCCGGCTCAACCCTATTGATCACCACGCATGATAAACGGATTAAAGATCAGTTTTCAAAAATGTATCTCTTAAAATAATGGCGCACGCCAAATATTCATCACCCTTTTAGATTCAAAATTTGCTATGAACACGATACAGTTGGTTTGGAAAAATTTAAGTAGACAATTCGGTTCTGTCTTTTTGAGCATTTTACTGACAGCTTTTGGAATCTCCATACTGGCTGTACTCTCGATTACAGGTGAAACATTCGAAAAGCAGCTCGACAACAACAGTAAGAACATTGACCTGGTCGTCGGAGCCAAAGGTAGTCCTCTTCAATTGATCCTATCCAGCGTATATCATATTGACAACCCAACGGGAAATATACCTTTGAACGAACTCGAGCCACTGCGTCAGAACCCGCTTGTACAATTAGCGGTTCCCTTGTCATTGGGTGATAACTTTAAGGGACATCGAATTGTCGGTACGGACTCTTCTTTTCTAGCCATCTATGGTACCAAAATAAATAACGGCCGCATCTGGAAAAAAAACTTTGAGGTCGTTATCGGTGAACAGGTAGCTAAAAAAAACAACTTGAAAATAGGTGACCAGATCAACAGCTCACATGGACTGAGCAAGGATGGCCATAGTCATGACGAACATCCTTTTACTATTGTGGGTATTCTAAAGCAAAACAACAACGTAACTGACAACCTCATATTGACCAACCTCGAAAGCGTCTGGGATGTTCATGGTATCGCCCATGATCATGCCGATCACGAAACAGCAGCTCAAAAAGAAAAACGTGAACGGGAAGAAGACCGCGAAGAAACGGTTAAAGCACACCTGCACCACCATGGCGAGGATTTGCCGGAAAATTCTACTGCTCAAGTAGCAACCAATGAAAAGGAGCATCATGATCATGACCATGAAGGACATGCGGATCATGAACACGAAGAGGAAGGTGTATTTGTTAAATCCATCGGCGCGGATATGGTGAAACAGAATGGTCTTGAAATAACGGCTATTTTAATAAAATACCAGTCACCGGCAGCCATCGGTATATTGCCCAAAATGATCGACCAACAAACTGATATGCAAGCGGCTTCTCCGGCTATGGAAAGTACGCGTCTGTTTTCACTCCTAGGTGTAGGAATAGATTCTTTGGCTATCCTTGCTTATGTCATCATGCTCATTGCTGGCCTGAGTGTATTTATTAACCTCTACAATGCGTTGAAACAACGTAAGTATGATCTGGCCATTATGCGTACACTCGGTGCGTCTAAAGGAAAGTTATTCAACATTGTTCTGTTGGAAGGTCTGATCATAACGATCGTTGGTGGACTGGTGGGACTTTTATTCGCACATCTGGCTTTATACTATATCAGTAACCAAACGAGCCAGAGCGCTGACTTTATCGAAGCTTTTAGGCTACATCCAAAAGAATTGGTATTTTTGCTTGTTGCTTGCCTCATCGGCGTGCTCGCAGCGCTGATTCCCGCTGTGAAAGCGTACAGGACAAGTATCGCTGGTACTTTATCAAACAAATAGGACGACTGGGTATTGGTGTTAAAAAACGTAAGAATAGCAAATACAAGATAAATTCTGGATGTGCATCGGCAAAATCTCAGTACGCAATACAATATACTCAATACTAAAACAGATGAAACCATTATGATTTATTCATCATACAGAATAAATCTGATCGCTTCATCGCAACTACAAAAAAATTAAACAGATGAAAAAAATTATCACGGCATTTGCCTTCATATTCTTCAGCATTATACAGGTACATGCACAGATCGGTAGCAATCCCGATGTGCCTGATCATACACCCATGATGAACAAAACATGGGACGCCATTGATAAGATGGCTTATAAAGTGACTTATAATGGCGCAAAAAAAGTATATACCCCATTTTATCCCAAAGAACTCAAAGCACTGGAAAACAAAGTGGTTGAACTCCCAGGTTATATGGTTCCGCTGCACAGTGGACGCAATCACAAGAATTTTATGATGTCTGTCTTACCTGTCATGCAATGTCAGTTTTGTGGTTCCAATGGAATACCACCTATGGTAGAAGTAACTTTAAAAGGGGGAGCTATAAAATTTTCCGAAGACCCTATCAAGCTCAAAGGAAAAATGGTTTTTACAAAAGATCCGCTGAAAGGAAATTCTGAGATTCAGATCGTCGACGCTGAACTGATAAAGTAATAGAAAAAGTATCTTCAATGTTGAATCTGATCTACTCCAGATTAGATTCACATTGAATCACTGAGAAAATAGTATGAATTATCTATTGAGTAGTGAGGTTTCAAGACAGGCTGCCAAAGCCGCTGTCTCTGTCCGTAAACGGGCTTCCCCAAGCGATACTGGATGAAAGCCGGCTGCTAAGGCCATATCGATCTCCTCTGCTGAAAAATCTCCTTCCGGACCTATCAAAATGATATAATGTTGTCCAGCTTCAAATACTTCGTTCAAATACTTCTTATCCGAATCAACACAGTGTGCTATTGCTTTTTGAGCACCTTCCTTTGGAAGATCTTTTAAAAACTGTTTAAAGGGTGTTGCAGGATTCAGTTTTGGCAGATACGCTTTCAAAGACTGTTTCATGGCTGATACAATAACTTTATTCAAGCGGTCCAACTTCACCTCCTTACGCTCGGAATGCTCACAGATAATAGGCGTAATTTCCTGAATTCCCACTTCGGTAGCTTTTTCCAAAAACCACTCGATACGATCGATGTTCTTAGTGGGCCCAACAGCAATATGCAAATGATAATTTGGTTTTTGGTAGTTCTCCGTAATGTCCAAAATCGCTAATACGGTACGTTTTGGATGTGGGTCCATAATTTCAGCTTCGTACAGGCCGCCGCGACCGTCTATTAAATTTAACCGGTCTCCAACATTCATGCGAAGCACACGCACAGCATGCTTACTTTCTTCCTCACTAAGGATAAAATTTTGTAAAGAAGGATTTAATTCCGGTGTAAAAAATAATTGCATGTACTGCTTCCTTATAATCCTATTCTTCTATATCATCATCAGCTGACTCAACCAGTTCTAACTTGACAAACTCGATGTTCTGTTGTGCTTTGCGGATAATTGTAAATACGTACCCATATTCTTCCTTCCGCTCGCCTACTTCAGGAATTTTATCAAAGATTTCACTGACCAATCCAGCCATTGTATCGTAATCCTGACTTTCGGGTAATTCTATCGGAAGAAACTCATTCACATCATGAATACTAGCCCCTGCATCTACCATATATTCTGTTTCAGATATACGTTCTACAACTGGGGTTTCCTCATCGTACTCATCTTGGATCTCTCCTACCAATTCCTCCACAATATCCTCCAGGGTAGCCATCCCTGCTGTCCCTCCAAATTCATCCAGTACAATGGCCAGTTGCAGGCGTCGCTGCTGAAACTCGGCCATCAGATCATTGATCTTTTTGGTCTCAGGGATAAAATAGGGCTTGCGCATAATATTTCTCATCACCACCTCTTTGCCTTTGGCCAATAGCGGAAGGATGTCCTTGGTATGCACAATACCAACAATCTGATCAATGTTATCTTCGTAGATCGGAAGACGTGAATATCCTTCCTCCGTCATAGTCTCAATCAATTCCGAAGCGTCCGCTGTTATTTCGACCGCGACAATTTTCGTCCTCGGCACCATAATATTCTTGACGATACGTTCATTAAAATCAAAAACATTTTTAATTAACTCATGTTCAGAAATATCCAATGCGCCGGATTCTTTTCCTTTATCCAAGAGGTATTGTAATTCTTCCGAAGAGTGGGCAGATTCACCTTTAGTCACCTCAAATCCTAAAATTTTAAGCAGAAAATTAGCAAAACCGTTTAAGATCCAAATAAAAGGTCTAAAGATAAAGTAGAAAAATTGCAGGGGAACCGCAATCTTCATCGTTGTTGCAACGGGTTTTTGAATCGCAATTGACTTGGGAGCCAGCTCACCAAAGACAATATGCAGTACGGTAATAATTGTAAATGCCAGCACATGTCCTGCGTTGGTCGCTATCGTACCGGTCAATTCAACACCAAAGAAACCTAAAGCCCCCTGCACAATCTGGGTCATTACAGCCTCTCCTACCCAACCTAAGGCCAGTGAAGAAAGTGTAATACCCAATTGTGTAGCGGCCAAATAACCATCCAAATGCTCCGTTATACTTTTGGCTATTGTAGCAACTTTACTACCTGTTTTTGCCTGAACTTCAATTTGGGAGATTCGGACTTTGACAATAGCAAACTCGGCCGCAACGAAAAAGCCGTTGGCCAGTACTAAAAACAATGTCCAAAAAATATCGAGCGCCATGCTGGGGGTTATTTGTTAACAAATTCTGTTTTGTACAACTCAATAGCCTCTATCAAGATTCTTTGTGCTTCTTCACGTCCTTTCACCCCTTCAACGATAACTTGTTTCTTTTCTAAAGCTTTGTAACTTTCAAAGAATTGTACAATTTCCTTCATTGTATGCGGCGGCAATTGATCAATGTCTTTAATGTAGTTGAATATAGGATCATTTTTGGCAACAGCAATGATTTTATCATCTTGCTCTCCGCCATCAACCATATTCATGACACCGATAACCTGTGCTTCCACCAATGTTAAAGGTAAAATATCAACCGAACAAATTACCAAAATATCCAAAGGATCTTTGTCATCGCAATAAGTCTGTGGAATGAAACCATAATTGGCTGGATAGACGACAGAGGAACTCATTACTCTGTCCAAAAGCAACAAACCTGTTTCTTTGTCTAATTCGTACTTTCCTTTGGATCCGTTTGTAATCTCAATGATAGCATTTACGGCATTTGGCACATTCTCACCTGGAGAAACCATGTGCCAAGGGTTTTGTTTACTCATTTTTTATTTTACTGTATATTTTGTTTGTTTCTTTTGTCTTTTATTCGCTTTTTGAGCAAAGTTATTGCAATAGGCAAAAATGCGATCACAATCATCCCAACCACAACGTATTCCACATAATGGATAATCCAAGGAAACTCTATCCCTAGGAAATAACCGGAAAGTGTTAATACCAAGACCCAAATTAAAGCTCCACTGATATTATATAAAACGAATTTTTTGAAGTCTAATTTTACAACACCGGCAAAGATCGGAGCAAAAGTACGAACTATTGGAACAAATCTACCTATAATTAATGCGGTTCCCCCATATTTATGGTAAAATTCTTCCGCCATCACCACATATTTCCGTTTAAAGATAAAACTATCCTTTCGCTTGAATAACATGGGGCCGGCTCGATAACCGAACCAATAGCCTGTAAAATTGCCCAGTATTCCTGCTCCCAATAAGCCCAGACAAAGCGTATAAATGCTCACATCGATCTTATTGAGCGCGCAAAATAGTCCTGCTAAAAACAATAAATAATCGCCCGGTAGAAAAAAACCAAAAAACAGACCTGTTTCGGCAAATACGATTAATATAACTAAATAAAACCCGCCTGAACTCAGGAGCTCTTCGGGGTTCATTAGTTGTTGAAATGACAACAAAAGTTCATGCATAACTTTCAGTAAAAATCAATGTTGTTTTCTCCATTTTAGAATCAAAATCTACTTTTTTCCCCTGTACTATTTTAAAACAACAAAGTACAAATATAGTATTCTTCTAAAAAACGAAAGTAAATCAAGTGTAATATAATCTTGTTATTGATTTTGTGCAGTTATGCTGATAATAGACTCACGGATTGTTTCAGCGATCTGATGTAGTTCATCTTCGCCTAAACTCAACTTAGGCCCAGCAAAATTTAGGTCACTTATTTTATTGATCGGAACAAGATGAATATGCGCATGCGCAACTTCCAATCCCACAACAGCCACGCCAACTTTAACACACGGTATTACTTTTTTTATCCCCTGCGCAACGATTTTTGCAAATACCCAAAGCGCCATGTACTCATCATCTTCAATATCGAAAATGTAATCTGTTTCTTTCTTAGGTATCACCAAAACATGACCTTTCGCCAAAGGACTGATATCCAAAAAAGCCAGAAAATCATTACTCTCCGCAACTTTGTAAGCTGGAATCTCTCCAGCGACGATTTTTGAAAAAATTGTTGACATATTATTCTATATTGGAATAAACTCCTTTTGTAATAAAGTATTGAGATATTAATAGTGCATAGGAAACTTCGATTCTACCGGCCATCGGCCTGCAGAAAGAAAGTCTAACGTCTACCATTTACTATCTAAATACATTTGATAAAAAACGACCATAAGTAACATTAAGTATGATGTTCTCAACAAATATAAACAAAAAAGGTCGCGATTGCTAGAACCCGACCTTCTTAATATAAAGTTAATTTGCGGATGTGCGGTTATGGCATACCGCACATAACCGACATATGTTATCTCGAAATCTCTACAATTTCAAATTCAATCTTACCTGCAGGTACTTCGATCTCTGCCGTGTCACCTTTCGACTTGCCCAATAATCCTTGAGCAATAGGAGATTTAACGGAAATCTTGCCCGACTTAAGGTCCGCCTCTGATTCGGCAACCAATTGATAAGTCATCACAGCACCATTCTTTTTATTTTTGATCTTAACGATAGACAAAGCTAGCACCTTAGACGTATCCAATTTGGATTCGTCAATCAATCGGGCTGTCGCCAAGGTATTCTCCAAGTTGGCTATTTTAGCTTCATGGAGTCCTTGAGCTTCTTTAGCAGCATCATACTCCGCATTTTCAGACAAATCTCCTTTGTCTCTTGCCTCTGCAATAGCATTGGCAATTTTAGATCTTCCTTCCGTCTTCAGATAAGCTAATTCCTCTTTAAGCTTACGCAATCCTTCTTCCGTAAAATAAGTTACTTCTGCCATAATTTTATCTTTTTCTTATTTTCTACATTTAAAAAAAGAAACAAGACCATATTACCCTCTTCGGGTAACATGGTCTTGCTTTCAATCTATACGAAGATAATAATTGTTTTCAACAAAACAAATTCTTATCCATCAAATCTCTTCTTCATCAACAAATTTATAGCCCAATCCGCGTACTGTCTGCAAATAATGCGGTTTGTCAGGATTTGTTTCTATCTTCTTCCGCAGACGTACGACGTGCATGTCCAGCGTCCGCGTATTTACATTGGAGCTATAACCCCATACCACTTCCATCAACTCCTCACGTGTGATCTCCCTACCTAAGTTTTGAAGAAAATGTAATAAGATTCTATTCTCTAAAATAGTTAATTCGACCTTTTTACCATCCCGTATCAAGGAATGGATATTTGGATGGTGTTCTGTCTGTCCAAACTTGTAGATTTCGGGGCTGTTCTTGGGCAAGAAAAACTTCACCTTATTATCTATCATTGCGATCAACACGTCCATATTAAACGGCTTGCTAATATAGTCTGTCACACCAAAGCTATAAGCTTCAATCTTGTCCACATCCTGGGACTTGGCTGTCATCATAATAATGATATTCTCAAATCCTGCTTTACGGACATCCTCGCAGATCTCGTTACCTTCTTTTCCCGGGAGCATCCAATCTAAGAGGACCACGTCCGGTCGTTTCTCCAAGATTAAACTTTCTGCTTCATTCCCATTTCCGCTTTGGATGACTTGATAGCCCTCAGATTCTAATCGATGTTTTACCAAGAAACGTAAGTTCTCATCATCTTCAATAACAGCAACAGTGATGTCTTTATTCATAAGTAAATAATTTGTCTTTTAAATGTCTTATGAAATATCCAGTTTATAATTATAAGTTTACAAGCTTTCTAAACATGGATATTTCATATTTAAATTTAGTTTTTAAACCGGAAATACTAACGTGAAGGTAGTGCCTTGCCCCAATTGGCTTTTTACCGTAATATCTCCACCAATAAACTCAGTGATCTCCTTACAGAAAGCCAAACCTAAACCAATACTTCCTTGCTGATTATATTGACTTTTTATTCTATAAAACTTTTTGAAGATATTGTTAAACTCTGCCTTCTCTATCCCAATTCCTTCGTCCTTAAAAGTAATAACAAAATTCTTCTTATTTTGTTGTATCGCAATATCCAAGATTTTATGCCCATTTTTCGAATATTTGTAGGCATTGTCTATCATATTTTGAAATACACTGCTCAATAACACCGGATCGGCAAGCATCGATGTTCTTACATCAATTTTTGTGCTAATTTTGAAGTCAGCATATTTTATTCTTGAGGAAGCAACCAAATTTTCGGTAAACTCCTCCAAGTCTACCTCCTCTTTATTTAATTTGATGGTTTTATTTTCAATTTGACTAAATGACAATAATTTATTCATCAGATTATTGAGCCGGTCAGCTTCCTGATCCAAAATATTACCATACATCTTTCGCTCCTCATCGGATAAAACTTGTGCACTCTTGATGTTATTTCCAGCAATTTTTATAACGCTTACAGGCGTCTTAAACTCATGGGTCAAATTGTTGATAAAATCATATTGCAATTTAAAAAGTCTCCCGTTAATTTCTAAATTTCTATAAATTAAATATAGAATAGCGATCAAAATAATATAAATCAAGGATATACCTCCCAATACGGGCCAAAAACTACGGTTTATTTCCTTCGAGAGAAAACTTTTACTTGATCTAAAGAGCAGTTTATAATCTGCCAAAGCTCCCGGTAAAGGCATTTCTGTAGAAATTTCATCGTTCTCGGGCGTAATCGGTGCCCCTACCAAGGGGACGATCTCCACTTTTTCGTAGAGATTGGCATAACTATTTTTTACCTCCAGAAACATTGGGTCGATCTGAAAATTGAACATGTCCTGTTCATAGCCGACAGTATGGTCCAGATTACCCTCCATAATGGCTTTATAAACGATCAAATCATTGACCCTTGGTATATTTAAATAGGTAATCTGTCCGGGTCTGATCGTATAGAATACCTTTAAAATATCCTTGTCAGAAAGTTTAGCATTCGGCTGCAACTTGTCAATATAAGTAGCGAGCTTAACCCCAATGTTATTGATTTCCTCCGAATGCAGCCCCATCTGACCACGGTCACGGATCGTATTTTTGTTCAGCCCCGAGCGGGATACCGTAAAAAAAGTAATGGTCTTAGGCTGAATTCTCAAATTATTGACTATAAAACCGTAATTTAAATTATGATCATTGTTAAATTGTAAATCAAAAAAACCGATTTCGCGCACAAAAGGATAAGAACTTAAAATACTGTAGGCATATTTTCCGGCTTGTACAGAGTCCAAAAAGCCCTGATAAAACGAGACCTCAGGAATTCTATTTTGGAAAAAGTCATTGAAAGGAACCAAGGTCTGATCAAAAATTTCCGATTTCCTATTGGTAAATTCATTCTTTATATGGGACTCGGTATAGCTTCTGGATAGAAAAAGCGCAAAAATATACAAACCACTGATGACGATGAAAAACATCAACAATAGTCCGTAATTTTTCCGATAGCTGTATTTCTCTGCTTTCATATAATGTCCCTAGTCCGCTAGATATTTTGCCAAAAATCGCTCCAGTTCATTATAGTAGCCAAATATATTCTCATCTTTTTTAAAAGTTCTGTCTTCATCTTCCTTCAGGAAATATTGCACAGGAACATGGTTATTCTTCAGTTTCTGAACAAATTGGTTTGCATCTGTCACCGAACTAAATCGATCTTTGCCCCCTTGGACTAACAGTACAGGAATCCGTACCTTATCCGAATGAAAAACAGGAGATATATTTTTAAACAGCTCCGCTTCCCGAATAGGATTCCCTACGATCTGATACATTTTCTGCACATAGGACTTAAAATACGGTGGAATATCCCTAAAATAGGTAAATAGATTGGTATATCCTGAATAAGAAACAGCACATTTATAAAGGTCTGAATTGAAGCAAGCAGCATGTAATGCCGAATATCCCCCAAATCCTTTCCCCACAATGGCCACACGATCTTTATCGGCAATCCCCTCTTTGATCAGCCATTTTACCCCGTCCGTAATATCATCTTGAATTTTCCCACCCCATTCCTTAAATCCAGCAGTCCAAAACTTCTTTCCAAACCCTGTTGAGCCCCGATAATTCATCTGAAAAACCAAATATCCCCTGTTGGCTAAAAATTGTGCTTCATTGTCAAAACCCCATACTTCGCGTCCATTGGGACCATCGTGCGGCAGTACCACCATCGGCAGATCTTTTCGGTTGGAATGTATAGGATAGGTCAAATACCCTGAGATCGTCATGCCATCTCTCGCTTTGTAGGTAATAAATTCATTGGGAGCCAATTCCTTACTTTTGAGATCCGAGTTATTGTCGGTTAATTTGGTCAATTTTTTTGACCTAAAATCGTAAAAATAAATCCCGCCGGGATTCACATCTGTATAGGTTTTAATAATGACTCTCTCTCCCGAAACATCGGTATTGAGTACCTGGAATTCAAAACCATCAATTTGCTTAGACAGTTCATCATATTTCCGTTTTGTTTGTTCGTCAAAAAAATGCCGGCTCTGTCTCGAAGTTGTATAATTAACAAACAACAAGCGGTTTTGCTCCGGGAAGTAACCTCCGGGACTTACATCGACCTCTTTATGGCTATACAGCTCTCCCAATTCCCTTTCGTTGACCAGATCATAACTAATGAGAGCCAGCTTGTCACGATTTATATTTGAAAGTGCATAAATAATACGGTCTGAACTATCCTTATATCCCAACGGAGTGAAACTACTCTCGACATCACAGCGTATAATCTCCTTAAAAGGTTCTTTCTCAGAAACCCGAAAAAGAACTGATTGCTGTACCGAATCATTTGCTATTGCTAAACGCACCTGCCCATCATTGGAAGCAATCCAAGAACTCATATTACCGGGGTTTTGTAAAATCAGTTCCCGGGGTCTTCCGTCCAAATAAATGCGATACAGATCAAAAAACGAGGAATCACGGTCATTGATTCCAGCAACAAAACTATCGCCGTTGGAAACCATCGGATGAACCCACCTGAATCTTGCACGGGCAGGTTTAATTAATGGCCAAATCTTTTCTGTGTTGATGTCCACAGCATATAAACGTAAACTATCCTGGGCAGATTGCTCGGTCAAAAAGGAAATTTTGGAATCGTTATTCCAGACAAAGGATTTTACATTGATATCATTCTGATAAGTGAGCTGCTTGGAGCTGTCCTTCTCCATCAAATCTATCAAATAGATATTTTTGCAATGATTGTCCATACCGATATAAGCAATGAACCGGCCATTGGGAGAAATTTTAAAATTTGATTTTTCAGGTGTGGAAAAGAATTGATTAATGGGTATAGGGTCAACCTTATGTTGTTGGCACCCTAACATAGTCAATGCACAAAAAAATAAAACAGTCCAAAATTGCAACCTCATAATCCCGAATACGTCCTTATCATTTAACCCAAATATTGTAATTAAATACCAAATTGCAGCCAATGCAACCTTATTTTTACAAGATATAGTAATTAAACGTAATATTCAAAAATAGCGCATAAAACCGTATTTTTGTTTATGTTTTTATACAATGTATCTGTTATAGCAGAAGAAACAATCCATCACGAGATCGTTTCCTGGATTGAAGATAATATCGTACAATCCCAAAAATTTCGAGTGCATCTTCTGGAAATGCTCCAGTCCCCGCACGAAGGAATGACTTATTGTATTCAAGTCGTCCTGCCTTCCGAAGAACATATCACGGATTTTCAGCAGGTGCATTTGATACCATTACAACAACTTATTTCGGAGTCGTACAAGGATAAAGTTTTCCTTTTCGACAGTACAATGAAATACTTAAAAAAATAAAGAGCTTTTTAGCTCTTTATTTTTTTAAGTATTGTTATTTCTTCTTATTATCCTGCGCCTCTTTATCTTTCTCTTCTATTTCCAAAGCGAGCTCATAGCGAGGTTCATAGCTTATTTTTGGCGTTAAAAAATGTAATAGGATCAAGCGGGAATACCTGAAATTAAAGGGAGCGAAAACTAAGATGGTCACAGCCAGACCTCCCAAATAGAACCAAGGCGATTCACTTCCCGTCAAAATCGCAATAGCAACAGACACTGACACAATTTCAGCTACCGAAAGTGCATAGCTAACATACATTGCTGCATAAAAATAGCCGGGCTCGACCTCATATTTAACGCCACAATGTGGGCACACTTCATTCATATGCTGCTTCCGCAAGCTGTATACCTTTCCTTCAAATACATTTCCGACATGACATTTAGGACATTTGGAATGTATCATTGCATGAAATTTAGATGTCGGCATTGGATTCTACTTTATCTCGTTAACAAACTTTTTGGTTGGCGGATTCTTTTTTCGGTATTTTTTATACCATAGATAGCCCAGTCCTGCAGCGGCCAGATAAGGAATCACCAATAGAAATAAGATACCGTCGTTCAACCCCTTTCCCTGCATATTGCCTTCTTTGGTAGAATTTTCGGCATTCAATGTACACATGGCACACTGTGCTCGGGAAATAGACACCATCGAGCAGCTTAAGGTAAATATTAAGAGTAGATATTTAAACCATTTCATAGCCCAAAGTTACTGAAAATTTAACGATTAGCGTACCAATGCTTCAAATTTGTCCCAAAAACCATCTTTCGGCAATGAAGCCTCCAATGTCATCCGCTCTTTTTTGATGGGATGCATAAACGCCAACGATCGCGAGTGCAAACAGATACTTCCCAATGAACTTCCTCTTGGATATCCGTATTTGTTATCGCCGACAATAGGGCAACCCATCGCCGCCAGCTGTGCACGAATCTGATGTGTACGGCCTGTAAGAGGTTCAACACGTAACAGGTAAAATCCGTTCAACTCACCTATCACCGCGTAATCCAATTCAGCATAGGTACCGCCCTTCACTTCACGTGGGAATGCCTTGGTGACTCGCGTCTGTCTATTTCGAATTAACCAGTTGATCAATTTACCTTCAGCATTTCGCGGACGTTGGCGCACAATGGCAAAATAAGTTTTCTTTACCGTGCGATCTTGAAAGAACTTATTCATACGCTCAAGGGCTTTGCTCGTTTTCGCGAAAAGAATCATACCGCTAACCGGTCGATCCAAACGATGGATAACCCCAACGTAAGCATCATTGGGTTTATCATACTTCTTTTTCAGGTAGATCTTTACCATGTCTTCCAATGAAAGGTCTCCGGTTTCGTCAACTTGTACAATATCCCCTGCCCTTTTATTGATTGCTATCAGATGATTGTCTTCAAAGATCACCTCTTTATCCGTAATTTCAGGTTTATTCATTTCCTCTTAACTAAAAGTCATTCAAACGTTCACTATAAGCCTAAGTTTCGTTTGAAAACCCATATGGTTTGTTATTTATTAAAGAAAAAAAGGCTCTACGCATGCGTAAAGCCTTTCGATAATATGTTTACGACAGTTTACTGTGCACTATCTGCCTTAAGTAACTCGGCTTTCTTCGCATTTTCCTTCATTTTTTTCTTAAAGAAGCCGCGTAGCAGGAAGTTATGTTGCAAGGCTTCCATATTCTCATCCAACTTTTCGGTACTTGAATTCAAATTGTTAATTGCCGACTTAATCTGGTTAGCGGAAGCAGGATCATTCAATAAGACACCTACAGCATTATCCTTATCGTTCAATCTGCTCGAGGCGTTATTCAAATTATTGATCAATGCATTTGCGGTCTGCGAAACGCCCTGCAATTGAGCAGCAGATTGACGTAAATTGGAGAATATCGCCGTATCTGTGGTCAGATCATGGATCAAACCTCTGTTGCTGTTCAACGAATTTGTCAATGTCACCAAGTTTGCCGATGCCTTGTTCGCATTGTTCATTGCCGCACTGATGGACAATAAACTCGCACGTAATGTATTCACCATAGCCGTATCGGTCAACATCGCACCGACCATCCCCTTGCCATCTGCCAATCCACGTGATATCTCGACAAAGTCTGTGGTAATCTTAGCCAGGTTTTCGTTATTCACCTGCAATGTCTCCATCATAGCTTCCATATCTGCAGTTTTGGCGGACCGCAGGAAGTCACCTGTTTCTACAGTAGGTGCATTTTGAGATCCCCCTGAAATAACAACAATTTTATTACCGATCAGTCCATCGGAGCCTAATTTCGTGACTGCATCCTTACGGATATATTCTGCAGATTTCTCTTCAATAGTCAAAACAACTTCGACATCCTGTACACTTTTAAAATGAATATTTTTAATAATGCCCACCTTAACTCCAGAAAACCACACATTACTTCCTACTTTCAATCCTGCAACATCAGGAAATGAAGTGGTGATCTCGATGTTTCTTGTAAATTTCTTCTGCTGACTGCCTAAAATAAAAATCCCGGCCAAAAGAATCAATACGCCTAAAAAAACAAAAATACCAACAATGATAGCTCTTTTATTTTCTGCCTTACTCATGTATATTATAGAATAAAATTATAATTATAAAACGCCCTTACCCGTGCGTCGTCTGTATCAAAAATTTCCTCAAAAGACCCCTGTCTTTCAAATTTACCGTCCAGTAACATCACAATACGATCACCGACTTCTTTTGCACAGGCCAAATCGTGTGTAATAATAATTGACGAAGTCTTATACCGCTCCTGAACCTCATTAATCAACCCATTAATATCCAAACAGGTAATCGGATCCAAACCCGCCGTGGGCTCATCGTACATCATAATCTCCGGCCTAAGGATTAGCGTACGCGCTATACCAATCCGCTTACGCTGACCTCCGGACAGTTCAGATGGCATCTGGTTGATTGCCTGAGATAAGCCTACCCCATCCAACACCTCTTCCACTGCATAATTAATCTCAGACCGTGTCAGCTTCCGTTTATTTCTCACCAAAGGAAACTCCAAATTCTCACGAACCGTCATACTGTCATAAAGCGCGCTATTCTGGAAAGAAAAACCTATTTTTAATCGTAATTCACGTAATTGACGATCGTTTAATTCAGTAACAGATTCACCCAATACATCAATTGCACCCTCATCGGGTTTCAATAAGCCAGAAATCAACTTAATCAGAACCGACTTACCGGTACCTGAACGACCTAAAACAACAAGGTTTTCTTCCTTATATAAATCTAGATTAACATTCTTCAGCACATGGTTATCTCCAAAAGACTTACTTACATTTCTGATTTCAATAACAGATTGAGAATGATCTATATTTAATTTCGTTTTTTCCATATACCACTATCCAAAGAACGACAAAACCTGAACAATAATTATTTCCTCAATAAATACAAGGAACATTGAAGCGACTACAGCAGCGTTGGCAGCTTTACCTACCCCCTCGGTACCTTTTGAAGAAAAATAGCCGCAATAGCAACTAACAGCTCCAATGGTAAAACCAAATATCACCGCACGCAATACCATAGCCCCTAAATCTTTGAAAGCAATGGTCTCAAAAACCTGCGTAAAAAAACTTAAAAAACTCAAGTCATCTTTACTCATCATACTGAGGTAACCACCCAAGAGACCAATACCGGCCACATAAAAACAGAGGACTGGAATACCGATGGTTGTAGCTAAAATTCTACTTACAATCAAATACTTATAAGGATTCGTACCCGACACCTCCATGGCATCGATCTGCTCGGTCACATTCATCGAACTTAATTCAGCGCCGATCTGTGACCCCACTTTACCTGAGGCGATCAAAGCTGTTACGAGGGGGGCCAAAGCCCGAACAATTGCAATGGAGATCAAGGATGGCAACATCGAAGTTGCACCAAATTCTTCCAACGAAGGACGAGACTGTTTTGTAAAAACAAAGCCAACGATAAATCCGGTTAAACTAATCAAAGGCAACGACTTATAGCCTATCTCATAGCATTGGCGTATAATTTCCTTGAATTCGTATGGTGGTGTTACTAATTCGCGCCAAAACCGTAATAAGAAACGGTGAATGTTCGCGAATTCTAGAAAAAAAGTCTGAAGTTTTTTAGCCATTTAAAAATATGTCTATGTCAAATCAATGTGTCATAAAACACCTTATATACTCAACAAACACGTAACAATTCGAGCGGTAAAGGTAAATAAAAAATATGTATCTAAAATTGTCGTTTATGTAAAAAGATCATCAATTTGACTTTTATATAAAAAAAATCAGATTTATAGTGTACCGATTAAACCATTTAATACGTTATGCTGTCATAATAACAACGACAATCGCATAGAGTTTTGTCATACTTTAAAATATTACGAAGATGAAAAATTTAAGGCATATAAAATATTGGGCATTGGGTCTGATCGCAGTTGCTTCTTTCACAAGTTGCACAACTTCCATGGCTCAAAGAGGAGGATACAACACAGGATATAACAATTATAACAATTCCGGTGTTTCATTTCAGATGTTCTATGATGAGCTTTCACCTTACGGGCAATGGGTCAATGATCCAAACTATGGATATGTGTGGATTCCGGATGCTGGTCCCGACTTCCAACCTTATGCAACCAATGGCTATTGGTCAATGACGGATTATGGCAATACATGGGTCTCCAACTACGATTGGGGTTGGGCTCCTTTCCACTATGGTCGTTGGAATTACAATGACCGTTACGGCTGGGGTTGGGTTCCTGACTATGAATGGGGACCAGCATGGGTAAACTGGCGTCAAAGCAATGATTATTATGGCTGGGCTCCATTAGGTCCCGGCATGAATATCAATGTTTCTGTCAATATCCCCATGAACTTCTGGACCTTTGTTTCAGTCAATCATTTTATGAACCGAAACATGGATAGATATTATGTGAATCGTCGAAATTATAACAGCATCTATAATAGAACTACTGTTATCAACAATACGACTATCATCAACAATAATTACTATGTCGGTGGGCCGCGTCGATCTGATATCGAACGTTATACAGGCAGAAGTGTTACGGTCAATCGGATTACCAATGCGGACAGACCCGGATCTGCACGCAGCAGCAACAGCCGTACGAGGACAAATGAAATCAGTATGTACCGTCCGACTGTAGACCGCAACACACGTTCATCTGCACGTCCGGCCAATGTCGTCGATGCATCGACCCGCACACGTAATAATAATAGTGCGATATCGGACCGCAACAACCGTGTCATTTCCAATCGGGATAACATCAATTCCAGATCCGGAAACCGGGAGTTATATATAGACAATAGTGGTAATGCCTCGGTCAGATCACGTAATGATGCAAACAGCAACGGGTCTACACGTAGCTCTGCTGACAATAACAGTAGAACGAGAGACAATGGTACAACCAACAGAAATAATAGTGGAACAACTCCCAATTCAAATAATTACGATTTCAGAACACGATCGGGCGGACAGTCGAATCCAACAAATAATAACCCTACTTCTACCGGTAGAACCAGACAGGGAACCACTGTTGACGCCAATTCTTCACGCGGTTCGCAACCAACAACGACACCGCAAAGAAATGGTAACTATGAATCGGGTAACAGCAGAACTCGTTCTAGCCAGCCCGTATACCAACCTGCTCAACCGGTGCAAAATAGGAGCTATGAGACAAGCAACAGTAGAACGCGTTCTAGTCAGCCTGTTAACCAAGCTACTCAGCCAGTACAAAATAGAAGCTATGAGAGCACCCGTACTAGATCCTCGGCTCCCGCAGTGGATAGATCAGGTTCGGCACATAGCGGTAACTCTTCAGCGCCAAGATCAAGATCATCTGAAGGCTCTAGCCGTTCAGGCAGCGGTTCTGAAAGAACACGTACACGATAATAGATTAAATTTAGGATAAAAAGCGGGTCAGTGAATCACTAACCCGCTTTTTTTTAATCCGGTCACTTGTTGATTCTTCTTTTATTCTCTTTAGACTTCAGTAAATTTCCTTTGCTCCCCTAGTCATCCCATTAAAAATTTCCGGCGCTATTCGCGCAGCCATTGAACCGCGAAAGTTTTATTTATGATGAACAATCCACACAATTTCATGTTAATTAGTAAATTTACAAACTCAAACAAAAATCAGATTAATAAAGATGGCTTCATTCACCTCTATATTAGATAACGACTTTTATAAATTCACGATGCAGAATGCGGTAGTTAAGCTCTTTCCTAAGGCAAAGGCGCGCTACCACTTTATCAATCGGGGCCATCACAAGTTTCCGGAAGGGTTCGACGTCCTTTTGAAGGAGGCTGTAAACGAAATGGCAGACTTACGGCTTACCAAAGCTGAAAAAGCCTTTTTCGCGAGAACCTGCCCATACATCGACCCGACCTATTTTGATTTTCTGCAAGGTTATCGTTATGATCCCGATGAAGTTAAGATCACACAGGATGGGCCTGATTTAGAGGTTGTCATCGAAGGGTACTGGTATCGTACTATTCTCTGGGAGGTACCGTTAATGTCGCTTATCTGTGAGCTTTTCTATGAATCACAAGGCTTAGTCCGTGCATCAGATGAGGAAGTCATCGCCACGGCCAAAGACAAAATTGAAAAATATAAAAAACTCCATATTACCATCGCTGATTTTGGCACCCGTAGAAGGCATTCCTATGAAGTTCACGATCTGGTTGTCCGTACATTAAAGCAATACGGAGAAAGAACCTTTATTGGAACCAGCAACGTTCATCTGGCCATGAAATATGAAACCAAACCCATTGGCACGCATGCACACGAATGGTTTATGTTTCACGCCGCTAAATATGGCTATAAAATGGCTAACCTGCTGGGGCTGGAACACTGGTCTGATGTCTATCGGGGCGACCTTGGGATTGCGTTATCCGATACCTATACCACCGAAGTTTTCTTTCAGCAATTCGATAAAAAGCTCACCAAATTATTTGACGGTGTACGACACGACAGTGGCGACCCGCTGGAATTTACGGACAAGGTTATTGCGCATTACAAGAAAAATGGCATAGATCCGCTGTCAAAGACAATTATATTTTCCGATGGGCTTGATTACGATAAAGTTGAGCGCATAGCGAATTATTGCGAAGGCAAGATATTACACTCCTTTGGCGTTGGCACCAACTTTACCAACGATGTAGGACTTAAGCCCATGAACATCGTCATCAAAATGACTGACGCCCTCCCAGAAGACGATCAATGGACACCTGTCATAAAACTTTCAGATGAGCCCATGAAACATACTGGTGACGAGGATTCCATCTATATCGCAAAAAAAGTATTAATGATTGATAATGACAATGTATAGAGACGTATATGGCGAAGCTTTGGATGATTACTTTGTCCATCAAGAAGAGAAATTCCCTTTAACACTACATACGAGCTATGGCGACCAAGAGGAAATGCCTGTTGAAGTTTTCTTTAGGGATGCCGACGATTTTCCGGAACTGGAGTTCATTGGATTATCGCTCTGTGATGGACGGGTGTTGGATGTAGGAGCAGGAGTGGGTGGCCACAGCCTATATTTACAAGAAAAAGGATTTGAAGTCGATGCCTTGGAAATATCGCAAACAGCCTGTCATATTATGCAGCAACGTGGGGTACAACGTATTATACATGAAGATTTTTACGAGTACAGTGGACAACGTTACGACACGCTACTGTTTCTCATGAACGGCGTTGGTATCGCTGGCGATCTTGAAGGGTTTAAAAGACTATTACACCATAGTAAAGAGCTCCTCACTGAAAAGGGACAACTTATTTTTGATTCTTCAGATATCGCTTATCTCTATGAAGATTATAAGGTCAAAAAGCCTCCCTACTATTTTGGAGAGATTCAATATCAATACGAATATAAAGGACAAAGGGGCATTCCCTTCAAATGGCTGTATTTAGATCAGGATAAACTGATCAACATATCCCATGAACTGGGCTGGGTAGTCCAGATTTTATATGAAGATGAAAATGATCAGTATTTGGTACGCATGGAACCGAAAAAATAACAGACCTATTTCAGAACTTTAGGCACAACTGAAAACGCATCAAAAAAACCTTAAATACCTGTTCGGTAGTTAAGGTTTTTTGCGTTTGTATGCTAAACGTGGTCAGCCTATTTCAACACTTCACCTACTATTTTTGGGATCTAATATAGATATCACCCATAGAAGTCTTCAGGATCACATCCTGTCCGCCACCATTCATTTTTCCTTTAACAGTATTTGACATGTTGTAAGGACTACTTTTAGGTTCCTCAACAGGCTTTTCAAATTGAAATTCATCTGCCGCATAGATATTACCCATTGAGGTCTTCATATCTACGTTGGCGCCGAATTTTGCTGGGAAAGCCACATCCACCGCCCCCATTGCGGCAATGAGCGAAATAGGCCCTTTGACCGGTTGCACAAATTTAGCAACAACATCCCCCTGAGCAACCTTTACATTAATCGGTCCTGTTACATTGATCACTTTGACATCCCCCATCGTGCTGGAAATCTCCACTTCTGCGCGAATATCTTTCACCTCAATCCCCCCCCCATTAAAGAAACCTCCGCGGCCTTTTACGCTAATAGGAAGATTAAAAGGAACCCGCACATGAATGGAATCCTCCATTGGCATGCCTACTATACTGATTTCGGTCACGCCAGCATTATTTTGGATATTCATCCCCATTCCCGAATTATCGGACAGGCCGGAACCGTTTACAACGCGTAAACCTTTAGTACGGTCGTTTTCTTCCTGTTCCTCTACATTCGCCGTAATTAAAACTTCTTTACCATTATAGCCTTCGACAGCCACATTATCAAATTTTAGCAATAACTTCTCTCCTAAAACAGGTACTTTAAACTCTTTCCAAACCTTATTTCCACTATTTCCAACAGCACCTCGAATTGCTCTTGGCGGTCTGGGAGGCTTCGGCGGTACAGCCCCCTCCACATTCTCTGATATCTGCGCCTGCAATGCATGTGCAAAAAGCAGCGCCATTCCCATGATGATTATTCTTATCCTTTTCATCTCCTTAATTTTATTGTTTCTTTATCTAATATTTTTCAAATCTTCCCTGTATTCGCTAGCTCCGTCTATCCCATTTGTTTGGTAGTCCTTATCGCTCTGTGCCCTTATTGATGCAACAACACAGCATAGGCCTGCTCTTTCACAAACTTCAATGTAAAGGGATCTTCCACGATCGCATTCAGTTTGTCCTTTGTGCTGTTTTTCATTTCCAGCTCGTCTCGCTGCCCGATCATTTGCATCAGTTCGACCTGCAATGTAGGATCATTCTGTGCGACGAAAAAATCCTGAACTTTCTGTTGCCTGGCTTCCGGTGTCATTCCTTCCAATAAGGTCTCAATTGCTGCCATACGTACATTGCTGCTTTCATCAGAAACTGCCATTTTCTCCAGCACTCTTGTTTCATCGTCATTCAGACCACCTTGTTTTTGTAAACCAAGTATGGCTGCAAGACGTGTACTTGCCCAAGTGGAATCCTGAAGCATTTCTATATAATCCTGCTTTTTGACCGACAGGTCCTTGTCCTGAACTGCTTTTTGCTCCTTCACTTTAGCCACACGATTTATTTTTTGAACATTTGGCATTGTTTGTATGATTCGAACCGGCTCCTTCCTTTCAATTTCTACAGAAACTCCCTGCTGTGCAGGTGTCATTGTTTCTAAAGCATCCTTTTGGACAGAAACTGGTCTTCCTTCTGCTACTTTGGTCGCATGATCTTCTTTCTGATTAAAAATCAGTAATGTAGCAGTACCTACCAATAATGTCGCTGCTGCAATGCTTGCCCATCGCCATAATGGTTTAATTCTCTTTTCCTGTACCGGAGGAACTACCTGTGGTTTGATTTTATTCCATAAATCCGCAGAAGGTTCTCTATGATCAAATGCATCCCGATTCGCATTTACAAAATCTTTCAAATTATCCCGCATAATTATACCTCTCCTTCAATTGTTCGTAAATTTTCTTTTTGGCCCGATGGTATTGACTCCTTACCGCTACGGCCGTCATACCCAAAGACTCAGCAACTTCATCATGACTCATATCTTCAAAAAGATAAAGATTGATAATCATTTTGGGTATCCCGGTCAACTGATCAATAACCGATTCCAGATCAGTTAATCGACATTCCCGCCACTCCTTTTCCAATAACTCATCTTCACCCTCGTCCCGGATTTCCAGATCATCAATCGGTGTGTGATATTGCTTATTCTTTCGTAAGAGAGAGATAGCTTTATTCACCCCCATCCGCCGCAACCAAGCCTCAACATTTAGTACCGCATGCCACTTATCGGATTTTGAGAAAAACTCCACAAAAGTCTCCTGTAAAATATCCTCGCTCTCCTCCTGATTGGACAAAATCCGATAGATCGAGTTAAAAATCTTCTTCGCATAGCGATGATAAAGCTGTGCAAACCCTGATTCGTTACCGGACTGGCACATCGCTAATAAGTCTCTATCGCTAAGTTGATTCTCCACGTGTACTATTTAATACTGTTAATTTTCTATGTTTCTATTCTATAGTCGGAAAGCGTTGGAAAATGTTGCAATATAATTTTATTTTTTTTCTAAAATAAATAACGAAGCGCTCGTAAACCGCAATAAACAACTTTATTACTGTTTTTAAGCAATAAAAAAACACCCAAAGAATACCTTGAGTGCTTGCATTAACAAAAAGTACTTTATGAAATTTTATAAAATCTTCAATAAGCCAGTGTTATATTATTTTATTTTTAGATAGGTTTCTATAATAGTATGTTTTACACCGAGTTCAGGCAAGTTCTCCTCCCCCCGTTGAATAAGTGTATCCCCCTTAAATTCCAGTTCGAAATCGAACTTATTGCTTTCCCAATCACGGAGGCTACAATATTGTAGCCGTTCCTGGTAATTTTTACCGTCAAATGAATAAGTTCCTCCACCGGCAAGAAAATGAGGTTCTTTCCCTTTCCCTTTCTCTTTATCGTGGTTAAAAAAAGAAAAATGATCTTCATTAAACATCTTAAACATTTCGGTTTTGCTGGTATCAGTAAATGCGGTCACTGTATCTTTCCCTTTGATTGTTTTACTTTCCAGGAGTCTATAAGTCCCGGTCAATGACTTGGCTTTTGAAGCCTTATTTTCTTTCTGTGGTTCGCTGGCATTGTTGCAGGAAAAGAGCATGCATGGCAACATCGCCAATAGCAAAATTTGATTTTTTAGGTTCATAGTATTTTATAAGAGGTTTAAAGAGGCCAAACTACGAAAGTTCGGCCTCAAAAAAAACAAACCATTGTGATTATTTGTCCCACCAGACCCGGCCGGCAAGATTATCCCCGCCGGGTACCGCTGAAGAAGCAGCTTTATAGTTTTCTCCGTTTATAGCGGCTTCATTAGCAGGATATGGAAAGCGACGTGGAATCGTACCCGAAGTTGCATTTCCAGGATAGTTTACAGGTGTTAGTGCTGGTATGCCGGTTCTACGCCAATTGCTCCAAGTTTCATAAAAATCAAGCATGGTGATCGTGTGGGCCCAATACTGTGTATTTATCTGTTTCAAGCCATCCGAAGTACTAAATGGATGTGCCGTTAAGTACGCATTTGCTTCGGCCTCACTGATAGCCAACGAGCCATCATATTGATCAAGGAAAGTTATACTTGCTTTGACCCCTTTGTTATAATGGTCACTTGCACTACCTCCAATTCCCCACCTTTGCGCGGCTTCCGCTAAGAGAAGCTCTGACTCACCAAAGGTTAATATAAAAGTAGCCCCCGTTCGCTTAACCATGTTTGGATTAGGCGATGAATAATCTGGAAAGGTCGTGTAACTCGGATCTCCACTGATATTATATAGCGGGTTAGCTCCTAAGTCCTTTCCATTGGGCATACCTTTTTGTTTTGCTGGATCAGATATAAATCCGGCATTCTGGTCTTTACTTTGTTCAGACAGGTAAAGCTGAGTCACCGCAACTTTTTTCAATCTTGGATCATTATTGGATTTCAGATAATCAATAAATGTTTTGGACCATTTAACATAATAGTTTTCCTGCCCGCCATCGCCCAATAGTACTTGACTATTCCGGTTCTGGGTAACTCGGGAACCAGAAACATCATGTAGGATAAAGGCATTGTCCGTATTGCTGGCCATCGTTTTACCCACAACTTTTTGTACGTATTCTTTGGCCTTGGCTTCATCTACTTTCACCAGACGCATGGCCGTACGGAGCAAGAGTGAATTTCCAAATTTCCGCCATTTAGCAATATCGCCTTTATAGATAATATCTCCGGTCACTTTATCACCATCATCTTTCAGGGCTGCCGTAGCGGTTTCAATTTCCTTCAATAAATCATTGTAGATATCTTGTTGCTTGTCATACTTTGGCTTATAGATTTTATTGTAAAAACCTACACCTGCTTCTGAGTAGGGAACATCGCCATACAGATCAGTCAGACGAGCAAATATCAATGCCTTCCAGATCCTTGCAACATGATGAAGATTTGCATATTTCGGTTTGTCTTTTGTAAACTCGACAACATCGACAATATTCCGAACCTGCTCGATATAGGCACCCACTACTCCATTACCCCAATAAGCTGCCGTATAACTTTCGTTTAGCATATATTTATCTCCCGCCCAATAACTCACAACGGTAGACAAACCCTGCATCATTGTAGCTGAATAGATCAAATTTCCACGCCAGGTATCGTACGCGAAATCAAAACTTCCTGTGTAAAATAACTGAGCAGAACTAAATGTATAATTAGGATCCCAATTGTCTTTACTATAAGCAATTGGATTTGTATTTATTTTTTCAAAATCTTTTGTACAGCTGCTTACGATAAGTGCTGTTGCTGTAACTAAGCTAGCGAGTGTTGGTTTTATATATCTTTTCATGAGGGTTTTCGATTAGAATTTAACACTTAAATTAACACCATAGGTACGTACAGCGGGTACACCTCCAAGTTCAAGCCCCGGAAATGTAGCGTTGTAGCTCGATTCAGGATCAATATTATTTGTCTTCTTCATGATTATCCAAAGATTTCGTGCTACAGCACTGACTGTTATCGCCTTAATCTTATTATGGAATAGATTGGAAGGAAAAGTATACCCCGCAACAATTTGACGTAGTTTAACAAAATCAGCGTTGTTGACAAATATCTTCGATACATTATTTGCAGTGTTGGTATAATAGGTTGCTGCCGTGCGACCTAAACTTTCACGGTCAGCCACCGTTTCCTGATGTAATCCATTGATATATCCATAATAATCTGTACCAGAAAACAGCTTTCCGCCCCATTTTCCATCAATCAAAAATGAAAAATTGAATCTTTTATAATTGAATTCATTGTTCCAGCCTGCAAACCACTTGTTCATAGCCGAACCATAGGGCTTTAAATCACCGCGCAGTGGAGAACCGTCCGCTGCCTTTAAAATATTGCCTTGATCATCATACCTATTATCGAATGCCATAATTTGAAAAGCAGGCATCCCGACCCGATTCATTAAATAACCTACTCCTGAGCGTGAAATTGCAACAGACTGTTCATCCATTCCATCTGCCAACGAAAGCACTTTATTATCATTATAAGAGCCATTGAGTGAAGAAATCCACTTAAAGTTTTCCGATTTAAAGATTGTTGCTGAAATCAGTGCTTCAAAACCTTTGTTTTGCATTTCACCGGCATTTAGCACAGCACCGTTATAGCCACTTGAAGAAGGAGTCGTGATAAAGGAAATTTCGTTTTTCGACTTTTTATTATACCAAGTAAGATCTAGATTCACCCGGTCATTGAAGAGGCGCAACTCTGTTCCGATCTCTAACTCTGTAGCTGTAGAAGCTTTTAGGGAAGAATTGGGAATATTGTCGTTTGAAATAGTTCCCAGTGGTTGCCCATTTAATGTTTCGCTTCTAAAATTATAGGTTAATAAGGTTTGATATGGATCCGTTGCCTGTCCAACTTGTGCAAAACCAGCCCTTAACTTTCCATAGCTCAGCCATGTGGGTTTAAAATACTCTGAAAAGATAAATGATCCCGAAACAGCGGGATAAACAGAATTTAATTTATTGTCAAACCCCGGTGTAGCTAATGTAGAAAACCAATCTGACCGTAAACTTCCTGTTAAATAAGCAACATCCTTATAGGCAAATTCCAATGTACCATAAGTTGATTGTGTTTCCGATTCACTTTCGAGATAATTAACCGCCTTATTCTTTGCATTTAATATATTATAGACACCAAATATGGCGAAATCCGTTCCTAAGTTAGTGGTCTGCTTGATTTTTGTATTTCTATAACTTGCTCCAATATTAGGCGTCAATGTATAATCTCCCAATATAAAGGACTTACCGATCAATAGGTCTGCATTGACATCAGCAAATTTTGTTTCCTGCTCGGCAATCTTTCCACTTGGATAATATCCCGTACCTGAAGGAACGACATTCTTATAATGATCGGAATATCCATCGCGTCCCGCACGTGCCTGAAAAAACAAGCCATTATCCATGATATATTTTGCGGTTACAGAGGCAATAGAGCGATCGCGATTGGTATTGTTGATAAATTCGTTTGCAGCAAACCAAGGGTTGGTTGCATAAACGTTACCCGAATTATAGAGGATCTCATTTCCAGCATCATCCTTCCACGGTTTTAAATCCTCGATATTAATGCTTGTTGGTAAAAACATCGCATTATAATTGGCATTACCAGCACCATCAGATACCATTGGACGATTCTTCACTTGTTCCAAAATCATATTATACCGTGCATCAATGGTCAAGCCTTTAAGTGGTTCGAACAATCCAACCAAATTAAATGACTGTCTCTTCAGTCCCGAATTGGGGACAACAGATCTATTATTTACATCTGTTCCTGACAAGCGGATCGATCCACCTTCAAATGATTTATTAAGTGCCAACGTATTTGTCCAGGTTGAACCTGTCCGATAGAATCTTTTAAGATTATCTTTTTGTAATGAATATGGCCTTTCCACCCCATCAAATTGCACCACAGGAGTGCCATCCAACTTCGCCCCCCAACTTGAACCGCCAACCTGAGCGGCACCAGCCTTGTTTGTTGGCTTTTCACCATTCGCACCCTGGCCGTACACCGTTTGCCAGTTCGTATTGTCTATAATTTGTTCGCCTACAAAATTACTGTTAAAGTCGATTGAATTCCCTTTACCCGATTTTGTTGTAATTAAAATCACCCCTGCTTTTGCGCGGGAACCATATAAAGCAGAGGCTGCTGCACCTTTTAATACAGAGATACTCTCAATATCGTCCGGGTTAATGTTGCTGATAGCATCCCCCAAATCCGGAGCATTGTCCCACTGACTGCCCGCGTTTCCTTTGGTGTTCGCATTTCCGATTCCCACGGGTTTACTCTCCATCGGAATACCATTGATGACATACAACGGTTGATTGGTTTGATTCAAACTGGAAACACCACGTATGATTACATTAGAAGCCGCTCCCGCTCCCCCTGATGTTGCAGTGATATCCAAACCCGCTACTTTTCCGACAAGTGAATTCACCACATTATTTTCGCGCGCAGTGGTCAGGGACTCCCCCGCAACCTGTGTTACGGAATACCCTAGCGAACGTTTTTCTTTTTTCATCCCCAATGCGGTAACTACGACCTCATTTAACATCCGGTTGTCTTCCACCAAAATGATTTTCATGTCACCATCTTTCGTCACAGCCACTTCCTGCGAAGCATAGCCCGCAAAAGAAACAATCAACGTATTACCAGTAGTAGCTTCAATGGAAAACCGTCCATTGATATCGGTCGCCCGTCCGACAGCTGTTCCTTTAACACGGACACTGGCTCCTGCTAATGGATTTCCTTTGTCGTCTGTCACTGAACCCGAAACGGAAACCTGTTGCTGTTGACTCACCACAACAAGGCCTTCTTTAGATACCGAATACACCAGTCCACTTTTATTGAAAAGCTTCGCCAGAACGTCCAATACTTTTGTATTATTGACATTGACAGACACTTCTTTATTTAAATTCTCGTTGGTCGAATTATAAACAAAGTAATAATCACTTTGCTCTTCGATCAGCTTAAGTACCTTGCTCAGTTTTGTCTTTTGAACATCCAAGGAAACTTTTTGTTGGGAAAATACAGATGCTGAGACATTGATTACAGCACACGTAGTCATAATTAAGGCTAGTTTCATCCGGATAATGAATCTAAAATGCACAATATATCCATTGCGCATTTGCAATAAGCAATTTTTAATCATATTTTAGTGTTGGTTAAAATTAATATTAAGCAGCACGCCCCAATGTTGCTGCTTTTGGTTAATCATTTTTTCAATGAAGGATGGTGTTGGTCCACCATCCTTTTTATTTTTCTGAGATAGTTATTTTTTTCCCATATAATTCAAATTTAAAAGGTTCGACTTTTTGTAAAGCACTCAGTACCTGAGTAATGTTTTCTTTGCTAAAGGTTGCCGTGAAGCGATACTGCTTTAACTGCTCGCTTTGAAGCTGAATATCCACGTCATACCAACGCTCCAGGGTGCGTCGTAAAGTTTCGAAATCTTGGTCCACAATTTCTAATCTATTTTCCTTCCAGGCGATATCAGGTATTTCGGTGGTATTTGACTCCACTACGGGGATATTTTCGATGGCAATTTCTTTAATGGGCAATTTACCTAGGGTTGGTTTATCTCCCTTAGATGCATCAACTAAAAGCTCAGCCTGATTTTTGAATATCGTAATTTTTTGATTTGGCTTAATGACAACGGAATTCTCGCGCTGCCCTTTGCTTTTCATCTCAATGGATCCCTCCACCAATACAGCTTCAGCTGTTGGCTCTTCGGGATAACTTTTCACATTGAAGGTTGTTCCCAAAACTTTGATATCAAAGTCAGAAGCCTGCACCATAAATGGTTTTTCTTTATTCTTCGCGACCTGAAAATAGCCTTCACCAACTAATTTCACAAGGCGCAATTCACGGTTAAAATCCGAAGATACCTCCAATTTACTCGCAGAGTTTAAGGTGACAGTACTACCGTCAATTAACTCAAAAGTCTTTTTCTCACCCTTCTTTGTCTGGTAAACCTGACCAATATCGGTCAGCTCCTGAGAGACGATATCTTGTGTCGGAACTGTATAATACCATATTCCGCCCGCCACTAAAGCAACGAATACCGCAGCAATAGCAGCCCATCTTTGCCATGCTATTCGACGGATAGGTGAAGATTCAACTGGAGCATTTTGAAGATCAGTTTTCAATCTCTCCATTTGTTCATGGACGGATTTTCGGTTTCCGACCAATATTTGATAAAGACGTTTCGCTTTTAAGATCATTTCAGCCTGCTCGGGATGATTTAAGCTGTATTGTTGCCAGTAAAGGATACAGTTTTTATCCTCTCCGGAGCAATACTTCTGAAAAGTATCGTCAATCAAAAAATCCTCTAACTGTTTATAATCTTTTTGGCTCATTCTAATGGGTATTTATCCTATAGTGCCCGAAATGAATCCTTTTTCCTAAGAAAAAAATAAAATATTCAATAAAAACCTGATTATAAGCTATTTATTTTTACTCAAATTCAAATAGGAGATCTGCGAGGTTCATGTTAACGGTATAGCCTGATTACTGATAAAATCACTAAATATCCTTTAGTTCCTCCCGCAAGATTTTCAATGCATCATAAAGTGTATTGTAAGCGGTCTTAACAGACATTTGTGTGATTTCCGAGATCTTTTCGTAAGAATAGCCTTCAAAAAACTTCAGGTTGACCAATTGTTTCTGGCGAAACGATAATTTCTCCAAGGCTTCCTTTAAGCGAATCTGAATAATTTCATTGGTTTGTACTTTGATGACAAACTCTTCGTAAGGCATCTCGATCCATTCATCCTCCGCCTTGACGTTTTGAAGTGCCGTATTAATTTTATGCTGCTTTTCGATCAGTCGCAGCATACGCCTTTTTAGAAAGGTAATAAGATAGGACTGTACATTTTCAACGCGATCAAGCTGTGCTCTTGTTTCCCAGATCTTAACGAAAACCTGATCGGTCGCTTCACTTGCCAGATCGCTATCACCACAGGTACGGATCCCAAAATTAACGAGCTCCTGATAGAGTGCTCCATACAGATCAAAAAACGCTGCCTCGTCACCTGTACGAATACGCTCCCACAACAGGCGGTACCCCATTTTATTTCTCATAACAAAGCATATAATCCGTATTAAAGCTAATATAAGTCCTTATTTCCAAAAGTATAAACTTAATCCGTAAAAGGAAAAAGTTTTTATCTTTAGGTATAGTTATCGGTATGTGGTCTGAAATTATAATTACCTTATTTATCTGTATTGCATTGAACTTCTATGTGTTGAAGTGGCTTCGCGATCATCGAAAGATGCGACCAAAAAGTATACTAGCCTACTTAATCACACCGATTCTTTATCTATGCATTCGTTTATTGATGATAAAATGGGTATTTATCACTGTTTTCGCATTGGTATGGATCGGTATTATTGTCTTCTTGCTCCGTAAGACTATCATCTATTTTACACCGCAAAAATTTCGTTCCGAAAAAGAAGAGATCATAGAAGCCGAAATTGTTGATCCCAAAGCTGATGAAAACAGGGTGGTTTCGCGGAATCCGAAAGACGCTGAGCAACCAGCAGCTCTTTCCAAGTTCCAAACAATATCTTCACGGTGCATAAATAAAACAGACCAAGACCAAGGTTCACGACAGCCCGATCCAGCCGCCCCTGCCGATATCTCTGCTGTCGAAATGACGGAAATTCCGGATGAACGCCACAAGAAAGAACGACAGCTTTTATTATTACAGTGTATCTCCTTTTATGCGACGATTTATAACGTTGTTTTTTGTCTCTTTCTCCTGATTCGAAAAGCGTATTTGCAGACAGATCAAGATGATGACATCATTGGTCTTTTCGGCACATTCCAGATCAACAGTATTATTTGTCTTGTTGTTACAGCAATTATCTGCAAATTATTTGACACACTAAATAAACTGACCAATCTGATCCAGCTCGAAAAAAAAGGGTACAAATTATTCCTTTTTATCTTACTTGGCTTTATTTGTTTTTTCTATTTCCGGCGAGATTTCATTACTTTAGAAACGCTAATCATGCAATCTTATGCTCATCAAGGTGTCTTTTTTCTTATTGGAATAATAACCTTTCTGCTCGCCCAGCTTGTTTTTATGACCATAGATTATCCCAGTTTTATCCACTATCAATTTTCCAGAAGAAGGGACTTAAAAGTCATTATCATACTCAATTTATTTTTGTTAGTTTTAGTAATGATTATCTGTGAGATTCTGTTAAAGGGACATCAAAACAGTTTCAATACTAGTCATCTTTTCACGCTTTATCCTACAATACTGCTATTTTTTCTGGAACGAAAAAATTACATTCAGGCTAAAAACTATGTCAATCGTGTGGATCTATAATCGTAAATTAGCAGTTTCAAAATCTTATAGGCGCAACTGAGCTCCAGTACTGAAAATTATACATTAAACAATCAGGGCCTTGGCGTCCAAAAAGTAAATATATTCAATGAAAACCATCTTCGCGATAATAGGTAGTGCAAGCGAACATTCGTCCAATCACCAGCTCGTGCGGCATCTTCAACATAAGGTTAGTCCGGAAGTCAATCTTGTTCTCTTTGACCGTTTAAAAGAATTACCCCATTTCGACCCAGAGGAAAGCAGCTCCCGTCCACCCATAGAGATCATTGCCCTACGTCAGGTCATTCAGGATGCCGACCTGGTATTGATCAGTAGCCCAGAATACATTTTCAGTATCCCCAGTGGACTGAAAAACCTGCTCGAATGGTGCGCTGCGACGACTATTTTTACCGACAAGCCAGTCAGCATTATTACAGCGTCAGCGCAAGGAGAGACGGGCCATGTCGAATTGCAACGCATCATGCAGGGGCTTGGAGCTCAGCTTGACGCTGAAAAAAACCTGCTTGTCCAAGGAATAAAGGGCAAACTTGATGCTGCGGGAAATATCTGGGATGAAAAACTCGATCAACAGCTTGACGCGCTAGCGGAGCAGCTCAAGAATGCCTAATTAAAAGAAGTCGGACCTATCGTGTTGCGACAGCAACACGATAAAAAGTCCGTTAAAGTATACAAAGATTGCTAACTTTACAATATGCAAGAACAAGTCAATAATCCATTACACGGAAAACGGTTGGATACAATCATCGAGTATTTAGTGGAGTATTATGGATGGGAAGAACTGGGACAAAGGATAGCCATCCGTTGCTTCAATGAAAACCCGAGCATAAAATCCTCGTTAACTTTTCTACGGAAAACACCTTGGGCGCGTGAAAAGGTTGAACGGCTCTATGTCAAAACCCTGGGTAAAAAATAATCTTATTTCCCTGATAATACAAATAATCTGATTATTAAGCATATCTTTGCCGCCATGAAAAAAATTGCCGACTACCGAAAGTTGTTAAATGTGGATAAATCAGCGGATCTCAAGACGCTCAAATCCACCTATCGGACGATTATGAAAGAATGTCATCCGGATAAATTTGTCAATGACGAAGAAGGTCGTTTGGCTGCCGAAGAGAAGAGTGTAAAAATGATTGAAGCTTATCATTTTTTGGTAAGTATCTGCCCGGAAACTATTGAACAACAATTACCGATCTATACAGAAACTATTACGAATTCGGTTATTCAGGATATCGACTGGAAAGCCCAAATATTGACAATCACCTTCCAAGATGGCAGTCAATATGAATACTTTGGCGTCCAACGAAATGATTATGTAAAATTTGTCAATGCTGATTCATTGGGACGATTTGCACGAAGACATATTTTTCATACTTATCCATACCGGAATGTATTGAAAACAGCCACTGTTGTTGGCTAGTTAAAGCGTGTATAGACTATATATCTGTTAAAGCACAAGCGCCTTTGTTGATACAACAAGGGCGCTTATGTAAAATGTTAAATGTTTAAAAGCTATCTGTATAACACTTGTATACCCAAAATAGTTTTAATTAAATTATAATTTTAACATGAGCCCGGCGATACCGCCACCGTAGAACGTATTTCTGCTGCGGTCTCTTCCCCAAGTTTTCCAACGGGTACCGGTCCCAGAAATCGTGTCTTCATCCCGTTCAGCATAGTTGAAACTTGGTGCCACAAAAATGGACAGGACTTCAGTTAATTTATAGGCTGGTATAATACGGAAAGAAGACTGATGATTATCCAACAATTTAAATTTATCAGTCAGATGATTACGTGTCGTAATTTCCGTGCGAAGCGCAAACTTAGCAGTGTTCAGCAGAACTGCCCCTAAGCCTGCTTCAAAGGTATATTTAGAAGGTCCATCATCAACAAGAGCTGCACCGACTGATAACACACTATAAAGTACCCTGCCTCCGGAACGAAACTGCAGTCCAAGGTACCGATTCTCGTCTATTGCCAACGAAAGACTTTTTTCTCCGTTTTTGATTAGATTTAATAGACCGATCGGGTAATCACTACTATCAGCAATATTAACAATTCCAGCCAGTTGAAATCCCTTTACTTTTTTTGCCTTATTTGCAATACCCGCTATTTGGATGCCCACTTCTCCGCTGCTATTGTTTAATACACCTGCTAATTGGGTTGTTCCCGCAGCTTCCTTTGCGGTATTAGCAACACCAGCGATCTGTACGCCCCGTACGGTGTCAACTTTATTCAATACCCCGCCAATCTGGACACCTTTAACGGTTCCAAAAACCCGATTACCTACCCCCGCTAACTGCACACCACCAACATTCCCGCCGACAGTATTAAATACCCCCGCCACCTGGAACCCGTACATATTATATTGGTTGATATTGAATACGCCGCCGAGCTCTACGCCACTCACTCCAGCGGTTGCGCCGCCGATGATATTTAATGAAAATTTATTGACAATCTGTGACCGAATAAAACCATGTGAGCTTAATCCCGGCGTCATAGATATTTGATACGGGCTATATAGAAACATCCCGCCGAGGTTCATGCTCTGAATCCGTTGGGCAGGCGACAAAAAGACTCTTCCAAAAAACGATCTATAAAGACCATGATCCTCCTCATAGCCTTCAAAATAACCATACTCACGTTTCTTTTTGTCACCTATCTGTGCTTCAATAGGGAAAATAACCATTACACTGGTATCCCGAAACATCTCCTTGCTCACATTAACGGCGATCAGATTACTTTTTTTCTTAACATCCAATTCAAAATAACCATTCTTATCTGTCAATGTAGATAGCAAAGCACTTCTGTCAAAAATACTGGCATTGGAAATCGGGTTATTGGTTCGGATATTTTTAATATACCCCGTGATCACAACCTTATCTTTCCTTGGGGTCTGTACTTCAAAATCAACCGACATCCGTTGCGGCGTATATTGAACGATAATATGTTTACCTAATTCCTTAAAGCTATATTCCTTACCCAAAATCCCATCGAGATAATCGTATAAATTTCCCCTATAGGCCCTGGGATAGATGACACTATCCATCTGTAAGATATTTCCATTAAAGGAAAAGAGCACATCCTGCCGATCTTTTAATAGCTGAAAGACTTCGCCGACAGTAGTTTTTGAGAAAGCGGGCATTTGAATTTCTGCAGCGAGCTTTTGCTGTGCTAGCCCCAAACGAAAGGAGCATAGCAGAGAGAAAAGGATATAAAACCTGATTCGCTTTATAAAAAATAGTATCATGCTACTATCTGTACAATTTTGTTTCGAAAACATGTTATCGTTTTTGATTATCTTGTTAAGTGAATTTCTTTATCCCGCACTTCGACCTTTAAGTCTAGGCTTTTTGCCATCACCTTGAGTATTTCTGCCAAGCTATTTTGTTTAAATTCGGCAGTATATGGTATTTTTTCAAGAGCAGGATCATCTAGCATAACCTTATAGTCGTATGCTCGATTAAGCACCTCAGTAACCCTTTTTAAAGGTGTATTTTCAAAATTAAACTCACGGTCTACATAATATTTATAGAATTTATCCTGAACAGGCCTCTTTTCAACTTTCATGGTATCTGTATCTCTAATCGTCAGCATCTGATCTGGCCGTAAGAAAATCTCTTTATCTGCATAGGCCACTTTGACCAATCCCGTGGCGACGATAACCTCCGTTGCATTGGAAATGCGACGCACATTAAAACTGGTTCCCAGTACCGTTATATGCGTATTGCCTGTCGCAATTACAAAGGGATGTTTTTTATCTTTTTCCACCCGAAAAAACACCTCTCCTTTTTTTAATTCCACATTTCTGTTTTTATTACTCCATGTGCTGGAATAGGCTAGTTCAGTATTCTTATTGAGCGTGACTATAGATCCGTCAGGCAATGCATCCTGACGTACGGCTTCTTGGCTCACAAGGTGCATTTCCTCCCGCTGCGAACGATCAAACACATAGAATCCTACCATGCAGACCAACAAAATGCTCGCCGCGGCCCACCAGTTCCATTGAATCACTTTTGTTTTTCTTTTTGGGGTTGCAGTCGATTCCGATGCTCTTCTGTCCCTAACGATTTTAAAATCCATCCAAGCCTTATCCACATCCACTTCTGGAACCTCCAGGGGTTTAGGCAAGCTATCCCATAACTTTTTCATTTGCAAATATGCCTCCCTATTATTAGCATCTTTTTTCAACCATTCCTCTACGATCATACGCTCAGCTCCATTCGTTTCCCCGACCATATGTCTTTCTAGTAATTCCTTATTCATAGCGTATAGATAAGATAGAAATACATTTTTCACTTTTAGGTATTCTGCTCTGTTGTCAGGATTGTCCTCCAACCAGCGCAGTACTAAAGCATTCTCTACTTCATTGGTTTCCCCAACGATATATCTTTCCAGTAATTCCTTATTCATAACCTATAGATCAGATAGAAAATAATCAATGTCAAATAATCCATCAGTTCGACACGTAAGTGACGCAAAGCCTTGCTCATGTGCCCTTCTACTGTTTTTATGGACAGATCCAATGTTGTTGCAATATCCTTATATTTCATTTCCTGAAAACGGCTCAATTCGAATACAGTCCTGCTTTTTTCAGGCAGTTCGGCCAAGGCGACCCTTAATTTATCATCCAGATCCTTGCTGCTCTCATCTACAGCCGGCTCCCAATCCTGCCTGTGTTGTTCGTAAGACTGATATTTGAGCTTACGTTGTTCCTTCTTTAGGACATTCATGCTTTCATTATAGATAGCACGATAGAGATAAGCTTTCAGCGAAGTGTGTACCTGTTCTTCCCAATCTTTTTCCCATAATCGCAGAAATACTTGCTGTACAACCTCCTCCGCTCCGTCGCTATCACCCAGGTATCTAAAAGCATAACGATGCAATTCCTTGTAATGCGCTCGAAAAAGCTGCTCGAAATTCTTTTCTTTATTTTCCGACATTGGCCAAATCTACCATTTGATTAAACAATCTACTTTATACTAAGACAACGCAAGTGGTCATTACCCTTATTTATTTTTTACTTTTTTCTTGTTTATGCTAAGCCCGCCTTGGTTTAGTGAATTAGCAGCCCTTACACCCGTTCCATAAATCTAAGGTCATCTTCCGGTATCCTGCGCTAACACCACTGTCTTATACCGGAGAGCATCGTTCAATATGTACAACCTCCGTGCGAAATGATGCTATAAGCGATCTTAAATTCCTAATTGGAACTAAAGTTAATAGCTAAAAATAGAAAAATGTTTTTTTTCTAAGGGTACATTGATTTTTTGTTGTCATATCATAAAAGCACATTAGTGAATAGATCACAAAAATTAGTATTAAAGATGAAAACAACATTCAAAGTAGCCTTATTGGCATTAACAGTATTGGGAGTAACAGGTACAACACAAGCACAAGAGGTGACTTATGGTATACAAGTTGGAAGCAACTATCACATGACATCATTTGGAAATAAATCCGTTAAGGACAATAATGGGAAAGTAGGCGTTTCTGTTGCAGCATTTGCACGTGTCGGGGATCGCCTCTTCTTTCAACCCGGCATTGGAGCCAGTTTACTGCGTAAAGAATATTCGTTTGAAAATACAGAGAAGACGCCTAAATTTTACCAGGTTAATCTTCCGTTGCAAGTCGGCTATAAATTACTGGAAAACGGTGATTTTAGCCTTCGCGGTTTATTAGGACCACAATTAAACTATGATCTAAAAACCGTCAAATCCAGTGCAGCTACAGATTATAAGAAATTCTCTCTTGACGGCAGAGCCGGAATTGGAATAGATGTCAGTCGCTTCACCGTAGACGCTTACTACAGTCATGGATTAACAAGCGTGGACAAAACTTTAGACGCTAAGAACAAAACTGTTGGCATTATGGTCGGCTATAAATTCTAGCAATAGCTCATTCAAAAAACAAAAATACCTCCCCCGACGATTGAATATTTGAAAAAAGCATGCAGGGAGAATACGAATAAAGTCTAAAAAAATGGGATGTCAAAAAGTCGGGCATCTCATTTTTTTTCAATTAGATTTTATTTTTTGTCAATAATTATTATTTTAGCGCTACCAAAAAATTATTCTTAAAAAAACGAGTTTAGGATCATCCTATACATTCGTATTGGAATAATTCGGGATGTAGCGTAGCCCGGTATCGCGCCAGCATGGGGTGCTGGAGGTCGTCGGTTCAAATCCGGCCATCCCGACAAAAAAAATAAAACCACTTTATTCAATAAAGTGGTTTTATTTTAACAATTCGGATTTTATCTAATTAACAAAGAGACCATCAATAACTAAAACCGCAACAAGATGCTGTACTAAATTTTACGTTAAGTGATCATTCGACTTCGTACTATTTCTCTATCACCATCAATTCTTGCTCAAGCATAAAGCTCACTAGCCATTTGTCCCCGATTTTAAAGGCATTTAGATCATTCGGTGTATTTTCGCTTGATTCATTTTCCAGTTGTACATATGCATAAATTACTTCAGCTTCCCCTTCCTGTTTAAATGTGGAACTATTTATCAAAATAGTTTTTATTCCATGTGTAAAAGCGTCTCCATATTCATAAAAAAAACGAAAATTATCCCCATCTGGAAGCATGATATATCTATCAAAAAGCTGATCTTTTAGTTTAATCGATGGAATGGACTCTTTTTGACCGATCGGAAAAAAGTATAATTCATTATCGACTTTATCAAAATAAAACGTCTGTTTATCAGCAGATAGATAGCTGGGGTACCATGGTAAATTAGCGGGCAGCTTCACTGTTTCGACAGGGACCAATTTAGCATTGAGCGATAGGTGATAGATGACCTCGTTTAATTTAAACAGCAACGGAAAGTCCGGGGAAGTGCTATTCATTGTTGCAGCGGGCAGATACTCGATTTTCCCTTTGGCAATATGGGCTTCTGCCAACAATTTGTCTACAGTTTTTTGCGCTATTATTGTCCCTGTCTTACTGTTGACACATAACATTTCATAATTCGCGGTCCGATCCTTATGATAAAGGATATAACTATGCTCCGGAGTCATATAAGTATGATCGATAATCATATCCCCTGCCATCGGCAACAACTTTTTGGAAGCCCGTTCTTTATAAAATGTAGTCTTTTCATTGCTTGGTTCCGCGCTGTATTGCCCCCATCGGAATTGCTTATTGATGCTGAATAGCGTTCCATTTTCAACCCTAAAATCGACGAATTCTGCTGCATTTGGTTGTTGTGGAGAAGCAATTTTACCGACCTGTATACTACTGTCAGCAGGATTGATAGACAACAGTTGTTGATCTTTAAAATTAAGGTAATCTGGCTGTGGATGTAAGCGAATGATTTTGCCCTTTGTTTGATCCAGCGCAGACAATGCTTTTGTATTTTCTGCTAATTTTCTTGTCCATACCTTTTTGGCACCTTTTGCGAGTTGTCCTCCCGGATCAATCCGGATGACACTATCCAACCAGTTCTGCCATACCTGTTTTGAAGCATCCTCCGTCGGTACATCCAACAGCTCCATTGTGTTGCTGAGATATCTTAACCGTGCCTTTGCGAGATCAGCTAGCACTGTTGGCCGATAATCATGTATTGTTTCACCACCATCTGACGTTTTAGCACAACCCACGTAATGTACCATTACCTTATGTTTGCTATCTAGTTTTTCTATCCAGCGGGGCACATCCCGGAGATCCCGATCGTCGATAAATTTTGTCCATTCAATAGTGTCGGTCAAATTTGACCTGTCAAAAATTGACGCCGGATAAGGATTATGTTCAATTTTGTCCTTGTTATGTGCATTGAAAAATGAGGCATTCTTACTGTAATAACAGTCTTTGATTCCTGGCACAGCAATTATTTCAAATGTAAAATCTCGATCATAATTATAAAATAAGTTCCTTCTATCTGGAAAAAGGGGAATCAATAAAATATCCTTCGTTCCTAGACGTTTGGCATCAGCTTGATTCAACTGCAGAAAAAAACCACTTTCTGGCAAGTAAATATTCCCCTTATTAAGCACAAATAGCAACCGTTCCATTGCAAAACTCAATTGGACAACTCGATAATCCGATTTGAAGCGTCCTGTAACAGATTGCACCTTTTCCATTGTATCCACCTCTACCTGAAATTTTCTATTATTCGCCATAGTATCGTTATTGCCATGACATTGACAAAATGCCACGATCAATAAGACCAAATAAAGCTGCCTAAAGACCATACCTCTCATTTATTTCATTAATAATATAATTGATTGAATTTACAGCTTTTCCGCTAATTAAAGTAAACCAGTTAATATCCGCCTTTCCTTACATTATATTCGTCTTTATTTCATACCCTATTCGAAAATGTTGTACTGATTCGCCGCAATACTGTCTATCGCCTCTTCTGGATACCTACCTATCTAAAGACAATAAGCAACAACCCCGAACGACCTAGGACCATAAAAAATTGAGGGTTGACAGCTGACGGGCATAGGTAAATTATAGGAGCAGCTGAAAAAGATTAAAAAGAAAAAAGGTATTTAGATGACCCGGACAATCCAGATCGTCTAAATACCTTCAAAACAGCTATTGCAAGCTATTTTCTCTGTACGGCTATTGGTATAATGATCAATACCCCGGATTTTGTTTCAGGTTAGGATTCACCGCGATCTGTTGGCTCGGGATAGGATACAACAATGTTTTTGGATCCGGATCCGCAGCCTTTTCCTGCCAAGCTTGCAAGAACTTGCCGAATCGGATCAAATCTTGTCTCCGCCAGCCTTCCCAATACAGTTCCCTGGCACGCTCATCCAATAAATTGTCCAGTGTCAAGGTGGTTAAATTTGTCACACCACGGTTTATCCGAATACTATTGACCAAAGCTAGCGCCTCACCCGCCGCGCCTGTACCGCCTCTCAAAATCGCTTCTGCTTGCATCAGTAGCACGTCCGAATATCGGAACACCACCCAATCGTTGTTCCGCTGTCCTGAAGCAGCATAATCAAATGCATACTTCATGGGGCGGATTCCCGCTGTCTCCAGCGTTGCTCCAGAAGTACGGATGGTAACCTCTCTGCTAAATGACAGCGGAGCTGTTGAAGGGTTGCGGGCCATTAACGGCTTGTTCGTACTCCAATTATATTGTTGTCCGGCAAAAAAGCCTACATTCTGACGACCAAAACCTTTTTTTCGATTGGAGGTTGTGTCCGCTGCATAATCATAATAAATCCCTCGACGTTCATCAGATGCCGAAAACTTGTCATAATAGTCCGAGAGCGTACACCAACCGTTCCAACCACTTGGATTCATATTATAATGCGCTATTGTATTCCAGGTTCGATCCACATTTCCGCCTCTTTCACCATTCTTGTTTAATAGCGTAAAAATATTTTCGGTCGACTTCACATCATTATCAGGTGCAAAATTATCGAAATATTTTCCCTTGGCAGATACAGTATATTGCGCAGACATCGTAATTTCCTTTGCCAAAGTAATCACTTTATTCATATCCTCAGCCGCAAATGTAGGCGCCTGTCTATTGACAAAAGCACCTTTATTCAGATAGATCTTCATCAGCAAAGTTTTCGCTGCATTCCTATTGGCAACATATGCTGCCCCGTCTGTTGGAAGACTGCTTAAAATGTCATTCAGGTCTTTGACTATATAATCAACGGCTGCCTGTGGTTGCAAAACCTCTGGAGCGATCCTAAAATCCTCCATTGCTTCACCTTCTCGAATAGGAACGATCCCGTAAAGATCGAGCAAATCAAACATTGCCAGTGCTCTTATAAATTTTGCTTCAGCAGTTTGTTGTGCATTAGGCTTGTAACGCAACACATTACTGGCGTTATAAATCGCAGTCCCCAGACTTACAAAAGTATTATTCATGTAAGCGTTATCCGCATTCCAGGTATGTAAATGAATTGCACGGTGCATTCCATTATCATCCCAGTCTCCCCCTCTTGTAGGAGCCATCGCTGCATCGGTTGAAATTTCTTGCATCACCCAGCGCTGCTCCTGTTGATAAGGGGTATTCAGTGAGATATAGGCAGTAGTCAATAAGCCGCCTGGCTCGACTTCAGAAGTTCCCTCCTCCAATTCGCCTTTAAACTCTTCTTTCAGTTTGGTGCAAGATGATGTACTTGCCACAACCGAAGCTATCAATCCGATATATAATAAAGTTCTTAATTTCATCTGTCTCATATTTTTGTTTATCCAATGACAATATATCTTAATCTAAAGTGAAAAATTAACACCCAATAAGATATTTCTCGCAGGCGGGTAAGGTAGATATTCAATACCCAAAGAAGGGATTCCATTCGTAGAACCGTCTGTATTCACTTCGGGATCAAATCCAGTATATTTTGTGATAATAAAAAGATTCTGTCCGGTTAGTGACACATTTAAATTCTTCAATGTTTTACCCACGTTTCCTACGCGGTAGCTTAATGTCAGGTTGGCCAATTTTAAATAATCTCCTTTTTCCAAGAAACGTGAAGACGGTGCTGCCGAATTCGAGGTAGACTCTTTGACCGAGGTATCAAAAAATTTGGATCCAATGTTTCGTGAAGACAGATTAGTCAATCCCAAACCTGTAGCAGCGGTATTGTTAAATAAGTAATGACCAAAAGCACCGTTCATATTGGCCGCTAGCGAAAATTTCTTATAATTTACATTCGTAGAGATACCCAACAAGGTTGTCGGATTCGGGCTATTCATGTAATACTTATTGACGGCCGGATCGTTTTCGGTACTTATGCTACCATCCAGTCCCCGGTACATACTTGTTCCTGTCTGTGGATCTATCCCTTGGTAGTCGGCCAAATACCAAACGTTCAATGGCTGTCCATTCACCATGCGTTGTCCCAATACGCCGGAGAAACCTTGCCCTCTTAACGCACCTGTTTCGTAGTAACCGACAAGTCCACTGACGCTATTTTTAAGAAAGGTCGCGTTACCGGTCAAATCCCAAGTCCAGTTGTCATTTTTGACTATCGTACCGGTTAATGCGATTTCCACACCTTTATTAACGATTTCACCATCCAAATTTACCCAGATACGGCCGGCTGGTGCTGGTTGAGCAAGTGTCTGTTCAAATAAAGCGTCGGTTGTCTTTTTATTGAAATAATCAATAGAACCATATAATCGGTTACCAAGGATGCCAAAATCTATCCCCGCATTGATTGTGGTTGACGTTTCCCATTTTAGATCCGGATTACCGTAATTCGCTTGACTGATACTCTGATTGTTAAAAATAAGTCGATCTCGTGAAGCGCCGGAAGGGAATTCCTGGTTTCCGGTTTTACCCCAGCCAAGCCTCACTTTCAGCTGATCGAAAATACCACTTGACTTTAAGAAATCTTCTTCCGCCACATTCCAGGCAACAGCAAGTGACGGGAACACGGCATATTTGTTATTTGAACCAAATTTTGTCGACCCATCCCTTCTTACCGTCGCTGTCAATAGATAACGGTTCAAATAGTTAAATCCTCCACGTAAAAATAGCGACTGCAATTGATTGGTTGGACTTCGATAGGATGCTATTTCCCTATTTGCAGGTTTACTGTATTGCATGTAGTCGAAATAATCCAATCCCATATACTTGAACCCGCGTCCAAACATAATATTATTATTAAAGTTATAGTCCAAATATTCATAGCCCGCAACCGCATTGACGCTCCAATCCTCGTTGATCTGTTTATTATAGGATAACATATGCGTCATCTGTAAGTTTGTCTCGCCGTTATTGGAGATAAATGCTTGCTCATCTTCGTTATTGGACGGTTCGATCAGTCCCGCACGATACATTCCCTGACGATTACCTGTCTGACGCATGGCGCTATAGATAAAACGATATTCCAAATCATCAGTAATTTTATAATATGGAGCCAAATTGATGACGAGCGTATTGGTCGTCGCTAAATCCTTAAAGGCTTCAATACTGGTCAATGGATTTCGGGTGGTTGTACTGACAAAAGTCAGATTGCCCTGCGCGTCCCGTAATGGACGGGTTGGATTCCACTGTAAAGCCTGTGAAATAATGTTACCTTCTGAACCTACCGTCGCATTGATCGGTGCATATTTATTGTCCATTTGTGTCAAAAATAGGCCAAAATCAAGTCCCAGTCTTTTGTTCTCCAAAAAGCGAAAATTTCCACTAAGGTTGGCTGTATATTTCTTCAGTTGCGAACCGCGGATAATACCATTCTGATTTAAATAACCACCTGAAAGACGATATTTTCCGTATTCTGTTCCTCCAGCCACATCTGCATAATAATTCTGTGTGATGGCTTTTCTGGTGATGGCTTTAAACGCATCTTCATTGCCACCAAAATCAGCATCATCCACTTCGTTTGGAGTATAGTATTTCAATGCCTCTCTAAACCGCGACGCATTCAATACATCTGGGTATTCACGCATTGTCGACACCCCAGCGGAAGCGCCCACAGAGACTTCTGGCGATCCTTCTTTGCCTTTCTTCGTGGTAATAATCACAACGCCGTTTGCACCACGTGATCCATAGATTGCCGTTGCTGAAGCATCTTTCAAAATGTCCATGCTCGCAATATCACCCGGGTTCAAATAGGTCAATGGATTCCCTCTGTCCGAAGAAAATCCGCCTCTTCCCTCCGGTAATGGCGAGTTACCGGACATCGGCACCCCATCCAATACAAACAGGGGATTATTGCTCGCCCGGATGGAGGAGTTACCACGTATACGGACCGTGGTCGATCCCCCAGGCTGTCCCGTGTTATTAATAACCATTACGCCGGGCGTCTTTCCCTGTATCAATTGATCGGGACTGGTCATAATACCTTTGTTGAAGTTCTTTGCCCCAATGGTGACCATAGAGCCCGTAAGGTCTTTTTTCCGAGCAGTACCATAACCAATGACAACCACTTCCTCCAGCCCCTGATTGGAGCTCGGTTCAAGTGCAATAGTCATATCATTACCTGTAATAGGCACTTCCTTTAATGTATAGCCAACATAGGATACCTCAAGCGATTTGGCATCATTGGGTATATTCAGTGAAAATGCACCCTCAGCATCGGTGGTGGTTGCTGTGGTACTGCCTTTTACTTTAATTGTAGCGCCAGTCAAGGGACTTTGGTGCTCATCCACAACCTTTCCTTTCAGCTCCCTGGTCTGGGCTACTGCAGTAAAGGTGGTGAGCAGTAATGCTGGCATCATTACACATTGCGCAAGTAGTTTGTTTTTCATACGCGTTTAAATTGATTGGTTTAATTGATTCTGTATTTCTGAGCAATTTCTCACTCAAGTAACGTAAAGTGATTTCAATGTTTCCAGTCCAACAACGGACTGAGATCTATGTTCTCCTTGGCACGGCTCTCGTTGGGTCTGACTACAAATCCCTTTTCCAGAACCTGAAAACCGTCGTGAAAAACCAGTCTCCCGATGCAGCTTGTATAAGCGCAATAGATGAATAAGTAACTCGCTGAAAAATAGAAATACAACAATTTGTTGTCATAATTTTAGGGCAAGGCATACGTTTATCTTTGGTTATTATTGTACCATAAAAATCGCCAAATCATTGCTGTTAATCCAATCATAGCGTCTCAATTTTATATCATAGCGTATCAGTAAATCTCTTTTTTTCTTTTTTATTGACTATTTTTAGATAGATATTATAAATTGTGCACGGAATAACCTTTATACCTATCCTATATCTACTGCTCGTATGGACTAACCTGCAGGCGCAATCACTCTATTTTAAAAACTATCAGCCCCACGATGGTCTCTCCAATAGTTCTGTGAAGTGTATTACACAAGATACTCAGGGCTTTCTATGGTTAGGAACAAGGAATGGTCTCAATCGTTTTGACGGCAATCAATTTAAGATATTTAGGCACAATGCTTCAGATCCCTCAAGCATCGGGAGTTCATCTATTTTAAGTATCCTTACTGATAGCAAAGGAGTGTTATGGGTGGGAACGACATGGGGCACCTACTGTTACGATCCGGTTAAAGAAAACTTCAAAGCATTTAATCGAATACCAATAGGTGAGGTAAATGCCATACATGAGTACGCCGGTTTTATCTGGTTGCTTTCCAACGGGAAACTTTATCGCTATAATCCTTACACGACAGAGATCGTTTCTTTCGATCAAAACAAAAACACGCTGGTGGCCATTACCAGTAGTAAAAAAGGCGGTCTGTGGACCACAGACAATAACAGTACCATAGAACGATATCAAGTTAACACAGGCAAATTTGTTCAAATTGCGCTCAAAAAAAATGATCGGAAAGCACTGGCCAATACCAAGACTGTTTACGCCATCAACGATTCTCTGCTTATGGTCGGCACCATCAATTCAGCCTACCTTTTTGATTTTAAAAATGGAACGTTAAAAAATCTATTTGCAAACCATTATCCCAACAAAGTTATTCAGGCAAATTGCATTATTCAACAGACAGAGTCGGTATACTGGATCGGAACAGAGACGGGAATATATACTTATGACATTCACACAGGTGAAAGCCAACACATCAAAAAAGATCTGCTCAACCCATTTGCCATATCTGACAATGCTGTTTTAAATTTCTATCGAGACCGGGAAGATAATATCTGGTTTGGAACTTTTTTTGGCGGCTTTAACCAATACAGCAATCAATTCGACAATTTCAAAAAGTACTTATCCGGATTTGGGAAATCGGCTCTATCAGGGAATATCGTACACGATATAAAGAAAGATAACTATGGAAATTTCTGGATAGGCACCGAAGATGGGGGGCTAAACAAAATTGATGCTCAGACACAACAGATTCAGCATTTTGTTGCCAATGGAAAAAAAGGAAGTATTGCACATAACAATGTTCATGGCTTGGCGACGATCGGCGATGATCTCTGGGTAGGCTCTACAACACATGGACTTGATATACTGGATGTAAAGACCGGAAAATTAAAAAAACACTATGACCGTATCGGCACAGGCCGATTACAAAGCAGTTTTGCCGTTTGCATCTATAAGTCCAGGGACAACAGCATGTTTGTCGGGACAGACCGCGCATTATACGTCTACAACAAAAATAGAGACAGTTTTGATCTCCTTCCCATTACAGCATGGATACAGGGAATTTATGAGGATGAATACGGTATACTTTGGGTCAATACTTATGGCAGCGGAGTATATCAATATAACCGGGGTTCGGGAGAGATACAACATTTACTATCCGAGCAAGGTAAACAAAATACACTGGTCAATAATTACGTCAATGGTTTATTCGAAGACAGCAAAAAAAACCTGTGGTTTTGCACTGAAAGCGGCCTCTCAAAATACCGCCGTGATGGGCATTTCACCAACTATCTGACCGAATCGGGTCTACCTTCCAATCAGGTATTTAAAGTCCTGGAAGACGACAATAACAGCATATGGATATCAACAGGTGGTGGATTGATCAGGCTGGATGAAGGTATCCCCCGTAGGATTATCTACACATCGAGAGACGGGCTTCCTGCAGATCAGTTTAATTATAATTCAGCTTTTAAAGATAGCGACGGTACCTTATATTTTGGCACCATTAAAGGAATGGTCAGCTTCAACCCTACAAAATCTATTAAGAATAACTTTATTCCACCTATATTCATTAGTGGCATTCAAATCAACAATGTAAGCATACCCGTTCATGAAAATGGCATAGTAAAACAATCCATCACCCTATCAAAAGAGATCCACCTGACCTACGACAGTTCCAATATCAGTTTCAATATCGCAGCTTTGAGCTTTGTTTCCCCAAAGAGCAATCCCTATCGTTATATCATGGAAGGATATGACAAAGGCTGGACAGATATCACCGGCAGCCAGAAAATCTATTATAATAAGCTTCCTCCCGGAAGTTATACTTTTAAGTTCAAGGGCGCTAACAACAATGGGATCTGGAACCCGATGGAAAAAGAACTACGTATTGTCGTTTCGCCTCCATGGTGGTCATCAGTATGGGCTTACGTCCTTTACTTTTTGACCATTAGCACAATTGTTCTATTGATCTTGCGGTATTATTTTTTGCTGATCAAAGCGAATAATGCACAGAAGATGGATAGCTACGAACGTAAAAAGGAGCAGGAAGTTTACAATCTTAAACTCGAGTTTTTCACCAACCTTGCGCACGAGATCCGCACACCATTGACGCTGATTAAATTGCCATTGGAGAAACTCATCCGAACACATCAATTAGAGGATAACGATACGGTAAATGATCTTGCCCTGATCGAAAAAAACACAACGAGGCTGATTAGGCTAACCAATCAGCTTCTGGATTTTAGAAAAGCAGAAACAAATAATATGAGCCTTATCTTTACAAAAACAGACATTAACAGCTTGTTACTTGACGTATTCAATGACCTAAACACTCTAGCAAGAGAAAAGATGTTGCAATATGATCTTTCCTTGCCCCGGATTACACTCACTGCCCAAGTTGATGAAGAAGCTTTGCGCAAAATATTTACCAACTTAATCCATAATGCCATAAAATATGCCGCTCATCAAGTCCATGTCAAATTGCTTCCCTTCAACAGTGACGATATTATGTTCAATATCGAATTTCGAAATGACGGCGATATTATTCCATTCGAAAAGAGAGAAAAGATTTTCGAACCCTTTTATCGGCTGAACGAATCAAACAAAGATACGGGGACAGGTATAGGCCTCCCTCTCTCTCGTTCCCTGGTCGAACTTCATCGGGGGTCTTTGTCCTTAGCCTATACCGAAGAAAATCGAAACATCTTCCTGCTCTCCCTTCCTATCCTTCAGGAACAGTCGCTTGATATCAAGCCTCTTCTCGAAGAAACAGCAGATCATGAGGAAGGCAAATTATACGGGAAAGCAGACGAAAATGCTGAAAAACCCGTCATCCTCATTGTCGAAGACAATAAAGAAATACTGGCTTACCTCAATAAAGAACTAAAAACTGATTACACCATTTTGCGTGCAGGAAATGGCGCTGAAGCACTTGAGATATTGGACCAGGACAATGTACAGCTCGTCTTGACAGATATCATGATGCCCATTATGGACGGCATCGCTTTATGCAAGCGTATCAAAAGCGATATCCTGTACAGCCATATCCCGGTCATCTTCCTCACAGCAAAAAATGCACTAGATTCTAAAATTAAAGGCCTGAAAATTGGTGCCGATGCTTATATCGAAAAACCCTTTTCACTGGAATTCCTAACCGTACAGATACGAAACATCCTTAACAACCGTAAGATCATCAAAAATTATTTCACAAATTCTTCCATTTCTAATCTGAAGGATATTAATGTATCGGCTCCCGACAAGGATTTCATAAGCCAGCTCAACACTGTGATCTACGACAATATATCAGACATAGATCTCAATGTTGACGAGTTGGCTCGGTTAATGAATATGAGCCGGCCAACCCTATATCGTAAAATTAAAGGTTTATCTGATCTCACGCCTAACGAGTTGATCAATATATCGCGTTTGAAGAAAGCGGCGGAATTGTTGGTTCAAAGAGAATATAACATTACTCAGATTTCGACCATGGTCGGTTATACCGTTCAATCCAATTTTTCAAGGGATTTCCATAAACATTATGGGATGCCTCCAAGTGTTTACATGACTGAAAATAGTTGAATCTTCCGACAAGAAATAAGCTAGGTGGATTTTGGGGCCTGCATGTGACATAAGTGTCACACGCAGGCCTCAAATTTATTGCTTGCTTTTGGGGACAAAGAATGCGGCCAAAAACATGAATATGCCTGCCAGCAATAAGCCATAGATCGATTGGCTCTGGAAGATGAATTTAATAATCATACCACCAAAAAAACCACATACAATCTGCGGCAGTGTAATGAAAAAATTAAAGAGGCCCATATATACTCCCATTTTTGTCGGCGGTAAATGGTCGCTCAAGATGGCGTATGGCATGGCCAATATGCTCCCCCAGGCGATGCCGATACCAACCATCGGTAAGATAAGCAATGTGGCATCTTTGATCAGAAACAGCGAGATCAGCGAAAGACCACCCACAATCAGTCCAAAAGCATGGGTTTTACTGCGCCCATACCGTTTGGCAATCGTGGGGATAAACAGGGCATACAGGGCCGAAACCCCATTGTAAATTCCAAACAGCACGCCTACCCAGTTGGCGGCTTCCATATAAAGATTCTGGCGGTTTCCAGCTTTTAGATAAAACACAGATTCGGCAATAGCCGGCGTGGTATACACCCACATCATAAATAATGCAAACCAGGAAAAAAACTGTACCCAGCCCAATTTCTTCATTACCGCGGGCATAGCTTTAATATCCTTAACAATCGTAGTTAATCCAAATGCAGCGGTATTATCTACGGTCTCGACGGTTTCTTCGGTAAATGATTTCAGTTCCGATGGACTATATTCCTTTGTTTTGATCACCGACCATAACACCGAAAGCGACAATACCAGACCACCGGCATAAAAGGAATAAATGACATTCGTAGGCACATGCCCTGGCTCCGCAGTACCAGCAACCCCCAGGTAATTGGTCAGGATATAGGGCAGTAACGACCCGACAACAGCTCCTACTCCAATGAGAAAGGTTTGCACAGAAAAACCAAGGCTACGTTGCGCGCTAGGCAGATTATCTCCAATAAGTGCCCTGAACGGCTCCATAGTCACATTAATGGATGCATCCATAAACATCAGCAGCCCCGCTCCGATCCAAAGTGGTGGCAGTAAAGCTGTAAACAAGGCTGCATTGGGCATGAGAAACAATGTCAATGTGGTAAGCAGAGCGCCCACTAAAATATATGGGCGACGGCGCCCCAGACGCGTCCACGTCCGGTCACTATAATGACCGATAATGGGCTGGACGACCATACCTGTTATCGGAGCTGCCAGCCAAAATAACGACAGGTGCTCCACATCGGCACCAAAAGTCTGTAGGATACGCGAAGCATTGCCGTTCTGTAGCGCAAAGCCCATTTGTATTCCTAAAAACCCAAAGCTCATATTTACGACCTGGCTTATACTTAATTCAGGTTTCTTTCCCATAATAGGCTATCAAAATTTAAGACAAAATACAATTTATTTACTATTTAATCCCCATTTTTCACCAATGTAGGCTAAGATCCAACATCGCTGAAATTATGGATTTATCTGAGTTGTGACACCTGTTTTCTATCTTGTCCAGCCAGTACGAAATCTTCGGTTGCCGTCTGGATATGGACTGAAGTGTCGCTGATATTTTCGATCGTATAGCCATCGGCGTCTACCGCAATCAACAGTGTCGCGCCACGAAATAGGATACGAAACTTATACCCCTCCCATTCGGGCGGTAACATCGGGTTGAGATAAAGTTGTCCATCTTTTACGCGCATCCCTGCAAAGCCTTCTACAATGGTCATCCATGTACCGGCCATTGAGGTAATATGCAAGCCGTCGTCGGTATCGTTGTTATAGTCATCCAGATCCAGACGTGCTGTGCGCAGATAAAACTCATAAGCTTTGGCGGTTTTGCCCAGTTTTGCAGCAAGGATGGCATGAACACAAGGTGAAAGTGAACTTTCATGTACAGTCAAGGGTTCATAGAAATCAAAATGACGGGCCAGAGTATCATCACCAAAATGCTCTTCCAAAAAGTAGAAACCCTGGAGCACATCAGCCTGTTTGATATAACAGGATCGCAAAATACGGTCCCAGCTCCATTTTTGGTTGATCGGCCTTTGCAACGGATCGAGTTCCTGTACAGGGATCAATTCTTTATCCAGGAAGCCATCCTGCTGCAAAAAGATCTTCCGCTTCTCGTCGTAAGGGAAATAGAGGTTGTCGATAATATGCTGCCAATGATTTTGTTCTTCGGCAGTTAATTTTAACCTGTCTACTAGACTTGCAAAAATTGCCGATTGAGATCTTTCAGCATTTCGAAGACACGCTAAAGTATATTCTAGACACCAGGAGGCAATTCGGTTGGTATACCAGTTATTATTGACATTATTCTCATATTCGTTAGGACCGGTTACGCCCAGCATCACAAATTGCTGTTTATCCGCACTCCAATTGACACGTTGTGCCCAGAATCTGCTGATCGCGATCAATACATCCAATCCATGCGACCAGATATAATCGGTATCCCCCGTATAACGTACATAATTGTAAATGGCAAAAGCAATAGCACCATTGCGGTGAATTTCTTCAAAAGTAATTTCCCATTCGTTGTGACATTCTTCTCCATTGATCGTCACCATCGGAAAGAGGGCCGCCCCATTACCGAACCCCAATTTCGTTGCATTTTCTATCGCCTTATCCAGCTGCTGATAGCGGTACAAAAGTAAATTGCGTGCAACTTCTGGCGATTGCGTCGCCAGGTAAAATGGAATACAATAGGCTTCGGTATCCCAGTAGGTCACTCCACCATATTTTTCTCCCGTGAAACCTTTTGGACCGATATTCAATCGGGCATCCTCACCCGTATATGTTTGATTGAGCTGGAAGATATTGTACCGAATAGCTTGCTGTGCGGCTATATCTCCCAAAATTTCGATGTCACTTTCGTCCCAGATCGCCTTCCAGGCTTTGGACTGTTTTTCCTTCAGTTGGTCAAAATCAAACGCCCGTAGTTCAGTCAGCCGTTCTGTAGCGACAGTCTTTAACTTTTCTACAACATGGTTTTCGGAAGTGACAATCGCCACTCTTTTTTCAATACAGAGTGTTTGTGACCTCCCCACTGTCGCGCGATAGCGTTGGGCCATATAGCCATTTTCCGAAATGGTCTGTCCCACCTCAATGACTCCAGCCGCTCCCGTGACTACCGTTTCGAGTTCAGCACAGACTTCAAAGCCCGTCTTTTTCGTTCGCGAGGAAACAAATAAGTTATCCCCCTGCTGTCCCTGTGCCAACGACTCCCAAAACTTTTCATCGTAGTTGCTGTCTCTATTAAGTACCTCGGCATCCAAAAAAGAAGTCAGCTCAATGGCAATATCACCTGTCAATGCCTGCAATTTATATTGCAAGGATGCTGTCTCGGAAGCAAAGAGATGATACATACGGGTTGCATCAACTTTAACTTCAGCACCGTCGGGCAGCTGAACGACAAAACTACGCTGCAACACACCGTGCCGCATATCCAGACGACGTTCAAATGAGCGGATGTTGACCTTCGCCAAATCCAGTCGCTGCCCGTTGACCAGAATATCCAGACCGATCCAGTTAAAAGAATTAATTACCTTGGCGAAATACTCCGGGTAACCGTTCTTCCACCAGCCTACTCGTGTTTTGTCAGGATAATAGATTCCAGCAAGGTAAGATCCCTGTAAACTTTTACCACTAAAATACTCTTCAAAATTTGCCCTTTGCCCCATACGACCATTGCCGATGGCAAAAATACTTTCCGAAAACTCATTGTGATCGGGTCTAAACTGATCTTCGATAATCTGCCAAGGATCATGTTTGATATATGTTTTCATACGTTGATTGTTCTACTCAATTAAAATCTTTGTACCAGCTCGCTGAGGTCTTCCACCAGCGCATCCGCCCCAATGAGGTTCTCAGGTTTTCCAACACCGATCACGCGCATTTGAGCTGCTTTCGCAGCATCTATTCCCGCTTGTGCATCTTCCAATACCAGACAGTATCGTGGTTGTATGGTCAATGCTTCCGCCCCTTTTAGAAATACTTCTGGATCTGGCTTTGAGGTCTGTACTGCATTTCCATCGATCAGCGCATCAAAATAGCCCACGATCTCTGTTTTCTGAAGGATGCTCAACGCATTCTTGCTGGCTGATCCAAGTGCAATCAGGATATCCTTTTCGCGAAGCCGCTGTAGCAATGCCAAACTGCCGGGCAAGAGCTGCGCAGGACTAAGCTGCTCGATCAGCTCGAGATACCATTGATTTTTCTGTTGCAACAATTGTGCTTTCTCCTGTTCCGATTTCTCCATTCCTGCCCACTTCAGAATAAGTTCAAGCGATTCAACGCGGCTCACGCCCTTTAGCTGCTCATTGTCAGCCAATGAAAAGGAATAGCCCAATTGCTCAGCCAGCCTATGCCAAGCCTGAAAGTGGTAAATTGCCGTATCCACCAGCACACCGTCCAAATCAAATATTACGGCTTTTACTGTAGTATAATTAATCATTGAAAAAAATGAAATTTAAAATATCGCCTTGTATTAAAATTTAAGGTCAAGGACTTTGGTCTCATAAGCCGCTAATTTGACTTTATTATCAACTGGTTTCAGTCCCTGCTGACTGATGACATCCACATAACCTGTCGCTTTTGCATTCCGTTCAGCAAAACGATCAAGCTTGACTTCCATTTCCTGGTCGTTGCAATTCATTATCACCATGACAGTTTGTTGCTCATTATAGCGGAAGTAAACATAAATACCATCTTCAGGTACATACTGCATGGTTTTCCCAGACTGCAATACAGCATGTTGTTTGCGGTAGTTGGCAAGGGTACGCACAAAAGTCCACATATCCTGTTCAGCTTCCGTTCTACCTGAAGCTGTAAACTTATCGTTTTTGTCTCCGGCAAAACCACCCTGAAAATCTTCACGCAAGAGACCGTCCGGATTGGAAAAATTCTTCATCAGAATTTCTGCACCATAGTACAATTGTGGGATACCTCTGGTCGTCAGCAACCATGCCATTGCGGATTTATATTTTTGGATATTTTCTCCGACCACAGAAAAGAACCTGTCTTTATCATGGTTATCCAAAAAAAGTACATTCCGTTCTGGTTGTGGGTACTGATAGTCCGATGCCAAGGTTGAGTACAGCTTATTTGCACCTGCAGTCCATTCCGTCTTTTGATTAAGAGCGTCGCCAATAGCATAATTCAACTGGAAATCCGTCACCCCCATCAATTTGGAGTCCACTTCCTGGCCAACATGTTTGCCGCCCAGAAAATATGCCTGATTGGCAACACCATGCACCCAGGTTTCGCCAAAAAAAGTAAACTGGGGGTACTCGCGTTGAATGCGATCTGTCCATTGGGCCATAAAATCAAGATCATTATAAGGATAAGTATCTATACGAAATCCATCTATTCCGGCCGTTTCGATCCACCAGATATGACTTTGTGTTAGATAATTCTGCACATATGGATTTTGCTGGTTCATATCCGGCATAGTAGGGACAAACCAACCTTTGACCATTTTCTTTTTATCTGCCGCAGAGGCATAGGGGTCAAAAATTGTCTGGTCTTTGTATGACGTCTGTGTGTAGCTAGGCCATTCGTTGAGCCAATCAGCCATCGGCTTATCTTTCACTGTCCAGTGGAAACTGCCGATATGATTGGGTACCACATCAAAAATCAGTTTCATCCGACGTTTGTGCAGCTGCTCACCCAGTTGGACATAGGTTTCATTACTTCCAAAACGTGGATCTATATGATAGGTTTCGGTATTGGCATAGCCGTGATAAGACGCTAAGGGCATATCGTTCGTGAGTACAGGAGTCATCCATACCGAGGTTACCCCCAGATCTTGGAGATAGTCCAGTTTATTGATCACGCCTTCTAAGTCTCCACCGTGCCGTAAATACATGGAGTCGCGGTTGAGACTCTGGTCTAACATACCTTTGACCCGGTCGTTTGCTTTATTGCCATTGGCAAAACGGTCGGGCATAATCAGGTAGATCAAGTCTTTGCTGTTTACCCCTTGCGCTTTGACCCCTTGGTTTCGCTGTTTTAATTCGTAGCGATAAGTCCATTTCTTCTTTCCTTGACTGAAGGTGAAAGTAGACCATCCCGGTTTAGCCGAGGCGGAGATTTTTAAGTCTAAAAACAGGTAATTGGGATTTTCCACGCGGTTTACCTGAATGAGTTCAACGCCTTTGTCATCAACCTGAACCTCACTTTTCCCGATCTGAGGACCGTAGATCACAAGCTGTACCGTTGGGTTCTCCATTCCTACCCACCAGTTTAACGGTTCTACCCGCTGAATGGATTGCCCCTTTAAGGGGCTCCATCCAAGCGCTGTTAGTGCCACAATTCCTGCGGTAAGTCGTATTGTTTTTTTTAATTTAGTCGGCATTATTTCTTAGTTAAAGTGTATGTATTCGCATTGAGGTCAAGGATGATATCATAAGTTCCGGCATTCGCTACTGCGATATCAGCACCACCCGCGACAAGGTTTCCATTTGCCCCGCCAAAGTTCGTTCCCCATTCGTGATTCTTGCGGAACTTAATCGCGCCCGCAGTCAAGTTTACAGTGAGCTTCCATACTTGGTTGGCGTTATCGTATTTCATGTCGGTATCTGCATCCCAGCCTTTTGGTGTCGCACTACCGATGACGCCCCAGCTGTGATCTTTGAATATAATGGTATTCGCTGTTGTATTGACTTCAAGCTCAAGATTGCCTGTGCGTGGAGCTTTAATATCTTGACCACCATTGTAAACTATTTTACCCGGCTCTGTTTCTCCATACGAATTGCTCCAATTTCGTTCAGGTGTCAGTTTAAATGTCAATTTCCCCTCCGGAAAATAGATTATTCCACTATAAATCCCGTTACTCGTTGGCGAAATCAACGATTCAGCATTGGCCTCAACCCAATCTTCATAAGCCCCTATGGCATATAGATAACTGGTGGATGCGTAGGGACTGGCTTTTAAACCACTGATCGTGGAAAATACAGGCGCAATCTTAGCGTTGATACTGGACTTCAGACGTATATCAAAATCCGATGCTTCACCAGTAGGCACACCAAGAGCCAACAGGTAGCTATTCAGTTCATAACCTGTGAATCCAATTGCACTGTGTCCATTGGGTATCACAACTTCTTTCACTGTTTTAAAATTATCACCCTTGCGTCCAAACTGGATCACATTTGTTACTGCAGCCTGATACCCAAAGTCCGGTTGCACCAGATTCAGGTGCAAGACTGTATCGTTAGCGGTTGCTTTTGATAGGGTCAGATTACTTTTATCCAACGTCAATGCGGCGGCTTTTACCGATTCTGTCGGATGAAGCCGGGCCTGCGTTTCGTCTTTTTTACAACTTTGGAAAGCCACCAGCACGAGGAGCGCTATTCCGATATAGTGTATTAGTTTCATGTATAAATCTTTTCTTTTTCCATTTCACAGATGGAATATGGGTTTATCATTCGATAAGCAATTAATTATAGCCCGGATTTTGCACGAGATTGGAATTGGCAATCAGATCTGCAGCCGGGATCGGGAACAAAGTCCGGTAGCTCGGTACTGCCTGACCGGCTAACACGCCACCCTTAAATGGCCAGAGATAATTATCGCCGGTGAATTTGCCATAACGGATTAAATCCGAGCGTCGAAATCCCTCCCAGTACAGTTCTTTCACCCGCTCATTCAACACGTTATCCAAAGAAAGATTGGTCAGGTTTCCACTGGTATTCCCATAAGCACGTACGCGCAATTTATTGACATAATCCAGGGCTTTAGCCACTGTTCCTCCCGATCCACCCCGCAAAGTAGCTTCAGCGTAGATCAGGTGCATTTCTGCCAGACGGATCAACGGAAAATCCACCGAAGCGACAAAACCTTCTGCAGCGGTAGGCGCAGTCTTGCCATCTTTATTCATGTTACTAAATTTAGTTACAGCCAGTCCCTGCTTATACACGGCAATATCTTCGATCTTCACACTGGAATTCAAATGAAACATGGCGCGTTTGTCTGTGGCTCCAGAATAGTCACCAAAAATTGCAGCGATGTTGTCGCGTACCCTATTTCCGGCCCATCCACCACCAGGGACACCAAAAGAAGTCGGATTCATGGAAGCATCAATCGCGGCATTGATCAGGTAAGTCGTCCCACCTTTACTTTGGGTCTTTGTGCCATCATAAGGTAGATAGAATATAAATTCTGGATTGTTGACATCATTATCCGCACGAAATAATTCGCCATAGCCTGTACTCAGGCGATATCCTGAGTTTAGCACTTTCTCGGAATAAGTAATCGCTTCGCTGTATTTTTTATTGCCAGCCCCCAAATAAACTTCGGCATTGAGGTAAAGTCTGGCCAGCAAACCCCATGCTGCCACTTGGTCTACCCGTCCATACACATTCTGCTTTGCACCTTTCAACTGTTCAGCTACGGCCAGCAGTTCCTTTTCCACATATGCAAAAAGATCCGGTCTTTTAATCTGAGGCGGCGGAACCTTGCCCACAGCAGTTTCTTCGGTCACAAAAGGTGGATTGCCAAAAAGATCCAGGAGTACCCAATAGTTATAAGCACGTAAGAATCGCGCTTCGGCTCTATAGTATGCAATTTCTGCTTTATCATCGTCTGATATGCCACGTTCGCTCAATTTTGCGTCTGTACTCTCCCGTAGAAACTCATTGACCAGGGTTGCGCTGTAGATACAGCGTGTGTAAAGACCACGCAACATTGGATTGCTATCGTCAAAATTAAGATAATCCAGGCCGCTGATACCCGGGTCGTTCAACCAGGCACAGGCAGCCTCGTCTGTTGTCAGTTCCTGCGCATTCCAAAAAAGGCGTAAAAAATCAGAAGTCCCCGGATCCAACCCACCCAGATCAGAATTATTGGGTCCGGCTGTACTTGGCATGGTCAGACTACCGTAAAGTCGCGCAAAGGCCATGGTATACCCCTTAAAATCTTTGTAAGCCACATCGGCAGTCACGTCATTGGTCGGCTTCAGATCCAGATCTTTATGGCAGCTGGATAAAGCCAATGCCAACAAACAAGCCGATATATAGTTATTTAGTTTTTTCATTTTTGTTCGTGTTAATTACAATGTTTACAGATTCACCTTCCTAAAAATTGACATTGATCCCCAAAACATAGGTACGTGGCCGTGGATAGAAACGGTCGTCGATACCATTTGAAATTTCAGGATCCACCCCCTTGTACTTGGATACGGTAAATACATTCTGTACTGTTGCTGAAATCGATAGATTAGCCTTGCTGTTCCGTAAAAATTGACCAAACTGGTAGGACACATTGAAATTATCCATCTTCAGGAAAGAAGCATTTTTGATGTAATAATCACTTTGCAGCTGTTTTTCCTTGAAGTTGCTGTTCAGAAAATCCACCGGTGCATTATTGATCACCAAGGAAGCCTGGTCGATCACATTATAGCTGCTGCCAAAGTTTGACGAAACGTTGTCATAGACGTAGTTATCCAAATTAGCCCTTAAGGTTGTTGTTGCCGACCATTTTTTATAGGAATATGCAGCGGTGAAGCCCAGTAAGTATTTTGGCAATGGAGACTTATACATATAACGGTCGCTGTCGCTGATGACTCCATCACCATTACGGTCCACATACAGACCTTCTACCGGTTTCCCCGCTTCATCATAGACCTGTTGAAAGGGCCTAAAGCTATAGGGGGTATAACCGACCATATGTGCCTGTATATTATTTCCGGTTCCACCACGGATTCCGCCGGTTTCAATTATAAAATTCGGATCATCTGATAAGGTCAAGTTGGTCACCTTACTGTGGTTGTAGGTAAAGTTAATTCCAAAATCCAGTGTGGAATGTTCGGATTTGACGGGTACTACATGCAGGTTGACCTCCAGCCCCTGATTTTCCATATTGCCGACATTGGTGAGCAGAAAATTGCTAAAGTTAGATCCAACAGCAATTGGTATAGTACTCAGGAGATCCTTGGTCTTTTTGGAGTAGTAATCCACACTACCATAGACCGTATTGTTATGAAAACCAAAGTCAATGCCCGCATTGTAGGTTGAAGTACTTTCCCAGCGGATATCACCATCGTAAACGACTGGCGAGTACAGGTAATAATATTCATTTCCAAAACGGTACATTGACTGGTCACCACCTATGGTATAATTTGGCATATAGGAATAGTTGGCAATACCATCCTGTTGTCCTGTCTTGCCGTAGCTCAGACGCAATTTTAAATCAGAGATCGTCTGTTGATCTTTTAGGAAACTCTCATTTTTTGCGCGCCATGTAAAACCTACAGAAGGAAAATAGCCCCAGCGGTTGTCCTGACTAAAGCGTGAAGAACCATCGGTACGTAGTGTCCCTGAAAGTACATAGCGGTTATCGTAGGTATAGATCAGACGACCGTAATAGGATATCAGTAGATTTTCAGGCCGGTCAAAAGGCAAGTTTACCGAGGTTAAGACCTCCCCAGCTTCATTGGTACGGGCAAAATTATATGATTTTGTGCTATTTTTATAATAGCCATAGCCGACTGTCGCGTCTATATTACTTTTTATTGCCGGTAATTCTTTATCATATTTCAGATAGAACTCCAGCGTTTTGTTGTTGATGTCGGTTTTATATTCTGTACGCTCACCGCCCTCATTAAAATTACGGGCCGCAATCGCTGGCGTAAATGTATTCCCCTTGGACCGTGCCAGATCATAACCAACATTCAAGTTGGCATGTAATTCCGGAAGAAAATGAAAACTATAATCCACCTTTGCATTTCCGATGCTTCTGAAAACATCGCCATTATCTTTGCGTAAATCCAGCAATGCAAGTGGGTTGCGTGGCGCGTTCGGATTAGGCTTCCCACCTTGGATCCACTCGTAGTATCCCCCAAAGCTGTTCTTGTCCTCTACATAGACCGATTGTGTCGGATCAAATTGAATTGCTGTTCCGATAGCATCCTGTGTTGCAAATTTCGACTTCGACCAAGTGCCGCGTACATTTACGTCCAATGAAAGATGATTATCCAAAAATTTCGGGGTCAAAGCCAATGCCGCTGTTGTCCGCTTTAGGTTATCATTCTTCAGCACACCGTCCTGGTTCATATATCCCGCAGAGACACGATAAGGCATATTGCCTGCTTTAGAAGCAATGTTAACGTTGTTGTCCGTAGTAAAGGCGTTACCATAGATTACATCCTGCCAATCGGTATTGGCAGTTCCCAGCAGTTTTTTCATGGCATCAGAACCATTCGCATTAACATAGTCCCGAATCTGATCCGCATTGAGCAACTTCACTTTATTGGCTACTGTTGCGAGTGAATTCTGTGTAGAAAAATTGATCTGCGTTCCCGAACGGCTACCTTTTTTTGTTGTAATCAGGATAACCCCATTGGATGCACGCGAACCATAGATAGCTGTCGCGTTAGCATCTTTCAGAATGGTGAACGTCTCAATATCATTGGGGTTGATTAAGCTCAGCGGGTTTGCTATCCCTGATACCGATCCACCGGCTAAAGGTACTCCATCTACGACGATCAGTGGATCGTTGCTCGCATTCAATGAGGCGCCTGTACGGATACGAATTGTACTCCCTGCTCCGGGCTGCCCGCCACTTGTGGTAATCTGTACTCCAGGTACCTTCCCCATAATTAATTGCTCGGGGGAGGAAATCTGTCCTTTCTGAAAATCCTTGGCCGTAACGGTACTGATTGAGCCGGTCAGTTCACTTTTCTTTTGCGTACCGTAACCGATCACCACGACTTCCTCCAACTCACTTTCATTGGATTTAAGGTATAAGTTCAAGGGGTTACTACCGTCTTTTACCTGAATCAAGGTATCAAGGGAGGCATAACCGACCATACTCACCTTCAGACGCAATTTCCCCATTTGCAGTCTATCCAAGCTAAAGTCCCCATTCGCATTGGTAGACAGCGATTTTTGGATATCCTCAAAGCGCACTGTAGCACCTACCAAGGAACTGCCTTTCTGGTCCATTACTCGCCCTCGAAGCGTAGCCTGCTGGGCAAATGCCGAAGCACTTACTCCAAGTAGCATGTTCAGGGCCCAAAATGGACGTAATAGCTGTTTGTTCATAAAATAACTGTTTATTTATTTAGTTTTGTTTTGCTTATCAATTGGTATTGCCCGGGCAAAAGGCTCAATTTTGTCTGAGCGGACCAGCTAAGCTCCTTCCCCGTAAAATTGTCTACCCAAAGTCCCTGTAATGCTTGTGGTAATACAAACTCCGCACTTTCCACCCCGAAATTGCCCAGTACGCCCACTTGTTGCCCATCCTTTTCCAATAGAAAATATTTCACCGCATCTTTTACTGCCGCGGCAATGATATTTCCATTTTGAAAGATGTTATTTCGCGTTTTAAAACGCGTGAGTTTCGCATAAGTCTCAAAGAGCTGTCTACGTTCGTCTTGTTGCAGATAATTCCATAGAAGCGGTTTTTCCCCAGTTCGACCATTTTCGTCAATAGATACATCATAGCCGTATTCACCAAACTGCCAAATCATCTTAGGTCCAGGCGAAGCCAATAAAAATAGCGCCGCCAGTTCCATACGTTTTAGTGCAGTACCGAGATTCTTAATATTATAGCTACCTGCTGCGTTTCCATAGTTCAAGCACTTGAACAACAGCCGCTGCTCGTCGTGACTTTCCATATAGGATACAAAAGAGGGCTGTGCCATACCGTGACTGGAGGCAAACAATCGGCTCAGATCCGATCCATTATTTGCATTCCAGCCCATTGCTGCTTCGTTGAATACAGCATTCATATTGTTCCAGAGCATCATTCCGGATTGCGCTAGCTCGATTTCTTCCTGATCTCCACCCAGATGTTCAAGAATAATATAGCAGGAAGGATCTATGCTACGAATATGCTGTTGATATTGCTTCAAAATCGCAACACGCGATGCATCATAGGCATTCCAGGCCGACAGATCAGTCTCCAATGTGCCCGAATTTTTCTGTGTAAAGCCTTTCGAGAGATCAAAACGAAAACCATCAATTTTGTACTCTTGCATCCAATAACTCAAAGCATCCTTGACAAAAGTTTGGGTATAGCTACTTTCATGGTTAAAGTCGAAACCTACATTGAACGGATGTTTAGCAACCGTATTAAACCAAGGATTATTAGCAGCAACATTTCCCTGTTCCATATAAAGCTGTACGAGCGGAGATTGACCAAAGGCATGATTAAAAACAACGTCCAGGATAACGGCAATACCATTTTCGTGACAAGCGTCCACATAGGCTTTCAGGTCATTCTTTGATCCATAATACTTGTCCAGTGCCCGATGAAAAGATGGGTTGTAGCCCCAGGTTGAATTGCCCTCAGATTCCTGTATAGGCATCAGTTCAACGGCATTGACCCCTAAGCGCTTTAAATAAGTCAAAGAGTCTTTCAGTACAGTATACTGATGCTGTTTGACAAAATCACGGACCAACAGTTCATAAATCACCAAATCACCTTGTGCAGGTTTAGTAAACGAGCTGTTTTTCCAGGAATAAGGCTTGGCTGGGAGATCCAATACCCCAACTATTCCATGTGCAGCTGCGGGATAAGCTGGTAGTACAGTGCTTGCCAAATCCAACGCCGGATCATTTTGCGGATCGAGAATCAGTTCGGCATAGGGATCAGCGATATACAATTGGCCATCCACCAAAAACTGATAAGTATATTTTTTGGAGAAATCCAGATTCGATACCGTGATCCACCAAGTTTTACCATCCGGTGTCTGGCTCATCGCATAGGCCGGCGAGGCTTTGTAGCCGTTGAAATCTCCCAATAAATACACACTGTTTTTTAAAGGTGCTGCCAATGCAAAGCTGACTTGGCCTTTTTCCTTATTGACCGTCGTCCCATTAGGATTAACTCCTCCTGGAAGCGCTGCAATGGCTGGTTTTGCCTGTACAAATAATTCTATTTTAGTCGTCGCTACCTTGCCGCCAGTTTCAAGACGCGCTTCAAGTTCATGCAGTCCACCGCTTTCCAAGTTGAAGGACTTTTCCAACGACTCTGCCCCGCTAGACGCCGCGATTTGTAGGCCATTGTCCCAGATGCTGATTTTTCCCGACTGGGTTGCCTGAACCTTCAGCTTCAGATTTTCACCAACAGTGTACATTTTCTCTGTGGAGAGCGGATTTGTGGGTTGCAGCGTTGGGGACACAAAACGAATTGCTTGTGTATTGCTCGCCACAAGAGGTAAAAATAGATCCGAATTATTTTGGTTTCGTTGAACCAGCGATCCATCGCCATTGCGTACCAAAAATGCCAGCTGACCAAATCGATCAGCGTTGCTCAGGTTAAAAAATTTAGAGGGGGTTAATGTAAATGAATAGAGCCCGGAAGCTATAAATTTTAATTTGTAAGCGTTATCATTCTTTGACCAGTCTGTCACGACATGCTGCCAATTGCCCCCATTGACGGAAATCAATCCAGCATGTAGGTACAAATCTGCTGAACTGCCTTTTAAAGCGGCATTTCCTTTGGAAAGATCAAATTGCAAGGTAACTTCCCTATCCCAGAAAAGAAATGGAGAAGACAGATTGACGAGACCAGCTTCTTGCTGCTCATTCACAGGCGGCTGTTCAATATCAACGATATCTTTTTTATTTGCACATGATGATAATAGGACGATCATCCAGAGATACCCTATTAAACGAGTGATATGCTTCCCCATCGATAATTAGTTTTCATTGGAATCTGATAATGGGAACGTTCCCGAAATCAAGGTAAAAAGAAATCGCTTATTGCGATTTTTTGGATTCCCTTATCCAATATTTTATACAAATTGATTATTTGAATACTTTCGGGAATGTTCCCGAAAGTATTCAAATCTAAATAATGGGATTGCAAAAAACAAATATTTTTTTTCTTATCTGAGGCTAGATTTTTGAAAAATAAGCTGGGAATTAAGGTAAACCGAATTAGCAAACTTATCATTAGTTGGATCCTCCATCTTATCCAATAGGTATTTTGTTACTAATTCGCCCATTTCATAAGCAGGTTGCTTCACCACACTGAGTGCTGGATCAATCAGATCGGCAATATCCAGACAAGAAAAACAAATGATTTTGAGATCTTCAGGAATTCGAATTGCGTGCCGCTTGGCGACTCGTATACTTGAAATGGCGAGACGCTCTACCGAGGCAAATATGGCATCAGGTTTCTCCTGTTCGATCAAGCCTGCAATATCCTTCATATTTTGTTCAGCATCATTGACCGTATCCAATATAAGCTCCGGCCTGATGGGCATCCCGGCTTCCTGCAAAGCTTTTTCGTATCCATCTTTACGTACTTTACCAATGGAAACATTTGGGTTAATCGCTAAGTAAGCAATCCGCTTGCATGCATTATTGATCAAATGCTTTGTTGCGAGGTAAGCGGAATCAAAGTCATTACCCGTGATATATCCGCCTTTCCAATCGTCATAAGCACGGTCAAAAAACATAACGGGTATTCCCCGTTCTGCCAACAGTTGCAAATGCGAATGGTCTTTCCCTTCACCCGAAGCCGAAATGATAACGCCATCCACGCGCCCATTCGCTAGCGAACGCACGATGGAAGCTTCATTTTGCACTTGATGGTCGGTCACATAAATCAGGGTGTGGTAGCCCTTGGATCGCGCCACAGCTTCTATGCCTTTGATCGCCTGGGAGAAAAACTTATTACCAAATTCGGGAATAATAATCGCAATAGTCAGGCTTTTGTTCGCTTTCAGGCTACTCGCATAAACATTCGGCGAAAAACCGATTTCTTCGGCCATGGCCAAAATACGTGCTTTCGTCGCCGGATTAATATCCACGTTATCCCTGAATGCGCGGGAAACGGTCGATTTTGACAAGCCCAATCGTTTGGCCAGATCTACTATTGTTAATTGAGACATATTGGATTCCCTTTGCTTTTCGTATTTAATAATTGTTGGGTACAAATAAAGCAATTATCTGACCAGAATAGCAAATTTTCTTTTTGTCCTCTTTGTTTTAAATCAGCGGGCCATGTTTTTTTTATCTCCCGATAAGAAAAGCGATCTAGTGATCAAATCGTGTAAACGATCATTCCAATATGCTTGCTTTCATCCGCTTTCCGTTAACAGAAAAACTTGTTTTATATGGCCTTTTGTGTCTACAGCGCTAATGCTGTCTTCGGGCTGTCTTCGTATTGTGTTCGTACCACCTTCGGATGTGGAGAATCTTGCTACGGCTATTGATCGAAAGTTGGCCAAGTATTTCCTGTTCAGGGTCTGGTCAATATCTAGTCAATAGCTGTACCATATCTGTATCGCATCCGAATAAGGTACGAAGCAGGTACGAATCTTTCCCCACTATTTGATCAAAAAATTGTGAGTGGGTGCTTAACAGGCTTAGCGTATTTTGCTAAGCCTGTTTACAATTAATCGCCCATTTTCTTTACTAGAACTTTCTAAAATCCCATTCGCCGCGATATGGACGACTGCGCATGAGGTTGGCGTATTCGTTGTCAAACTGTTCTTTCTGAGGGTTCCATTTCAGGTCTTTCTGCAGTTCATACGCTATGTTAATGGCGTTGCAGACAGAGCTTGTGCGATGTCCGACCTCCACGTCACAAATCGGCTTACTCCTTTTTTTGATCGCGTCGATCCAGTCCTGATAGTGATTATCACTATAATACAGACGGCGATCAGCAGCTGTTAATTTGAGATTTGCCAGGTTTTCCGGGTTTGAACGGATAAACTCCCGACTCACCTCAATCTTTCCTTTTTCACCAATAAACTGAATCGCATTATGTACTCCCCATTGCACATGATTTACCTTAACACCATTTGCGTAGCTAAAGGAAAGTCCCGTAGTGCTATTGGGTTGTTTCGGTGGATAAAACCGAACTGGGCCAGATTCATCCATACCCAATGCCCATTGGACGATGTCAAACATATGCGCTCCCCAATCCGTGATATAACCACCGCCAAAATCGCGATAGCCGCGCCACCATGCCCATTTATCATCTTCCAATGGCGGACTTAAGATTGGGTTATATCCCCTATAAGGTGAAGGACCAACCCACATATCCCAGTCGAGATAATCTGGAGCTGGCATGGATGGAAGATCACATTGCTTGACCGGCTCGCCAACAGATACGTTGATTTCCTTTATTTTACCGATATAACCGTTGAGAACTAATTCTGCCGCCTGTCTAAAATTGTACGACGAGCGCTGCATGCTGCCTGTTTGAAATACACGTTTATATTTTCGGGTTGCATCGACCATTGCCCGCCCCTCTGCAATGGTGAGCGCCAGGGGCTTCTCGCAATAAATATCTTTGCCAGCTTTAGCGGCATCGACCGCAATCTGTGCATGCCAATGATCTGGCGTTGCAATGACGACGGCATCAATATCTTTTCTATTCAACAGTTCCCGATAATGCTGATACGCCTTGAGATCGGTCTGTGCCTTTGACAGTTCCGTTTGTTTTTTTGTTGTTGCAGCAATAAATGCGGCCAATTTGTTACGATCTACATCACAGGCAGCCAAACTGGCGATTTCCTTACAACGATTGAGGCCATTCATTAAGGTATAGGATTGTTTTCCTACACCAATGAATCCAAGATTGATACGATCGCTTGGTGCAAGGAATCCATTTCCGCCCAACACAACGCGAGGAACAATGGTAAAAGCCAAAGAGGATACAATCCCCTTGGCTATAAATTCTCTTCTTTTCATTCTTTGTTTATAATTTATTTTCTGTTCGTCTTTACCGACAACTTTTTAGGCTTTTGACTGCAAAATGATTTAGCTATAAATGATTTGTTCAGGTTTTCCTAAAGATAGTTTATTCTTGAATCGGAACCAAGGTAATTGACGCAATCTCGGGCAGAGTGTCGCCTTCGATGGAAGTAGCTTGCAAAATCACTTTTGTACTGGGCTCGCCAATCACTTGCTGAGATACCTCTATGATTCCCATACTCATTTCCTTAAATTTATTTTCTTGTTCAGTTATAAATTCCCATGGAAGTTGCTGACCGAGCATCGAGAGCATAATTTTTCCTCGATGTTTATTGTTGGGCAGGTAATTAATGAGCACCTTATACTTACCGGGTTTTTGAATTTTGATATCCCAAAATACCCTGTCCTCAAGATCTTTCCATTGGCCGATAGCGTTTGGACGATTGGGATCATGGGTATGTGCACCAATTATTTTCAACCCCTCCCCTTCCTGTAGTTTTGCATTATTTGCGTTCATTACAATACGCCCATCTGCCTGTGTCTGGGTCAGACTTTCCTCTACAATTGGTTTTCCCTCTATTTCAACAACAATAACTTTCGGGCCTTTACCTTTATCAAAGGTATCGACAGGAATTACAGGTTTTCCATTCTCCGAAGCTGGTTTTATTTTTGTTTTGGGTGAAGCCAAAGTATAAGCAGCTGTCACCCGGTTTTTGATAGGCAGATCTATTTTTCCACTGGCAGGGCGGTCGAAGACATGCAGGTATAATTTACCGTTCTTTTGAGTGCAATAGCCCCAATCCAAGGCCTGAAAAGGACTGGCCGTTGTTCCGTATATCGCTTCACTATTGATCTTCATCCAATCACCGATCTGTTCCATAATCCGCACCGCAGGTTCGGGAATTGCTCCATCTCCATCCGGACCGACATTCAACAGAAAATTTCCGCCTTTACTTACCGTTTCTACAAATAATTGCATGATCTTGGGAAAGCTTTTCCAGTTTTGATCGTGAGCACTGTAACCGTAACTTTCATTCATGGTGTGGCTCACCTCCCAATACATGCCAGGTAGACCTGTCGGTGGAATATATTTCTCCGGAGTTCCGATATCACCGTTTTTATTTTCAAGTCCATTCCAAAATCGATTATTGATAATAATGTTGGGCTGCCATTTGATCAGGTCGGTTAAAATATTTTTTGTGCCCCAGGCTTCGCCTTCATGCTGTTTGCTACTGAAATCGGGCCATAACATATCCAAGCGCCCATAATGTTGGGCAAGCTCTTTAATTTGACCATACAGATAGGCTTTATAGCGCTCATGATCAGGCTGGTGGTTATTCGTATTCGGGTTTAACTGAAATGCCTCATAAGAATCAGGATGCTGCCAATCCAACAGCGAATAATAAGCACCTACCTTCATTCCCTCCCGGCGGAAAGCTTCCATAATTTCGCGGTAAAGATCCCTTCCCTTTGGCGATAAATTTGCCGTACCCGTTACGTCATTGTTCAGGGCAAAAGGCTGTTGGCTATTGAATAGACTAAAACCTTCGTGGTGTCGGGAGGTCAGCACCATATACTTCATGCCCGTTTTTTTCGCAAGACGCGCCCAGGAGCGTGGATCAAAAGAACGTAATGCAAATTTTGGTTTCAGCACTTCAGCATACTGCTTACTAGGAATTTTACCCCAAGTCTGAATCCATTCGGCATAATGTTGTGGATATTGCTTTCCCTCAAAAGAACCTCCTGCTGCACTGTATAAGCCCCAATGGATAAATAGTCCAAAACGGGCTTCCTTAAACCATTCCATGCGCTTATCTTGAGTCTCTTGCCAACCAGCCGCACCTTCATAAGGTGGCGACTTGGTCTGTGAAATTGCGCCTTCATTCATGCACAGCAACATTCCCACTGCGGCTGCACACTTCCACTTAAAAAAATTGATTTTCATCATGATATAGATTTATACATAAAAGTTCACTTATTCGGAGGGCAAGCTATCGCCGATCAGAAACCCAAGGCTTTAATTTCATCCTGAATAGCAGCATATGCTTTGCTTGCATCTTCCATTGAAATTCCCTTGGATAGTCCTGGTCGTTTATGGCCTGTATAGGTCAGCCATGCGTCTTTCATCATCGTCTGCCTTTTCAAAACAAGCGTATATAACTGGCGAAGTTTTGGCTGATTGCGCAAATTGTCATCCCATGTGCTTTCAATCGGGAAATCAGGCATCAGCTGCTGTACAATTTCCTTAGCCATTAGCCAATGCCCCAACTCTCCAGGGTGCACCCCATCTGCGGCCAGCTTAAACTGAGCGTCTTTCTCGATCCTAGCTTCCAAGTAACGACGCATGCGAAAATGGAGGTCTATGATTTCCCAGGACTGCATTTTTGCATAGCCGATAAGCCATTCGGCATAGCGATCCAATACTTTATTGTAGCCATCGAGCCGAAGCTGCGGATCATCATGTACTGGGGGTGTCATCCATATCATGCGTTTGACGCCCTGATCAACCAAGCATTTGTGCAAACGAATAATTCCATCTTTATAAGCTTCAAAACGGGCGGAATCAAAAGGAAGATAAATGCCGTCATTCATACCATAACAGACGAAAACAACATCAGGCTTGATTTTATCAATCACGTTGTCCAAACGATCAAATAGACAGGGGCGTGGAAATTTTCCATCAGCATGATTCAGTTCGCTGAGTCCAGAAACGGTCTCACTTGGTAGGCCCGAATTAATAAACTGAGGTTTCCCTTTCGGGCGACTGCTCAGCAGCAGACTTTCGGTCATAGCGACGTATTGCCCAGCGTAGGTAATGCTATTGCCCAAAAAGAGCACTTTTTGCCCATCGTCCCAGCTAAAAATATCCGTTTTTTTCTGCCCAATAGCTTGCCCATACCATATACTAAAGCAGAGCAAAAATGGCAAAAAGCGTATTTTTTTTGTTTTTAATAATAAATTCAACATCGTTATAATTGATAAAGCTAATAGCTGGATTAGCCTAGTTTTATTTTTAGTGCATAGCCCAAGCTGCTGTTTTGTATCTTCTTGGGTAATTTCAATTGCAGTCCATGGTTATCCTGTTGGAAATCGATTCGACCAAACCCTAAAATTTCCACGGATTTCACTTTAGCCTTATTTTGGTTCAGGGACTGTACCTTGACGATTCCATCTTTGGGTACTACAAGAGCCATGGCATAGACAAAATCTTTCTTTTGTGTAAACCAAAAATCCGAGGCAGTAAATGCTGCTTTAAATCCCTCTTTTTCCCGTTGTTCGGTGTCTGTTATCCGAATTATTGTCGGTCCCTCGTGTGCGATGGTCCAAGGCGATGTCCCATAAACAGCTTCAGCATTGAGCCGCAACCATTTCCCTAAGATAGCAAGATTTTTCTTTACTGGTGTGGCTACATTTCCTTGTGCGTCGGGACCAATATTGAGCATATAATTACCCCCTTTGCTGACAATTTCCAAGAGCCAATACCGTAATTCATCCACATCTTTCCAATCATGATCATAAGATTTATAGCCCCAGGAATGGTTGAATGTCCCGATTGCTTCCCAAGGTTTGGTAAAACGTTCCGAAGGATCGGGAATCCGATTATCGCCCGGAATGGCATAATCGCCCATCCCATTACCGATCCGTTCGGAGACAATGATATTCGGATTGAGGTCATACACTGTTTTGTAAAAGCGAAAGCTCTGTTCGGCAGTCATCAATCCGGGCATGTCGAACCAGATATATTTTAATTTTTTGAAACGCTGTAAGATTTCCTTCACCTGCGGAATTGCTTTTTTATTCAGATAGGAAGCAAAGGAATTGGTACTGGGGTCCCAAAGGTTTGCCCCAAAGGCATCAGTTTTTTTGTTGAGCATATCATGCTGTGCTTTCGTAACGGCATATTGCGCGTCACTGCCGTCTTTCCAATCAATATTATGGGAGTAATAAACACCAAAATCAAGTTTATGCCGAAGACAAGCATCATAAAGTTCCTGAATGATATCGCGTTTAAAGGGCGTAGCCTGCTCACTATTGAATGAACTAACCATTGAACCATAGAGGGCAAATCCGTCGTGATGTTTGCTCGTCACAACAAGATACTTCATCCCTGCATCCTTAGCCATTTTAACAATTTTATCGGCATCAAAAGATTGCGGGGAGAATTGATCCGCTAATTTGGCATAGGTAGACCGAGGAATTTTTGCAACCAGTTGAATCCATTCGGCAACGCTCGGGCTACCCAAATCTTCCATTTTTTGCCCATTCCATATCCCTGCCGGAATAGCATACAGCCCCCAATGGATAAATAGGCCAAATTTCTGCTGCTGAAAATCTTTTAATGCTCTTGTCTTCTGTCTATTCATCTCCTGCCATTCCTTCATCAATTGCGTAAGCCGGTGGCTTCGCTTGTTCCAACGCATCAATGCTTCTAAATAATAATAGTCTGCATATACCAAGGGTACATCGATCTCCCCTTTATGCGGAATACTGCCCACACTATGCTTCAAGACAAATAGGCCATTTGCTCCAACCTCACTGGAGTACTTTGGCGAACCCAATGAGCGCAAGATTATCTTGGCCACATCCAAATATTCCTGCTGTTGTCCAGTTTCGATATAGTCAACCAGTTCCAGCAATGCCGAAGCAGTGACCGCCGCTGCCGACGCATCCCGTGGAATAGTCTCAAAATCTGCTTTGCGATAATTCCAGTTTGGGACAAATCCAGCTTGATTTACATCGAAATCCCATTGTGGCACCTTATCTTGAGGCAGGCGCGGATGCTTTATATAAAACTCAGCCATTTTTTGTGCAGCCTGTAAAAACTTAGGATCCTTCGTTTCACGGTACATCACAACAAACCCATACAATCCCCAGGCTTGCCCTCTAGCCCAAGCGGAATTGTCCGAAAAACCTTGCGCGGTCTCTTTGCTCAATACAGCGCCTGTGTTGGGGTCATAGGCAACGACATGATAAGAGCTAAAATCTGGACGATATTGGTTTTTTAGCGTTGTCTCCGCATGCCGAATGGCAGCATTACGGTAAATGGGATCCCCGGACAATTTGGAGGCCAGAAAAAGAAGCTCCAGGTTCATCATATTGTCAATAATGACAGGAAACTCATAGGTATGTTTACCGTCCCAGGAAGGAAATACATCCCATGATTTAATAGCACCTACCTTGGGGTTAAAACGTGTCAGCAGCGATTTAGCACTCTGAATTAAAATCGCTTTGAACGTTGTATCTCCAGTAAGCCGATAAGCATTTCCATAACTACAATTCATGACAAAACCAATATCGTGGTGATTGGTATTGAATTGATTTTGACGTAATGAATTCGTCCATTTTAATGCTACGTCCCGCCATTTATCGTCACCGGTATAGTCAAAAACATACCAGAGACAGCCCGGCCAAAAACCGCCGGTCCAATCTCGGATATCCGTAAAAGTTGTTTTCCCGTTGCGATCTGCCGAACGTGGATACTTACTCATGTCCTTATGATCTTGATACAGTAATGCATACTGTCGTTCGGCTAAATCGAATCCTTTTTTTACGATATCACTTGTATCTGCATGCAGAAGAAAAGGATAAAAAAAGGTCAAAAAATAAATAACGTATAGGTTATATTTAAAAACAATCATATTTAGGTTTATTTTACATGAAACCGGGGATAGCTCCAAATAGCCCCACTCCCCGGTTTTATTTTACAAAAACTAGTCGATCCACCCCGGATTCTGCACCAAGTTCACGTTCATCTGTATTTCGGAGGTAGGAATAGGCCATACAGTCAAGAAATCACCCTTATAGCTGTAATTCCCAACATTTGTTCCCCAAACCTGCTTACGTCCATTCCCTGCTTGAAACACCTTCTCTTTCCAGGTTCCCCAGCGCAGTTCGTCGAAGTAATTGATTCCTTCATTCGGGAACTCCACACGACGTTCATTGCGAATACGCAGCCGTAAGTCATCCTTGCCCCCAACAGCCGTTGCAGTATTTGAATTTAACAGCGCGACACCAGCCCGTTGCCGTACTTCGTTGACTTTTGCAATAGCCTCATTCAATTTCCCATCTTCATTTAATGCTTCAGCCCACATCAGCAATACGTCGGCATAGCGAAAAATCGGAAAATCAATGGGGCCATAGTTACGATCCACGATCTCATTGACTCCTTCCGCAACAAATTTTCGGTAGAAATAAAAGAAATTGATCTGTGTATCACTCTGAATATCGCCATCTGCCTGTGCCTGTCCACGAAACGGCCAGCGCATAAACTGAAGGCTTTCCACATTGGTAAAATTATAGGCGCCCCTAAAAGTCGAATAGGGTGTCACCACATTGGCCTGCAAACGAGGATCACGATTTTCATAAGCTTTTTTGATACGCTCCTCGTTACCTTGTGGCAGGTATAGGCTCATCTTTGCTCCTCTCAACGCCGCTGCAGCCTTCTCAGCCTCCGTGAGGTTGTTGCGTAGAAAAAAAACTTCCCGTTCATTTTCAGTTAAACTACTGTATCCGGGAATGATTTTATCCCATTCAAATTTAGAACCGTCAGTATTTTCATAGAGATCGACCAAATGTGGTGAAGGCATGTAATAATTCCAGCCCCTTGAATAGACTGAGGGCCAACCGCAAAACAATTGCATATTATTTCCATAGCCTGACTCACTCCGATGCTGAATGGAAAAAATCATCTCAGGACATTGCTCATTGGCTTCCTTAAACAAAGCTTTATAATCGCCGAAGAGTGTATGGCCAGCATCTTTTACTTTTTGAAAATCAGCGGCAGCCTTTGCCCAATCTTTTCGATAGAGATAAACTTTACCCCGCAAGGCATAAGCCGCTGCCTTTGTTGCATGTCCGTAATTCGCATTGCCCGCGGGATAACGATCCGGAAAATTAGTTTCCGCAATACAATCGTTCAAGTCAGCCAATATTTGATTCCAGACCTCTTCTTCAGAACTACGCCCTTTGATGGCCTCGGCCGCCGTAAAAGGCTCAAGATAAATAGGTACTCCTTTATAGAGTTGATTGAGTCGAAAGTAAAAGTAAGCGCGTAGAAATTTAGCTTCGGCTATATATTTCGCTTTTTTTTCTGCTGTTGAAGGCGACTTTATGGGAATATTTTTCAAAGCATCGTTTGCCCGCTGAATACCTTCGTATTGGATCTTCCAGACATTCATAAATAAGGGATCGCCAGCAGTGATGGTACCCGTTAATAGGGGTTCATCAAAACGTGCTTGCCCAGTATAGGAGAAACGGTCAAACTGATAGAGTTCATAAGGTGAGATCAGTCCGCTATGCCCCATTAAGAGTCGAAAGGAACTATAGATCCCCGCAACGCCCAAATCTGTTAAATTATCGGTCGTCCACATCGTTGCAGTGGAGACCGATGAATATGGAGAGGTATCCAAAAGATCTTTTTTACACCCCACTATACTTGTTAGCAATACAATCGCCAGAATTTTTTTCATCTTTTTCATTGTTCTCATTCGGATTAAAAGGTAAGATTTAGACCAAGTGAATATTGGCGCATCGTTGGGTAGTTTACAACAGAAGAGTTGATCAACGATGGATCGTTGCTTGCCGGCCCAATTTCCGGATCCAGTCCCGGGAACTTGGTCCATGTCAGCAAGTTTTCGCCAGCTAAATAAATCCGGAGTTTAGCGATCGAGAAACGGCTCGCTAAGCTTTCAGGAAGGGTGTAGCCCAACTGAAGATTTCTCAGTTTCACAAAAGAAGCATTATACAGGTAATAATCGCTGGTACGTCCATTCTGTGCGTCAGTCACGCCTTTTAAGCGTGGGTAATAACCATCTATCCGATTGTTGGGATCCGAGGGATTCGCGGCATTATAATAATAATGGTCGTTAGCGACCAATGCCGGTACGGACTTACCTTGGGCGACGATGGATGAATTGAGATAAAGTTCATTCCAATAATACGACATGCCTGAAGAAGCCGACCAGATCATTGACGCATCAAATCCTTTATAGGCCATATTGATACTAAGGCCATAATTGAATGCCGGTGTTGCCCTTTTGCCCATAAACTTTTGGTCATACACATTCCCATAAATACCATCTCCGTTCATATCGGAATAAATCAAATCACCATACCAAATCTTGGTAGGATCTATACCATCGGCAGGCTGGAATGAATAACCCGCGGCCACCATGGCCTTTAACCAGGCCATATCCTGTTCGGTACGGATCATACCATCGCGCGGTCCGCCATTTTTATCAACGGAACCATCCGTTAGAAAATGGTTTCCTGATCCTCTGTACACATTATACAAGTAGAATTCATTGATTTCGTGCCCTTCCAGAATCCGTTGGTTTACACCATTGGAAACCATGCCGATATTTGACTGATAAACCCGATTACCGGCGGCATCAGTTACATAACCCTCCGACAATGCTCCTTTATATTTTTCTACCCGATTGGTATTATAGGCAAAGTTGGCTGATACGCCATATTTAAAATCGTTAATTTTATCTTGGTATCCCAGGGTCAATTCAATTCCCCGTTTGCTGACTTCAGCAATATTCATCGTTGCTGCTGTAGCAGTCCCTGTTGTCGCTGGAATGGTCGGGACATATAAAATTCCATCCGTGTAAGCGCGATAGGCGTCAAACTCGACTGTCAATTTATTTTTCAATGCTGTCGCTGTAAAGCCAACATTTGTCGTGGTGGTCGTTTCCCAGTGTAACAGATCATTTCCTAATTTGGTCTGCGCCAAACCACGGACGGCCTGATTATTGAATGAGTAATTTACAGCACCATACGACGGAAGATGATCGTAATTACCCGGAGATGCATTATTTCCGGTTTTCCCCCAGGAGGCCCTTATCCGCAAATCATTCAGAAAAGACTTAAGTGGACGCATAAACGATTCCTCCGAAATACGCCATCCTGCGGAGAAGGCCGGAAAGAAGCCCCAGCGCTTGGCGGTTCCGAAGCGTGATGATCCATCGTACCGTAACACCGCTTCGGCCAGGTATTTATTATCGTAAGCATAATTGGCGCGACCAAAAAAGGAACGTAAACCGTAGTCTAGCTCATCACCTGTGATAGAACTCATTGTTGTTGCCGAATTAAATGTCGTCAAGTCGGGATGTACAAGTCCCAGTTTAGCCGCTCCTATATTATATTGGTTAAAATACTGTTCGTTATAGCCCAAGATACCGCCAACGTCGTGTTTACCAAAAGATCCTGAATAACGTAATACATTATCAATAATCACATTGTAGCTCTTGGTAAGGCCATATTGGGTTGTAATTTGTCCCGACGAAAGCGCTGCTGTACTCAATTTGTTGGTTGCAAAATTCCATTTTTCATAAGGCACCTGATGGGAGTTGGTTTCGGTATACGCATAATTGTAATTTACCTTAGATTCAAACTCCAACCCCTTCATTAAATTTAACTTTGCAAATATTGTGGTGTTGAATCGGTTGACCTGGTTCTTCCCTCCCATTCCATTTAGAAAAGCTAGGGCATTGTTTGCGGTTGCCGATTCTTCGGCGGCAGCCGGAAAACCATAAGCGCCATTGTAATAAGGATAAACTCCGGGCACCGTTTGGGTCAGGTAGGAATATGCAGTGACCACATCAGCGACACTCAAATTCTGCATATCGCCAAAGGTCTGGGTACCTACAGTCAAAAACTTGGCAACTTTCGACTGTAAGTTTATACGCATCCGGATCTTGTCCGCACCAGTTTCGGGCATCGTCCCGGGATTGTTGAAATAGCCTACTGAAAAGAGGTATTGTGTATGCTCATTGCCACCATTTAAGGAAAGATTGTGGTTTTGTAAAAGTTTGCGTTGTCCAAAAAGCACATCGCCCCAATTGGTATTCGGATAAGCAACTTCATTGGGAATACCAAATTCGGTTAACCCCGTCGGATTTCTCTTCGCTTCTTCCCAGAGATTGATCGTTGCATCGGTATAAACAGCAGCCTGTCCCAAATTCTTGAAACCTTCATTGACAAGGCGCATATGCTGCGCATAATCGGTAATAAATTCGGGCACATTATTGGGTCGAAGCATCGAAATCATGCCCGTATAGGACACATTATTTTTCCCTTTGGCACCTTTTTTTGTCGTAATTAAAATAACGCCATTCGAACCCAAGGATCCATAAATTGCTGCCGTCGCCGCGTCTTTTAAAATCGAAATCGATTCCACATCGTTGGGATTGACAGCATCCATGGAACCTACGATACCATCGATCACCACCAAGGGTGACGTATTGTTTAGTGTTCCCTTTCCACGAATAAGGATATTAGCGCCGTCTGCCCCCGGTTTTCCTGTTGTGGTCTGTACATTCACGCCGGCCGCGAGTCCAGCCAAGGAAGACGTGAGCGTGGACGTTGACCGGTTTTCCACTGAACTTCCACTCACGGTTGATACAGCGCCAATCACATTTGCGCGTTTCTGGCTTCCGTACCCCACAACCACAACCTCGTCCAGACCGTTCACCTCCTCCTGAAGCACAATACTTAATTCGTCATTTCCAGTGACACTTTTTTCCAAACGCTGGTAGCCCACATTCGAAAATACTAAGATGTCATTCGTCGCAGGCAACTGAATGGTGAACCTTCCCTCTTGGTCCGTGATCGTGGAAATATTGGTTCCTTTCACCATAATAGTGGCTCCTACGACAGCCTGTCCCTTACCATTCACGACTTTACCGCCAATGCTCCGCTGTAGAATTTCTTTGCGGTCGGTATTTAGTAGCTTTCTTTTGGGTTTTATCACGATTACCTCGTCTTTTTTGACCCACTCTAGATTCAGTGGTGTTACAATGGCATTTAGCGCATCTTCCAATTTGGCATGTTGTATATTGACAGATAAACGAGTCTGGGCCAAGGACTTGCCATTTAAGAAAAAATTAAACCCGCTTTGTTTTTGGATATCGCGCATTACCTGATTTAAGGTCACATGCTTAGCGGTTAAGTTTATGGTCTGCGCATTTCCCTCAGCAAACAGTTGCATGGTGGTCAGCAAGGAAATGAGTACGATCAATTTCATAATCAGTATACTTCGTAAAGTTAAACTCCACGGGTGTAGCCTAACAAATGGATAAAAAATCATATGTTTGTACGGTTTGTATTTATTTATAAATGGTTATCAAAAATTTGCCCTCGGGCAACACTTGTAAGTATATGCATCCAATTTAAGGCAGTGCCCCCCAGCACTGCCCTTTTTATGTTGCTTATACCTTTCCCCAGCTCAAGAGGAGTCTATAGTCATTTCTTTTTTCATCAATATTTAAGGTTTTATTGCAATGGTGTCACCAATAAGATATTTTTTTCCTGACTTTTGCTCAACTCAAAATGCAGCCCACCTTCTTCCAATACTTCGAGTACTTCCCGGAGTGGCTTGCTTCGTTTTATACGACCATAGAAATGCGTTTGCGGCACTTCGGCTTTGTAACTCACTTCTACATTATACCAGCGCCCAATCTGCTGCAATGCATCCGACAGCGGTGTTTCGTCAAAATAAAACAAGCCATCTTTCCAGGCTGTGAACGGCGCCGTATCTACATTTGCAACTTGTATATTTCCACTATTAGTATTAATCGATTGCTGACCGGGTTGAAGGTATATCGCCTGTGAAGCGCGATTATCGTTTGATAATTTGACCTTACCTGTGATTAAGGTTGTTTTAATCGCCGTATTTTCCGGATAAGCATTTACATTAAACGCAGTCCCAAGCACCTCAATTTCCTGTCCTTTACTCAGCACTTTGAAAGGTCGTGAACTATCTTTGGTCACCTCAAAAAAAGCTTCGCCCAGCAGGATAACTTTTCGTTCATTTTTGGCAAAGCTCATCGGGTATTTTAAAGAAGAGGCCGCATTGAGCCACACTTTTGTACCGTCAGGTAAAGTAATCTGGTACATCCCGCCCAGCGGTGTGGTTAACTCCAACATAACCTTGCTCGGATCTACTGTCATCCCCTGTTTACCTAATGTGGCGGCAGCAATAGATTTCCCATTTTCATAAGTAATACTTTCGCCCATAACAATCCCAGATGCATGTTTATCGAGCTCCAGAAGTGTACCGTCCGCCAAACGAAGTGTTGCACGGTTTCCGCCAGGCTGTGCGATATCCTTCCTTGTATCCTGTATCCCAGCCAGGTTGCTATCCACGTGAACAGGACTCGTCTGCTGCCGCTGGAATACCATTGAAAAAACAAAGAGCAGTAGACAAGCCGCAGCAGTCCAGTAGGGCCATCGTATAGAAAATATGGTTTTCTTTTGCATCGGCGACATACTTTCTGCATCCATATCCGATATCTCATCGCTACCTTCGGCCCCCCGCTGAATTTGCTCTTTGATGTTTTCAAGCATTATTTTCTGCCTGGATTGGCTCATTTTCTCTACAGAAGAAGGCTGCAGTAAATTAGCGACTATGGCTTGGTCGATGGCATCCTGATCATGGATATCAGCAGTAGAAAGCGCGTGCTGTAGCCATTCGATCTCCTCAAGCGAACAGTTCCCTTCTTTATATTTTTGAAGTAATTGGTCTATTTTAGATTTATTGGTCTCCACGCTATGTGTATTTTTAAAGTAAATACACACAGCGTGGAATAAAGGTCTGCTCTAGAAAAAATTTTTTTTACTGCGCAGAATGGAGAAGCAGAAGCAGTAACAAAGCTGAGAAACCATTGTCCTGCATTGCACCGCTTCGGATAAACTTATTTGCCTTGACAATATGGTCACGAACAGTAGCAATAGAAATACCCATTTCTTCTGCAATCTCCTGATAGCTTTTACCTTCCAGCTTAGATAGCCTGAATATTTTTTGGCGTTGTTTGGGCAATCTGCTCAACAAGTCTTCTACCAAGGCCATGGCCTCCTTTGAATCCAGCACTTTATCAATGGTATTCTCGGATTCCGATGCCCCATAGGCGAGCTGGATCTCAGATTCCATCTCCAATTTCAGCCTTCGTTTGAAATTAAAAGTAATATTACGCGAACAGGTAAACAGAAATGCTGCGAAAGATTGCTCAGGATCTATCTTTGACCTATTTTCCCAAATACGTAGAAAAACATCCTGAAGTAAATCTTCAGCGCTAGTTTCATCTTTTAGAAACTTAAGAATATTGGCGTAAATAATCTGGCTATAGCGATGATACAAAATATCAAAGGCCTGCATATCTCCATGATGGAGTTGGCACAAGAGTTCCTTCTCAAGCAGATTTTCATCGATGTCCATAATTGATTATTCTAGGCATGAAGTTAATTACTTCGCTGCAATAATTCAAATCAAATTTCTGAATCCCAGTAAACTTGTGGTATTTTTTTCTTAATTTGCAGCAGCTAATCCCCCCCATAGCTGCGTAATCAATCCATAAACGTATCGATTTAAAACCATGCAAAATTTCATCTATTTATTTTCTGGCCTCTATGTCCGAACTGCCCAATTTTTAAAAATGGGATTGACTTTGTTCCTAGCGGGCCTGTTTATCTCACCTTCACATGGGCATGCCCAATCCTTAATGCATCCAATTCCCCAGATCAATGATGTCAAATCCCAAATCAGCAAAAAGTCCGAACCGGTGTATACTGCATACAAGCAGTTGATTATGCTGGCCGACTCCCTTTTATTGACCGACCATCATGCTGTCGAAGATTTTAGCGTACCTGGCTTCTACAGCGATAAAGAAGGCCAGCGTGCCATGGCAAAAAAACTCCATGCGGATGCTTTTGCGGCCTATTGTACCGCCTTAGCCTATACAATAAACGGTGAGCAGAAATATGCATCCAAGGCCCTATATTTCATCAACTCCTGGGCCACAATCAATAAAAAATATTCTGATTTTGACGGACCCGTTGTACTTTCTTATGCTGGTGCCGGATTAATGATCGCGGCTGAATTACTTAAAAACGATCCTCTTTGGACGAAGGACGACCATGATCATTTCAAAACCTGGACTGTCAAGGTCTATCAAAAAGCGACACATTTCTTGCGCGAAAGACCAAATAATATTGCGGATTGGGCAAGATTTGCTAATCTACTTTCGGCAAATTTTCTTGATGACCAAAAAGAGCTTTCTTTTACAGTAGCCTTAATCAAGGCTGATCTTTTTGAAAAGATCGCAGCGGATGGGCATCTTATTGAAGAAGTAAAACGGGGCGAGAAAGGTTTATGGTATACGTACTTTTCTTTGGCTCCATTGACAGCCTCCATGTGGTGCATATACAACGCCACCGGAGAAAACCTTTTTGCAGCAACGAAGGATGGAAAATCAATCAAGCGGGCTATAGACTACTTATTTTATTACAATCAACATCCAACAGCATGGCCCTGGTTTAAGAATCCTGATGTTGACACTCCGGACAGGACAGCAGGAGTCTGGCCTTCCAATCTATTTGAAGCCATGAAGGATATTTATCATACACCTGAATTTGATTCGTACCTCTCGATTTATCGTCCAATGGTCTACAAAAAAAATCATTTTGCGTGGACCTTCCCGACACTAATGCCAGCACACTTGCATCCGGACAATACGATCAAGTAAAGCATGGAATAAAGCGATCCTTGTCATGACAAAGGATCGCTTTAATCGCACAAAACCAGCGCTTATTTTTTAAACTCAGCAATGCTTAACTCTTGAAATTCCAGCTTTTTATCCCCGACGATACGAATCTTCGTTATTGGCTTATTCGGAAAAAATAAGCTGGTCATTACCGTCAGTCCGCCATCTGCAAAAAGCTCCACAGAGCTCACATCAACATACAAGCTAAAAGACAAAGTTCCATTATTCAGTAGGCGTTGCGCCAAAGCCGTTTTAGCGAATTCCGAATTGAAAGACACTTTGCCGGACTTAGCACGATCGATGTAATATGCATTTTGGTCTTCACGATAACCAATGACCACTTCGTCACCAGATTCATTCGATAAGATCACTTTAAAAGCCTGCTGCTTCAAGGTCTTGAGGTCCAAACGATACGCTTGTGGGAGGTGTTCCTCGAATGAAACTTCTTTCGCCCCGACGTCATGGTATTTTTTTAAAGGCCGAAATGCAGTTTCAATTTCTTTGGGCACAGTACTCGCGACGTAGAAAGACTGTCCAACTTTTTCCAAGGATAAAACACGGGGTATGGTTGTTGAGGAACGCCATCCTGTCGTAGGCACCTCATTAGCATATTGCCAATTGCTCATCCAACCAATCATCAGAGGTCTATCGCCTATATTGCTCCAGGTTACACCAGCATAGTTATCCGGTCCCCAGTCTAACCATTTAATTGCTGTATCGTCAGCTTTGAATTGCTTTCCATCAAAATCACCGACAAAATATTGCGTTACCGACCCCCCATTGGGTCCTCCAGGATTTATGCTCACCAATAGAGCCCATTTCGTCTCGCCTTTGTATTTCATTGAGATAAGGTCAGGACATTCCCAGACTCCGCCATGTGCACCCACCTCCTTACCAAATTCGCTTTCCTTATTCCATTCCTTTAAGTTTTTAGATGAATAGAAAGTAATGCAATCCTTGGTTGCTAAAGTCATGATCCAACGCTGACTATGCGCATGCCACATTACTTTTGGATCTCTGAAATCCCATATTCCCGGATTAGGCAGCACTGGATTCCCCTTATACTTTGTCCAGGTAGCACCCTCATCCAGACTATACGCCAAACTTTGATTTTCATGTAATCCTGTTTTCCGATCCTCTTCCTGATGATTATGATGGGTAAAAATAGCGACCATCGCACCTTTTCCAAAACCGGCTGTATTATCCTGATCAATTACAGCACTTCCCGAGAAAATAGTTCCTAAACTATCCGGATATAAGGCAATCTTTTTTTCATCCCAATGAAGCAGATCTTTGCTGGTCGCATGCCCCCAATGCATAGGCCCCCAGACTGGTTTCTCGGGGTTATGCTGAAAAAAGAGGTGATAATTCCCGTTGATATATACCATGCCATTCGGGTCGTTCATCCAGCCCTGCTTGGGCGCAAAATGGTAGATCGGGCGGTATTTTTCCTCTGTATCTTTTATTTCTTTCGAACCAACTTGCGCGAATGCTGTACTCGTTATACCTGCAAGAAGCAGCATAGTTCCATATTTCTTTATTCTATTCATAGCTCATTTAGTTTATATCATTTTAGGTTATTTATGTCTGTCCATAAAATAGTGATAATTCTTATGATTTCTCGACTTTCATCGTATTGACTTTAATGGTACCCTGATCAGCATAAATCGTCCATGGATTATGCTCCATTTTATAAATACGATTGGTAAAAGCGACATTATTATTAACATAGACCACACAGATAGATTTTTCGATGACAATTTTTACGTCAAAACGTTTATCGGCAGGTATGATCAACGGCGTAAAGTTAAGTTCTGTTTTTCCAGCTGTTCCCACAAGACTGAGTTCCCGATGCATAAAGAGCGAAGGCATGCCCCAGCGATTTGCAGAAGTTAGGTCGAAGGCAATACTATACAACTCAGAAGGATTGTCACAAGCACCAAAAGTGAATCCAAAGTGTTCAGATTGCGAAGCATCTATCGTCATTGATATTTTAACAGCGGTTTTGTTCCGGTTGAATTGTGCATAGCTCCTCCGATTGGACTGCGCTGTTATACGATATGTTTTATTATTTTCTGAAACATTTCCAACGGCATTCAGTTTTTCAAACAACAGCTCCTTATTAAACTTATTGTCCACAGCATCGGGAATAACCGGATATAACCTCCCTGTCGGCCCCTGCAGCAGCCTGTGCGTAATTAAACTTCCAGACCAGGGCAGTTCATTATTACTATTGATGGTCTGCCCTGTAGAGCACCAACCCGATAGGTAGCGCGCTGTTCCATCACTGGCTGTCTTGCCAGCATAGAGGTATAAGCCATCAAAAGTTTCATGATGGCCGTTGTCATCTCTACATATTTTCCAGGGGCCATCGGGTGAATCAGCAATGCGGTAAAAAGTCTTGCGATGCGCGTCCCGGTTGATCCGGGAGAATGTTAAATACCATTTGTCACCCATTTTAAATAGATCTGGACACTCCAGTATTTCTGCATCCGTTTCAATCTGATACATCCCTACAGCTTGTGCATCTGTCGCTACAATGGGTGTTATACTAGACCAATTATTCAGATCTGCAGATATATATCGTGCAATAGCACCCTTGCCATCCTTACGCGTCGTCACCAACATCACATAACTGCCGCGAGTTTCGTCCCAATAGACATGAGGATCCCGAAAATTGTTTTGGTCATAACCCGGAGCGGCCTGTATTGTCCAGGCGGACTGCTTTGTCCAGTTCAGTAAATCTGTCGAAGTCGCGATCATCACTTTTTCGGCCGGATTCAGGTTGCCATTATGCCCCGTATAAAAACAAAAATAGGTCTGATCCTTTTTAATAAAGCTGCCTGTTCCTATCCATTCATCCTGACTTCCCATAACCCCAGCAGGCAATACTTCTGTAAAACCATCAAATGTGGCGTAATCGCTGGTTTTGGTCACCTGAATCGGATGGCGATTGGCATTTTCGTAGAGATAAAACAAATAATAATTTTTATCATCGGCATTGTAATACGGCATGGGATCTCCGACAAATCCTTCTTGTGGCTTATAAAAAGTCTGAAACAGACCGGCTTCCTGTACCGAAGTACAGGAAGTAGACCGATCTACTGCTATTGGATCACTCGGCTTATCGAGAGACAAGCTTTGATCAACACTTTTACAATTTGTCAGCAACGCCATCAAGCATAGCACCGGAATTAAATATAATTTTGTTCTCATTTAGGATCTCAATAATACCATTATACATATTGTTCTGCCCATTCCTACAGTGTTTTAATATCCTGGGTTTTGTTTATAGAGGTACTTGCTCAATCTGATCTGTGCTTCGGGAATAGGCAAATACTCATTCTTATCTGCCGTAAAATGAGCTACAGCATAATAAGAACACCGTGATTTCTCCGTTTCATAATACGCATTCATGGTTTGATCCGCAATTCCCCAGCGTACCAGATCGAAGAATCGGCCATTTTCCATCGCCAATTCCAAACGGCGTTCCCAACGTAAAGCCTTCCGTGCATTTTCCTCATTCCATATGATATTGTCACCATTTTTATACGTTTCGATCAGCATTTTATCTGTAGCATACCCCGTCATTGTGGCACTATTTTTTGCACGCAGACGTACTTGATTGATCAGAGGTAAGGCTTCGGCCGAACGATGCGATTCTATAAGTGCTTCGGCACGCATTAGCAAGACATCGGCCACACGCAGCACAATACGGTTTTTCGTATTCGCAAAAAAGGGAGCCATTGGTACAAAACAATCACAATCAGGATCAACATTCTCTTTCAGCGAAGCATAGACCGAATAGTCCGCCGGATTACGATTCCAGCTCTCTTGATAGGTGCGTTTGGTATTGTATTTATAAGGCAGTCCCGGAATCGCTACGGTGTGAAATAACCTGGGATCATATTTTTCTGAAGCGTTGAACGTATTTAAAGTATTATAGTTATCAAGGGGTACCCCCTTTCCTGTCGTGCGAAATGCATTCACCAAGCTCTGACTAGGTTTATTAAAATCGCAGCAGCCCACACCCATTGGCACAGAGAGCACATCCGAGAAATTCACACGGCCAAACTTAGTTCCATCATCTTTTGAAAATTGAACTGAAAAAATTGCTTCTGTACCGTTCTCATATTTCCCGGGCAAAAAGTTGAAAGCGAAGTCCGCTTCAAGTACATGATTTGAGGAAAGTACAATGTCTGTATTTTCCAACACTTTATTCAGATCGTCCGAACTAATTCCTGTTACGGCGTGTCGCTCGGCATTGTCCTGACGATAAGCTTTATACAAGTATGTTTTCGCAAGATAGGCAGCAGCTGCAATTCGGTTGGCACGACCAATTTCCGTTTGCGCGGTCGGCAAATGATCTACCGCGTACTGAAAGTCATCGACAATTTTTTGCCAGAGTGCATCGTTGCTCAACGCTCGATTTGATACCGTTTCATAATTGTCTATTGGCACATTTTCATCGATATAGGGTACATACTTAAAGAGCGTCTTAAGCATAAAATAGAAGTGCCCCCGCAGGAACCTTGCTTCGGCCAATTTTCCCTCCTTCCCTTCAAAACCATTCATTTCCTGAATCGTTTTGATCGTCGTATTGGCACGTGAAATGGCGACATACAGCTGAAACCATAGTTTATCCAACTCCGCAAAATTGGTCGTAATATTGCTGGATACCTCCAAAAAATGGAACGTTTGAATATCCTGCGGCCCCGAACCACCTTTGTACGCGTCATCAGACCTTACTGTACCATAAGGCCAGAGGCTAAAAGGTACATCATAATGGTCATTGCCCAAAGCGGCATATGTAGCCGTCAGTAATCTTTCAGGTTCCTTTACCTGGTCGGAGCTGAGTACAGCATTGGGGGTCTGCTCCAGAAACTTGGTACATCCGGACAGTAGACCGGTTGACAGCATCATTATTATCGCTAGTTTATTGGTTATTTTTTTCATTGGAATTCTATTTATTAACATGCTCCATATGGATGGATGATTCTTTTGGTTATTTTGTCCATTATTTAAGGATTCCCGGTTTCTTTTTGCTAAAAGCCAATATTTACTCCCGCAGTCCATGTCGTAGGGATAGGATAGCCCCAGCCTACATTCTCCGGATCTACACCTGTAAAATTCTTCGATTTGACAGTAAACAGATTCTGTCCCGTAAGGTAGACGCGTAACCGGTTCATCCGCAAACGAGAAGCGGTTGCTGCGGGTAACGTGTATCCAATAGACAGGTTTCGAAGTTTCATATAGGATCCGTTTTCAATAAAGTAATTGGACAGTCGGCCTTCATCATTATTGTTTGTCGTCTGCAATGCTGGAATTGTCGAAGTTGGATTCTGCGGTGTCCAAGCATTGAGCAGGCGCACGCCCTTGTTGGAATTTACATCATCTACACTCCAAAAATCAGTCTGTTTTTTCAGCCAATTTTCAACATCTATCCCCTGTACCCCCTGAAAATAGGCTGAAAGGTCGAAGCCCTTATATTTCAGTGCGATATTCAAACTATAGGAAAAATCAGGGTGTGGGTTTCCGATCCAAGTACGGTCCATGTCTGTAATTTGCTGATCTGCATCGTATACATTTACGTAGCGCAATCGCCCAATCCCTTTCCCCGTTTGGTTGACATGATTGTCAACATCCATCTGATTTTGAAAGATTCCATCGGTTAAATAACCATAAAACGAACCCAACGGTCTACCAATAATATTATCCCCCTGGCGTCCACCGTAGGAGTTTTCCACGGCTACAGGCAAGTGAGTTACCTTGTTTTTATACGACGATAAGACAGCAGTCACATCATAATCCAACCCAAAAGCGGTCTTATTGCGGTACCCCACAGTAAAATCCAGGCCTTTGTTTTCCATCGAGGCCCCATTGGCCCAGCGATAACCACCCTCACCTACAACACCAATATAGGCGGGATTAATCAGCATATCTTTCGTTGCTTTGACATACCAATCAACCGACCCGTAAAGACTTTGGCCAAACAGCGTGAAGTCCAAACCGATATTGGTTTGTGTCGTAGTTTCCCACTTTAGGTCGTTGTTTTCTGTCTGAATTTTCCGGTATCCCGAAGGTAAGATTCCGGTTCCCGAACCCGAAAGATCATAAGCAGTACCGTCGACGATATTCCATGTTGGGTCACCGATCCCATACTCAGGCACAAAAAGTGCATAAGTCGCTAGATTGCCAATTCCCTGATTACCAGTCTGCCCCCAGCCCACACGTAATTTAAGATCAGAAATGTAATCTTTGGTATTCGCCATAAAACGTTCGGATGAAATCCGCCAGCCCGCTGTTACGGCCGGAAAAGTTGCAAAGCGGTTATTTTTGCCAAAACGGGAAGAGCCGTCATGTCTCACTGTAAAGGAAGCCAAATAACGGTCATCAAAAGAATAGTTTGCCTTTCCGAAATAAGAGAGGAGCGAAAAGCCTGTCGAGGTACCACCGACGGCAGCAATTCCAGTGCTCACGCCAGGCCACATATACTCAGGCGTTTCGATCGAAAAAGACCCATCGCCACCGGTATATGCATTAAAATTAATATCATTCTGACGATTCATTTCAACACCAGCCAATAGGTCTATCGTATGATTAGCAATCTCTTTTCGGTAGGTTGCCGTATTCGACCAAGTCCATTTCATTCCATGTGACTGTTCCATATTAACAGCACTTCTATCGCTGCTCATAAAACCCGAACGGTAGGAAACTTGCAGGTTACGTTTATAATAATTACCATAATCTATCCCATAGCTTGTCCGGAGATGCAAGTCTTTAATAAGCTGCAAATCGGCATAGACATTCCCAAATAACCGCCAATAGTTGTATTTATTATTTCTGTTGTCATGCAGCAGGCGTACCGGATTATGGCGATCGTTCATTCCCAGCGCTGGACCGCCCCAACCAATGCCGTCAACAGTATGTACCGGTATGATAGGCAATGCTTTCAGGGATAGATCAAGCACATCTCCGGGTACCTGTACTTCACCTGTATTGTTCACCGTAAAATTCTCCCCAACAACCAGTTTACCATCAAAAAGTTTGTAATCGGCATTCATCCGAGCTGATATGCGCTGGAAATCCGTATAACGAAGAGTACCATCATTACGCAGATAACCCAAGGAGAAGTATGAACTCGACTTATCCGTCGCCGAACTCAAAGTGGCATTATAGGATTGGAGCAGACCTGGTTTGGAAACTTCATCGAACCAATCGGTATCCGCGGCATACATAGTATGCTCACGGTCGATATATTGTGGTATAACGACCTTGTTCAGCTGTGGCAGACCATTGGCGTCATTGTTCCACTCAAACTGATAGCCAATATTATTGCTGTTTGGATTACCACCGCTATTAATCGTAGCCTGCCATAGCGCCTGTCCATACTGCTGGGCATTAAGGACTTTCATGCGGTTGTTAAAATGTGTGCTGGTTGCATAGACATCAACCGTAAGTTTTGTTGCGCCGGGCTTTCCTCTTTTGGTTGTAATCACGATAACGCCATTTGCTGCGCGTGATCCATAGATACTTGCTGATGAGGCATCTTTCAGGACTTGAATGCTCTCGATGTCGTTAACATTAAGCTCATGCATTCCACCCTGTGTAGGTACGCCATCGATGACATAGAGTGGATCTTGGCTACTGTTGATCGAACTGATACCGCGCATCCGTACCGTGGCAGCTCCGCTGGGACTACCGTCAGAGGTTACCGTCATACCTGCTACGCGTCCCTGAAGTGCTTTCATTGGATTATTTTCAGGCGCTTTCATCATTTCTGTCACATTGACGACGCTTACCGCCCCAGTCAGGTCCTTCTTGCGCTCGGTCTGGTAGCCTGTAACAACCACTTCGTCAAGTCCCTTTTCGGTGCTGATCAATCGGATATCCAGAAATTTCCGATCACCCAATTGCATAGTCTGAGGTTCATAGCCTACATAGGTTATTTCCAAAGTACCTTTGTTACCCGATACCTGCAACACAAATTCCCCTTTTTCATTCGATTTGGTTGCCTGAGTGGTGCCCTTGACCACTAATGACGCTCCAGCGATAGGAGCTGCTGTTCCGCTGTCCGAAATCCGCCCCCGAATTTCTGTCTGCTGCGCGAAAGCAGCTACCGAAAAGAGCGCCAAAGACGGGAGCAACATCACTTGCTGTCTTGTAAACATAATTGGTTATTATAAGTAGATTATTAATTAGATTATTTGTCTTGTTGTTGGTTATTTTATTTTGTCATAAACAGCTATTGTTTCAGCTTTAGGTCGCTATCGCGAAAGATTGGATTCAGCCAATGGAAGCGGTTGATATCTTCAGGACTGTAGGCGGGGCATGCACCGCTGCTCTGCGTCACAAAACCACTGAGCGTAGCAGCAAATTCCAGTACTTCCTCAAGTTGAACACCATCCTGCATCTGAAACCTCTTGGCCAGAAAAGCTGCCAAAAAGGAATCCCCGCTTCCAATCGTATCTTCTACCTGAACCTTCAATGCCGGAAAATGGTAACTTATATTGTCTCTTTTAAAATGATACACTGCTCCGTCTGCACCATACGTTACTATAGCTTCCTGAATTGCAAAACGTTCCATGATTAGATCTACACGCTGCTGATCAGTAGAGGTAGCTGTAGCACCATTCCAGTCCGAAATAATGTGCAGTTCCTCCGCATTCATTTTCACAAAATCAGCATATTTTAAAAGGCTATGTATTTTTTCGGGACCGAAATATGGAGCGCGCAAATTGACATCCATCACGCGGAAACGTGCTTTTTCCAGTAACAACAACAAGCTTTGAAAACTTACCTCATCCCGACAGGCTAAACTGCCGTATACCAAAAAGTCTACGGCCGCAACCGCTTCCAGCACAACAGTATCCACCGCTATTCTATCCCAAGCAACAGGATAAACGATTTCGTATTGTACATTGCGTTCCGCATCAATCGTAACCTCGACCGTTGAGGTGGGTAAACTGTCGTCAAACTGAAAAAATGTTGTCGGAACTCCCAGTTGCTCACACGCAGAAAGCAGTTCATCTCCATTTTCATCACGCCCTATGCGTGTCAGCATACGCGTCACAACACCTAGTTTATTCAGGTGATACGCTACATTCAAAGGAGCGCCACCCAGTTTTTTGCCTGTAGGTAGATTGTCCCAAAGAACCTCTCCAAAACAAATACCCTGTATTGATTTATCTCCGTTTCTCATATTTACTCTTTTTTATACGCGCTTTGGCTGAGTGCCAGAACGGTGTACCGAATTGATTATTTTAATTTCCCTTACAAATACCTCCTTAATGCAGATTCATAGTATGCCCCATATCTTCTAAAGACCTTCCTTTTGTCTCGGGCATAAATTTCACTACATAAATAAGCTGCAATACCATAAATAGGGCAAACATCAGAAAGGTGCCACCACCGCCAAGAATCTCCGTCAGTGCCGGAAAGCAAAAAGTTATAATTGCTGCCATCACCCAATGCGTCAGGCTACCAAATGTCTGCCCTTTGGCCCGTACATCATTTGGAAAAATTTCGGAAATAAACACCCAGATCACCGCTCCCTGTGAGAAGGCGAAAAAAGCGATAAAACTCATCAGGTAGATGGTGATGGCAAATCCTGTTGTCTGTCCGGTGTAGAAAGCCTGCGAAACCAGTGCTAGCGATACGATCAGCCCTAGAGACCCCACTAGCATCAATTTTTTGCGACCTACCTTATCAATAAAATTGATCGCCACCAAAGTGAAAATAAAATTGATAACACCGATACCGACTGTGGATAGCAGCGAACTCTGCGAGCCGAGGCCAGCCATCTCAAAGACACGCGGCGCATAATAAATAATCGCATTGATACCCGAAAGCTGGTTGAATAACGCAAAACAGAAGGCTAACAGAATCGGTTTGGCATTTTCACGTATAAATAATTTACCTTCGCCCGCCATCTTATCATTGGATTCCTGAATTTTCTCGATTTCAAGCTCGTAATCTTCAGAATTTATTCTTTTCATGATCTTCGTTGCTTCGGACAAATTATTTTTATGCAATAACAGCCACCTCGGACTTTCGGGAATAAAGAAGATCAATATAAAGAACAAGAGCGACGGAAAGCATTGCACACCCAGCATCCAGCGCCAGGATTCTTCTCCCAATTGTCCGATAAAATAGTTGGATAAGTAGGCAATCAGAATTCCCAATACCACATTAAACTGAAAGAGGCCCACCAACTTGCCTCTTGAAGCTGCAGGGGAAATTTCGGAAATGTAAATTGGCGCCGTCACCGAAGACACACCGACCCCGATTCCCCCCAAAAAACGGAATAAAATAAATATAGTCCAGTCATTCGCCAATGCGCTCCCAATGGCGGAAATAAAATAAAGTGCCGCCACAGCAAATAATGTATTCTTCCGACCAAGCTTATCCGAAGGCAACGCCCCCAATGCAGCACCGACAACAGTACCTATTAAGGCAATAGCCATTGTAAGCCCATGCTGAAACTCGCTTAGATGCCAATGCTCCTGTACTGCCTTTTCAGCTCCAGAAATCACTGCTGTATCAAAGCCAAATAAGAATCCGCCTAATGCCACTACAAATGACCAGGCTAATACGGTATTTTTGTTCATGTTTTCCCTATAATTGATTAACTCAAATTTAACCCAGGATTCATGCTAACTTAAATTTGGACACAGCAAAAACATCTATTTATGTAACATTTTAAAAAACACAATAAGCCTTTATATATCAATATTTTATAATAAAACAATCTTTTAAAACTGTTAGTTTTAAGACATATTCTTTAGAAAATGATACATATTTATCTCAATCCACTTTAGTGTAATGAATACACTAACCATATACTGATTATCTAAAAAAAGCGAAATGATGTATATTCGGATTGTAAAGGGAAAAAAATCATGGGAAGACACACCGTTTATAGCCTATTGATCCTATTCCTTTTTTTGGGTTGTCAATCAGTAAGCCAAAAAAAGAAGCGGGTCATCGCTTTTTCGCAATGCATTGGGAATGATGCCTGGAGGCAGACTATGCTCGAGGAAATGAAACGCGAACTTTCTTTTAATCCCGACATTGAATTCTTATACCGGGATGCCCATGGCAACAATGCGCTGCAAATTGATCAGATACGCGAACTTGCCAAAGCAGATATTGACCTTTTGATCGTTTCACCCAATGAGGCCGAGCCGCTTACTCCCATCGTTGATTCCATATACCAGCTTCATATCCCTGTGATCGTAACCGACCGCAAAACCTCCTCGGGTCAATATAATGCATACGTAGGGGCAGACAACCTGGCCATTGGTAAACTTGCAGGTCAATATAGTCAAACTGTCCTTCAAGGCAAAGGCAAAGTCGGATTAGTGACCGGACTATCGGGGACATCGGCTTCCATCGAGCGCGAAAAGGGTTTTAAACAAAGTATTTTGGCAGCATCTGGCATGCAAATAAGCAGTATTATCCACGGGGGATGGGAAAAAAATACTGCCTATGCCGAAACGCGAAAGCACATCAGTCAGATGGCGCAAAGCGATGTCATTTTTACTTTCAATGACCAAATGGCCATGGGCGTAAAAAAAGCCCTGGACGAAGCGCAGTCCAAAAAAGATATTAAAATCATCGGTGTAGATGCGCTGCCCGGACCAGGCAATGGTTTGGAACAGATTATGCAAGGCCATATGTATGCTTCCATGCTGTACCCCACAGGCGGCACTGAAGCAATCCGAATAGCGCTAGCGATTATCAACAATCAGCCTTATAAACGCGAGAACATCCTTGCTACCTCCGTTATTGACAAAACAAATGCAGAACTACTCGCACTGCAATCCCATAAGATCCAACAGCAACAAATAGATATCGACAAAAGACAGGAATTTATTACCGAACAGAACCGTATTTATCAGAATCAAAAGTCTGTACTCAATGTCCTTGTTGTCAGTCTTGTGCTCGCAGTCGTTTTTGGCGGTGTTTCCGTCATTGTCATCAAAAGCAATTGGGAGAAGAACAAACATCTCGAAATCAAAAATGGCGAAATCTTGTCCCAGCAGCAACAAATCGTTGAGATGAACAGTCAGATTCAGCAGGCAGCGGAAATTAAAAACAATTTTTTTACCAACATCTCCCACGAGTTCAAAACTCCCCTCACCCTTATCCTGGCACCGATAGAGGATCTCGAAGCACGGAAGGATCTTACCGAAGATATCCAAGATCAATTGTCACGTATCAAACGAAGTGCGAAAAAATTGCAACGCCTGGTAAGCGATCTCATCGATATCCATCGCATCAGCAAAGCAAAGATCAAGCTTCAGGTTGCAGCAGTACAGATTGACCCTTTTATACAACAGGTAATCAACAGCTTCAAGCCGCTGCTCAAAAAAAACAGAATATCCGTAAGCTACGTTAACAAAAGTATATTAAAAGAAGTATGGATGGACGAATACCTGATGGAACAGGTGCTATCCAATCTCCTTTCCAATGCCATAAAACATACCGCAGCCAGTGGAAGAATTGAAATTTCATTGGAAGAAAATAGCTTCAAAGATTACTTCTACTTACGCGTATTGGACAATGGTTTAGGAATTGCACCTATCGATATAGAGCATATTTTTGATCCTTTCTATCAAGGGACAAGTAGCAGGAATGGCTCTGGGATTGGTCTTGCTTACGCCAAACAGATTGTCGAGCTACATCATGGCCAGATCACGGCCAGCAGCAAATTAGGCCATGGTTCGATCTTTACACTACGGATGCCCATCGGCAATGCGCATTACGAGCAGGAAGAGCTCCTGAAAGATGAATCTGGCATAAAACCCATATTCAAGCAGCAAGAACATCTCGAGCCTGAGGTCAAGTCCCCCCAAAAGAATCTTTCCTTTCATTCTGATAAATCAAAAAGCATTCTGATTGTCGAAGATAATGATGAAATCAGAGACTACCTCAGATCTATCTTAGAAAGCGACTACAATTTATTGTTGGCCAGAGATTCGCGTCAAGCCAATAATTTTATGAAAACGCACTTCCCGGATTTGGTACTCACCGATATAATGCTGCCTGACGGCAGTGGCCTAGATATCCTCAAAGATGTTAAAACCTTCTATCAGACCGCTCATATTCCAGTCATTCTGTTGAGTGCACTTGCCAACGAAGAGACTATACTTGAGGGAAGCCTTTTAAAGGCAGATGACTATATTACCAAACCATTCAATGCAGCCCTCCTTAAGGTGCGGATTGCCAATATCCTACAATCGAGGCATCAGCTGAAAGAAAAATATAGCAGCACTGTGGAGCAATTTGATACTTCACAGTCTGATAGCATTAACGAGAGCGATAGACGCTTTCTCAATAGTTTTTCGACGATTGTTGAATCAAAGCTGGCTGATTCAAGGCTGAGCGTCGACGATATTGCCAGCGAACTTCACTTATCGCGCGTGCAGCTCTATCGAAAGGTTAAACAATTGCTCGACTGTAGCATCAGCGAATATATTGTAGAAAGGAGGCTCAAAAAAGCCAAAAGCCTGATGGCAGATGGCCTCCATATCAATGAGATTTTCAGCAGTGTCGGTTTTTCATCGGCTTCCTATTTTGCATCAGCATTTAAAAAAAGATATGGACAGTCGCCAAGCAGTTTTAAAAAAGAGCTGGACCGAAAATAATAGCAACAAATGCCGTAAACTAAAAAAAATAGGATCGGCAGCAGCTTCGAAAGACCTAGGTATCGGGAGATTCGCGTTTATCCAGAACGGTTTTCATTATGAAATGAAGTTAAAGACCACAGATCAGCGCTTTTATGGAATCGATTGCTTAATCCCTATAAAATGGAATTTATGTTGCTTACCTTCGTCAGAATCTTTGTGAAAAGACTTTTATGATTTCCTAGTGCGCCTCCGATGGGCTTTGGCCGCTAAAGGCCGAATACTTGCATACAAATTTTTATAATTAACAATGGACTGTTCGACCTGTCGTATCGCACAGAGTAATTCTCCAAATCTATCTTCCAGTTCCTCTTTGCGTTTGAGCCATTCCTGTGGGTCAGTCTCTCCTTCAAGCAACCTATCGATACATTCTATCAGCAATTTATGCTGCTTTTTATCTATTCCGGTAGCCAAATTTTCTTTTTATTTAAACAAGATAGACATCTGGGGCAAGAAAACCCCGGATGCCTCATCCTGTGACATGATCTAAAATGAATAGCGCAAGCCGAGCTGTACCTGGGCCCGCGAATTAAAATAATCAATACTATACGGGGTTCCGGGGTTCCGGAATTCAAATACAGGCCAATTTCCCTCATTCTGCTGTGGTGAAAAAAGCGTCGGTGTCAATCCCACCGAACTGGTGGAATTGAATGTATTCGGCGAAAAGTACTGTACTCCCCATTTTCTGGAAAGTAAGTTGGTCAGATTCATCACGTCAGCCGAAAATGTCAGGGTGTGTCGCTTGTAGCCGAACGGTCACATCGCCTTGCTTCACATTGACGTATAACTCCTTACGCTGATATCCTAGCGAGGTAAAAACCAGTACTCCATTTTGTCCGGAAATTCCGATAGCGAAATTTCCATTTGCATCCGTTGACGTCGAATTCCTGGTATCCTTGACACTCACCGAAATTCCAGCCAAAGCCTGTCCTGTACTTCCGTCCAGTACCCGCCCACGGATCGTAGTGGTCTGAATCCAACGTTTCGTCTTTTTTTCATTACTTGGACTTTCCAAATCAGTACGCCGAATTGTTACAATTCTATTTTTGACCGTGTAAGCAAATGGAAGCTTTTCAAAACAGCGTTCCAACACCTGCTCTAGGCGTGCATTTACCACATTGATCGTGATGCGTGGCGCATGATCAAAGATCTCTGCATCATAAAAAAAATCGTAGCCTGTTTGCACACTGATCTGTTCCATCAGATCAGCCAAAAGGGTCTTTTGCTTATTAATAGTTAGGCGCTGACCATATGTAGCTGCACTTAAATGTGCTAGTACACAGGTTAATAATACCATGGTGATTTTCATAACACGCATGACTTGATGAAAATTCATACTTTTGTCTTGTAGTTATAGTAAATGTTAAAAATTGACGACACACGCTCCCTTCCACCAGCGTTGTACAGTCAAAAGGTTCATTGGCATAAGCGTTGACATTGAAGGTGGTTCCCAGCACCTGGATTACCTGTTTATCGGTCTCCACAAAAAATGGTACACGTTCCTTATTTTCGTTACTGATTTTGGCTATTTCGAAGTACACTTCACCGGTCATTTTTACCCGACGTTCTTTTTTTTCAAATTCCACAGGGTAGGTCAATGAAGAAGCCGCATTGAGCCAGGCCTTGCTTCCATCGGGCAATGTGACACGGTATTGTCCGCCATTGGGTGTGCTAATACTATTATAAGATTGCGGGGATGCATTCCTATTTGAAGCGGCATAGACAATTTCACCCTCCGCTGTCTTTTGGACCTTCACGCCACCTCGATCTACAATGTTTCCATTGGCTGCATCTGACAAAGAGATCGTGGATCCATCCGCCAATTTCAAGATAGCTTTTTCACTTCCGGGGACGATTTCCTTTTTTAAGTCAGCAGTCTGATTTTCTTTAAAATCATCGCGTTGCATTAGCGACCAAATCAATCCGGCCAACACAACGAATAGAACTGCCGCCGCAACATATCTTATTGCTCTCTTTCCAATAGCAACGATCTTTGATTTTATCGGAGGCTGTGTTTCTTCGGCTTGGACCATGGGTTGTACTGGTCCTATTCTTTCCTTTAACCGCAGCTGCCATTCGGAAATTTTCGCTGCATCGATAGGTTCGACTTCTTCGGGCCGATCCCATAAAAATGTTGTTTCTGTCTCCATCAACCGATGAAGAACAGCAGTATGATCAGGATCTGCGAGAAAATCCGCAACAAGCTTCTTCTCTGCTCGTGTACATTTTCCCTGAAGATACCGCTTCAACAGCTCGTTTGTAATCATTTGTTCGCCCATTATTTGCTCCTTCATTACTGTAGGCGCAGAAATAGCGGCTTACCACCTACCGTGATCAATAAAAAAAGAACAAAAAAAACAACAACAAAATGATAATCAGCAATAAAAAAAACTTACTAAGCAAACAGGCTAAGGAGGAGGATAATAATCGGCAAGATGCCTTTTCGAAAATGTTTGAGTGCGGAGGAAATATAATTTTCGATCGTATTGATGGAAAGATTGGTTTTCTGTGCTATTTCTTTATAGCTGAAGCCACCTTCCCGACTGAGTACGAAGACTTCTTTGCGCTGCGGGCTGAGTTCTGCGAGAAGCTGTTTATACTGATCCTCTCCTTCCCGGCAAATAATAGCGTAATCAGCCATGTGCTGTTCGACAACGTCATCTTCAGCATATTTTTCAATTGTCGAAACAATATTCTGACTTTGTTTCCGCATGTGACTGATGACAGCATTGCGGGCAGCACGGTGCAGATAAGCCGATACGTTTACGGGGATTTCGAGCTGCTGCCGTTTCTTCCAGAGCCAGAACAAAACATCGAGTGCAATTTCTTCTGCTAGAAAAGTATCGTTTAGATAATACTTACAGACAGCATAAAGCTTGGGCGAGTAACGGGCCACCAATTCATTATAAGCTTTCAGGTCTTCATAAAGACAACAGCTTTCCAATAATTCACGATCTGATGCGCTATGATAATTCACCCCTGGTTAATAATTTCAATCGTATATAATGCTATATCTGTCCATGTCTTTCTTCAGGAGCGAGTCGTCCCCAAGAATCTTTTCATCCACCCGAAGTTGGCTCATCTCTGTTATGGAGCTGATCGACAGGTGTACATATTCCATGACTAAATTCATAAAGAAATATGTGGGTAGTGTTTGTTTAGTATTATGTTTCTGTTAAGTCAAATGCTCCCCCATTTTACTACTGAACATATCCATTCGCTGGGTCATCATCCGGCTCAGTGGCGATCTTTAACTGCTTGCTTTAGATCGTCGAATACACTTATTTTCATCCTTCTTTTGGTTCTTCTATGTATATTAATGCTTTTGTTAATGGACTATTAATGGTATCCGTTGATATTGGGAGTTATAAACAATATAAATCTTTATGCTAGTTAAAACGCTCAAACTTTATGTGCTCGGCATGCTATTGCTACCAACAAACATGTTATTGGCTCAAAAGCAATACGATTCCTACAAGGGTCTGGTCATGGCCGGTTACCAAGGCTGGTTTAATAGTCCACGAGACGGTGCTGACCGCGGGTGGTACCATTATCGGGGAAAAAATGGTTTTCAGCCCGGATCAACGAATATCGACTTTTGGCCTGATGTTAGCGCCTACCAAAAGACCTACGACAGTCCCTTTATGACCAAGGCGGGCAAACCCGCAAAATTGTACAGCGCTCATGATTATTCTTCCGTCAATCTTCATTTTAAATGGATGAAGCAGTATGGTATTGACGGGGTTTTTATGCAACGTTTTGTTGGCGAAATCGCCAATCCAAGTGGGTTAAATCATTTCAACAAGGTGCTGCAATCTGCAATTGAGTCTGCCAATGAATCGGACCGCGCAGTCTGTATCATGTATGATCTCAGTGGCATCAAGGACGGTGACGAGAAGATTCTCATGGATGATGTGGCTGCACTGGAGAAGAAATGGGAATTAAAACGACGCAGTAAAGCGCATACCTACCTGTTCCATCAAGGCAAACCACTGATTGCCGTGTGGGGCGTAGGTTTCAACGATGGCCGCAAGTATAACCTCAAAACAGCCGAACGCATTGTCAATTACCTCAAACAAAATGGCTACAGTGTGCTATTGGGTGTTCCGAGCTACTGGCGCGAACTTCGCCAGGACACCGAATCTGATCCCTTCTTACACAGCTTGATCAAAAAGTCCGACATCATTATGCCCTGGTTTGTCGGCCGTTATAATCAAGCCGGATTTGACCAGTTCAAACCTTTGATTCGAGCCGACATGGACTGGTGCAAAAAAAACAAGGTAGACTATGTTCCGCTCTGCTTTCCGGGTTTTTCATGGACCAATATGACCGGAAGTTCTCGCGCCTTTGTACCACGTGACTCGGGCAGCTTTTATTGGAAACAGCTACAGCACAATCTTTCTATTGGTGCCGAAATGCTCTATATTGCCATGTTTGACGAGGTCGATGAAGGTACGGCCATATTCAAAACCCTGCATCAAAAAGATGTTCCGCTCAATGGAGAAGGTTCATTTATCGGAATTGAAGATAATTTACCCAATGATCATTATCTTTGGTTAACGGGACAAGCTGGCAAATACCTGAAGACTAAAACCGCAGCACCCGTTACGCAACCAAAAAGAAACTAAAAGATGATTATAAAATTTATAAGCAGTACACTCCTGGCACTCCTATGCTTTACCCAAAGTCAGGCACAACAACAGAAAAACAATACCACAGCTGCCAGTCAACGGCAACAAAAGATAGATCAATTCTGGACCGACCGAGCGCAGATTAAACCCTTGGAAAAACTTTCCGTAGCGCCCTTAAGCCTGCTGTATACGCGTCCGGCGAAGGTCTGGGAGGAAGCACTGCCCCTGGGTAACGGACAGCTTGGCGCCATGGTCTTTGGAGGAGTTGCCGATGAGCGTATCCAATTTAACGAAAGTACATTATGGGCCGGTGCGCCTCAGGATCCCAATAACCCAAAAGGAAAAACCTACCTTCCACGTATCCAACAATTGCTCTTTAAAGGAAAAAACAAGGAAGCCGTCGAACTGGCTGATAGCACGCTGATGGGCACTCCAAAAAGGATTAAGCCCTATCAATCGCTAGGTGAATTGTGGCTCGATATGCCGCATCTCCACGTTGAACACTATCAACGTTCCTTGAACATGGAGACCGCCATACAGCAGAGCAGTTACCAATATAAAGGCATAAAATACACGCGTGAATCCTTTATTTCAGCACCAGCCAATGCCATGGTCATTCGGTATAGTGCCAACAAAAAGCAGGCACTGGACCTGAACTTCAGCTGGAAGCGTGCCCAGGATTTCACTTGTCTTACGGATCCAAAAGATCCCAGCCAATTGCTGCTTCAAGGCCAGATCGGGCAGTCAAGCAGCGAAGGCGAGAAGGGTACCAAATTTTCCGCTATTGCAAAAGTTTTTCTTAAAGGCGGCAGGCTGACCAACACGGCTGGCCGGATAACTATTACTGGCGCGGATGAGATCATACTACTGATCACTGCAGCAACAGATTATCCGGGTTTAAAGCAGATCAGCTATTCCGCAAAACAAGCTGGCATAGATCCGTTGGTAAGCTGTCGTGAGACAATTCACGCATTGGCAAAATCGGATTATCAACAGTTAAAGCAAGCGCATATTGCGGATTACCAGCATTTTTTCAAACGTGTACAGTTAGATCTCGCTGATGCAGAGCAGCAAAAATGGGAGCAGGTTGCCACGGATTCACTGATTAAGCTTACACGTGGACAAAAGCAGATTCCAAGCGCACTCATCAGCAAGTTTTTCCAGTTTGGCCGCTACCTGTTGATCAGCAGCTCGCGCCCAGGGCATATGCCGGCAAACCTGCAAGGTCTATGGGCCTGGCAGATGGACCCGCCCTGGAATGCCGATTTTCATACCAACATCAATTTGCAGATGAATTATTGGCCTGCTGAACTAACCAATCTGTCCGAATTGCATCAGCCCCTCTTTGACCTCACTTCAGCCCTGATTCCCTTTGGTGAACGCACAGCACGCACCATTTATGGGGCCCGGGGCTGGGTAGTGCACCACCTTACTGATGCCTGGGGCTATACCGCTCCGGCGGATGGCGTACAGGGGATTTGGCCCATGGGCTCAGCATGGCTAGCGCAACATCCCTGGGAACATTACAGTTATACTGGCGACCGTCAGTTTCTGAAAGAACAGGCTTATCCCATTATGAAAGGCGCCGCCCGCTTTATATTGGATTTCATGATACAGATTCCTTCTGATAAACCGTTTGCGGGATACTGGACAACCAATCCTTCCCATTCTCCCGAAAACAGTTTTATCTTACCTTCAGGTGAGGTTTCCAGTTTTACATATGGTGCTACGATGGATACGCAGATTATCCGCGATCTGCTACAAAACTATATTGAAGCATCGACCTTGCTCGACAACGATCCAGACTTTAGGCAAGAATGCCAGGCTGCCCTACAAAAACTGATTCCTACGCAGATCAGCAAAGAGACCGGACGGATTATGGAATGGATCGAAGATTATCAGGAAACGGAAGTGAATCACAGACATACCTCACATCTTTTTGGGCTACACCCGAGCAATCAGATCTCCGTTGCCAATACACCCGATCTAGCCGAAGCAGCAAAGAAGACTCTGCTGAGCAGGGGTGATCATGGCACCGGCTGGAGCCTGGCCTGGAAAATCAATATGTGGAACCGCCTGCATGACGGTGAACATTCCTACAAGTTGCTTTACAATCTTATCAGTGAAAAGACCTTACCCAATTTATTTGACAATCATCCACCTTTTCAGATTGACGGCAATTTTGGTGCTACAGCTGCCATCGCCGAAATGCTCCTACAGAGTCAGGTACGCGATAAAAACAACAATTATTTAATCGAATTGTTACCCGCTTTAAGCAAACATATAAATAAAGGCAGTATCACTGGATTGAAAGCACGCGGCAATATCAGTGTCAATATCCAGTGGAGCAATGGTGTACTTGAACATGCCGAACTTATCCCAAGCAAAAATGGACCGATCTGTATCAGTTATGCAGGTAAGCAGATCCAAGTGGAAGGAATCAAAGGAAAATCTATCCACATTACATCCCAGATGTTTTAGCTTGAGCAAGCTTTATATGCAACAAAAATGAGCTAAGGAAAAACTTAACGAAAAAGGTCCTTTGGTCAATTGACCAAAGGACCTTTTATTAAGCAACAGCGCTATCAGTAATATAATAGCCATAAACCAGCAGCGTATCGGCTACCGACAAACAAAAAGAAAAAGAGCGATTTTAATTTGCCCAGTTTTTGTTCGCTTTGTCGCCCAAAATGAACTCAAGTGTACCGCCATTTAGGATATCTGCATGCTTTAGCTCTGTGCTATTCAATGGTTTTCCATTCAGCGTAGCTGATTGGATATACTTATTTTTTGCTGAAGCGTTTTTTCCGATAATGACAAAAGATTTTCCATTTGGCAGGCTTAGCGTTGTTTTCCGGAAAAATGGTGACCCAATGCTATAGGATGCCAGTCCCGGTGTAACGGGATAAAACCCCATCTGCGAAAAAACCACAAAGGACGACATACCACCGCCATCTTCATCTCCCGGTACCCCCATGAGGTCATTTCTAAACCACTCGCCGATCAGTTTATGGATGCGTTTTTGTGTCATCCAGGGTTGTCCAGCGTAATTATAGAGGTACGGAATATGGAGGGCGGGCTCATTGGCCATCGAAAACTGACCAACATTTCCTGTATGATCTGGCAGTTGCGCATAAAAATCAAATTTGGAACGTCCTAATGGCTGTTGAAACATTTCATCCAAATATTGGACAAACAGCTGGTTGCCACCCATCAATTTAATCAGATCCGGGATATTGTGCTGTACATCCCAACGGTAGATCCAGGCATTATTTTCACCATAATACTCCCGGGCTCCCTGTCCTCCGGCGAAAACATAGTCAAAAGGCATGATAAAATTACCTTTTTCATCTTTGGGGTGGAAAAATTTAGTCTGTTCGTTGAACAGATTTCGGTAATTGAAAGACTGCTTCATAAATAGCTCATAATCCGCTTTTATACCCAATTCGTTCGCCAGTTGCGCAAGACACCACAGGTCATAAGAAGTACCAAGGGTAACCGCTACCGGCTGACGTCTCTCAAAACCATGTACCTCGGGATAAATCTCCTTTTCACCTGGGTACAAAGCTGGGATATATCCCTTTTCTTTAAAAAAGTCATCCATTTTTCCCGCCGGCTTATCCGACCATGGCGCTAAGGTTTTTTCCGTGATCGCTCCTTTTGCGGCGAGATATGCTTTCTGTATATCAAAACCACGAATTCCCTTGCGATAGGCATCCAACAAAGTTGCTACACCGTGGTTGGAGTTCATCCTTCTACTATCCCCGGTGATTTCCGGAAAAGTGGGTAACCAAGGTTTGTCCATCTGCTCTGACATCCGCACAAAAGAATTGAGAATATCCGACTCCGCAGCGGGGTTCAGCAAAACGCGTAAAGGATGGTGCGCGCGGTACGAATCCCAGATCCAATCGTCCGTAAAAAATGGTTTACCTTCGTCCGAATGCACCTTGCCATCAAATGCGCTAAAATAACGACCACCTTCGGAAATATTAACCGGGCGCTCATAAGTGCGGTACAAAGAGGTATAAAAGACATTTTTATCCGATTCGCTCTCACCTTCGACAGCGATCTTTCCAAGTGCTTGATTCCAGATTTTACGGCCATTTTCCGCTAATTTCTCTTGATCAAAATCAGCAATCTCCCGGTTTAGATTAACCTTAGCCTGTGCAGCATCGATAAAGGAAACACCGTACTTCATCTTTAAACCGGCCCCCGCCTTATCAAATTGCAAGATCAGACAGGCATTTCTGCCTTTTGCACCTGTACCTTTTTCCAGCTGTTTTCCCTGGAGCTTACTCACCACACTCGGCTTGATCTCGGGAACGGCATAGATATATACACGTGTGCCGTTACCAATTTCCTGACTGCCCGAAAGGGCTTGTCCATCCCAATTCAATTCCCCGTCACGCGAATTGAATTGCAGGTATTTTGCCGCTGCGCCTGGAAAAGTAAACGTGTACATACCCGACTGATGCGACAACACATAATCTACTTTAATATCTTCCTGATCTAACACAACAGCATAACGATAAGGCTTAATCTCTTCCTGATCATAACTGTACAACTGCACAGGTTTAAGTTCCTTGGGCAACTGTAGCATTGGACTCAGATTAAAAGCTGACGATCCACGGTGGCTTGTAACAATAAGTGGAAGACCATAGAGACGGTCCGAGGTAAAATCCCCTCTTTCGGGATAGACCCTCAAGATACTGTTCGGCAGGTGAACAGTCGGATAAGTGGGCACCAATAAATGACTGATATTACCCATATATGGATTCACATAATCCACAAAGTCTTTCGGCTTTTGGGATTGGGAAAAACCTTTTAGCAAAAAGATAGACAAAAAAGAGAAACAACAGACTGTCCGTAGAAAGGTTTTATGTTTCAGATTGATATTCTTGTTTAGCATTCTAAATTATTAAGTGATTAATGGTTTAAGGGCAAAACATTTGTTTCGCCCTTAAAGTTAATTTTTTTTGACCACATTTATTGTCTTAGCTTACATTATTTGGGCCCTGTTAAAAGTCCGGTCTGCTTTACTTTTTTAATGCTTCCGTCAGCATTATATTCCAGGCGGTCTACGCAGATCGAACGCAGCCAATCATTGAACTCGCCGTTTTTTTGTGAAAGTTCACTATTATGATAAAAGGCATACCATTTGCCTTTAAACTTAACGATCGAGCCATGGTTGGTATAGCTGTTTGTCGGCTCCATATAAATCCCCATCGATTTCCAAGGTCCCAGCGGACTATCGCCAATCGCATAGCGCATGCGGTTGTCACCTTTGACACCATCTTTCTGGTTATCATCGTGGTTATCGGAATAGGAAAGATAATATTTCCCCTTATACTTATGTACCCATGAAGCTTCATGGAAGTCTTCCAGTCCTTCCATCTTTTGCAGCTGACCATCCACTTCCATCATGTTATCTTTGAGCTTGCCCGCTTTGCACACACCGCCCCCACCTTGATAGAAATATGCCTGACCGTCGTCATCAATGAATACATGTGGATCAATTAAGGCATCTGCTCCGGTCACATACCCCTGGACGACAAAATCTTTTGCGGGCGACTTGCTGGTGGCAACCCCAATCTTCCAGGTTTTGTTCCATTCGGTACCACTGGGATGCGGGAAATAAAAATAGTAGGTCCCATTGCGAAAAACACAGTCCGGAGCCCACATAAACCCGCCCTCTTTCCTACCCCAAGGTACTTGCGACGCACGTAATATTTCACCATGATCGGTCCAGGTCTTCATATCAGCTGTCGAGAAAACATGATATTGATCCATGAGGTCACAGCCCTGCGGCGGAGCGATATCATGGGATGCATAGACATACAGGCGACCATCCGCCCATACCCGTGCCGAGGGATCCGCGGTATACATATGTTTGATAAAAGGATTCTCCTGCGCCTTCAGGTGCGCGGTAAAAAATAATGACATGCCCAATAGGCAGCTGGAACCGGCTTTGATTAATTTATTCATCTTCATATTATTTTGTTCACTAATTGTTTTATCATGAAATCATTCCTGCTAAAACAGCCTCTTCAATAGCAATTTTGATCGGCTATCCGCGTTGATCTCTTACCAAATAAACGCTCCTCCTCACGGAGGAACTTTACCTGGATATCACAGCGATGATCCTCTGCTGCTATTAAGGGACCTTGATCACTTCGATCTCCGAGTAGTTAAATTTCTCGTACGTGTCACGAACTTTTGCCCCCATTCTGACATAATAGGTGTATCCCGATTTAAGTGGCAGGCCGTTGATGGTATATGTTTCCTTACCTTCTCCAGTCTGCATATCGCCGATCTCGGACCAGTTTTTATTGATCAATGTCCGGTATTCATCTTTGTAATAAGCATCAATCCGATTTCCCGCGCCACAGTAAGGTGTCAAACTCAGGAATGGGCGTACTTCGATGACCTGCGGCAACCCAGCCGTAACCGGAGCCGTCAGTGAGCAGGATACATCCAATTTATTTTCAGCTTTCAAGGTCCATTTCACATTTTTAATCTGTAAGTAAGGTGTCACCTCAAAATTCTGTTCGGCAGAGGCCCCCAATTGAAAGCCTTCGATTTTTTCAGCAGGCCAAAAGGCTCCACCATAGGGCTGCAGCGTGTAGGTAGCCTGAAAAAGTTTGCTGTTGCTGTATGAGCCATCTTGCCTGACAGCAAGATCCTGTGGCGCTGGATTGTCGCTCCAGCTGGTTTCCAGCAGGCGGATACTAAATTCACCCTGCCCCGTCAATAAAGGTTTCTTGGTCACCTTATCGATCACCTGACCCTGCATGCTAGCATTGGGGCCATCGTAGTTATCTGTTTTTGCACAGGCATTTAAAAAAAATAGGCCTGCCAAAGCTGTATATAAAAATAACGTTCTCATTGTCGTTCATTTAATAAATAGGGTTCTGCGGATATAGATTGGGATTTTTATTCAATTCCCCGCCCGGAATAGGTTCATAATACCATTTTTTCTCAAAGTTGAAGGTTTTGTTCCAAGGCTCCTTTTCACGGATAAAGATAAAGGAGTTGATGCGTTCACCATTGGGTGCATACTTCAGTTCATCCAGTACAAGGTAAGCCATGAGTGAATTGGGCACAAAGTTGTTGAGCTCCACATCGGCGATACGCCACCTACGGATATCCCACCAATGGTGATTTTCAAAACAAAGTTCACGCTCTCTTTCCTCACGGATAAACTGTAGATTACCGTCCAGAGGATATCCATATTTGCCTGATAGGTTAGCCGCGGCACTATTGTAGTGATAAGGCTTTGCTCCGGCACGGTCACGAATTTGGGTGATATACTGAAAAGCTTCCTGCTTGAGTGTTTCATCGTTTTTGATCAGACCTAGTTCGTAGGAAGCTTCGGCCTTGTTCAGCATGATTTCAGCCAGCCGGAATATTTTCCAGGGCTGCGTACTGTTGTATAGCTTAACATCCTTGGTTGACATTTTATAATTGATGTATTTACGAATATAAAAGCCTGTGCGGGTGTTGTTGGCATGCCCATCTTTCCACATACCGTGCTCACCCGTGATATTGATCTTAGTACCGTTGTAATCGTACAGGCTATTTTTTGGGCCGGCAAGGATCCGGTTTGACTCGCTGTTGATCGCTGCGGTTCCCGAGCCCATCTGTGCATCGGCGGCCTTTCCCGGAAAAGTTTTATAGAGTCCACGCTGGATGTCAAAAGCACGGCGCTCGGCCCCCTCGCGCAATTCCATTCCCGAGAAGTAAAAAGTAGCCCGCTGCCGTGGTTCGAGCTCCGAATAAAGTTGTTTCCTGTCAGAGTAACGAATGGGTTTACCGGTCGCATCCGTGATGGGCAGCTCGCCAAAGAGTTCCACCATATTCAATACGGGGTATGCCGCAGACTCATTGTCACTCGAAAAAGTCGGATTGGGTAAATGCGTGGCATCATAGCTGTGCTTAAGTCGATTGTTGTGCGGTGCTGTGAGGCTGTATTCTTTGATAAGAATATCTTCTGGACTATCCAGATCCAAAAATAGGTTAACATAGTTGAGTTCCTTGTCCTGAGCGTTCTTATTGTACAAGCTATAAGGTCCGGTCAGCACAAGTGTTGCCGCGTCGTAGGCCTGTTTAAAAAACCATTCGGCTTCTTCCTTTTTGATACCGACCAGTTCCTTTTCTGTCGCATCTCCGGCCAGATTGCTATACCCACTGTATTTGGCAATACTGCCGGCATAGAGCATCGCGCGCGAACATAATGCCGCCGCAACATACTTGTTGGCTCGTCCCCGTTCACTCGTTGCGGCCATCAGTGTCATTGCCTGCTGCAAATCTTGATAAATAAAACGGTATACCTCCGATTCCTTGCTTCTTTTTACCTGCAACTGTTCTTTATCGCCTGTAGGATCCTGTACCTCGGTGATAATCGGTATCCCACCGTATCGCTTGACTAAGGCAAAGTAATAGAAAGCACGCAGAAAATAGGCTTCGCCCAAAATTTGGTTATATCCAGGCTCCGTATAATTGGCTTTATATTTGGGCAGACCCGCGATCAAGGTATTAACATTCCGTATACGGTCGTAAGGCCAGTATCCAAAGCCCTGAGCGCCCGCTACGCCCCAAAATTGCCCCGTCATCTCGCCGCTCATAGCAGCCAGTGTTTCCGAATTCTGCCAATAGTTATCCCATCTAAATCCACGTTCCGGATGATAAACAAAGTCTTCTATGGGTAAGTAGCTATACATTCCGGCCACGTATTTACGTGCACCAGCCTCATTTCCAAAAAGAGCATCCTCGCCCAGTACCCCAAGCGGATCCAGGTCCATTTTTTTACAGGATTGCATCCCCGAACACAGGAAAAGGCCAATGATTGCCATCGTGATTGATTTTTTCATGTTTTGTACGTTTTGAAATTAAAATTTAATGGATGCGCCCAGGTTATACGTTTTATTGATCGGGTATTTGTACACGTCAATGTCTCCAGATGATGAGCCGCCAGCAGATCCGGGATGCTCAGGATCGGTATATTTCAACCTTGTCCAGGTCAGCAAATTATACGCACTGGCATAGATCCTGAGGTTCTTGATTTTAAGTGTTTTGAGCCACTCCTTGGGTACGGAATACCCGAATTCCAATGTTTTCAACCGGAGGTACGATGCATTTTGTACCGCACGGGTTCCTTCGGCCATCGCTGAGCCTGTCGATGGGTAGTATCCCGGGATCCACTGTGTACTTGGGTTAAAAAGATCTGTTCCGGCTGTTGCTGGACGCCAACGATCCAAAAATTGCGTCAATGCGCCACCGTCAAACTGGAGCGGTCCGGCCAGCACCTCGCTATATTGTACGTATACTTTCGCGGCCCCCTGAAAGTTCATCGCCAGGTCAAAACCGCGCCATGAGCCGCCAATACTAAGCCCATAATTGATCAAAGGCATATTGTAAGTTGCAATGGGATGGTTATCCGCATCATTGATCAGCCCATCACCATTCCAGTCCTGATAATAGTAATCACCAGGGAGTGTACCACTGCTGACCATAGTCGGGTGACTATAGATCTGTTCATAGGACCCAAATTGGCCTGCATATTCTTTTCCCCACCAGATGTCTTTATAACGGTTGGAATTACGATTGCGCCAGTTATCGTATGAATTTCCGGCCTTGGATTCGACACGGTCCACAAACTGATTTTTTGTTGATGAAACCTGTGCATTCACAAAATACTGGAAATCATTTATTTTATTACGATGGGTCAAGGATAGTTCGTAACCAAAGGTCCGATCGCTTTCCAGATTTTCCTGCGGAAGATTTGCTCCTACTGTCCCCGGAATAAGATCCAGGCTCGTCGCCAATAATCCCGTACGGCTACGGTTAAAATAATCAAATACCATCCCTAGCTTTCCATTCCAGAGATCAAGATCCAAGCCCAGATCAGCTGTTTTGGAAGTATACCAAGTTAAGTTTGGATTGGGGATCGCTGTTGGCAATGCACCATTGACAAGATTACCGCCAAAAATCCAACCTGTTTCATTGGGTTCTAGTGCGTACCCCACGATAGTCGATGGATAATTTCCTGCCGAACGGTCATCTCCGAGCTTACCATAGGAAGCCCGGATTTTTAAGTTATTGATAAATTTGTAGTTGTCCTTAATAAACGACTCTTCGCTGATCCGCCAGCCCAAGGAAGCAGCAGGGAAAAATCCCCAGCGGGATTCTTTCGGAAACTTAGAGGACCCGTCGTAGCGAAAGCTGAATTCCGCTAGGTATTTGCCCGAGTAATCGTAATTGAATTTGCCCACAAGCCCCCTTGCGGTTCGCTCCCCAATCCCTTCCATATTGGCCAATTGGTTTTTGTCTTCCCCGGCAAAAAGGTATTCGGAATTGACCATAATCTCCCGTTGTGCGTAGAAGCTATCCCACTTATTATATTCTTCAACAAATAAAAGTAAGCCGGATACCTGGTGCTTATCTGCAAAACGACGGTTATAATTCAGGGAAAACTGCATTAAGGAATGTGTGTCCGGATAGGCACTTCGACGTACTGTTGTAGGCGCATTTTTTTCATGTGCATTATACTTTTCGGGTGTAATGATCTGGCCATTCCCATCGTAGAACGGTGGTGTATAGCTATAGAGAAAGTACGACTTTTTATAATCCGTATTATCACTGTATTTAAAATCGTAGTTATAGGTTGCCTTGGCATTCAATCCCTCCACAAAAGGTACTTTATAATCGAGCGCAATAATACCATTGAACTGTTTCCGCAGAAATTTGCGGTACCCCGTCTGTTTCGAGTCCGTCACAACAACCGGATTTTCATTATCTATCATCTCAAAATTGGGATAGAGCGGGTTATCGTTGACGTAAATGGGTACGATTGGACGCTGACGCCAGGCCTGCTTATAGACCGCCCAGATATCCGTGCGCGGCTGGTTTGTTTCATCTGCATAGCCCCCGAGATCGAGCGAAGCCCGGAGGCGGTTGGTAATCTGCGCATCAATATTGGATCTAAAATTCCAGCGGTTGTAATTCAGGCTTTTACTTTTGTAGGCTCCCATCTGATCCATATGTCCCAAGTTGAAAAAGTAGTTCACTTTCTTACCACCACCATTGATGGACAAATTGTGCTGATACTGGGGTGATACTTTATCAAAAGCGGCATCGACATAATTGGATGTCTTTTTTGCACCGTTGCGGTATGCTTCGAAGTCCGTTTCGCCAAAGATATTGGGCATCTTAACCGGATAATTGCTATTAAAATCACGACCTATCTGTTCGTTTTTAAGCTGCATATAAGCCAGTGCATCCACTGTATTGGGGACATATAAAAACTTCTGCCAACCGCGATTGTAAGAATAATTTATTTCGAAGTTTCCATCTGCACTGCTCCCCCTTCGGGTGGTAACCAGGAGCACTCCATTTGCCGAACGTACCCCATATACCGCCGCCGAAGCATCTTTGAGCACCGATACACTTTCAATCTCATTGGCATCCATACGGGATAGGTAGTCTTTGTCACGGGGAATACCATCCACCACTATGAGTGGTTCGCCCATGCCACGGATATCGATATTCGATTCAAAGGATCCGGGCTGACTCGATTGTTGGCTGATACGTACGCCCGGAAGCTTTCCGGCAAGCATATTAACCACATTTTCATTTTTGGTGACCGCAATTTCCTTATTGTTGACCGAAGAAATAGCCCCGGTCAATGATGCTTTCTTTTGCGTACCATAGCCCACCACCACGACTTCTTCTAAGCTCGTATTGTCTTCGTTGAGCAGTACGTCCATCAGGCGTTGTTGTCCAACGATCATTTCAGTTTTCTGATACCCCACATAGGTAATCAGCAGCCTATCTCCGGGCAAAGCGTCGATCGTAAAGCGCCCTTTACTATCCGAGGAGGTTGTCTGCCCCGTCCTCAGATCGGTTATTGAGGCACCCGCAATCGGTTTATCGTTAAGAGTCTGCACCTTCCCCTCGATCTGTTGCTGCTGTGCGAGCGCAGCAAGTGGCGCCAGCAAGATCAGCGAAGACAAGGCCAACTGCCGGGGGTATTTGCTGAGTTTATGCCACAGTAGAGGCCTTTCATTAAAAATGAAGTTTGTTTTCATGAATTGTTTTAAATTGGTTTTAAATGCTATAAAGGTTTATTCGGTGCAATGGACATCACTATATTAAGCTGTCCATAACCACTACTCCCTCAGGAAGAATGTAAGTATTTTTTTCGCTTTCATTGGATTGGTTATTAAGTATGAAAGCGAATATATCGGAAGGGGTATAACAGAAGATTAACAGAATATTAACAAAGCGCAAAAAACCACCTTACAACCTATATATCAACCTGTTAAAATATTAATATTTTTATTCCAGACTGTCTTTGAAGCTCTTTGGATAAGCTTCACCATATAATCTCCGGTAGACCTGACAAAAATTATCATAACACTGCAGTGCCAGGCTGTGATAGCCAAGCTGGAGCAGTGAACGGCATTTATAAACCATTGCCTCGGCATTGATCTCGTCAAAATAAAATATTTTATTACAGATCTCGATAATCAGTTCAGCATTTTCGGTAACCTGCAGGTTTTCTATAAAGTTTCCAAGGGTCGTCAATACCTGTATGGACATCTCACTTTTAAAATGGTCGAGCCATTCGTAATCCACTTCAAAGAGGAAACCGCCTTTATCAATTATATGCAACAGTTCCCGGATTTCTGTTTCGGTAAAACTTTTCTTGTTCGAAACCAGTCTACTGAAACGCAGGTAGTCGATATATACTTCATCAAGAGGTTCGATACACCAATAACCACTCTTTTTTGTTACCTTAAAGTCTCCCAGCTGTTCCAGCAAGCTATTGAGTTTAGCAATATTGACGGACCTATTGTTTCGTGCGCTCGACTGTGTTTTGTCTGACCAAAAGAGTTCGGTCAATTTTTCGGAACTGATCCCTCTTTCCCAGCGTACGGTATAGATAATGAAGATAAGCAGTAGCTCTTTCAACAAAGGTGAAAACTTTTTAGTGATTTCCTTACCGCCATCCAAGATCTGTATGTCGCCACCAAAGAGATAGATCCCTGCCGTATGCTGCGGCATTGTGTCTGCAGCGAATGCTTTCACCTTGTGCTGTTGATCACGATCTTGTTCCTGGATTGCCTGTTCCTGCTGCCCTTGAACAGCTATCTGAGAACCTACAGCCTTATCTACAGTTATTTGCGGAGCGGACAGTCCTGCCCTTGCTCGTTTTTTTTGATAAAGCCACCAACCGATCAGCAGGACAATAACGAACAAGCAAGCAGACAAAATATATCGTGATGTCAATGGATTTACCACAGTATTCATCCCCTGCCCTGCTGCCAAAGGTGGTCCCATCAGGGTATAAATCGATGCTTTTGTCAGATCGGTTTTATCATCATAGAATAGCGTAATGGCAACAAGGGATTTCGACTTTGCGGCATAATACAGATCAGCGAAAGAACGAATATCATGAAAATCAAAAGGAATCGGGTTTCCTAAAAATTGGGGTTCAGTTCCCCTTAATTCACCTTCTACCAATTGGAGCTGGCTTTTGAATTTATTATTGGGAAAGATCAATCCATAAAAGGTCTTTCGGCTATCATCAATAACCAGACTGTTTGCCCAGACCGTTTCAGCAAACCGGGCTGAAAATTCATGGATTTTAAGGGCCTTTCTTTGTTGAAAATCAAGTCGCAGAAAATCTGTTGACACACGGGGGCTCAGCATCTGGTCACCCGTGGAACTACCGTATCCTCCCGCCAGATAAACACCTTCTTTGCCCTGCCCCATTCCTGCCAGGTAATGCGGAAAGATCTCGTCACCGGTAAAAGGGATACTATCCCAGGACTGACTGGGGAGATGATAGCGCAACACACCCGATGTGTATTTAAAATGGCCGTAGCCACCGATCATGTAAATACTGGTATCCGAACGGTTGAAGAATTTATTGAACAACCAATAATGTGTACCCACAGCAGGGAAATCAAACTGTTTCGTCCAGGAACGCGTAGTTGAATCATAAGCCGAAACAATCTTCTGGTCGATGGAAATATTAAGAACCCTTTTCTGTATGGGATCAAATAAAGACTGGCTACCATTGACAAGCAGGAGTTTCCCGTTGGCATATTCCTGCGTACGCAAATCTGTTCCACCGATCTTACCGATCACAATACGTTTGTTACCAACAAAAAATAAGGTCTCTTCAGTCTGGTCGAAGGCCACGCTTGCCTGTCCTTCCAAGGTAAATGCGGCCTGCTGCTTCCATTCGCTCCGTTGTTGTTTGATCCAGACGGGATTTATGGTTTCTGCCTTATTTTTCCGCAGGACATCTGAGCTATTGTTTCCTGCATATTCATTCAATGGCCAATGGAATTTTAATCGGCCGTTGTCTTCGATTTTGATATCTTTGAGCCGCATGGGGGGCACATCCATGGTCTGAAAGTTTTTGATGGCATTTGCACCGAATACAAGTTTGAACCGTGTACCGAAATTTTTATTCAATTTGTAACTGTACCGCTTCCCAGCACACACAAAATAGACTTGCTTTCTGTCCGCATCGAGTTCCAGACGCATAGGCGTCCAATTGTAATACAGCCTGGCGGGTGAAATATTAAAGGATACCGGTGTAAAATCCTCGCCAACCACCAGTTTGAAATGTTTATCCTGATCGGGACGCCGGTCGTACATCAAGTCAATATTGACACCATCTTCCGTGATCAGCCGAAAGATATAACCAAAATAATCCTGCTGAAAGGGTAAAAACGAAAGGTCAAATGCAACGGAAAGCCTGTGTTCAAATGAAAGAGGCTCCCGGGCACCGATCAATAGGCTCGTGCGCTTGTCAGCCTCTCGATTGTGGCTGGCAAATTCCAATCCATACTGTGCTGCTCCAATCCTGCAGATCAGTAAAAACAAAAAACACAGCAAAAAACGGTTCGATATTCCCTTCACAATTTAGATTTAGCCTGATCTCAAAAATATAAAATTTTAGAGAGAAACCGAACATTTATCCAACTATTAACAGCTCGTCAAAACAGCCTATTTTTCGATACCAACTATGACATATGTTGTTCTCCTTTGACCCCATACGCTATGCGGAATCCGTGGATGTTCTTGTTTTTCGCAACTATCGAATCAGGATAAACAGAGCATATCCGGCTTTCCACTGGAATAAAAAGTCTTTATTCTTCGAGCGCGTCGTTCACGATGAAATTTCGAATAGCACCATTGATGGCAAACCATTTCATCTTTCGCTATGATATCCTTTTAAAAAAACAGCACCTCGATTGTATTGCTTTTATTCAATAGTATGCGACTAGGATATCAAGCACAGTCGGCCAATCATCCACAGGCCCCTAACACAAGCGAATGCCCTAATATTGTCGTATTTTTTTTGGATGACCTGGGCTGGCAGGACATGTCCGAACCATTTTATACCACCAAAACAGCTATTAATGGGAAGTTTCATACATCGAATCGTTGGTCGAAGATTCCGTAAATTTTGGTAATGCTTATGCTACGCCCGTATGCACGCCCTCGCGGGTAAGCTTTCTCGCAGGGGTAAATGCAGCACATCACAGGGTAAATGCGCTGTTTTCCGGAGCTCGAACAATGGGGCACAGGCTTATGAATCACACACCAAATCATGAGCCGTACACAACATAAACTTTGAGCTTTTTACAAAAAAAATCGTTATCCCGCCTGCCTATCTTTGTCCTATAAACAATTTAAGATGAAATCAAAGCACAAGGTTGCAGGCTTCTTCCGGTTTTTGAAATGGTCCGCCCTGACACTTGTTGTTCTCATCGGATTAATCACTTTATATATGATGCATCCCCAATTTGGCAAAAGACCTTCAGGCGAAAGACTTAAGCGTATCGAACAATCTAAACAATTCAAGGATGGTAAATTTCGAAACAGTAGCCCGACACCACAGCTGACACAAAACTGGACGGTAGCGCTATCCGATTATCTTTTCAAAAAATCAGACGAGACCAGCCCCAAAGGTAGGATACCTTCGGTTCCGGTCAATTGGGATAGTCTTTTTACCAAATCCCATGGTTTGGTCTGGCTGGGGCATTCCTCCTATCTACTGCGTACAGACGGTAAAACAATCCTTGTCGATCCGGTACTAAGCGGTAGCATATCGCCCATACCGGGAAGTGGCAAAGCCTTTGCGGGAGCTGATGTAACCACAGCCGATGCCCTGCCGGCCATCGATTACCTTTTTATTTCACATGATCATTACGATCATATGGATTACAAAACGCTCAAAACACTGCAACCCCGAGTTGGCAAAATAATCGTTGGACTTGGTGTGGGTGAACATCTGGAATATTGGGGCTACCGTAACGATCAGATTATTGAAAAAGATTGGTGGGAAGAGGTCGATCTGGGAAACGGATTTCATGTAACAGTCACACCGGCACGGCATTTTTCAGGCCGCAGCATCTGGTCGGCTAATACACTCTGGGCCTCCTATGTGCTTGTGACGCCAAGCCGTAAACTATACTTTGGCGGAGACAGTGGTTATGATGTTCATTTTAAAGAAATAGGCGAAAAACTGGGCCCATTTGATCTGGCTATCCTCGAAAATGGACAATATGACCTGAGCTGGAAATACATCCACATGATGCCCGAAGAAGTGGTGCAGGCGGCAAAAGATCTACAAGCAGCGGCACTATTACCCGTTCACTCCTCTAAATTTGTCCTAGCCAACCATGCATGGTATGAACCCTTGGAGCGCATTTCAAAAGAAGCCCAGCAGCAGCAGCAAATATTGATCACCCCACGCATCGGTGAGGTTGTCGATCTTGATCATGTCGATAACGGTTCGAGCTATTGGTGGAGGAACTATCTGATTAAGCAATGGAATTGATTGTCGCCGGCGTTATCCCAAATTTCTCTTTAAAAGAAGCATAAAAATGGGAAAGGTTTTCAAAGCCAAGATCCAGGTAGATATCCGCAGGTCTTTTCCGTTTATTTTCAATCAGATAATAAGCCTCGGAAAGACGCTTTTCCTTCAACCATTTACGGGGCGAGGTGCGGAACATCTTCTCAAAATCACGCTTAAAACTAGCCAAGCTACGGCCTGATAATTTGGCAAAACTTTCTAAAGGGACATTATATTTATAGTTCTTTAGCATAAATTCCTCGAGATCTATCTTATGCGGTTCGGAGAAATCAAACAAAAGATCTTTCAGAGCGGGATATCTTTCCAACAGTAAAGTAATCAGTTCGTAGATCTTGATGGTTTCCATCTGCGGGCTGACGCGGTCCGAAGCCTCCGCATAAGGCGCCAATGATTCAAAATAACTCTTGATAAAGATATCACCCTCCAGGAGAATATTCGTGTCCGACTGCTGCTTCTTATCCGAAGACAGCTGATGGTCCAGGGCATACTTCTTGAGCCGGTCTGCATGGAGCATGATGGAGATAGACTGATAAACAGAATTTTTCGAAGGGTGTTTGAACGCCTTTGCCAGTTGATTTCTCCGGGCGACCAATAGCTGTCCTTCCTTTGTCACCAGCTTTCCCTTTTCAAGGTCAAAATGTGTCTCACCGGACAACTGGAAAAGCACCACATGTTCAGGAATAAACTGTTCATGACCAAATGCCTTATCCACATAACAGGAATATAAAAAAGCCTTTCCAAAATCTTTTTCTTCCATATTCATCATATTCAATTTTATCAATTCATATAGCACTTTAGCTATCCCCGTACTAAAAGTTGAACCTATCCCCAAGATAGCAAATATCTATTCCAATACGGGCTTAAGTGGTGCTTTCCACGCTTTTAATCTTAAAAAAAGAAACCATGTGCGTATTACTTACCTGTGGCAAGTCTTTTCCTTATGATACTGACAAACTCGGGTGAAACACCGAGATAAGATGCGATATAATATTGTGGCACCCGTTGTGATATTGTCGGATATAAGTCGATAAACTCAAGATATCGTTCAGTGGCCGGTTTGGCCATGGTGTGGATCAGCCTATTTTGTAGCACAGCAAGCCTACGCTGTACCAGCATACGAAAGACGCGTTCAAACTTTTGAATAGTATCCAGCAGTTTTTCTTTAGTCTCGGGAGTCAGCATAAGGAGTTCACATTCTTCCAATGTTTCCATATACAGACTCGAAGGTATATGGTAATGAAAGGAGGCGATATCACTGATCCACCAATCTTCGACCGCAAAGGCCAAGGTGACCTCAAAACCATTTTCATCAAGATAATAGATCCGAACGCAGCCTTTCTGGAGATATCCTTCAAACTGGCAGATCTCCCCCTCCTGCAACAACATGGTTTTCTTGGGGACTTTGCGTGTAGTCAACAAATCAGTAAACTGTGTTATCTCTTCTTCTGTAAGTATTATACACTTGGATACATTTTTGAGAATATTTGCGTACATCATATTATTATTGTCAAAGCTACTTATTTTCATATAAAATATAACCGGCACCGTAGATACTCTCGATATGTAGCATCTTATCGACCTGCAGCAATTTACGAATACGCGAAATAAAAACTTCCAGGCTTTTGCCATTAAAAAAATCTGTATTCCCCCAGAATAACAAAAGAAGATCCTTTTTGTTGACCAACAGATTTTTATGTAAGATCAGATGGCGCAGCAGTTCTGCTTCGCGGATGGTCAGCTTTTGTGCCTTTCCTTCGCTATCCGTCAAGCTATAACGTTCCATATCAAGCCACAGCTGACCTATCCGAAGTCCGGTCTCAGACACAGCATCCGGTACAGGAGCCGCAGCTACCGCCAATAAATTGCGAATTTTAAGCAATATTTCATCCATATCAAAGGGTTTAGCAATATAATCCACCGCCCCTAGCGACAGCCCTTGGAGACGTGAAGTTCGTTCGTGCAGCGCTGTCAAAAAGAAAATCGGCTGTCCTTTCTTCAGTTGCACAATATCCTGAGCGAGATCAAAACCATTTCCGTCCGGGAGCTGCACATCTATAATTAGCAATTTAGCCACGTGCTCCCCAAAAGCCTCCAATCCAGCTTTCATCGTGCAAGCCCACACCACGCTAAATCCCTTGTAGCGGAGATAGCGTGAGAAAACCTCGCCCAGATCAGGTTCGTCCTCGATCAGCAGGATATCAATCCTTTTTTTTGCTATTGAAATACCCATTGTCAATGTAAATATAAAAAATAGTACCGCCCCCGGAACTATTTCCCAAACAGATTGCCCAACCTAGGCGATCCAAACAAGATTTTACATAGTATAATCCTAATCCAAGTCCGGGTTTCCCACCCGAAGACTGTCCGCGATAGAAAGCGGTAAATAGCGCGTTCCTATCCGATGGAGCAATTCCCCGCCCATTGTCTTCAATCTTGAGGCAATATTGTTCAACTTTCCTCTCCCAGCTCAATCGAATGGTCTTGGTGGAATGGTCGTTAAATTTGATGGCGTTTGAGATCAGATTGTCAAGTATTGAAAAATAATACCCCTCATCCAGTTGCAATAGCAGCTCCTCCCCTAGTGGTGTATAATCTATTTCAATCTCTCCTTGGTAACGCAGTTGCAGTTCGTGTAGGATCTCCATTGTAAATAAGTCAAGGGGAACCTGTACAATTTTTGCCTGCTGCTCCTGCAAAGCGACGGATCCCATCACTTGTTCAAAATAGTCCTTGAGCCGCTTTGCCTGCCTTTCGACCACACGCCCCAACTGAGCTACCTCTTTATTGTCCGGGTCAGTTTCCCGATCGATCAGGCTATGTGCGCTGACCAAGATTGTTGTCAATGGTGTATTGAATTCATGCCGCATATGATTCAAGAAACTTGTTTTCAGATCGACAAGTTTACGCTGATTGACCCAATTTCTGTAGGTTCTGTAGCTCAGCAGCACAATAAGAGCTATACAGGCCAAGGAAAGTAAAAATACAGGCGCCATTTGTTGTATGATCCGCCAGTTGCGATTTTCATAATCCACATAGAGACTATAAGTAAAACGGTAAGGAATCGGTGCTCTGTCGCTGACGGCCAACTGGAACACCCGATTGTTGAGCGATCCCTGTTTGAGTGAGCCACTGATGGCCGACATATGATTGGCATTCGTACTTTTATAAAACACCTTCCAGGTACTGTCTGTTGGATTGTAGAGTTCCAGCTCATCAAAATGAAACAAATAGACCAGTGTTGTATCGAGCCGCTGCTGCCGGACGATCCGATAAAAGATGCTGTCCAGCGACTGTTTTTTACGCATGCTTGCGAGAAACTGTTCCATCCGTTGCTTGCCATACTGTTGCGCATCTGGGGAATGCTCCATGACTTTCCTAAACCAGGTCTGCAGATACGGAACCAGTTCCGCCTGAAATACGGCATCGCCCCCGGGAAAAATCTTATCATCCATAATGGCTGTACCATATTCATTTTGGATCAGATTGAGCTGTCCGATCTGATAGTTTTTATCTTCAAGTTGATAGGTATTGAAAATCAAAAAGCCTATTAGGGCCGTTAAAATCAAGAAACTTGTCCCAAATGCCCAGGGATATATATTTCTATTGAAGCTATTCATAGTTTAAAAATAGCATCTATTTACCGATTCAAGATACCCATTAGGTTTTTATTAGGCTTTCATTAAGCTTTTGTTAAGCCGATGATACCCCGATTAACTGTACTTTTATAGTATAACAAATTAGCAAATTATGTCCAAAATTTCACAAACACTACTTTACAGCCTATTTTACCTTTTGTTGGGTAATACACTATTCGCACAGTCCAGTTTTTCAAAGAAAGTTCTTGAGCAGAGCCAGCTCGATTTTGTTAACTTAGGATTTGGAATGTTTATTCACTATGGTATGCCTACCTTTATGGAACAGGACTGGTCTGATCCCAATGCTCCTTTGGAGCTGTTCAAATCACCGAAACTCAATGTGGATCAATGGGCCAAGGCAGCTAAGTCGGCCAATATGACCTATGGCTGTCTCACCACCAAACATCATAGCGGTTTCCCGATCTGGGACACCAAAACCACGGACTATAACGTTATGAATACCCCTTTACACCGTGATGTGGTGAAGGAGTTTACCGATGCCTTCCGTAAAAATGGTCTGCGCGTGATGCTTTATTATTCCATTCTGGACATGCATCAGGGAATACGCCCTCATACGATCACCAAAGCCCATATCCAGTTGATTAAGGATCAGCTCACAGAATTATTGACACAATACGGCGAGATCGATGCTCTGGTTATCGATGGTTGGGATGCCCCTTGGTCGCGCATTTCGTACGATGATATTCCTTTCGATGATATTTATTATTTAGTCAAATCATTACAACCCAAATGCCTGTTGATGGATCTCAATTCGGCTAAATATCCGGGCGATGCATTATTTTATACCGACATCAAATCCTATGAACAGGGTGCGGGACAATTTATCTCCAAAGAACATAATAAGCTGCCAGCCATGGCCTGTTTGCCCCTACAGCAAAATTGGTTTTGGAAAACATCATTTCCAACTACTCCGGTAAAGGATGTGAAGGAACTTGTGGAGAAATTCGTTATACCCTACAACAATGCCTATTGCAACTTTATGCTCAATGTAGCTCCCAATAGTGATGGTTTAATGGATCAAAACGCACTTGAAGCCTTAAAAACCCTCGGTACATTATACAAAAACAAACCTAATTACAGCACATTACCAAGCTATCAGGCTCCAATTGTCGATCACAATATTGCCAAACAAGTCGCTTCTTACAGCAGCTGGGGTGAGGATATGAATATTATGGATTTTGCCAATGATGATAATTTTGGTAGCGCCTGGGTATCCAATCCACAGGCTAAAAAAGAAGTATGGTATGAATTGGATTTTGAGCGTAGCAAAGCTTTCAATAGCGTGGTTATCACTGAAGGTAAAGACAACCCATCACACTATAGTTTATCTTACCTCAAAGGTGGAAAATGGCATTCCATTTCAGCCACACCGGTGCAACAAGGCCGAATTAAGATCTTTCGTTTTGACGAAGTTCTTGGAGAAAAATTACGCTTCAATATCCATCCCGAGAAGGATAATGCGGTAGTAAATGAGATCGGTGTTTACCAAGAAAGAAGGTAGAAATAGACTATTCACCGTTATATAAAACAGTAAGAATTCCTGAGCGCAAAGCGTCTCGGGAATTCTTATTTTCACCTGTTACCATTACCTTTATTTCCATAACGGATTCTGAACCAATACCCCTTTAGAAGCATCAATTGCAGATTGAGGTATCGGCCAGACGTAAAATTTTGGATTATTAAAATACCGTGTATCAACTACAGTTTTCAAATATTTATTTTTATGGCCATTTTCTGTACTTATAGAGGCAATGCCATCCGGAGCATGAACTGTATATATAGGTCCCTGCAGAACCTGTTCTCCTAGTTTCCAGCGCAGTATATCAAAATACCGAAGCCCCTCCCCTGCTAATTCTATCCTTCGTTCATGTCTGATAAAAGTACGTAAACCAGATTGATTCATTGCCCAGCCATTCAACGCAAAAGTCTGCTCGACAGATGGCATATTTGCTCTCGTCCGAATTTGGTTTAAGACAGCGATAACCTCATTTGAAGGTCCTGATATCTCATTTTGTGCTTCAGCAAAATTCAATAAAACCTCGGCATAGCGAAAAGCTTTCCAATTGTTTGTTCCGGATCGGACATAATCGTATCGGTCTACATTTTTGGCCCATGAAAAACCTGCTCGCGAACCAAGGTCACCACCGATTCTGTCACCAGCATTATTAAATGGGTCATACTGATTTATATTGGAAAAAAAAGGGTAAGGGAAAATGTCCCCCGGACACAATATCGTCCCCCTTAGCCTTGGATCTCTATTGCCAAAGGGGTCTGTTGACTTATAAGCAGGATCCTTCGTGAAAGGATAATATCCATTTTTACTTTCATAATCATCTACCAATTCGGCCGTCGGCCCAAGAATATTGCGCCCGTTCATCAAGGCCTGAGACCCCAGAATATCTCTCAGGCTGTTCTGCTTAACGGACAAGGTATAGCCAAAAGACCAAATATCCTCCGCCGAATAATCACCGTCCTTTTGAAAAAAATTATAATAATTCGGATAAAGGCTATAAGTCTTCATCGCCATCAGTTCCCTGGCAGTAGTTGCTGCTTGACTAAACTGTTCATTATAAAGACATACCCTAATTTTAAGGGCCATTACCGCACCTTTGGTCGCCCTCCCCAAGTCTGCACCTGTATAAGACTGTGGTAAATCTGCCGCGGCCTCGTCCAGCCATTGAATAACATTTTTTATAATCTCCGATTTAGCAGTTTTTGGTAGATCTGCTTCATTTGGATCCTTAATCAGACTATTGACAAAAGGAATATCCCCATAGAGCGTAGTCATAATAAAATAGCGGTATGCTAAGACAAATTTGACTTCTGCAATCAATCTTTTTTTCAGATTGACGTCCATGCCCGGAACTTGGTCTACGTGTTCAAAAAAACTGAACGCCTGTCGCATGGGTGAATAATTCCATTCTTTTCCACTGATGGTCGGATCTTGGGTGCTATTGCCAAAACGTTTTGTTGTCGGATCATTGCTAATACCGTTATCGCTCATTCCCTCATAATATACAAAATTATCCTGGGGCATAAAAGTATACATTCGAGTTGCAAACATCACTGCATCCTCCGAAGACTGCCAGTACGTTTCATCTGTGATCTGATTCAGGGGAACATGATCCAACATATTTTTGTTACAAGCTCCTGTCATGATACAGAGCGCCATGACACCTAATAATTGTGTTAACTTTATCATTTGATTGCTCATTATTTATATTTCTAAAAATCAACTTTCCCTTCTTTTAAAACGATAGATTTAGACCCAGACTCAGATTTCTAACCTGTGGATAATTGGATCCATCACCATAATTTGAGATTTCAGGATCCAAACTTTTTGGAAAATCTTTATTTGTAAAAACGAATAGATTGTCCGCCGATGCAAAAAAACGCAAAGAGGAAAGACCGAGCTTGTTTACGATTTTACTATTCATGGTATAGCCCAATTGAATATTTTTAACACGCAGATAAGAAGCATTAAATAACCACCAACTCGAAAACTGACTGTTATTAATGGACTGATCTGTACGCAATATGGGGTAACGTGCATCCGGATTAGTCGGTGACCAATAATCTAACTGCGATTCCAGAATATTTCCATCACCATTATAAAAAAAAGGCACTTGAGCTCCACCGCTAACACGGGCAAGGTTGCTCATAACCCCTTGCAATAATATTCCGATATCAAATCCACGGTAGGATCCACCCAAATTAATTCCATAACGATACTGAGGAGTTGCCTGTCCCAAAATCACGCGATCATCAGGCGTAATCTTGCCGTCCCCATTGACATCCCTGAATTTGATATCCCCGGGGATATTTCTTGGGGTCTGGGTTGCATGATTCGCTATCTCGTCTACTGATTGAAAAAGTCCCTCCGCTTTCAGGCCATACCAAATCCATCGCGATTGTCCCACGATAAGCGGATTATCGCCGTAACTGGGTCCGGTCCCACCTAAATCAAGGATTTTGTTACGATTATCAGAGAAATTAACAGAAGCATGATAATGAAAATCATTGACATGGTTCTTGTAGGCGATATTTACCTCAAACCCCTGGTTCTGTAGCTTTCCGACATTTTGCTGAGGTGCTCCGATCCCATAAGTACTTGGCACAACGGGCGATCGTAAAATTCCTGATGTTCGTTCTCTGAATAAGTCCACGTTCACATCAATATGATTTAGAATTGTAAAATCCAACCCAACATTTGCAGTTGTTTTGACCTCCCAGGTCAAATCTGGATTAGGCGAATTATTATAATAGGTGGTCGTGGTGCTATTTTTATTCAGAATATATCGATCCTGTCCAATGGTATTCGCCCACGGGTATAATCCGCTTGCATTTTGGTTGCCGACCTGGCCATAAGATGCCCTGAATTTAACGAAATTTAAAACATTCGTGATAGGTTTTAAAAAGCTCTCATCTGAAATAATCCAGCCAGCAGAAACCGATGGGAAAAAGCCATATTTTTTATTCTGAAAAACCGAGGTGCCGTCATATCTGGCATTCGCCTCCAATAAGTAACGTCCTTTATAATCATAGTTTACCCGGCCAAACCAAGATCTGACAGCATAAGAGGTTGCGTTTCCGGACACATTGGTCAAGGTTGGATCGGATGATCCTGCATCGATCTGATCTAGGGAATTGTTTAAGAAATCATAACGTGTAATGGCGTTGTAATCATAGCGATCGGATTCCTGAGAATAACCCAGTAAAGCTTTTAACGCGTGGTCACCAAAAATCTTATTATAATTTAATGTAATTATTCCAGTGGGATGGCTTTGCGCATAATTTACTTTACTCGCACTATTGGGATCATTCACATACACCACGATCTGTTCATCATCATTATAAAGCGGATGTCTGCTAAAAAATGCGGAAGTAAAACTATTGGTGTAGTTATAACTATATGTTCCGTTCAGTACCAAATTATCCAGAATTTTAAATTCAGCAAGAAAATTCGTATTTATGGTGTTAAGATTTTCATTACTGACCCCGCCCTTTGTCATGATATCATTAGGCTGAGCACCCCCACGGTAACTTCTGTCATTTCCTCCTTTTGTATACGGATATTCGGTTACAGGAACAATATAGGACCATTGTAGCGCATTGCCTATACCATAAGCAGGCTGTTGCTTATCTTCCTTGGTCAGCACTGTATTAACACCAAGTTTCAATCTTTTCGATACCTGAACATTTACATTACCCCGCGTATTGTATCTTTTATACTCCACATTTTTAATTAATCCGCCCTGGTTTAGGTAGCCTCCCGAAACGAAATAATCTACATTTTCACTTCCACCGGACACACTTAAATTATGCTGGTTTTGCATTGCCCGATTGTCAAGTATATAAGGAATCCAGTTTGTACTAGGCAAGGCTCCAGATTTGTACTTTTCAGCTAATTCGGGGTTGAATTTTACCTGAGCATTTGGATTGTCGTTCAGCTGGGCCTGATTGTACAGATCTACAAATTGCGGCGCATCAACAAATTTAGGGAGTCTCACCGGGCGTTGTGCCCCAAACATCGCACTATATTGTACATTTGGTTTACTATTTTTTTTACCCTTCTTAGTTGTTACCAAAAGTACCCCACCCGAAGCTCGGGCACCATAAATAGCCGTCGCCGAAGCATCTTTCAAAATACTGACTGACGCGATATCATTCGGATTGAGGTAATTAATATTGTTCACAGCAATACCGTCAACAATATAAAGAACCGGATTATTCGACAAAGTGCTATTACCACGAATATCCACCGAAGTTGAACCATAGCCGGGATTGCCATCCGTCTGCTGGATATTTAAACCACCGGCTTGGCCCTGGAGAATATTGATCACAGAGGGAACAGCACGATTTTCAAGGTCCTCACTCGAAACCGTAGCAACAGAACTCGTCAAACTCGCTTTCTTCTGTGTGCCGTAGCCAACCACGACAACCTCATTTAGACTGGTTTGCGAAAGCTGCAAAGTTACATTTAACATTTTTCGACCTTGTACCGGAATAACCTGTGTTTGATGGCCCACATAGGAAAATACAAGTGAGCCATTTTTCGGCACGCGAATACTGAACATCCCTTTGCTATCAGTTTGGCTTTGTTCTTTACTTTCTTTCACAGCTACTGTAGCACCAGAAATACCCATTAATCCTTGTTGTACACCTGTTACTTGCCCAGTCACTAAAATCAACGAATCCTGTAGACTGAGGTGATTTAATAATATGGGTTTGGTAATTTTCATTTCAGCCGATCTGGCTGGCGAATAACATGCTACCGAAGTCAATAGCAAAATTGACCAATGACAATTTGCTTTCCAACGAAGCATATATTGAGTCTTTGGTTGAATAAAAAAATGATTCATAACATAAAAAGTTTATTAGTTACTTGAATAGGTATAAGGTTTTTAGTACTCGTAAAGATACTATACACAGCTGGGCACTATGCTTAATGGAAACCTAATGAAAGCCTAATAAAAACTTAATGGTTAATTCAATTTTTATCCCCTAAAATATTTAAGGAGAAAGCAGATAAAGGATCCGATATATACAAAAAGCACCGCCACATTTGTGACGGTGCTTTTTGTATACTGTAGAAACAAAGCCCTTATTTTTCCCAGCCTTGATTTTGTCCCAATTGATTGTTCAGCACAAGCGCCGAAGAAGGGATCGGGTACAGGTATTGTTTACCATCATCGTACCACTTTCTATTCATTGTCATCCCCCATTGCAAATGGTTATCTGCAGTCATTGTCTGGGAATTTTTAGCGCCCCCCAGTTTCACCTTGGTCACCCCTTCCACGGTTGGCTCCGGTCTGCTTGCATCATAAAACAGTACATCGGGAGTACCGTCGCGATCCAGGTCCATTGGTTTTTCCAAAGCAGGAATATAGATACCTGTCCACTGTAATTTAGCCATCAATTCACCAGTTTTCCATCGTTTCAGATCATTAAAACGGAATCCTTCCAATGCTAACTCCACCTGTCTTTCGCGACGGATCTCCAGCAGAACAGGATTAGAGATACCCGGAAAGAATGTATTTTTCAAATAGGTATCCACTTTGGCCGGCAGCACATTAGCTCCGCCGGAAATTCCGGCACGAGCACGTAGTGCACCAACGGTCTTTGACCAATCCCCATCGTTAAATGTTCCTAGTTCCTGCTTCGCTTCCGCATAATTCAGCAACACCTCTGCATACCGCATCAAGGGCAATGCATTTGTATTGAATCCACCATTGTCATAGTAGGGATCATCCAGTGCATATTTAATGGGTTGGTAGCCCGTATAGGTATAACTTGCGAAATTGGGCGGAGCAGCCTTACCGCCGCGCTTATAGCCCGGTGTGCGGATCAGCTGTGCTAAACGGAGGTCCCGATTTTGGCATTCATCATAAAACTCTTCTTTTTCGTAGTTTGGACGATCAGTATAAGGGGATCCGTCTGCGTTCAAAATCGTATTTATAAATGGGCGTACTAGGCTCAGCCGCGGGCCATAAGTGGCCGAAGTCCACCACCAGTTCGCATCATTCATCAAGGCCTGATTTTTACTAAATGCAACAGCCAGCATCACCTCGTCTTTCATTGGTTGTTCGCTAATGAAAAGCTCACGCTGTGAAATTTTAGGATCGGCGGCAATATGAAGGCGATAAGGCCCCGTTTCCATCAGGATCTTACCAGCGTCCACAGCGTATTGAAAAAAAGTTTCGGGCTTTGTCGGCAGATTCAGTTGATGGTATTTACGAAAAGTACCTTCAAATAATGCGATCCGTGTTTTCAGTCCCAGTGCAGTCCATTTATTTACTGTAGTTCCGTCTCCCGGCGCATCCGTTATATTCTCATAAGCAAAATCAAGATCTTCCATGATATGTTTCATGACTACTTCTCTCGAATCGCGGGGTGCTTTTAAAATGTCTGTTTCATCAACTGTTAAAGGGTGGTCCACCCAAGGCACATCACCAAAACGAACCACTTTCTCGTAATAAAACCAAGCCCTGAAAAAACGAGCTAAACCAATGTAATTATTCTTAACCTTATCGCTTAAATTGGGGCTTGTACATTTGGCGATCATCTGATTGATATTACGCAGTGCTGTCCAGGTCCAGAGTCCCTTTAATTCCTCCACCTCTTTGCTATATGCTCCTTCGACCATAAAATCATTCACCCGATTGACAGCCGCATAATCGGCCATAGCATCTCCTTTATAGGCATCGCTACCTGACGTAATATTGCGATAAAAAGAATTGCTATAGTTTTTCAGGCCCTTTTCGCTTCCGAAAATGTCCTCTTCTGTTGCCTCCGATTTTGGTAATTCCTTCAATTCACAGGAAGCGAACAACAAGACTAAAACCGGTAAATAAAATATTTTTTTCATTATACTAAATATTAAAAACCAATGGATAAGTTAAAACTTACGCTTTTCATGATCGGATAGTTAAATCCATCGCGTGTACCTGTTTCTACAGTAGGATCTGATTTCCCCACATTACCGACATCCAAGTCTCTAGTATGTTTATAAAAAGGGGACCATGTCAGCAGATTTTCACCAGAAAGGCCTGCACGTAGATTTTGAATTTTCAGTTTAGAGATTAGAGATTTTGGAAAATTATAGCCGATCTGAATATTTTTCATCCGTAGATAACCGATATTCTGTAAGAAACGGGTCTGTGGTGTAACTTTTAGTGACTCATTGTAACCAGCGTAGCGCGGGAAATAAGCATCGGGGTTACCTTCTGTCCAATAGTTGTTCAGGTGCCATTCCGGTAGGTTGTTATAAGGTCTATTATATTGTCCCCAAAATAGAGATTCATTATTCGGATACCAATTTTGCTTTCCTACTCCCTGAAAGAAAGTAGAAAAATATACATTTTTCCAGTCCAGGTTAATATTAAAACTATAAATATAACGGGGTTCGGAATTCCCGATAATTGTTCGGTCACCGTGGCTATAAACGGTATTGTTACCATAATCTATAACCCCGTCGCCATTGAGATCTGCAAAACGTATGTCTCCCGGATAGATCGTTCCGTTATTGGACGATTTGATCAACTTTTGTTTCGCCGCACCATCGATCTCCGCCTGATTATGAAACAATCCCTGTGTCACATAGCCCCAAATATCTCCGATTTGCTGACCTTCATAATAGTATCCATCCTTAATAATCCCTTCCTTGTTATCGTAGCGATCTATTTTCGATTTATAATCTGCTAATGTCGCTTTGACAGACCAGTTGAAAGAACTTCCATCGAGTTCAAAATAATCTTTATAGGCCAAGCTGACTTCAAAACCTTTGGTTGTCATATCAGCATAGTTCCCTTTTGGAGATTCAGCACCAAATATTTCAGGCAATGCCATCCCCAATGTGTACATATCCAATATCTTACGCTGATACATATCGCCGGTAAAGGTAAGTTTTCCGTTGAGCGATGAAAAATCAATTCCAACATTTGCGGTACGTGCGGTTTCCCAAGTCAGATTGTCAGGGATAACTTTAGGCACCGAAGTGTAGGTCGATTTTTCTCCATTTAATAAACGGTCCATGACTTTGATCTCGTAAAGATCAAGATACGAATAAGGGTCTACGTTACCATTTCCCAAAGAACCATAAGAAGCACGTAATTTCAGGTCAGACAGAAACTTTTTGTCCAATTGAAAGAAAGGTTCTTCCGATACACGCCACCCTACCGATGCAGACGGAAAAAATCCCCATTGCTGATCAATCGGAAACTTTGAAGAACCGTCATAACGTCCATTGAATTCAAATAGATAACGGTCTTTAAAAATATAGTTGCCCCGCATAAACACCCCTACATTTCTATATTTATTGTATTTGGCGGTTGCGGTGGTACTTTGCCCCACTGCAAGATTGATATTCTCCACGTTATCATTGAGCAGGCCGTTTTTGGTGATATAACTCGCATTATAAGCGCGTTGCTCATAGTTATAACCCAGCAAACCTTTGAAATAATGATCTCCTATCGTCCTTTCATACTCACCGTAGATATTTCCGAACAAATAGCGCCAGTTTTCGTTGACCTGATAGAGGTTATCGTTCATATTTGTCGTCAGTTTGACGATTTCCCCTTGCTTTGTACTGTAAGGTACTGGCACCCTAACACGCAGCGAATTAAGATCACGGCTTCTAAAGGTGAGATCTCCCTTTACGCGAAACGTATTATTAAAAAACTTAGATTCAAAAGAGGTTGTATTCCGCAGATCCTGATTGCCACTTCTGGTTCCATTTTTGCCATATATAAAATCACCTACGGTATACGCAGCGGAAAAACTTAGTGAGCCATCTGGGTTAAAAATTGGAGACGAGGGGTGTCCTTCATCCGCGATATTCCGCCATATATTGCCGCCTTCACCTGCAGTAGAAGGATCCCAATATTTGGCATAACTAAAATCAATATTATTAGCAATCCGCAACCAATCTGTCACTTGCAATCCGGCCTTAGCCCGCGTATTGTAATTTTGATATTTGTCCGTATTATAACGGTACATACCTTTGTAATCATAAGCACGCCCCGAGATATAATAATCTAACTTTTCGTTGTTTCCGCTGATCGAAAGATTATGGTCCTGCACAAAAGTATTGTCTTTTATTAAGGTACCATAATAATCTTCATTACCATAATAAACATAGTTACCATCCTTATCGACAGTAATGTCTTCTGTTATGCCCTGTTCTTTACGACGTTTAAATTCGTCCAACCACTCTTTGGTGAAAATCTGGGTTTTATTCAGTTTACTAGGTGTTAAGGTATAGTTGTTCCAGGCGTTGTAAGCCTCAAAGAAATGAGAAGCATATTCATAACCATCTGTTACGAACTTTGGTATAGTAACCGGTTTTTGGAAAGATCCACTTCCAGAATAGTTCACCGAGGTCTTTCCTGATTTGGCCCGTTTTGTTGTGATCAACACCACACCAAAAGTACCTCTTGAACCATAAATTGCTGCTGATGACGCATCTTTGAGTACCGACACACTTTCGATATCATTTGGATTGATCGAACCGGGATCGCCCTCGACACCATCTATTAAAATCAGGGCGCTTCCTCCCTGCCCAATCGAGGTTGTTCCCCGAATATTAAAACTGGGAGATCGATTTGGTTTACCATCGGCAGGGATGATATTCAGGTTAGGAACAACCCCTTGGAGCATTTGGCTCGCATTGCCAAGGACACGTCCCTCAAACACTTCTGACCCTACCTGATCCACAGCACCTGTCAAATTTGCCTTCTTCTGGGTTCCATAGCCCACTACGACAACTTCTTCTAACTCGGTATCTTTAGACTCGATCACAAGTTGTAATTGGGTTGCGTTTACTGTCACCACCTGTTCGCTATACCCTACAAGGGTCAGCTTCAGTTTTTGGCCAATAACAGCCTCGATGGTAAACGCTCCGGATGCATTAGTAGATGTCGTTTTTTGACTCGATAGATTGGTGATGGTGACACCGGCCATAGCTGCACCGCTTCTGTCTTTTACCACACCATTTACGGTAGACTGAATCGCAATAGCTTGCGTTCTCTCAGTCAATTTGACATAATTACGCTCTATATTCGCCCATGTGGGATATGAGAGACCCAATGCCATACTGATTAGTAATGTTTTCTGCATTTTTATACTGGTTTAGAAGTCAGCACCAAAATTGATACTTTCGTTTGGTTTATAATTTACCTTAATATTAAGAAATATTTAATTAATAATCATACAAATCCCTACTAAATAGGTTTAGCACCATATCACTTAATGAAAAATTAACTTATAAACAGCTTAGACATCACAATAGCCTTTACAAGAATAATATTTATCGTTAGCATTTCCCGATAATGAGGTAACCAAGAGCGATATCCCAATATTGAGCTAGCCTAGGTATGCGCATCGCCATTCTTCGTGTTATTAATTTCTCCTTCCCCTTTTTCTTAAACTAGTTCAATGAACAGCAAATTACGGCCGCTTAATTTTGAGTGTATCCGCTGAAAAAAACGGATAACAGTCAAACATTAGGAAATCATTTTAAATAGATATATCTGAAGAAAAGGTCATTTAACGAAATATCGTCAAATTTAAAACCAAGACAAAACACCTAACACACTATAAAATAAGCAACTAAAACAATAGGCAGAAAAATTGAATTTCTCAAGAAACATAAAACAACATTTAAAACACATAATTTATGAAACCATCAGCAGAACTATTATCGCCAAGCAACCATGCGCTTGTATTAATCGATTTTGAAGGACAAATGGCCTTTGCCACCAAAAGCATTACCATGGAAGAATTGAGAAACAATGTCGCAGTTATCTGTGGCGCTTCCAAAATATTTAATGTCCCAACAATCGTCACTACTGTCGCCGAAGAGAGTTTTTCAGGGCCGGTTTTTCCGGAAATTGAGACCTATTACCCGCAAGCTAGCAGCGGATACATTGATAGGACAAGCATGAACACATGGGAAGATGAAGCGGCGTATCAAGCCATCACTGGCGCCGGAAAACAAAAACTTGTTCTTGCAGGACTATGGACAGGTGTCTGTATCGTCGGTCCTGCACTTTCCGCTTTGGCTGAAAATTATGAAGTCTACGTCATTGCTGACGCCTGTGGCGACGTGAGCCATGAAGCGCATGAACGTGCCATGCAACGTATGATCCATAGGGGTGTCAAACCGATTACTTCAGTTCAGTACCTCTTAGAATTGCAAAGAGACTGGGCTCGTCATGAAACTTATGTTGCCGTAACAGACTTGATGAAAAAACATGGTGGTAGCTATGGATTAGGTATCCATTACGCCCACAATATGGTCAAACATTCCTAACATCATCCAAACAAGTATAATTAATAATCCAGACGCCGTGTATCCACAACAGCCCATAGCCCCTTATGTCCGTCGAGCGACCCTCCTGTTGTTCTTGTTTGGCCTGTTACCAGAACTCTTCGCTCAAAGCTACAAATTGATGCGTTTTGAGGAAGATTATCGTAACCTTGCCGATTCAGCACGTCGGGGTTATGAGCGGCTCAAATATATGCCACTTGCATCTGACGACAAAATTTGGCTCTCTCTTGGGGGGGAAGCGCGAGCAGAATACGTGGATTTTAACAATGAAGACTGGGGGCGCTTACAGCTTGGAAACAACAACTTTCTACTGCAGCGCTACAACCTCCATGCAGACCTCCATTTTGGTGAGCGCTTCCGGTTATTCACACAATTGCGATCAGCTTTGCAACATGGGCGCAAAAACGGCTCCAGGCAGATTGACGAGGACCAATTGAATGTCCAGAATTTATTTATCGATTGGACAATCCTCGAACGAAATAATCGCTCGCTCCTCATACGCATAGGCAGACAGGAACTTGACTACGGTTCTGGCCGTCTGATCTCCGTAGGTGAAGGCCCCAACGCAAGGCGATATTTTACAGGTGCAAAAATTGCTTATAATTCCGGCAAGGTCAAGCTCGAAACTTTTGCGATGATGGCCGATACCATTAAAGCGGGAGTTTTTGACAACAAACCTTCCAAACAGATCAACCTTTGGGGTGCCTATGGCAAAATCATCATGCCTCGACAAGCCAACATCGATCTTTACTACATTGGAATATTCCGTGATCGGTCAATGTTTGAAGAAGATGTCGCCAAAGAAACCAGACACAGCATTGGTACCCGTATATGGAAATATGGCGGTGGTTTTATTTACAATCTTGAGGGAGCCTATCAATTCGGATCCTTTGGCAAAGGAAAGATATCCGCATGGACTGCCTCGGTCGATATCGGCTACCTCTTCGAAGACAGCTATTTAAAACCTTCGATCAATCTTCGCAACGACTATATCTCAGGCGACAAAAAGGCTGGAGATGGCAACCTACAGACTTTCAATCCCATCTATCCCAAGGGTGGATATTTTGGGTTTAGTCCGCAGATCGGCCCGGTCAACCTGATCGATATCCATCCCTATGCCACATTAGATCTGCCTGCAAACTTAAAGTTACAGGTTGACCTGGTATTTAATTGGCGCCAATCGCTTCAGGACGGCGTTTATAGACCCAGCGGATCATTTAATCTTGCCGGTTCGATGTCCCGAAAACGCTACATTGGCACAGCCTATCTAGCCAACCTTACCTGGGCTGCCAACAAACAACTTTCGCTTGTGTCAGGGATCCAGTATTTTAAAACAGGTGCATTCATTGAAGACATCATTACGACACCTAAAAATGGAATTTTCTTCAATAGCAGGATAGCCCTTAAATTTTAATCATATGAAAATAGCAAATAGACTTTTTCAAAACAAAACACCGCAATGGACACTGGTTGCTTTATTTGCTGCGCTGGCAATTGTGCCTGTACAAAGCAATGCCCAAGCGGCCGCCGGTATACCCAAAGCGACAGCAATAGGAACAAGCACAATATGGGGCAACGTCGATGGACTTGCCATTGAAGGATTGGTGCAAGGCCCTTCGGCAGCAATTAGCGAATTGCAAATAGCCTGTATTTTTGAATACACCGAGGGTGATATCTTTATCTCACCGCCTGCATTGCCCGCAGCGCTAAATGGTCTTGTCCATTTGGATAAGGCATTGCATGGTACCCTTACCGAAATGCGTAAATCGGGCAAATTCAAGGGACACGCATGCGAAACCATTCTGCTGACTCCAACCCAAGGAGGTGCACTCGCAAGCAAAAAGCTGTTGTTGATCGGCTTGGGCAACCGTCAAGATTTCAATGCCGAACAAATGAAAGATATTGCCCACGTTGCCATGCGTGAAGCGCTTAGGCTAGGGGTTGAGGATTTCAGTTTCGCAAGCGACCTCAAAGATGCCGGCGTAGACTCGCCGACAGCATTAATTGCAGAAAATATCGTACTTGGCAGCATTGATGCTTTTAGAACCCAGAAATGGTTGGGAGCAAAAAACATGGATCAATCGCCAAAATTAAAAAAGATCACTTTATTGGCCGGCCCTGCATTTTTCGAAACCGCAGGTGAAGGTATAAAAAAAGCGATTTCATCCTTAAACAATTAAACTCAACGACTATGAAAGCAGATCTCATTCTCCATAACGGGAAAATAACCCATTTTGGTACTGCACAGCAAGAGGTGACCGCCGTGGCGATTCAAGATGGCAAATTTATTGCGGTCGGACCTGACAAAGACGTGATGCAATTTTCCGATGCCGGCACCAAACTTATAGATCTGGGCGGAAAACGTGTAGTCCCCGGGATCAACGATTCCCATATCCACCTGATCCGTGGTGGTCTCAACTATAATCTGGAGTTGCGCTGGGATGGGGTTCCCTCTTTAGCCGATGCCCTGCGTATGCTCCGAGAGCAGGTTGACCGAACACCTGATCCGCAATGGGTACGGGTGGTCGGCGGATGGTCCGAGTTTCAATTTGCCGAAAGACGTATGCCCACCTTAGCAGAGATCAACGCCATCGCACCCGAAACACCAGTATTTATACTCCATCTCTACGATCGGGCATTATTGAATGCTGCTGCCCTCCGTGCCGTCGGCTACACCAGAGATACACCAGCGCCTCCTGGTAGCACTATTGAACGTGATAACCAGGGTAATCCAACAGGCTTACTTATTGCGTCCCCAAATGCTATGATCCTCTATTCGACCTTAGCAAAAGGTCCAACACTTCCTTATGCGGAGCAGCTCAATTCGACACGCCACTTCATGAAGGAATTAAACCGTTTTGGGATCACCAGTGTCATCGATGCTGGTGGAGGTTTTCAGAATTACCCTGATGACTACAAAGTCATCAGTGACCTACACCGTGAGGGTCAGCTTACTGTCCGCATCGCCTATAACCTATTCACACAAAAACCAAAACATGAATATGAGGATTTTCAGCAATGGATTGATACTGTCCCATTACATCAAGGTGACAGCATGTACCGACACAATGGTGCCGGCGAAATGCTAGTCTTTTCGGCAGCAGATTTTGAGGATTTCCTACAACCAAGACCTGACCTCAGTGAAAACATGGAAGCCGAACTTGAGAAAGTCGTCCGTCTATTGGTGAGCAACAGATGGCCTTTTAGATTACATGCCACTTACAACGAGAGCATCAGTCGCTTTTTGGATGTATTTGAGAAAGTCAACCGAGATATTCCATTTGATGGACTAGCCTGGATCTTTGATCATGCCGAAACCATCGATGAACGCAATATCGAACGCACCAAGGCTTTGGGTGGTGGCATTGCCATTCAAAGCCGCATGGCTTATCAGGGTGAATATTTTGTCGATCGTTATGGGCACGAGGCGGCCGAACAAACACCGCCAGTCAAGAAAATGCTCGAAATGGGAGTTCCTGTCGGTGGTGGCTCCGATGCAACCCGTGTGAGCAGTTATAACCCATGGGTATCCCTTTATTGGCTCACCGCTGGCAAAACAGTTGGTGGACGGCAACTATATCACAGCAGTGTACTTGATCGTCTGACGGCTTTGCAGCTTTATACCAAAGGTAGTGCCTGGTTTTCACAAGAACAACAGCAAAAAGGCGATATTGCGGTGGGCATGCTGGCTGATCTGACCGTGCTCAACAGCGACTATTTTACAATCGACGAGGAAGCCATCAAATCGATAGAATCCGAACTGACGATTGTTGCCGGTAAGATTGTCTACGCTGATGGCGATTTCAGTCCATTTTCACCCCCGCCTATCCCCGTTCTACCTGACTGGTCACCTACAAAGAGTTATGGTGGCTACTATCGTGTATCAAAAACGTCCTTGCATGATCACCCCAATACTGCTTCCACAAAAAGCAATATTGTGGATACAATCCATCTTTGTAGCGGCAGCTGCCAGGTGCATGCTCACAACCACAATCATGCCCGCATGAGCAATATTGCTATCAACAATTATTCAGCATTCTGGGGGGCCTTAGGCTGTTCATGTTTTGCATTCTAATACGCAAGAAAATGATGGAAATCTTTCAAAAACTATTTTATACCGACTTGGGTACTGCAGTCAACAATACCGCTCTACTTATTTTTCGGATACTATTCGCTTGGGAATTACTTACTGTCCATGGCCTCAAAAAGATAAAGCAAAGCCAGGAAGCTGAGGCAGAGCAGATTCCCAATCCCCTGCATCTCCCTGAGAAGCTTAATGCTGCTGTTGCCCAATTTGCCGATACCATAGTACCTTTCTTCATTGCGCTCGGACTATGTGGAAGGCTAGCTATACTTCCAACCCTGGGGGTCACCGCTGTTGGCTATTTCGTAGTTCACCGTCATGATTCGCCTCAGGTCAGGGACATTCCATTTATGTATACGTTATGTCTTCTATTCCTGCTAATGACCGGCCCCGGAGCCTACTCTATCGATCATTTTATCTATCAACTATTAATAAATATACGTTAACAACATGGAACCACATATCGGAATAAAGGAAATTCATTTAGCTGATGCTGCCCATTTTCTCGCTAAATTATTAGCGGATGAATATCTGTTATACACCAAAACCCGAAATGCACACTGGAACATCGAGGGTCCAGACTTTTACAACAAGCATTTGTTTTTTGAAGCCCAGTATAACCAACTGGATGAAATCATAGACAGCCTCGCTGAGCGCATCCGAACATTGGGGCATTATGCACCAGGAACTTTAAAACAATTCCTACAACTGTCCCAACTCACTGAAGAAAGCAGACAGACCAACCAAAGCAGCGGATACATCAGTGAATTGCTTGCTGATCACCAGAGCATTATTATTTCATTGCGCGAAAACATCGATTATTTGGCCACCCAGCTTAAAGATTTTGGAACAAGTGATTTCATCACAGGATTAATGGAAACCCATGAGAAAATGGCCTGGATGTTACGCGCACATTTAAAGTAAAATTATGGAAAATCAAAACAAGGCGCACATCGCCACACTGGTTCTTACGCTTGTAGGAGGATATTGTGATACCGTCACCTTTGTGGCTGCCGACAAAATATTTTCGGCTCATGTTACGGGCAACTTCATTGTTTTTGCTTATCAGCTGATCAATGGTGGAGACATCAGTGCCTGGATCAAACTGGCCACTTTCCCCGTCTTTGTCGCCGCTGTCATGGCGGGCGGTTGGCTCACCTCACGCTCGCACAAGAAAAACACCGTTCTTTTTGTCGAAGCCCTGCTACTCGTAATTGTAGGATTATTGGCAATTATGCTTCCGGTCGAAGAGTCCAAAACAGTCATGTATGGACTCGTGATGCTTGTTGTGTTTTCGCTGGGCATGCAAAATGCTTTCGGAAAATTATTTGCAAAAGCTACACATGGACCGACGACCATGATGACCGGCAATGTGACCCAGGCCTCACTGGACCTATGTGTGTTGATTGCCAATAAATTCAAAAATCCTGAGACCAATGTCAGTTTTGGAAAACAGCTGATTACACTTTCGGGATTTTTCATTGGATGTTTGGCTGGTGCTTATTTCGGTAAACAACTTGGACTAAGTTCTATTATATTTGCAGGCATAACAATGCTAATCTGTTATTTTCTTTCCAGAGATAGCGAGCATTAGCAGATAGCAAGCTTCAAAACAATAGAGGTGCAAGCGTCGGCTTATCGTCCGTTTGCACCCAATTAATATCCACCTTGATGAAAATCAATTTTTTACTAAGCGTATTTATCCTTTGGATCAACAGTGCTTTTTGTCAGGACAATGGCCTAATTGACCGGTATATGGACAGTTTATCCCTTGAGCATGACACCGGACGCAAAGGTCATTTTTTGTATGAGGCTGCAAAGTGTTATCTCGAAAAGCCCGGTGAATTGAAAAAAGACCTCGACAGTGCGCAATGGCTCAATAGGAGGTCCCAAAAGCTGCATTTGGCAGCTAATCTCAAAACCGAAGCCGCCATGAATATGCTTTTAGATGCGCGCATTCAGGAAGAGATGGGCAAACCATCCCTTGCTAAAGAACAAAAGGCAGCAAGCCTACGTTTTGCCAATAGCCACCGCCTCAATAAAGCTGCGGCAATGATTTACTTATCCATGGCAGGAGACATCAAGGACGTAGCCTTTGATCAAAAAGAAGCAGTCTTTAAAGAGGCATTACTGCAGGCTACCAAGACCAATGACAAGCTGCTCGAATCTAAAATTCTGATGGAACATTCCAGTTATCTTTCCGGATATGGCGATTACAAAGGGGCAGTAAATACCGCGCACCGCGCAGCCACATTAAAAAAACAGGCCGGGGATCAGAACGTCAGCAGGGAACTGGTATCCGTAGCCGGCAACCTCCGGTTACTCCTCCGTCTCAAAGAAGCACTTAAATATGCTCTTCAAGCTCGCCGTATTGTCGAAAACGAAAATATACCGACAACGCAAGATGATATGGCCGCCGTTTATAATATTGTCGGACTAATCTATTATGACCTGAAATCCAATAAAGAGGCACTTGCAAATTATCAAAAAGCGTTTGAAATTGCCAAGCAAAAAGATGACCGTTATGCTATCCATACCATAACCCTCAATCTAGCGACTATATTATCCCGTTTAAATCGTACCGCGGATGCGTTGAACCTGCTTAATAATGTGACAAAAGACTATATTTCGGATCTCTATACGATACGTTATGCCTATTTGTACACCATGCTTTACTGCAAAACAAAGGACACCCAAAAAGCACGCCCCTATTATCAAAAACTGTTAAACTATTACAAGACAGGAAACATTACCGGACAGGAAAAGCACATTATGATGATCGGTATTACGAGTTTCCTGTTTGCAAACGGTCAGATCAAAGAAATGTACCCATATTTAGCGGAAATTGAGCGCTCCCTGACAAAAGAAACAAGTTTGCTGCGTGTATCAGAATTTCGTAAACTCCATTACCTGGCCGACTCTGCACGCGGAGATTTTAAATCAGCTTTTAAAAACTTTGCAGCATTCAAAACCATCAGCGACTCGATCAATAGTGTGGACCGTGTAAAAGAACTGACCGCACTACAACTGGACTACGATACCGAAAAGAAGGATCACGATATCGTTTTGCTCAAACAAAAAGGTCAGCTTCAGAAATCACTGCTTGAACGTGAAGCAATTATACGGAATGTGTTCATTGGCAGTCTAATTGTCCTTATTATCTTTGTCGGATTTCTCTATGTTCAGAACACAATTAAAAAAAGAAGCAACCAAAAACTTACGCTTAAGCAGGAAGAAATCAATACCCAAAACGAAAAATTAAAACAGTTGATTGCTGAAAAAGAATGGCTCCTTAAAGAAATCCACCATCGTGTTAAAAACAATATGCAGATTATTATCAGTTTGTTAAATACACAATCCGCTTACTTGGATAATCAAGATGCGATCAGCGCAATCCAAAATAGCCAAAATCGGATGCATGCCATGTCTTTGATCCATCAAAAACTTTATCAGACCGACAATCTCTCACGGATTGACATGAAGTGGTATATCCGGGAGCTTACTGGTTACCTCAGAGATAGCTTCCAATCTGAAAAAAAGATAAGCTTTGACATGCAGCTGGATCAGATCAGCCTCGACGTATCGCAAGCAGTGCCCGTTGGACTCATTCTTAACGAAGCGATCAATAATGCCATCAAACATGCTTTTGATCAACGGGAGGGTACCGTTTTTATCAGTTTCAAACGAATAATCAAGGCAGCGCCCTATGATCTTATGCTCAGTATTGCTGATAACGGTGTTGGTTTGCAGGAAGATATTGACAAGGACGAAAACGATTCATTTGGTATGAGCCTCATGCGGGGTCTGACCTCTCAGCTCGAAGGTGAATTTAACCTTGTATCGGACCATGGCGTTTTTATAACCGTCCAATTTTCTCAAAAAGAAGGTGAAATTTAAGACAAATTTTATGCACAAAGGCAACAAGATCTTAATCGTAGAAGACGAGTTTATCGTCGCTAACGATCTCAAGATGATTCTCAAAAAACATGGCTATCAGGTTATTGGTATCGCATCTTCGGTCACGCAAGCTACAGGAATCATCGAAACCCAAAAGCCCGACTGGGTCTTGCTGGACATCATGTTAAAAGGAACGGAAACAGGTATCGACCTTGCTATACGACTTAACAAAGTACAAATTCCATTTCTCTTTATATCAGCAAATACAAACCAGGGAATTTTGGAAGCGGTAAAAGGAACCAGACCTTATGGTTTCTTGACCAAGCCTTTCCGGGAGAAAGATCTTTTCATCATGCTAGATATTGCCAAGGAACGGTTCATGACGGAGAAAAAGGATTGGGAGACGCCTGTAAAAGTGGCAACTAGTAAATCCGCCAAAGAGGAAATTGTAGGTACAAGCCCCGCTTTTAAGGAGGTGCTGTCACAGGTGGAACTTGTCGCTCCGACCGATACCTCGGTATTGCTCTCAGGAGAGAGTGGCACAGGCAAAGAAAAGATTGCACAATCCTTACATCAGCTTTCACTACGCCGACAACAACCTTTAATTGTCGTCAATTGTGCGGCAATCCCCCTATCCTTGATCGAATCCGAACTTTTCGGGCATGAAAAAGGCGCATTTACAGGAGCTCAAAACCGCCGTATAGGCAAATTTGAGCAAGCTGATCGCGGCACAATCTTTCTGGATGAGATTGGGGAACTGCCGCTGGAGGCGCAAACCAAATTGCTCCGCGTACTTCAGGAACAAGAAATCGACCGCGTTGGTGGCGACTTACCGATCAAGATCGACGTGCGCATCATCGCCGCCACCAACCGCAACCTCGAACAGGAAGTTGCATTGGGGCGGTTCAGACTTGACCTCTACTATAGGCTCAATATCTTTCCGATCGCTATCCCTCCGTTACGTGAAAGGGCAGAGGATATCGAATTACTCGCAAATTATTTCTTGGCTAAATATGCTTCTAAACTCAAAAAAAACATTGTGGGTTTTACAGCCAAGGCTTTAGCACAGCTGCAGGCCTATCCATGGCCGGGCAATATTCGGGAAATGCAACATCTGATCGAAAGAACTGTTTTACTGACAAAAGATCCGATGATCAGCACATTTGTCTTTACAGATCATATGGGAGGTCAAACCCAAATTGGGGGTAAACAATCCCAAAAATTGGGATCACTCGAAGAAATGGAACGGGCACATATCTTGCGGGTCCTTGAATCCTGCAATGGAAAGATTTCTGGACCAGGCGGAGCAACAGAGATTTTACAGATCAGCAGCTCCACCCTTTATACCAAAATGAAAAAATACGGCATTACATCGGACTTCTACTAATAACAAAATTTCATTTTCCGCCTTTAAAACTGCAAAACATGACCTCAGAAACAGCTCTACAAGCGCTATACGACCGTCTACGAAAACGGGAGAACGAACAGCTTAAGCAATTAGCACTCAGTCAAAAAATGGCAACAATAACGACCCATAAGGCATTTGAGGCGCTTCAACCAGATCTGCAAGATTTTTTTTATCAAGATAACTTGTACATATTTGTTGCGGACAAAGAGGAAAAAAGTTATAGCCTACTTTTACAGGTAAAAAGACATACGCAGATTATCAACAACGATTTGTGGAGCTGTAAAGCAGGCTTTTTTCAGGATTGCATTGATTCAGCCGAACCAGTTCAACATGGTCCCAAAGAGATTTTAAAAGCCGAAAGTACCTTCCCTACAATTCTTGTTGAAGCGGTACGTACCGGAAGTAAGGCAATTATATCCATGGCGTTTCGATTGCATGACCAGCGCTGGGCAATAGTAAGTCTGGAATACAAAAAACGGACAGATAACGATCTACAACTCAATAACCGCATCACCAGCCTTATCCCACAACTCAACATTACCATAGGCAATATACTGATGTATACCCAGTCAGTACAGCTTACGACATCCCAAATACACGCCTCGCCAATTGTATCCTCCCCCTCGGTGCGAGCCGCTTTTATGCCGCCAGACGATGTAAGAGCACAAATCATCGGCAATAGCCCGCAAATAAAGATCATAAAATCACAGCTCAAAACAGTTGCCGGCACAGAAATGACCCTGTTGATTCAAGGAGAAAGTGGAACGGGAAAAGAAGTCGTCACTCAGTACCTCCATCGCCTATCTACCCGTTCACAGCAATCTTTGATCAAAATCAACTGTGCTGCTATTGCACCGACATTGATCGAAAGCGAACTTTTTGGTCACGAAAAAGGAAGTTTTAGTGGTGCCATAAAGCGTAAGATCGGTAAGTTCGAACAAGCTAATGGCGGTACGTTATTTCTGGACGAAATTGGTGATCTTCCTCTCGTCTTACAAGCTAAGTTGCTTCGGGTACTACAAGAAAAAGAGGTTGAGCGTGTTGGCGGCAATAAAACTATTCCCGTAGATGTACGCATTATTTGCGCAACGCACAAGGATCTGCAAGACGAAGTACGGGCCGGCAACTTCAGAGCAGATCTCTATTACCGTATAAGCGCATTCCCAGTTACGCTGCCTCCTTTACGTGAACGTCGAGAAGATATCCCCATCTTAGTGCAGCATTTTCTTGAAAAACATGCCGGAACAGTTCCGCCAAAGCAAATGGGAAAAAAAATGCTTCAACGTCTTGATTTACATCCTTGGCCGGGCAACATTCGTGAACTGGAACATGTCGTAGCACGTGCAATTCTTATGACAGCTGGTCCGACCATAAAGAACATCATGTTATCAGAAAACCCCGTTTTTGTGAGAGCAAACAAAATTCAGGACTTCAGTCCACAGACCCTTGCAGACTTTGAAAAACAATATATCCTTTGGGTGTTGCGACGCTGCAATGGACTTATTTCAGGCACAAATGGTGCTGCGAACATTCTTGGCATTCCAGCAACCACATTACAGTCCAAAATGAAAAAGCTTGGTATAAGTAAGAAATTTATCTCCCTACAAGAATAAACAAAAAGGCCGTTCCCAAAAAAGAACAGCCTCCACTACTATTTAAAAACTAGTTTTGATCCGTGGCACATTTTATTTTGTGATAAAAGCCAGGATATCTTTATTGATTGTTTCTGCTTCAGTTGTCGGCATTCCATGTGGGAATCCCGGATAAGTGATCAGCGTACCATTTTTCACCAGTTGTGCTGCTCTTCTACCGGTAATATCCAGCGGTACAATTTGGTCATCCTCACCGTGTAAGACCAAGACAGGAATCTCCACTTGCTTAAGTTCTTCCGTAAAATCTGTTTCAGAAAATGCTTTGATACAGTCGTAGTGTGCTTTTATTCCCCCCATCATTCCTTGTCGCCACCAATTATCCATCACCCCCTGCTGCACCTTGGCTCCATCCCTGTTATAGCCATAAAAAGCAAGCGTAAAGTCCTGAAAATATTGTTGTCTGCGTGTCGCTGTATTCAATCGGATTTCATCAAACACGTCCATGGGTACACCGTCGGGATTTGTTTCGCTCTTAGCCATTGTCGGTGTTACAGCACTAATTAATACCGCTTTTGCAACACGAGAAGTCCCATGATTGGTTATATAGCGGATCACCTCCCCACCACCGGTAGAGTGGCCGATATGGATCGCATCTTTCAGATCCAATGCTGCTACCAATTGTGCGACATCAGAAGCATAAGTATCCATGTCATTCCCTTGGTCAGTCTGTGTAGAGCGTCCATGACCACGACGGTCATGCGCAATTACGCGATAGCCTTTATCGAGGAAATACATCAGCTGTGCATCCCAGTCGTCGCTTGACAAAGGCCAACCATGATGGAAAACGATAGGCTGCCCTGTTCCCCAATCTTTGTAATAAATTTCAGTTCCGTCTTGAACTTTAAATGTTGCCATGATGAATAATTTATTTTTTTAATTGTTTAATTTATCAATATGCATAGTACAACAACTTGACCATAAAATACAACATATTGTTTTCAAGCGATTTAAAACAACAAACGTCCATTGAAAAACAACGAAATATCGTTAATTGCATATTGGATTGATCGGTTGTCCACGAGCCTTCCGACACCTGCGACAGCCTTTGCCTTATCAGCCCAATCCTAAGTCGGGCAAGGATTAAATTATCAATTTTCGTGTAGCATCCGGACAAGATCCTCTGCACCGCCATCGAATTTCTCGCCGTTGACAAAAAATGTGGGTGTACCATTTACCCCGCTCATCATACCGCTTTCGAAATCACCCTCTACTTTTTCGTCCACGCTTTGGTCTTGCAGGGCGCTTTTGAAATTGTCGACATCGAGACCGAGTCGTTCGGCTAGATCCATAAACAACCTTGTACTCAAGCTTGACTGGTTTTCATAGATTGCATCATGCATCTCCCAGAATTTACCCTGCTCGGCCGCCGCTTCGGCGGCAAGTGCTGCCGGCCGCGCATACTCGTGCATCTCTGACAGTGGGAAATTGCGAAATACAAACCTGATTTGGCTACCTAATTCGGCCATCATCTTTTTTAATATGGGATGAGCAGCGCCACAATGTGGACATTGATAATCGCCATATTCGACAATCGTTACATCCGCACTACCATTACCCTGAATATGATCCTTATCGTTTACTCTTGGTTTTAATGACATAAATTTCTATTTTAGATTTTCCAATGCTTCTATTATCCCATCTGCTCCCGGATTTACCGCTGTCGGCGACAGGTAGCTCCATTGAATAACCCCCTCTTTATCGATCACAAAAAGAGCACGTTTACATTCTCCTTCCTCCTCATCATACACCCCATATTTTTTCGCGACTTCACCTTTTGCCTCAAAATCAGCCAACAGTGGAAAGTGCAATTTTCGGGATTGTGCAAAAGCAAGATGGCACCATTTGCTGTCCACAGATATACCTAATATCTCTGCATCATATTTCTTAAAATATTTAAGCATTTCATTGTACAGCGCCATCTGATCACTACATACCGGGCTCCAGTCAGCAGGATAAAAAGCAAGGATTACATTATGGCCTTTAAATTCCGACAATTTGATTTTCTGATCTGGAGTCGCATACAAGGTAAAATCAGGCGCAACATCATTTTTCTGTAGCATATTAAGATATTTAAAATTTAACCATTACCCAGGGCCTCCATCCGGTTTAGCTATTTTATCGCATGGGACCCTACCTATTAAAACAAAGCGTTGTAATGGAAAAATTGTTTTATTTTCTTTGCGGCCAAATCAATACAGGTCAGGTTGGCCGCTCAAATCTACGCCCCAATTCAGCTGCATATCATCGTTTCGGTTACTTGTTTAACCATTTACGGATCATTCTCGTGTAATTGGGCATAACCAGATAAACCATCAAAAAAACGATACATCCGGAGATCAATAAGCCATCAGAAAAATGATTTTGAGGAATATGAAAATATCGGAGAACAGGCAGTAGAATTATTGGTATAATCAATGACAGCGGGTAAATTGCTGACCAGGTAACAAGATATTGTTTCCAGCGCCGCGGCACCTGATGGGCTTGCTCTGCTGTTTCAAAAAGAAACTCGAGACCCGACTTGATCTGATAACGGTCCTGCTTTCGAAATAAGTGGCTTGCCCGTTCAATCATTTGTTTGCGCGTATCAGACTCCATCCAGATTTTTAGGTTGTCCACCGTATCAAACCTGATGATTACCGTATAGACAAAAGTTAATTTGGGGATAGGACGAATGATCTGTAAGTCTATAAATCCTCTCGCATGTTTGGTCAGCGGAACAATCTCCGCAAGCCACTGATCGTATTCTAATTGCTTGTCATCTAAAATATGATGTGTTATAACGACAGAAGCGCCTTGATTTTCCATAGTTACTATTTGTTAAAAGTTTACATTCATACAACCGGGCTATACTTCCGCCCGGTATCTTTCTTTTTTTCATCGGTGCAGGTCGAAGGGATTGCCTATCGAAATTACTATTTTATAAAAAAACATCAAACCCACGATTTGGCTACAAGATCCGTCGATCTGCCTACATCCCAAAAATACCAAATCATCAACTTTGTAGCATCAATTTATTTTTAAACTAAAACACATGAAATCACAAAAAGTATGGTTTGTCACCGGTGCCTCCAAAGGCCTGGGTTTAAATTTGGTCAAGGAACTTTTAGCACAAGATTATCTTGTTGTAGCGACCTCGCGTACAAAACGGGCCCTGGAACAAGAAATCGGTGAAAATGAAAATTTCCTTCCCCTTGAGGTCGACATCACCAATGATGCGGACGTATCGCGGGCAGTACTGTCTGCAATTGATTATTTCGGGCGGATCGACGTCCTGGTCAACAATGCAGGGTATGGGCAGACAGGCAGTGTCGAAGAACTCAGCGACTCCGAAGCCCGACGCAATTTTGACGTGAATGTCTTTGGATCTCTCAATGCTATCCGGCATATCGCACCGCATATGCGACGTCAGAAATCGGGGCATATTTTTAACATCGCATCCATCGGCGGCCTTGCAGGAAATTACCCGGGTTTTGGCATCTATTGTTCCACAAAATTTGCCGTATCCGGATTTACAGAAGCGCTCGCTGTTGAAATGGAGCCTTTTGGTATTCACACGACCCTGGTTTATCCCGGTTATTTTAGAACGGATTTTTTATCCGATGGATCAATCCAAACCGCAGCCAATCCCATCGAAGCATATGTCACTGCAAGGGAAAATGAAGCAGCACACTTAGAGCATATCCATGGAAATCAGAAAAACGATCCGCAAAAAGCAGCTACTTTATTGATCGAGCTCAGCACCCTGGCACACCCGCCAATCCATTTCCTAATGGGTGAAGATGCCTTTGAGCTGGCCAAAAACAAGATTAACATGTTGACTGCCGAGATCGAAAAATGGAAGAGCTACACCGTATCCACGGGTTTCGAACAAACTGCAAAATAGCCTAAAGTTATCGATCACAGTCAGAAAAAATCGGCAATATTAAAAAAAGAAAATAATTAAATTTACAATTATGGAGAATACATTTCGCTTTCATTCCCTTTCGGAGTTCCACAGCTTTTGCGGGCTGCCCAAACCAGAGCATCCCTTAATCAGTTTGGTTGATTATAGTCAAGTGCACTATCCTATTAATGACAGCAAATTAAGTTGGATACAGCATTTTTATTCGATCGGTTTAAAGCGAAATGTAAATGCCAGGTTCAATTACGGACAGCAACAATATGACTTTGATTCGGGTGTACTGACTTTTATATCACCATTACAATTCTTGAAAGTAGAGATTAATCAAGAGGTCCGTGCCCAACCCAGTGGCTGGATTCTCTTGATACATCCCGATTTTTTGTGGAACAGCGAACTGGCGAAGCATATCCATACCTACGATTTTTTCCAATATGAAGTCAACGAAGCACTTTTTCTTTCCGAAAAGGAGGAGGCGGTAATTGTAGACATTCTCCAAAATATCGAAAAGGAATATCAATCCAACATCGACAAATTTAGCCGTGAACTGATCCTCAAACAGATCGAACGGTTGCTCATCTATGCAGAACGGTATTACGAACGTCAATTTATCACACGAAAAAAGTCCACCCAAGAGCTGGTGACCCGTTTCGAAAATATACTATCGACACATTTTAGCTACGACAGCCTGATCACAAAAGGGGTTCCAACAGTAAGCATGCTTGCCCAGCAGCTCAATCTTTCCCCAAACTATCTCGGTAGCCTACTTCGAATCTATACGCAGCAAAATACGCAGCAGCATATACAACACAAAATGATCGAATACGCCAAACTAAGATTGAGTACCAGCGCCTTATCGATCAGCGAAATAGCATACGAGCTAGGCTTTGAGCACCCGCAGTCATTCAGTAAAGTCTTTAAGAAAAACACGCAACAGAGCCCCGTAGAATTTAGGCAGGCGTTTCAATAAGTACTGTTTGCAAACATCCAGATCATCCGTATCCACGAGTTTGCTCGCATGGTCTGGAAAAACCGATCGATCTTAAGCTATTTCCCCCAATCTATAGACCGTTAGAGCCTTGGGGCTTTGCTATTCTGGCGATACCATTAATCGGCATAATACCCTTCAACACCAATTCCGATTGTCCAGAAAAACTTCGCTTTCTCCAGGTCTTCGAGCAGCATATCCACATTCTCTTCGTATTCCCCTTCGGCCTTTATCGCTTCAATATCCTCTTGGATATCCTCTACGGTCATCTGCCGCCAAATACCGACTGAGCTGTTCAAAAAGGCATAGCAATACCCCGCCTCAGCATCGTCGACAGGTCCACTGTTTTTTTCACTCAATATATGGAGCAGCTCGTCAGCTTCCACCTGAAAGGGGTTAACCCCATAGATGCCGACTTCGGTCTTTTGGGGATAAGGGCCATTGATGCTTTCAATAAATTCAAGTTGCCCCAGGTCATTGAAATCCAACCGCAATTCAAGCTCATCATAATAATACTGCCCGTCAAGGGCGTCCGATGGAGCCCCCAGCAATTCCTGTACCTGCGCTTGGTCTATGCCGAAGGGCACTCGCCCCAAGTCTTCAATATGAATTCCGACAAGTGGAATAAATTCGATCTTTTTCATTTTATACATAGTTGAGCGTTCAAAACATATGTTTTCTTATATCTTAAGATCCAATACCTTAGTACGCTAATAAAGATAGCTAAAAATTGATGGACAACAATTTAAAACCAAAATTTTCAACAAGAATTAACCCTAGCGATCCAGTATTTTATTTTTATTTTCAACATAAAAAGAATACATACATCTACCAAACCAAAATTTAAATACGCCTTTAAAACACTAATTAACAACAACATAAACCAATAATAAGTTTTAAAAAGTTTACCAACACATTTACGCTACTGAAAAACACGCACTTTGCTAACTATCTTTATGGAAACCAAACACTAGACCTCCAATGACCAATTCATTTGCCCTTTTGTCGTTATGCTTACTTAGTGTATTGACCTCTATTGGTTACAGCAAATCTAAAAACATTAAGCTATACGATCTACGATGTGAGAACCTGATCAATCCAAATGCATTGGACAATACCAGCCCCCACTTCAGTTGGAAAATAAAGTCTCCCGGTAGAGAAATGAGACAGCAGTTTTACGAAATTCAGGTTGCATCCGACAGCATAACCTTACTTGAAAATCGTCAAGCAGATTTCTGGCAATCAAATAAGATCGCCTCCGACGCATCTGTCATGGTGCCTTATGCAGGGAAGCCCCTGGCGTCTCGGTCTCTTTGCTATTGGCGAGTGAGGATTTGGAGCAACCAAGGCGAGCAATCCGACTGGAGTGATATTCAACGGTTTGGCATTGGACTTTTGAAAGATCAGCCTATGCAAGGTGAATATATTGGATTAAAAGGTGTGCACAGTCCTTTGCTCCGAAAAAACTTTCATCTGGATGCCGTGGCACTCTCTTTTTTGCATATCAATTCGCTCGGGTATTATGAAGTATATATCAATGGAAAAAAGGTGGGCTCAGACGTACTCTCTCCAGCTGTATCCCATTTGAACAATCGTTCATTGATCAATACCTATGACGTCAGCGGCTATCTTCGTAAGGGTGAAAACAGTATAGTACTTTGGCTGGGCACGGGCTGGTACAAGAAAACCACAGGTTTCAACGTTGCTTTCGACGGTGCATTGGTCCGGGCTCAGCTCGACATTCGCAACACCGGTCACTGGCAAACGAAGCTTGTCTCCGACTCCTCCTGGGAGGGTTCAGTAACCGGATACGCCGATACAGGGCCTTGGCAGGCACTGCAATTTGGCGGCGAGCGTGTCCAGGCCAGCCGAAATCCAACAGATATGGACGCTATCGCCTTAAACCATCGCTCCTGGTCGCCCGTATCCACGATCGCACTTCCCGATATACAAGCCAGCCCACAAATGACCGAACCCAATCGCATTCAGGCGACCTACCGACCAACCTCCATCAAACAGCTCCGTGATAGTACCTGGCTGATTGATATGGGAAAAACACTAAACGGATGGTTCGAACTGGATATGAAAGATTTAAAGAGCGATCAGATAGTTGTTTTCGACTATAGTGATGCCCTGGACAGCGCCGGTAATTTTATGCAGCAGGGACAACGGGATAGCTACATGGCATTGGGACTTCATCGCGAAACTTTTCGCAACAAGTTCAATCACCATGCTTTCCAATACATCAAAATTTCCAACCTCGGACATCGTCCCAAAAAGAAAGACGTTAAAGCGCATTTAATCCATACCAACTTTCGCCAGACCTCTACTTTTCTCTGTTCGGATCCGGACCTCAATGCCATCCACACGATGGTCCAATACACCATGCGTTGTCTTTCTTTCAGTGGATATATGGTCGACTGCCCACATTTGGAAAGGGCCGGATATGGTGGCGACGGAAATTCATCCACCAATACCATACAAACCATGTTTGCAAGTTCGCCGCTCTTTGTCAACTGGCTACAGGCCTGGTCGGATAGCATGCGCGAGGGAGGCAGCCTACCACATGTAGCACCCAATCCTGGTGCAGGTGGCGGCGGGCCTTATTGGTGCAGCTTTTTCATTATGGCGTCCTGGCGTACGTATGTCAACTACCAAGATCCGCGGCTGATCCAACGCCACTATTCTGCCATGAAACAATGGCTCTCTTATGTAGAGCGTTATAGCAGAGATGGGCTCCTTACACGCTGGCCAGATACCAAATACCGCGACTGGTATTTAGGAGACTGGCTTGCCCCAGCTGGCGTAGATGCAGGAGCTGCTCGCTCGGTCGACCTAGTCAGCAATTGTGTCGTGAGCGAATGCTTGGCTACGATGGAGAAAATAGCCACAGTCCTCCAGCTCCCGCAAGAGGCACAGGACTTTGCCAAACGAAAAGAAAAACTGGACGCTTTGATCCATCAGGTATTTTTTAATAAAGAAACAAACCAATATGCCACAGGATCTCAACTTGACATGAGCTACCCCATGCTACTAGGAATTACACCTAAAGCTTCTTATGCAAAAGTAAAACAACAGCTTTTAAAGGAAAGTACCGAAAAATACAACAACCATATAGCTGTCGGGCTCGTTGGCGTACCAATTCTAACGCAATGGGCTACGGACAACAATACGGTTGACTTTATGTATACTATGCTCAAGCAGCGGGATTATCCCGGCTACCTCTTTATGCTTGATCATGGTGCTTCCACCACCTGGGAATACTGGAGCGGAGAGCGTAGCCGTATCCATAATTGTTATAATGGTATCGGAACATGGTTTTACCAGGCTATCGGTGGAATCCGTGTTGATGAAAACCAGCCGGGCTATAAACATATCCTCATCACTCCACAGATTCCCAAAGGTCTTACCTGGGCAAAAACAGCAATTGAGACTCCTTATGGTGAGGTTAAAGTAGATTGGTCCATCAAAAAGCATAAATTAAAGCTCGATATTACCCTTCCAGTCGGAAGTACTGCTACGGTAAAAGCGCCGGCAGGATTCGAGATGAAGGATGTTACAATCAATTACCACCACTAATCCAACTATCGAAAGATTATAAGCGGGTAATCCGGATCCGCCAAATCGCCTCAAAATAATAAGCGGGACCAAAACTATTTGGCCCCGCTTATTATTTTTAAACCTGTAAGCGTATTATTTAAACCTGATCACTTACTATTAAAGCCCGATCTGTATACCCAGATTCACGACACGTTGATTCTGATAGGCATCTCCCGCACTGTTGGAGGTCACCTCAGGATCCTGCTGATATAAGGAATAATTCGTCCAGGTCAGCAGATTATATCCGCTCAGGTATAAGCGCGCATTGTTCATCTTAAATGGCAGCCATTTATTGGGCAACTGATAGCCCAGTTCAACGGTCTTCAAACGTAAATAGGTCGCATCAATAAGCCAGAAATCAGACATATAGGTTGACGGGCTATTAATCGTTGTCGGATTGGTCGTTAAGCGTGGAAATTTAGCTTTAGCGGCTGTTTCCGCGGTCCAGCGTTCTTGATGGATCGGTTGAAATTGACTCTGGAAGGGCTCAATACCACTTCCCTGAACGCTAAAACTGTACCCGGTAGTTCCCTGTAGCAGCACATTAAAACTAAAACCTTTGTAACTTCCCCCCAGGGTAAGCCCAAAACTGGTATTCGGAATATTAGGCTTACCGATCACTGTTCGATCATAGTCATCAATTACACCATCGTTATTGAGGTCCTTGTACCGCAGATCTCCAGGCTGCACCTCATATCCTCCTGATGGTTTTGGACTTGTACCGATATTTTCTTCGGTATAGAAACCATCGTACAGATAGCCCAATGGTTGATTGATCTGCTGCCCTGTCAGCCGCAGCCAAGGATAAGCTGGCGCTGGTTCATCCTGAAACAAAATCTTGTTTTTGAAATACGTCAATACCCCTTTGATATTATAATTAAACGCACCGATATTGTTGTTTACATTCAGTTCCAATTCTACTCCCCGATTGCGTACCTTCGCAATATTTGATGGCGAGACCCCTACACCGATATGCTGAAAAAGCGACTGTGAAGTCACGAGCTGATCGTAACGCAGGTTATTAAAATAGTCAAAGGTCATGGAAAACTTGTTTTTCCAAAGATTGACATCAAGCCCCACATCAAATGACTTCTGTTTTTCCCAAGTGACATTGTTATTTCCTAGATTTCCTTCCGTGATAATCAGTGAAGGCTGATGGGTTTCACCAAACGAATAATTTCCGCCTTCATTGTATACTTGTTGATACAAATAGCGATCACCGGTCACCTTGTCAGAGCCAACGATTCCATAGGAAGCCCGCAATTTAAAGAGCTCCACAAAACTAAACGCGTCTTTGAAAAACGATTCCTTAGCGAGATTATAACCCGCTGACACCGCCGGAAAAAGACCATAACGCTGTGCCGCCTGAAAACGGTCCGAACCATTGTATGCTGCCGTCGCATCCAATAAGAACCTCTCTTTAAAGTTGTATCCTGCCCGAAAGGTATAGCCCTCAAAATTCTGTGGAATCCAGTTGATTTTCTTATCCCCTTTTGTTTTATAGGATTCCCTATTGTACAGTAAGAGTGCTGTCACCGCATGAGCCCCAAAAGTTCGCGCATAATTGAAGTTGGCCTGCACATTCACCCGACTGTTATAATCCCCCTGATACGCCCGCAGGGTATAATTACCCAGCACATAAGGTGCCCCACCTTTCAGCTGGTAACTGCCCGAGCTTGGGTCATAACGATAGACCGGGATTTCATCACGGGCCTGCTCACGGCCGTTTGACTCGACGCTGGCATAGGCTACACGGGTCGAAAAAGAAAGCCCTTTTAACCAAGAGTTGAGTTCCTGAGTCCCGCCAAATAAAATATTGATGTCGTTGCGTCGGTCCAGGCTATAACCAGCTGCTGCCAGGCGTGCATTGATGGTTGGAAGCAACTCCTGCGTATCGCTGGCATAGGTAAATGAACCGTTTGGATTGATAAAAGGTGCTGACCAAGGTCTTATCTTATTAAAATTGAATACCTCACCAACGATATTTCCCGCCCGCGGCGAATTAATGCGATTGAAATTCGCCCGGAAATCCAAACGCAATTTGAGTGTCCTTGTCGCCTGTACATCCAGATTCGACCGTAAGTTGAAACGACGGTAATAATAGTTATTATTGACCTTGTCGCCCTCATTTTCAAAATTGTAAAGGTTTCCATTTTGGGAGAAAGCACCTCCCGACACAAAATATTTAATACTCTCACCACCGCCAGTGATATCAATATTTGTATTGTATTGTTGGCTCGATGGCTTAAAGATCCGATCATACCAGTTGATATCAGGATGACCATAAGGATCGTCCCCCGAACGGAAATGTGCCAAATCTGCTTCACTAAAAGGCTGATTGGAATTGTCACCCACCGTATTTGCTATCGCTTCATTCCATAAGAGCGCACTTTCATAGGCATTCAAAAACTTCAATTTTGTGACCGGGCTCTGCATACCTGATTCGACACGCGCATTGATCTTTGGCCTTCCCGATTCACCCCGCCGCGTTTTGACAACCAAAACACCATTGGCACCCTTTATACCAAAGACTGCTGTCGTCGATGCATCCTTTAAGATCGAAATACTTTCGATCTCATTGACGTTGATCTGCGACAATTGTTCATAGGTATATTCAATATCATCGACAATGATCAGCGGCTGGTTTCCTTCTGGGTTTAGCGAACTGACACCACGGATATAAAAATCCGAAGCATCCTTACCGGGTTGGCCAGAACGTTGTACCGACACAAATCCGGGCAATCTTCCAGCCAATGCATTCTGTACGCTCGATGTTGGCACCTGACGGATATCTGCCCCCTTTATTGAACTGACTGCGCCCGTGCTGGTCAGCTTTTTCGTCGTACCAAATCCCACCACCACCACCTCATCAATATCCTGGCTGCTGGATTGCATAATCACTTCGATATTTTCACCCTGCTTCACGTCTCGTTGCTGGGTATTATATCCTACACTTGTAAACACTAAGACCTTAGTACCTCGTAAGGCCAATTTAAACCGTCCATTTTGATCTGTTTGTGTGGCTCCCCCTCCTTTCTCCTGCACCGATACACCCACCAAGGGGCCTGAACTATTTTTGACAATACCATTCACAATGGATTGCGCCAATAGTATAAATGGCGTCAAAACCATTATTGTTAACAGATATATGCTCTTTTTCATCCGTTTATGTTTTATTTAATCATGATTAAAGCCATTCGCGCAGCCTTCTTCGGCTAACATTAATAAGCCAATTACCAGCCGGGGTTCTGTACCATTTTTGGATTTTTGATCACTTCCGAAAACGGAATGGGAGCCAAATACATCTTCGTATCAAATGTCATTTTCAGAATAGGAAGTGACTGCCTGATCGCCCCGGTTCCCGTTTGATAAATGACTGTGGCGTGTAGCTCCTTATTAAACTCCTCTTCGGCTATTTTCCACCTACGCACATCGTAAAAGCGATGCTCCTCAAAGGCCAGTTCTTTTCTCCGTTCGAGGTAGATCAGCTCCCGCATTTCTGCTTTGGTCAATGCCTCGGGAAGTTGATAGGGACTCAGTCCTGCCCGTTGTCGTATTTGTTCAACAGCACGATAGACATTGACATCAGGTCTGTCCAGACGTTCATTTCGTGCTTCCGCATAATTCAGCAATATTTCAGCATAACGGAACAGGATAAAGTCATGGTTTACATTACTATAGTTTGCAAGGGATTCAAAATTTCCCATAAACTTGCGGAGGTAATAGCCCGTTTTTGTCTGTTGCTTGGATCCACCTGGCTTATCGGATCCACCCTCAAAGGTTTGTACAGGCCGATTTAACCAAGGGGCACCATTATAAAAAACAGTTGCGTAAAAGCGGCTGTCGCGCCCTACATAAGGATCGTTTGGATCATAACCTGAATTTTCGTCCGTAATTTTAAGACCGTTGCTCATCCCAAAGGCGTCTACAAGTTCCTGGGTCGGACTAGTTCGACCATTGTTCACTCCATTGGCATAACCCACAGGACCATTGTTATTTTCAAAACTGGTATTGTAGCCACCTTGTTTCGCAAAGATCCGTTCATTGTTGCGTGTGGTAAAGACATCTTTAAACTGCGGTTCAAGTTTAAACAGGTTTAGATCCATTAAGTCTTTGGCCGCGTTCTCGGCCAACTGCCATCGCCCAGCGGAAAATGCCGTATACCCCGTAAGAATATTCTGCCCATCTATATTTCCACCGTTGAACAATGGGCTGGCAGCATACAGGAGCACACGGGATTTTAGCGCCATGGCTGCCGCCTTCGTAGGCCTTCCATAAAAAGCCAGATTAAATGGATCAGTACGTAAGCTATCTTTTATTGCATCACATTCCTTCACAATATAGTTGACGCATTCTTCGAAGCTCGCACGTGGTAGCTCAATATCATCGTTCAGCTGGTATACCTTATCGCCCATCAGTGGCACCCCGCCATACCGCTTGACCAATTCAAAATAAAATAAGGCACGCATAAATTTTGCTTCGGCTTTCCATACGCGCGGCATAGGCGTACCATTCTCCAGTTTCCCTTTAACCGGTACCCGATCAATATTTTGAATAAAAATGCTGGTCTTTCGAATCCCCTGATACCAAGATGCCCACAGGTTGTCCTGATAATTATCCGAAGTATAAGAACCTGTTGCCAACTGCTGTACCGATGTGTTGGTCGGATTGGAGGAAACCGCATCATCCGTAGCTGCGTCGAGAAAATCTCCACCAACCCGATTGCCCAGGCTGGGCAGATAACGGTAGCAATCGGTCAGAAACCGGTTTGCATTTACGCCGGCCGAATCCCTTCGGTCAAACACCTGATCCAGTGTCTGCAACTCGATAGGCTCTTCCTCCAGGTCGCTTTTACAGGAGAAGATCCCAAGTGTGACTCCAACCAGGAACATCCATTTAAGCCGATTATATTTTATACGAATGAGCTGTGCTTTAAAAGGCATCTGCAAGCCTCGGCCCATGTCAGACGCGGATTTAATTTCAGGCGCTCTGCAAGATACCTCACGCTCCTCAGCATGTATGTGGTTTGAATAAGAATATTTCATCATTGTCGATTTCTAAGGTTTATAATTTCACGTTTACACCAAAGCTTATGATCCGCTGTGCTGGATAAGCTGTACCTGATGAGATTTCAGGATCCAGACGTCCATAGGGGGTAAAAGTGAACAGGTTTTGCGCGTTTGCAAAGATGCGTACCGAGGATAGCTTCGCCCGCATTGTCCAATTGAAGGGCAATGTATAGCCGACATCCAGGTTCCTTATCCTAAGATATTCCCCCGAACGGGTCCAGTAGCTAGAAATATTTTGTGTATTGGTCGGATCGGGTCCCAGCGTCAGCCTTGGATACGTTGCAGCAGTACCGGTCTCCGGTGTCCAACGTCCCAGCATATAATCAAATCCCTGTCCGTCGCCGGTATTTCCAAAGGAATAATCCGTCTGCTGGTAACTACGGTTCAATACCCCCTGAAGCAACACGCTGAAATCAAACCCCGCAACATTGAATCCTACGGTAGTACCAAAATATACGAGTGGTTTTGTATTGCCAATGGCCGTTTGATCGTACTGGTTGATGATACCGTCTCCATTCAGGTCCACTAGTTTGACATCACCAGGATACACCTTATTCCCCGATAGTAATGGTGCATGATCGGCTTCATCCTGTGTCTGGATCAGCCCATTGGTCCGGTAACCAAATGTCTGACCCACGGGCATTCCCGTACGCCGGTTCCAATCGTATTGCTGAAAGACCTCGTTCATATACAGCACTTGGGTCTTCATACGTGAGGCATTGGCGGTAATGAAATAGTTAAACTCACCAAAATTATTTTGATAGGTCAAACTGATTTCCTGTCCTTCATACCGGTTTTTACCGATATTTTCATTTGGGTATCCAATACCGATCAGATCAATGGTCGACCCGCGCTGTTGCAATAGGTCAAAATAAGTATCTCTAAAATAGTCGGCTGTTAATTTCAGTGTTGAATGCCAGAATGCGGCATCCAAACCGATGTTAAATTTATTTCCCTTTTCCCAGGTTCCCTCAATGTTGGCAAGTCCTTTTTCGATCAAGCTATTGGTATAAGCGTATTCCGAGCCAAAGTCATAGCCGTTCGCGCCATCTTGTCCATAAGAAGCTCGCCAGCTGTAATAACCCAGGGCAGCTTCGTTGGTATTTCCCGTCCGCCCAAAGGTAGCGCGCCATTTCAGCTGAGAAAGCCAATCCGTTTTTTCCTTCAGAAAGTCTTCCTGCAGCATGTCCCAGCCCAAACCAAAAGCATAAAACAGACCATATTGGTTTCCGGGCATAAAACGATTGAATCCTGAGTAGTTTAAGGCTACTTCAGCAAAATATTTATCCTGATAGGCATAGTTTGCCGTTGCAGCAAAGTTGGTATAGATTGCGGGTAAGTCAAACTGATAATTGGCCGTTTGCCTGTCCATAAACAGTTTAGCTCCGACACGATGTTTCTCACTCACCTGTTTATCATACCCCAGCGCTCCCTGGAAATAGAAAAAATTTGCTGTAGACGTGGTCGCAAATGAATTAGGCTGATCCGCTATCGTTCCATAACGAACATACACGAGTTCTTTTTGCTCGTTATAGCTTAAGTCATACACCGGCTGTTGGCGATTCCGGTCGATAAGACTCGACGAAGTTGATGAAACATTTAACTTACCCTTTGCATACAGTCCGGGAACAAATTTGTCAAGCTTGTAATTAAAATCCAGATTAGCCAGCAGGTCCCTCGTATTATCCAAAAGATAACCCGATCCCGTCGCAAGCTGGTACAAGTTGCTCCGATAGACCGAGGAGCCACCATAAGATTGGTCGGGATTAAAAATTGGATAAGCGTTGTTCGGTGTATTATACAAGGTCGATAAGATCGTTCCTGTTTTTGCCCCCGGCTGTCTGCCATCCTGTATCTTTCCAAAAAACTGTAGTCCAATTGTTAAGTCATCAGTTACATCCACATCAATGGCACTATTGATGAGATAACGTTTATTCTGTACATTGGTCTCATAGTCAAACTTATCATCCGATTTAAATAGACCATATTGGTTCAGGTAACTTAGTGAAAGGGCATACCGTGCATTTTTGATTCCGCCCTTTACACCAAGGTTATATTTGGTGGTCGGATTATTGTCTCTTACGACGGCATCGTACCAGTTGACATCCGGGAAGAACAAAGAATTGGTTCCATCCCTAAAGGCTTTAAAATCGTCCGAACTATACACGGGTTGCCGCCCTGCATTGAGAAGTGCTTCGTTGTAGAGATAGGCATACTGATAAGCGTTCAAGGGCTGCGGCATTTTCAACGATTGTTGGATTCCTGTTTGTGCTGTAAAGCTGATCCTTGGTGGTCCTGCCTGTCCCTTTTTCGTCGTTACCTGCAATATCCCTCTGGAACTCCGTTGTCCCAATAAAATGCTGGAAAGTGCATCTTTGACCACGGTCACTGATTCGATGTTTTCAGGATCAATGGAATAGATATCCCGCTGTACACCGTCGATCATAGTCACCGGACTTTGTCCCCTTAGGTTAAAGCCAATTTCCGTATTGTCACCGATGCTGGAACGATATTTCACGGCATCCGAGGGAAGAGATCCCGCCAGATCATTTGAGGTGATAGCGGTCATGCTCGGTGATCGAAATCCGCTGACTTCCTGCGTAAACAGCCCCGGCATCCGACCTGTGAGCGCATTCAAATACAAGGGTGTAGGCACATCTTTGATCTGACTGTTGTAGACTACCGAAACGGCTCCCAGGAGCTCCGAACTTTTCTTTTTGTCATAGCCAATATGCAAGGAGTCTGTGCGCTGGAGTACGGCCGGCACCAGCGACACCGATTTTTCGGATCCTCCCTTTATCCTCTTTCTATAATATCCCGGATATTCCACCCATAAGACTTCATGCGTAACATGGCCTGACGGGGAAAAATCTCCATTTTCATCGGTCTCACCGACAAGCTGCCGCCCGGCGTCATAGACCTTAGCACCTGAAATCGGCTTACCATATTCATCCACAATTTTCGGAAATTTCCCTATCGCCCGCTTCTCATTCCCTGAGGCTGTCTCGCGGAGCCGTGGATACCAGCTGGCCTGTGCGGTCTGTTTATCGGCAATCACCAACAGTACACCGACAACACTTAATTTTATATAATGGTTAAACATTTGTCATTCGTTTATAAGGTTAGCAATCACTCACAGCGGAAGGTATATTTAAAAGGCTCATCCGTATTGCCATAACCGACACTTTTGGTTCCCGTAATGTCCGTATAGAAGTATTCCAGCCGGGCGATGTGTACATCTTTATCGACCTTAAAAAATCCACGTGGCCAGATATCAATAAGGTATTTTTTACCACCAATGTCCGTCAGTTTGGTATCTGCTGTCTGTTTCCTGATTTCAGCAATAAGCTTTCCTGACTCATCCATTGCCTTGACATGTAGATAGATGGCAGGCTCATGATCCAGCACTGTATTGGTAACCCCACCATCAAAAGTCAATGTAATGATATCGTTGTCCAGACTTTTGACCGGTTGTACCGTACCCAACTGTGGGTTGATAAAATCGATCAGATCGCCCTCACCATCGGTTACCTCGAAAGCATTTGAGAACGTAAACTTTTTATAATCTGTATCCTCCGGACGCAGATTTTCGATTGAAGAACCAATATAGAATCCCAAAGACACCAACATATTTTCGGCGCCAACGTTACATTCCGCCTTCACCGTAAAATCGATGTCTTCGTTATTGACAAAGGAATAAGCCTGCGTACTTCTAAAAACAATCCATTCCATATCATCCACCAAATTGGGGCCTATACCGAACATTTTCTTGGCGGCCTGATGCCAGCTCAGCCCAGATACAGGTTCCAGTTCACTGTCCGAAATGATCCGCATGGTGCCATTTCCCTTTGGACTGGTAAAGGACATGGTCAGGTTTTTACGCGCATTCCATCCCTTGGGTACCATAATACCCGCGACCAGCTGGGTGCTATAATTACCTCCCCCCTGGATACGGGGCTCAGCTCCGCAATGCATCGTAAAAGTCACCCGCTGATTTGCCTTTGCAGATGTCGGCACAACTACTGAGATGGCTTTAAGACCGCATTGGGCTAAGAATATGGCCAAAAATAGCCCCATTGCCCAGTAGATATATGTCGAATAATGTGTGTTCTTTTTCATATGTAAATAATTTGTTCTTTAAAGGCCACAAGGAATATCCAGATTATTTCATTGGTGCTTGTGTTTTCCAATCGTGGATATCTCATATTCCTCCGTTTAAACGTTCACAATCATATTGATAGGTGTTGCTGCTGCAACCCAGACTCATCACTAAGCTGAGCTGGCGTTTGCCATTGACTACAGGGAACAGGAACTTGAGGACCACCTCCTCTTTACCCTCCGTTGGACTAAGCACAACACTAAAGGGATACTGTGGATCATCCAGGCGGTACTTTCCCGAGCCGCTGACTACAAAAGGTAGATCATCAGCTATTGTATAGGTTCCGTCCGCATTGAAATCGATCTTAAAGTTTTCCAATTTCAACCGCTTACTCAGGTTTTCACCATTTCGGGTCAGCTGTGTTACTTTCCAATTTCCAGTAATATCTTTTTCCGCCTCTTCCGTGCGGATATTGCCCAGCTCATCCTTACAGGAGTTTATTCCCCAACATAAGACCAGCATCAAGAGCCATGAGAGTATCTTGTATATTTTCATCGGTTTAATTTTTTTAATAACCTGGATTTTGAATCAAGTCTAAGGACTTCGCTACTTCAGATTGGGGAATGGGCCAGAGGTACATGCGTTTGTCAAAGACACGTTTTCGTACGTTGATGGTATTATAACTTGTCCCCGATGCTGTACGGACGGGTTCGGTTCCATGCAGCTGTTTATTTTCCAATGATTCAGCCAACTTCCAACGGCGTACGTCAAAAAAACGATGTCCTTCAAAGGCTAGTTCTTTTTGTCGCTCATTCCGGATTATCTCACGCATAGCGTCCTTGTTTAGTCCAGTCGGCAATACAAAAGGATCCAACCCTGCCCTTTCTCGGATAGCCTCCACCGCTGCATAGACCTTCAGATCCGGAATCCCGAGCGATTCGTTGCGTGCTTCAGCATAGTTCAACAAAATTTCCGCATATCGGATAATTGGCAGACAGCGCGGCGTGTAGGTATTGAACCAATCCGCGGCTACATCCCGATTGACCATTTTATAGGTATAATACCCCGTAGGCGTGCCCCGGTAGATGGCATCCTGCCCCGAAGTCACATTGTTTGGATTGGACTTATCGATATAGATATTGACTGGCCTCCGGGCTAATCCATCGCGGTGAAAGACCAGAGACTGATCCCGAGTTACGGTATTCGCTAAGCGGGGATCGCGGTTTTTATAGGGGTTTTTCGGATCATATCCAGCATTGGGATCGTTAATAGGCAAACCATTACGCATCCCAAAAGCATCCACCGTTTCCAGATACGGATAAGCGCCGGGGTTGCTTACGCCAAAAGTCGGCGGATTCCAGATACCTTCAAGATCCCGGTTGGAATCTTGCATTTTGGCGAGGATATATTCTGGGTTTTTACGCAGCTGAAACAGCTGATAGAAGCCAAATCCAGGTTCGGGATCGTTGTTGACATACAAACTGTAATGTCCAGATTCAATGACCTGCGCTGCTGCCGCTTCGGCCCGCTGCCAGCGTGTTTCATCCACGACGGAATAGGCAACGACATCCTTCAACGCCCCCTCTGTTGTCACTGGGCTGCCATTGAATAGCGGGCTCGCTGCATAAAGCAGTAAGCGAGATTTCAACCCATAACAAGCTGCTTTACTGATCCGTCCATAATCTTCGCCTGCATGTTCCCATGGGAGATCCTGTGCGGCAGCATCGCATTCAGCTGCAATATAGCTCACACATTCATCGAACGTATTACGCTTAGCTGGAATAACATCACTTGCTGCGTAAACACTGTCTCCCATCAGTGGCACACCACCATAATGTTCCAATAAAATAAAGTAATAATAAGCTCTTAGAAAGCGGGTTTCGGCTTTTACCCGCACCTTGATATTCGTACCAAAGCGTGCCCTATGCAGGTTTTTAAGCATAATATTTGCCCTACGAATATTGGTATAGGGTTTTGCCCAGGCATCATTGGTGATAATATTGGAGTTGACGGTACCCGTGGCAAACTGGATAAAGGTATTGATACTGCCGAGTCCAGCGCCTTCCGCTTCATCTGTACTGGCATCAAGCCCACCCCCACCAAAGCGCTTAGGCCAAGTCGCAAATCCAATATCACCATATATTCCCGACAGGAAGTTAATGGTATACGTACTATCTGAAAAAACGACCTCTTCATTCAGATCTGATGATTGCGTCTGATCTAAAAATCCCTGTTTACTACAAGCCGCAAAGGCCAGGAAGGCCAGTGCGCAAAATGTCAATTGGCTTTTGTTCATAATTTTTTGTAAAACAGTAAAATAATTGGTTATGCTATCATGATGTCAGCGAGCCTAGCCCGCTGACATTAATTTTTTCAAAAGATCTAATCGATCGAACTCAGGGAAAATGGCCTCGAAGCCGTAGAAATCCCCCTTTCATAATTGGGTTTATCCCCCATGACAAAATGAAGCTCGCCCCCTTTCAGCAGATCTTCATAACGAATAAAATTTTTGTCGTAGGCTGCTCCATTGAGTGTAGCTGATTGAATATAGACATGTTCCAGACTATTGTTATCCGCCTTGATGGTAAATGTTTTCCCATTATCGAGACTGATGGTCACTTTTTTGAATACTGGACTACCAAACACATATTCATCGGTTCCGGGACAGACACTATAGATCCCCATAGCACTCAGTACATACCAGGAAGACATCTGCCCTTGGTCCTCATCACCCGGGTACCCCTTTTCCGTCGCATTATAAAGGCGCGATGTCACCATACGAGCATATTTTTGTGCTTTCCAGGGTTGACCGCTGAAATTATACAGATACGGGACGTGCTGCGTCGGCTGGTTGCCATGCGCATACTGCCCCATTTTTGACAACAACATTTCACGCATTTCATGGATTTCCTGCTTATAGCTACCGTAGTTGACACGTTGCTCCATGGTGAAGAACGTATCCAGTTTTGCATTAAACTTATCCACCCCACCGATCAGGTTGATCAAGCCATTCACATCGTGCATCACCGACCAGGTATATTGCCAGGCATTTGCTTCGGTAAAAGGTCCACCCCATTCTACAGGATCAAAGGGTTCACGCCATTGCCCATTGTCCAGTCGGCCGCGCATAAAGTTTACCTGAGGATCAAATACATTCCTATAGTTGTACATCTGCCGGGCAAAGATATTTTCATAGAATTTGTTGCCCGTCGACTTTGCCAGCTGATAAGCACAAAAGTCATCGTAGGCATATTCCAATGTCTTTGCCGTACTTTCGTGAATATCGCCATAAGGAACATACCCCTTGGTAAAATACTCCTTCCACCCTTCGCGCCCATTGGATCCACCCCACAATCCTTTATTGGTCGCCTCATGGTAATAGGCTGCCAAAGCACTGTCGGCATCGAAGGTTCGGATCCCCTTCACCCAGGCATCCGTCAATAACGAGATGGCATGATTGCCAATCATCACGCCCGACATTCCAGGATTGGACCAGGTCGGAAAAAATCCGGCCTGCTTTTGCGCATCCAGCAAGGACTGCATATAACGTCCCTGCATGACCGGATGCAAAAGATTGCTCAAGGGGAATTGCCCACGAAAAGTATCCCAAAAACCATTATCCGTAAACATGTACCCTTTATGAATCTTACCATCATAAGGGCTGAAATAATAGGGACTGCCCTCCGGATCCATTTCATAGAACTTACGTGAAAATAAATTGGCCCTGAACATGCAGGAATAAAATGTTGCCATCTCCGCTTCCGCCCCCCCTTCTACGCGCACGCGGTTCAGCAATGCATTCCAGGTATCAAAAGCTTTCTTTTTACTCACCTCAAAAGTATTGTGTCCGCCCAGTTCGCGTTTAAAATTAAGATCTGCCTGCTGCGGACTGATATAGGATGAAGCAATCTTCACTTCCACTTTTGCCCCAGGGCGGAATTCCAGATATCCACCTTTGCCTTTCCCGGCATCATAGCGCTGTCCCGCCTGGATTGTGCCCTTGACATTTTCCCAGGTGCCGTAAGCTTTAAAATCCTGATCGAAGGTAAGCACAAAATAATTTTTCATATGCTCGGGCACAAAACGCCCATTATGCACATACCCGACAATCTTGCGTTCTTCGGGGATAATCTTAATCTCGCTATCGCCCAAAAAGCCATCCAATAGCAAGAACGCTTTTTCCTTTTTCGGGAAGCTAAAGCGCATATGCGCCCCTCTTTCCACTGGACTCAGTTCCGCCTTGATGCCGTTATCAAAATTCACGGCATAATAATGCGGTTTAGCGATCTCATTTTCATGTTTAAAGGATAACGCGCGACGTTCCTCATTGACCTCCAACTTCCCAAGGCCCGGCATCAACGAAAAAACCATATAATCGCCCATCCAGGGACTGCATTGGTGAACCTGCTGAAATCCGCGTATGCTGTTTGCTTTGTATTGATATTTCCAGCCATCCCCATTTTTCCCCGTTTGTGCCGAAAAGAAATGCACCGCAAAAGGCAGTCCCACTGTTGGGTAGGTGTTTCCATAGGACAGACTCCATTCAGAATCGGTTCCCTGAAGGGTATTCACGTACTTTACCAGGTCCACCTGCTGCGCTTGCGCCTGGCTTAGCATCGCAAAAATCACTGTCAGATAAATACATAATCTTTGTTTCATAATCAGTTATTTAAATTTCTATCATCTTTAAAAAATGTTCTTTAGTTTCAATGTTTCCTTTTCGGCATGACCATATTGCTTCCATAGCAGCTTCGCACTTTTTAATTGCTGTGCATGGGATTCCGTAAGCCGAACATGCTTTTCCTCGCCCGGCATCAGGGTAAAATAATTATCCGAAATCATGAGCGGCAAAATGCGTTCATTAGTTGCTGCATCCACCAGGCGTAAGCGATTGCCAAATGATACTGACTTTCCACGGTTAACAATGCGAAGCATAATACCTTCGCTCCCCGCTTCTTTTTTATAGTCAAATTCAAGCTTGGCTTTCGGCAAACTAGTTAAGCTGGTATAATCCAGCTCTTTTCGGCCATTTCGCCAATAAAAGTTTTCAGACAGCAAAACGCCCTTTCTATCCTTCAGGGTAAGCTTGATGAAGTGTAGATCCGACAAGGCTGTAGCTCCTTGTTCGCCGCCAAAATTTAGACGGAAGATTTCCTTCGCCATATTAGACTGTACGGTAGCACTGGTTTGCAGGCCATATTTTTTGATCTCCTGACCGCCCATGTCGAAGATCTGCGCCGAAATCCATACCGAATCAAGGTTCTTTAGGCTCGTATTGATCACCTTAACACTGTTGTTGGATGCATTCCATTGTATATGTACCGGTTCGCAGGCCTTTTTCGCCCCCCAGTAGGCACCCGTAGCATCGTAATAATAGTCATAGGTCTGCCATACAAATGAAGGGTAGGCCGACTGGCTCATCCAGATCAGCATACCTGCTGCATCGTTCCAGAGCTTGTCGTTCCAGGCTTCATACATGCCCTTCATCACTTCCAGGTTAAGGTATTGTGCCTTTTCAGCAAATGCGGCTAAATTCGTAGATTCCCCATACTGGTTGTTGACCGCATCTTTATACTGTATGGGACTGGCGTTCGAAGCTTCCTTACCAAAAAAATGCCTATTCCACACATTGTCATCTTCCGATTTGAGCTGTTCATCCGTAGGCAATGGCCAGAGCTTGTCCTTTGGGATAAACTTCACGATACTTTCATAATTGGGAAAAGTAGCCGTTCCGATTTCCGTACGTAGGCCATAACCGTAGTCGCTGCTATAAGGGTAAGGCGGATCGTTCCAGGCTAGGTTGCTTCCCGAAGTTTCAAAATGGTGCCGCGGTGGCTGGGTGCCCCACCATCCGCTTCCCGAAAGACCATCCTGATTGGAACTGGACTTATACAGCCGATCATTGTGGTCTTCCGACGCCACAATAGCACGCAGGTAATTATCCAATTCAGGTTTTGGACGCGTTTCATTGGCGCCGCACCAGATCGCTATGCTGGCATGATTTCGCAGTCGTTTTACTTTATCGAGCGCATTTGCTTTAAAATCATCATCATTGGCTACATCGTTATACGCCACATAAAGCCAAAAATCGTCCCATACCATCATCCCGTAACGATCGCAATAATCATAGAAAACATCGTCCGTGATCGAGCCCGTCCACAAACGGATCATATTATAGTTCATATCCTTATGCAACTTGACCTTGAGACCGTACTCTTCCCCTTGGCAGCGGAGCAAGTATTCGCTCATTCCCCAATTCCCACCTTTGAGATAGATCTTTTTTCCGTTGACATAAAAATTCAGCACTGGCCATCCCGCTTTATTGCGTACATAATGGTACTCATATTTACGAATCCCAAACTGAAGCTCCTTCTGATCCGAGATCTCATCACCAATTTTTGCGGTAAGCGAACAACTGTACAGATTCGGTTCCCCATAACCATTTGGCCACCATAGCAGCGGCTGTTTGATCAAAAATTCCTTCACTTCCTTGCGGGTGATGTACACCTTTTGGGTGCTATGTGCCTCGACCCTCACTTTTTTAGAAAATCGGATATCTCCGGGCTTGATGATCCCTTCCAGTGTTATTTCTTTGGGTTGATCACCTGTATTTTTTAGATCGGTCGAAAAGTCCAGGTAGGCAAACTCGTTGCTTTCCAGGTCGGACCGCATCCAAGGGTCTTCCATACTGACATCGCCTGTAAAACGTAACGATACATTGCCGGTAATCCCGGCCAAGCGTCCCGGTACATAAGGCATCCAGTCCCAGCCAGCCGCAGCCAAGTACGTGGGGCTTGCCGTTACGCCAAAAGGTTCTTTTGCCGTACGTGTTTTTTTCTGGTCAGCATCGGTAATCAACACCGCAATTGCATTTTCCTGCCCCACACGCACAAGATCTGTGATATCAAATTTGCTGCGCAACATATGGCCACTGACATCTCTTGTAGCGCCAGCTGTACCCGATAGTTTCACTCCATTGCAGAAAAAATCGGCATAGCGGTTGGTATTGTCAAAATGAATCCATACACGCTGCCCTTTTTTATAGTCTACAGGCAGGCGAAAAGTTGTACGGTACCAGAACGGACGGTTGAATAACTGTTCATCCACCCGGTAGATATTGTCTGAAAAATTGGGATCCGGTACTAGTCCCTGATTTACATAAGCTGCGAAGACGACACCCGGAACAATACCGCGCACGGGGTCTTTCATCCGAAAATTGGGTTGTGCTATTTCCTGCCCTGAATAAGGCAGATCCGATTGCGGCTTTATTTCCCAACGAATCGCGGGATTATCACTATTGAGCGAAATTTCGCGTACTTGACCATAACCTACAAGTGCCAGCTGCAAGAATAGCAGCATATATACTAGTCTTTTTTTCATTTGATCCCCCAGTCTTTGTTTGGATTAGGCCCCATATAGAGTTCCAAGGTTGCCCCGGCCACCATATCTGCAAAGTCAATGTAATTTTTAGCATAGGGCTTGCCGTTTAACATGGCCCGCTGGATATATATATTATCCGTCGAATTGTCGTGCGCAACAATGCGAAAGGTTTTACCCGAGAAATAATCCGGATCTAGCTTAAATGTCAGTTCCCGGAATAATGGGCTTGTTATTTCAAAACGTGTTGCTCCCGGACAAGAGGGGTGTATCCCCGATGAGGCAAGCACGTACCAGGCCGACATCTGTCCCACGTCCTCATTTCCCACGATTCCCTCTACGGCATTACGATACGCTTTATCGCAGATGTAACGGGTCCATTTTTGGGTTAAGTAAGCCGCATCCAGATGGTTGAACAAAAACGGAACTAAATGCACGGGCTCATTGGCATGATTATAATAATCGTTCCAGAGCATATTTTCAGGTGTCTTCTCAAAAAAATCCGTTAGATCAGCTAAGGTCTTTTCTTTACCGCCCATCAACTCGATCATGCCCGGAATATCATGTGGCACAAACCAGCCCTGCTGGTATGGGTTGCTTTCAATGGTACCATACCATTCTTTAGTACGTGCATTCTCAGGCCATTCCTCCCATGACCCGTCACTTTTCCGTGGTCTGAACCAGCCTTTTTCCGGATCAAATATCTTTCGGTAAGCTTGGCTTTTGGCCAAATACGCTTGTTCCGTTTCTTTCCTGTTCAATCCATTTGCCAGCTGCGCAATGCACCAGTCGGTGTACGCATATTCCAGCGTATTCGAAATGCTCAATGCTCCCGGCGTATAGCCTAACGAATCATTGCCAAACCTTTTGGAGGTATTGATCGCGTAGGTTAATGCTTTGGATACATCGTAATTGCGTATCCCTTTCGCATGGGCATCCGCCAATACCGATAGCGCAGGATTGCCGATCATGCAGCCAGAATACGCATTTAATAATTCCCAGCGTTCAAAATACCCCTTTCCAGACTCGTCAGCCAGACTGATCAATGAATTGAGCTCATCATTTACCAAGCTGGGGTTGATCAAAGTCTGCAACGGAAATTGTGACCGAAAAACATCCCACCCACTAAAAATGGTCCGTTTGGTAAAGCCCTCATTACGGTGTATTCTGTTGTCACCGCCCTTATAACGTCCGTCTACGTCCGTAAAGATGCGCGGATCAATCATGGTATGGTACAATGAGGTATAAAAGATCGTTTTCTGGTCTTCGGTACCGCCTTTAAGCGCAATTTTCGACAGCTGAGTATTCCACATTGCTCTGGCTTCCCGACGGACGCGATCGAAATTCTTGCCTGCGATTTCCTTTTTAAAATTATTTTCCGCGCCCTGCATATCGACGAAAGAAATGCCGACCTGTAGATTGACCTGCTCGCCCTGACTGGTTTCAAATTCGGAGAATACCCCGAGGTGTTTGCCTTCCAGTTCGTTTCTTCCGGGCCACACTTTTGCTTCTGCCACCCGACTTTGGTAAGGGATGGACTGCACATCATCACGCTTACGCGTCCAGTTGTCGGGGATTTCTGCTGACCAGATGCCGTGTTTTTTTAGGGGTTTATCGAAGCGTGCATAAAAGTAAACCGTGTAATCCGCCTTACCATCGCCATCGCCCCAGCCACCGCCCTCCGGCGTACAGTGCATCCATCCCTGAATACTATAGTCATCTACTTTTCGGACATATTGCTGTATTGCTGTGCCACCGACACGACGCGCCAGGTCGATCTGGATACGTGATTCCTTACTTTGCGGAAAGGTAAAACGAAGCATCCCGCTATGTGGGGCAGCGGTAGCCTCCACCCGTATGTTATACCGTTCGAGATCAACCGCATAGTAGCCAGCCTGGGCGATCTCACTGGACTTGTTGTAGGGAGACCGATAACCGGTCACGGTACCATCCTCCTTACCCGCAATGGTATGCAACTTACCGATGGTAGGCATCACCAGAAAATTTCCGAGATCGCCATACCAACCCACTCCACTCATCTGGGTGAAGGCAAAACCTTCAATACTGCGATGCTCATAACTATACCCAGGACTGTTATCACCGCCTGTAACCGTGTTAGGGCTCACCTGCACCATGCCATAGGGAGTCGTTGCCCCTGGAAAAGTCTTTCCCAGACCATGATACGTTCCTGCCGCGCCCACACTTGTACTGGCACCAATAAATGGATTGACATAGTCTGCTGGACTGGAAACAGAATGATATCGGCGACTAGCACAAGATGTCGACGACAGTGTTAGTGCGATAACAAAACAAGATAGCAGTCCATATAATTTATTCATATTAATTTATCGTTTTTTAGGTTCTATTTATTGATCTGAAAGGTCCTGATTCCGAACTTTGGCAGTTGTGCCACGAAAGCTTTCCTATTCTCTGCCATCTTTCTAAAGGGAATACTCCCCTTTTGCTCACCATTCAGCAGGACTTCCTGTAACGAAGCCGCAGGAAAGTCTATGGCGACAGATGATGCGGCCTGTTTATTGCTCGTATTAAAGAGGCGTAAGCTAAGTTGTCCATGGTCTAGCTGCAAGGCCGATATCTCCAGATGATCATCCGAGAGTGTGATCAGCTGACGATCTCTGAATTTTACATTGGGATAATAGTACGCCAGCAGTGGTTCGTTCCAGGCATTGCTTCGGTCTGCGATACGCGCTATATTCCAATTCTTTTCATGTGGTATCAATGCATAGCGCATGTGTAAAGGTCCAGTGATCTTATAATCCATCCCCCACAATCCCAAACCCGAGTATTGTGCCGTCAGACTCAAAGGGAATTCCTTACCATGGACGTATGACCCTGTATGGTCGGTCATTACCGCGAGACCATATTGGCTATTTTCGTCAAAGAGGTCTACCCAGTTCAACACAACGTTGTTCTTAATCTGGTCCCACTGGCCAAAAAAGGTATCCTCTAAGCCGCTTTCAGTGACGTCAAAAGGAGCATTTTTGGCTATTTTTCCTTGCTTTATAGTTGTTGGAAACATGACTTTCAACTTATAGCGATCGTCCGTAAAAGCACGTCTATTGTCTGTCCATTTCTGTTGTTGCTTATATTCACCGATCCCAACATTGCCTTTCCAGTCGATGGTTAGATCCAAATCGATGCGTTGCTGTCCTGCTACTAGCGACAGTAACTGAACAAAAGGATGCCCATTGATATTCCCGGTTATTTTAACCGTTGTTTTCAACCCATCATCCTGTACGACAGTGAACGTTACGGGGCTATCCTTCGAAGAATAAAATTTCCCCTCCTCATAAAAATACCCTGCAATTTCTCCCATCCGATACCCCCCATCTTGTGCAGCGAATTCCTTATGATTTGCATATTTGGCAATCAGACTCTTGATTGTTCCACCCTGTTTTTTGTCCAGCACAATCTTGTACAATTCATTTTCGAGAATACAGTTGCCTTCGGTATCAAAGCGGACCATCCTTTTCGGTTCACTCGATTTAGATTGCCCCAGCTTAATAGGTTGAGCCGGCTTAAGCTGATACGTAGCATAGCCAAAGCCATTCACCTCTGCTTCAAATTCCAGGACCTTACCGAGATCCGTTTGGTAGCAATGAGCGGGCAGTACCTGCTGTTTTCCTGTCCACACGGTGACATCATCCACATCTGCAGGTAAGCGCACCTGTACCCATTCCTTTCGGTGCCGGGCTAGCGTATTATAAACCCGGATATAGCCCAATTCCGAATTAGTACTCCGCGTGGAAGTGGCATAAGAAGCATTTGCCTGATGGATCAATTGATCCGCAATGTTCAGCGTATTGGTGGTCCAGTTCTCGATCGCCTGCGCCCAAGTCTGGTCCTGATGCAACTTATTGTAAGGTACAATCCAGGAATCGTGATGCTGAGCCATCATCAACGTTCGCCAGGCTTCGTCAAGGCGTTTACCATCTGGTACAAAACCATGATCCATAAAAGCCATGGCTCCGATTTTTTCAGCTTGCAGTATCCTGTTTTCCGCTTGGCGCACCTGTTGTGCAATGCGTTGCAGCACTTGGCTACCCCACATTAAGTTGACCAAAATGTCCTCCTGCCCCATTTTCCAGGTTGGCACAGCTCGTCCAGCTGGGATCGACCGAAAATATTCCGTCCAGGTGGTGTAACGCACATTATTTTTCACCTGTTCGCCCGTTCCTATCCACGGACCATTTTTCCATCCGGCATCCTGATAGCACATACCGACTGGATTCATAATTCCAGCTTCATAACAACTCTTCCAATAGTCTACAGTATTGGCCCAGGCCGTAGTCTGCCAGGTGGAGTTTTTTTCAAAAGCCTCATTTGCATAACGTGGTACCGTAAGGATTGCCGTACCATCAGGCCCTTCCCAATTCAGAAATTGACCACCATGTGCCCTGATGTAGCCTCCCCAGCAGGTATTTGGAGTTTTAAGTACCGCATACTGAAATCCGAATTGCCGGAGGATCTGGGGTAGACTGCTTGTAAAACAAGGCTCTTCCACAGCATAAGTTGTAAAGTTGATTTCTGGAAAATGCGCGTGATATTTAGCCATACCATAAGCAAATTGACGGATGATACTTTCACCAGAGATATTATACAGATAAGGTTGCGCATAGGTCGGATTTGTGAAATCCAGACGTGAATCCTTCGCCCATTCCTTCATGCGTGCATAGCCAGCAGGATCCTTAACCTTGACCGTATCCCAGGTCTCAGGTTCGATCTCAAGTCCAATTCGCCAGCTTGGTGACGCTTCCAGATGGTCGAGCATAAATGTCGTTACCCAAAATGGGTAGTGTCCGTAAACCCCGCCGTGATAACCATCGACAAAATAAGCTTGCTGTTGTCCCTTTAGTCCAGCTGCTGACACCAACACAATGAGCAAAATAACTGCTATTTTTTTCAACCCGGTCATGCCATTATTTTTTCAGCTGCACAAGACGCACAGAACGCTTAACAGGTTGATTTACTTCATTCATGCGCTGCTGTAGATCATCAATTTGGCTTTGCCAGGCCGCGCGTACTTCAGGATACATCGCTTTGGCATAGAGATCTCTTTTTGCACGCAACCAACCATCTGTGGCCACATGTTGGTCCATAACCTCGATTGCCTTTCGATTGTCGGCATTCAACAATCCTTTTGGGAGAAAAAAATTATACTGCACCCAGGCCAGATCACGGAAGCGGCGTTCAATCTCCCAGCGTTCTTCATTGAGGAACATCACTTTCAAGGCCTGCTGATATTGTGGTGTCCGTGTCTGATTGGCCAGATTGATTCCTTTGTCGAGATCCGCAGCAGACCATACACCGATTTCCTGATCGTCAATCCATAAGGTGTACTTTCCTTTAAGTCCCTTTACCCGCAAGATCTCCTGATTCATTTCTTCCATAAAAGGGACGATATTAACCGCATCGTGCTGGCTATATTTAGCTCCCCAGCCTCTAGCGGTTGTATCCATGGGATAAGGCAGTGCCGCCGCGAGATAATCAAAACTGAGGTTATTTCCAGCCTTTTTGATATTTTCAACCCCACAGTTCTTTGATTCTATCACACGTTGTTTTGTCGCGTCAATCCCCACTGTGGCTACCCCCTGACCGGCAAATCCCTGTGCTTTCAAGAATAAGTAAGCCATGACCATATGCCCATTATTATCCGGGTGTACACGGTCGCTTCCCGATATGGTGAAGGACGGATCCTTTTGCTGAAAATTCGCATTGATTGCGCTGATCGGCTGATTGAAATCATAGAATTCCCAGCCATTGCTTTTGGCCGATTCACGCTGAAAATCAACAATGCGTTTCATAGCCTTGTTTTTATTTTTAAAGGGCTTATTATCCTTGATCACCACATTTTCATCATAAGGAGTGCTTCCAAGCAATACCAGGCGGGTATCGACCAACCCTTTGTATCGTTTTTCCATTTCTTTATACCCATCATACGACTCTTTTACCTTGGTATCAGCAAAAATCTCCGGCTGGTCACCATTATATTCAAAATAACCTGAATCGTTCATACCGAAAGTCGTGATCAATACTGTAGGTTGCTTGCTGAAGACATCGCCATCCAATCTTCGAAGCATATCGACCACCCGATCACCACCGATCCCCGCGTTGAATACCTTCAATTTCATTTCGGGAAAACGTGTGAGGTAATACAGCCAGATATAGGCGTGGTAATGCCCACCATCCGTAATACTATTTCCCAAAAAGACCACGCGATCGCCATCCTTAAAGGGTGAAATTTGTTGCGCAACAGTCCGGAGAGCTGTTCCCAAAGAGACGAGAACGATGAATCCTGCCAAAAAGATTTTTCTAGAATAATTTCCCATAAGATTAAAATTGTATCAGGTTGACGATAGCTAAAACGTAAAAATAGATTTATCAAATTGGTATTGGTTCTATCGGCATTCCCTTGGAAACAAATGTATAACGCAAGAGCCCTACTTGCAGCTGCAAGTAGGGCTCTTAGTAAACGATTAAAACACAGAAATCAAACTAAAGCACTAAAAAACAATAATTTACAAATAATCAAGCAAAGTGTTTTGGTAAATGATTTAGAATTGATTTGTGGATACTGCGCCCAGTTTTCGTACTTTTTCTTCGAAATGTTCAGCATCATTGATCGCCTTACTCTTTACTTTGCTTTTATAGTTATAGATGGTTTGCATCGAATAACGTAGAAATATAGCGATCTGGTTGACATCAGATATTCCCAATCGAATCAGCGCAAAAATGCGGAGCTCGGTATTGAGTTTATCCTTTTTCAGCTGGTACTGTTCATCCGGCCGGAGGAGGCTGTTAAATTCATCAACAAATTTGGGATATACCTCTAGAAACGTACGGTCAAAATCAGTATAAAGATCCTGTGCATATTTTTCAAGTGATGCATTGGAGGAGGTAAGTTGCTGCAGGTCCTCGAGCTGGCGGCTTTTGACTTTACGGTACACATTTTTCCTGAAATCATCTAATTTGTCCAGATATACCGCACACTGATTGAGGTAATAGCCGATATAACGTTCACGCACGAGATTGGCCTCGTCCAGTTTATGGTTGACGAGCGTCAGTTGCTCATTGGTCATATTGAGTTTCTTTCGAGCACGGGATACGATCCTCATCTGTTTAAATAAGAAATAGAGTGTGAGGATCAAAATAATCGCAAATATGCTGATTACGATCGCGTACAGACGTAGGTTTTTCCGTTGTTGGTCGATCTTGGCAAGATAGGTCGCTTCGATAATAGGCTGCGTACGAGCGATCACGGTATTGCGGAAACGCGAATTGTAGTAATTGGCATCATCCAGGGCAGCCTGAATATAGGTAAAAGCCCTGTTTACATCCCCTTTTTTGTTCAAGTAAATCGCCAAAGTCAATAAGGACTCGTTTTCCTTAATCGCCAGTCGGACATCTGTAATTGCGGCCATGGCCAGATATTGCTCGGTCAGTTGTGTCTCACCCAGATCTTTAGCGATCATCGCAAGACCCATGGCAGACATTCCATAACCGTGTGTATCAATTTTTTCCTTTTTAAATAAATGCAACTGAATATCCCTAGACTCTTTGAACATACCCGCTGCTTTGAGTTTAAATGATTTCTCCTTGAGGTACATATCCGAATTTGGACCAAGCAGTCCCATGAGACTATTCCTAGATTTGGCGATTTCGCTTTCGTACTGCCTATTGTAATTATCGTGGTCAGTATATTTGATCAAATTTTCATAATAACGGATAGTGCTCCATTGGTAGAGGACCTTCAGGTGCTGAGGCAGTCCATTATAATCGATTTGCTTCAGTACATCCCATGCCTGGGTAAACAATCCAGAGATGGAAAGAACAAAAGCCAATTTGACTTGGCTTTCTGTCATGAGCATCTTATCGTTAAGCTGGTTGGCTATCGCAATATTGCCGTCTATATAAGCCAATGAAGAGTCACAGTTTAACGTCTGATATTCAAAAATTAGCTGATTCTGGATCTCGTACCGTTTCATGGCTGCCGGGTGGCTTTTCAATTGGCCTTTGATAGCGTCAATCCGGTGAATCTTGGCAGCTAAATAAACAGCCCGATTATGGATTGCTTTATCCAGTACGTTCAATAAGGAATCTACTTTGTTCGCGTGCAGTGCTGTACAGTAAGCTAATGCAAAAATGCACAAAAGAATAAGTTGTCTCGCTTTCACTAGGTTATTATAATTGATCACCGTCACTCAAATATAAACAAAAATTCATTGGTGAAAACCCAAGTTTATATAGTTAACTTTATTGTTGCATTAAAAGTAGCACGTGATGAAACAAACACTGATTATATTAAACAATTATATCCAAGACCTTAGACCTGAACTCTATACCGAATATCCCCGACGGTTTAGGGTGAAATAACAGATGGTTTGGCGTGTTCCACTTATGGTCCATGACTGTTATTGCATCCTGAAACTCATCACTTTCATTTTTTTTCCTCGTAAAATTTTTGAATTCTCCTTAAATAAGTAATCGATTTAGGCGGAGGGATGCTATCCCCAAACTCTTCATGTATATAGTAAATGGCACTTTTTTCACCAAGCTCATGAGCCTTAAGCAGGTAAAATAGGGCTTGATTCCGCGAGATGCTATCCCTGCCCGCAACTTCGACTCCGTCTATTGTCCCTTTCCATGTAAGTATATCATATAAGTTCAAGTATGCCTCAGGACATTGGTGCTTGTTAGCCATTAGAAGCGTATAATAATATTCATCTGGAGTCAAGAGCATGTTACTATGAGCTATTGTATGATATGCGTCAAAATCACCTACATTAATAGCTCTACGCCAAAGCGAATCTAACATCTTTTTGGGTAACATCATATCCTTCCAGGGCTGATCAATGACTCTTTCTTTTGTTTTTTCAGCATGATGACTACAGCAGTAGAAAAACACACAAAAAACAACGGTAAAAAATTGTAAAATCTTTATCTCTATTTTCTTTCTCATAACTGAATAACCATTTTATTTTTTAAGCACTTCGCTCCCCGCTTATCCTCAAAGTTTCATCGACCGCACTCACTTTACCCTCGGATCATTAAACATTACTTTTTTCATATAGTTGCTTTTTCCACTCGCAGCAAGAGCTGCCGAATCTAGCGAAATGTAATTAGCAAAAAAAGAAATCAGTTCAGGAGAAGCTTCATACACCAAATAATTAAGTCTTAAAGTTTTGTTATCTGGATTCAAGCATAATTGACACAAGGATTTTTTATGATCAAAAAACTCAATCTCTAGATTTGAGCAATAATTATGTTTGTACAAGATATCATTCATTTCAGGTTTATACCGCTTTAAACTAGCCATTTTATTTAAGAGAATATTCCATTTCGCTAATGGAACTGTATCATTCTTGGCGACAAAAAAGTCAGCCGCATGATGTCTATAAGAATCACCCAAGTATCTTTCTTGACCATACTGTTCATCAACAAACTCTCGACTGAACAAAATCCGTAATTCCTTTTCACGCTGTTTTTCTTTGGAACCGCAAGAAAAAAGCAACATTGACATACAACAAAGTGCAACAAAAATTAAACAGTACTTTGGTTTTATGAACATATTAGTCTTTATCATGCTTCGACGAAAGTAATAAATTCTGATTTTAAATGACTACATTAATAAGGTGCTTATTAAAATAGAGATGTAATATTTCATCCAATTCCACACATTCAGAAGTTAAAACATTATATACTTTTTTTATAGCAGACAAAATAGGAATTTAAAGGAATAGATAATACCTTTGAACATACAACAGTAGACAGTTCCCTATACGAATCAGACCTTGATGAAATCAAAAAAAGCAAATACCTGCGACCACTCTTGCCTTATGTGCCGTTATGTTTTACGCGATTGGCTTGGACAGATTGACCTGCAACGAAAAAATATTAAATTAAAAAAAGGGGAACAGTTTATTATTGAGGGAGAATCTGTTCGGGGTATCTACTTTGTGCAATCGGGGCTTGTTAAAGTGCACCGCAATCTTGGAGATAAGGAAACTATCGTACGTTTTGCAAAAAAAGGTGACATCGTGGGACATCGGGGCATCGCTTCAGAACCGACCTTTTATCCTGTTTCGGCAACTGCCCTTGAGGTTAGCCAGGTGTGTTTTGTTGAGTTACCATTTTTTCTGTCTACGCTTCGTATCAATCCGGAATTGAGTTATCGTTTGATGTTATTTTTTGCCGACGAATTGCATCTTTCAGAACAAAAGATGGCTAACCTGGCTCAACTTTCTGTCAAAAATCGGCTGGCATGGAGTCTACTGCTGCTCCACCGTATTTTTGGTGGGGAGACCGAGGACGGAGACATTGGACTTGCACTGAGCAAAAAAGACCTTGCTTCGTACGTAGGGACTACCTATGAGACCTTTTATCGGATGCTCGGGGAGCTCGTAACGATTGGGGCCATCACAGTGGACGGAAAGAAAATTTTCATTAAAGATTTCCAGCAGCTAAACAGATTAGCTTCTGAACAAGGAGTATAAAAAAGGGGAGCCAACAACTTGAATGATCTTGTACTCCCCGGCGTAAATATTTCCCAATCTATACGTCAACGTTAAAATTTGTACCCCATGCCGATTCCCAATTTCCATTTTCCATCTGAAGTACTGGTTTTTGCATTATAAAAAACAGGCAACTGGATGGCCATATGCCTGAACACCGCGGTTAAACCCAAGCCCAAAGTCGGTGTGATCAAGGAATTTTTTGGTTTTCCGGCATCAACCTTATCTTCCCTGAGTTTTAAACTCGGCATGAAGCCGAATAAAATGCTGCTCTTTGGGGCAAAAGTATATTTGATTGAAGGTCCTGTACAGTTTATATACCCGCCATGATCGGCATATCCGGCCACGACAATACCTTCAAACAAACTCCCCTTCACTGCCTTTTCCTGCCCCAAAGCACTATAGCCGATAGCCAGCGATAGGAACAGCACGAATAGTTGTTTCATTTTATACATAAAAATTAGCTTTGCAAAGTGGACACTTTTTCTTTTTGATGATAGGTATAGTAGATTGCCATTCCAGTAAACAACAAACCGCCAACAATATTACCGGCGGTCACGATAAGCTGATTGTAAAGCCACCAGTCGGAGACGCTTACTTTTGCACCGAACATCATTCCGGCAGGAATCACAAACATATTGACTACAGCATGCTCATAGCCCAAAGCAAAGAATATAAAGATAGGAATCCCCGCGGCCAGTATTTTACCCAAAGTAGACTTGGAAGTCATGGACATCACTACGCCCATACAAACCATCCAGTTGCACAATATTGCTTTAACAAAAGCGGAGAACAAACCCGCTGCACCATGACTGGCATAACCCAGGGTTTTCTTTTCACTGATTAAAATCAGACTTTGTTCAATACTTCCGATCTGACTTGCCTGTCCCGTTTCTGTACTGGCAGTCCAAAACAAAATCGCAAAGAGGACGCTTCCCAATAAATTTCCCAAAAAGACCCAGAATAGATTACTGGCCATAGCCTTAAAATTAATCTTGCCCTCAAACCAAGCCAGGGGCACCAAGGAGAAGCTTCCCGTAACAAGCTCCAGGCCAAGGATGACGATGATAACAAATCCCACAGGAAAGACAAATGCGCCAACCAGGCTTAATCCTGTTTGAGAAGTTGCGAGTAAGGCAAGTGTAACCGAAATAGCCAATAAGGCACCTGAAAGTGCACCACGGATCAGAAGATCTCTGATGGAAAGGGATGATTTGTAGACAGCGGTATTCATCATTGTTCCTGCCACTTCTTTGGGGCTAATGTAATCCATAATTTATTTACGTTAAAAGTTTTCCATTTAAATAGCTGCGAAAGGCCTAAGCGATCATTCCGATATACACGTTCCCGTTTTCAACTTTAACAGGGTAAGTCTTAATGGCACATTCATCACCGGAGAGACATTCCCCCGTATCCAGTGCGAAAGTTTTCTTATGAAATGGACAAGCTACCTTAGGCGTATCCCCAAGGGATCCCAACATTCCCCTACTCAAAATCATCTGCCTTTTATGCGGACACTCATTCTGGGTAGCATACCATTCATTGCGGCGTGCAAAATAAAATAAAGCCACCTGCTCATTGTTTAATTTGAGACAGACCCCACCATTTTCGATAGCATCCTCAATTTTGCAGGCTTGAAGCCATTGTGTGTCTAGTTGCGTTTCCATGTGATTTTCTTTAAAAAGGTTTTGTATTATATGTTTAAATAGTTTTAAGGTTCCAATCAGCGGCTTTCTTCTGTCCACGCATCGTATCGAAACGTACAGTATCATCTTTTTGATCAGGCGCATTGACAAAGTGCACAAAACGCTTACGAATATTCGGGTCCTCTACTGCAGCCTTCCATTCACAACGATAGCTATCCACTAATTTCTGCATATCGCTCTCCCAAGCTTCCCCCATACCGAGGCTATCTTCCACCACCACATTCCGCAAATAGTCTATTCCACCCTCCATTTTATTGAGCCAGGGTGCAGTACGGGTCAGCGGATCTGCAGTACGAATGTAAAACATCAAAAAACGGTCGATGTAACGGATACAGGTTTCACTGTCTATATCTGAGGCCAGCAATAAGGCATGCTGTGGCTTGCTTCCTCCATTTCCACAGACATAGAGATTCCAGCCTTTTTCAGTTGCTATAATTCCAAAATCTTTACTTTGTGCTTCGGCACACTCCCGAATACAGCCGCTCACGGCCGACTTAAGTTTATGCGGAGCCCGTAACCCCCGGTAACGCTCCTCTATACGTATCGCGAATGAAACACTATCGTGGAGACCAAATCGACACCAGGTACTGCCGACACAGCTTTTTACAGTACGCAGTGCCTTTCCATAGGCATGTCCACTTTCAAATCCGGCAGCAATAAGCTCTTCCCAGATAAAGGGGAGGTCATTGAGGTGTGCACCAAACAGATCAATGCGTTGTCCTCCCGTAATTTTTGTATATAAATTATATTTTTTGGCCACTTCACCGATGACGATCAATTTGTCAGGTGTAATCTCACCTCCCGGGATCCGTGGAACAACAGAATACGTCCCTCCTTTCTGAATATTGGCCAGGTAGCGGTCATTACTATCCTGCGCCACATCATTTCCCTTGCCCAAGATCATTTCATTCCAAAGACTGGCGATTAACGAAGACACCAAGGGTTTGCACACTTCACAACCATGTCCCCTACCCAATGCATCCAGCACGTGATCATAACTTTTTAGCTCGTGAATTTTGATCAGGTCGTACAGCTCCTGACGGCTCAGGTCAAAATGCTCACATATTGTATTACGGATATATTTCCCCTGTTGTTTCATGGTGTAGTTGACCAGATCTTTTACCATAGGTACACAGCCACCGCAACCCGAACCAGCTTTGGTACATTTTTTAACAGCCTCCGCATTTTCGCAATTATGTGTGATCACCGCATCACAGATCTGCGCTTTGGTAATCCCTTCACAACTGCAGATCAATGCCTGATCCGGTAGGGCTTCCAATCCCGAAGAAGCCGATTTGCCCTCACGCTGTTCGCCAAACAGCAGCAGTTCGGGATGCTCAGCCAAAGGCATACTATTGTTGACCATTTGCAGGAGCATGTTGTAACTGGTAGCCTCGCCCACGAGAATTCCACCGAGCAGGCGCGTACCGTCCGTACTGACATTCAACCGCTTATAAATACCCTTGTTACGATCTTCGAGTAGGATCGTCCGCGCATAAGGCTCGCTGACAAAAGGATCGCCGAAGCTGGCCACATCCACCCCCATCAGTTTTAATTTGGTACTCATATCAAAGCCTTTGAATGACTTTTCTTCGCCGATGATGTGTGCAGCTGCAATTTCTGCCATTTCGTAGCCTGGAGCAACCAGACCATAGATCATATCATTGACCAGCGCACACTCCCCGATGGCATATACAGCAGGGTCGGAGGTCTGCATCTGGGCATTGACAAGTATTCCGCCACGTTCTCCGACTGCTAATCCAATTTTTTTTGCAAGCTCATCCCGCGGACGGATACCAGCAGAAATCACCAGCATATCTGTTTCGAGCACCGTACCATCGTTAAAAGCAATACCGGTAAGGTGTTCATCTCCAAGTAGCTGGCTTGTCGATTTTTGTAATAGGCAGCTTAACCCCAATTCAGCCAACTTAGCTTCTAAAAGGGCGCTCGCGCTTGCATCGATCTGCCTGGGCATCAATCGCGGTGCAAATTCAATGACTGCTGTTTCTTCAATACCCAAGTCAACGAGAGCTTTTGCCGCTTCCAAACCCAGCAATCCCCCCCCCATAACCGTCCCTTTTTTAGCTTTCGCCGCATAAGCTTTGATCAATTCAAGATCTTCGATGGTGCGATAAAGAAACACACCTTGCTTTTCTACACCGGGGATGGGCGGAACAAAAGCTGCGGAGCCTGTTGCAAAGATGAGGTAGTCATAATGAGTAACTTGCCCCTTTAATGAACAAATCTCTTTTTTACTTAAATCTACATCAACAACGGGATCATTTAAATGAATTTTAATATTATTCTCAGCGTACCAATCGTTTTTTGAAAGAAAAAGTTCATCAATCGATGAAATTTTGAAGTAATCTGTCAGATGTACGCGATCATAGGCACGAATTGGCTCTTCTGCAAACACCGTTATTTGTAGATCGGGAGATTTTTGTTTTAATTTTTCACAAATCTTATTCCCAACCATACCATTTCCAATAATTACAATATTTTTTCTTTCCATAGCATCTGTTTTTTTGTTAAAAAAATCAATTATATGATTTCACAGCACTAATTTATGAAATAAAAAATCAAAAAATCAACAAAAAGATGATTTTTATCATATTTTTTCATTAAAAAACTTATAAAAATTGAATATTTAGTGATATTAATCATAATTTTTAATACATTTACATGTATAAACACAGCAAATTCAGACAAACCATGAAAAAATCAACCGAAAAATCACTATTTATTGTTGGATCTGGTCCAGGAGACCCAGAATTACTCACCATTAAAGCTTATAAAGCGATACAAAATGCGAAAGTTATCCTATATGACAACTTAATCAACGAGAAAATCCTCAATATAGCGGACAAAAACTGTATAAAACGTTATGTTGGCAAGCATCCATATGGCAAATACGTACCACAAGAAGAAATAAATGACCTTATTCTTTACTATTGTCAAAATTTTGACCATGTGGTGCGCTTGAAAGGCGGCGACCCCTATCTTTTTGGACGTGGTTTTGAAGAATGGCTCACCGTGAGAGACCAAAATATAAATGTTACCTATATTCCGGGAATTAGCAGCATGCAAGGTGCGGGTCTCAATAGCATCCCGCTCACGCATCGTGGTGTAAGCGAAGGTGTATGGGCATTGACCGGTATGAAAAAAGATGGCAGCCTATCGGCCGACCTTCCACTAGCTGTCCAAAGCAAATCGACTGTGGTGATTTATATGGGGATGCGTAAACTTGATGAGATTGCACGTACTTATGTGCTCTATGGCAAGGGAGATACACCCGCGGCCATTATACAGCACGCGAGTCTGCCACAACAAAAGCAGGTTTTATGTAAAGCAAAAGATCTTGTGCGAGCTAGTCGGGAGAATGGCCTCGGGCATCCGGCCATTATTGTCATCGGTGAGGTCGTCAATTTACATCATGCTGTTTCAATCGCTATGGAACAACGTCATATTGTATAACTCAAAGATATGTAATCAAACAGTGCACAATCGGCACCAGAATAAAAAAAGCCCCATCCAGAGGCTCTTCTATCATATTATGTGGTATTTTTCTACCAATTGTTATTGGACTTGCTGTCATTGATATGTTTGGAGAAATTACCCATATATTTAGTAATGAATGCATCTAATCCTTCCTGCAAGCTTTTTCGGGCCACTTTGCCATTGCTACCATATAGCGCTTTTTTTGACATGAAATGATTGGTACCGTTCAACGGATATTCACCTCCGCCTGGCGACTCAAAATATTTGTAATTCGGTGCGAACCTTATTTTCGAATCTTTGAAATCCAAGGTAGTCTTATAATAAAAATCATCGTACGTTTTTGAACCCAGACAGGTCGTATTAACAAGCCTTCTGCTCCATCACATCGATCACAATTTGTTCGCCTTCGATTTTCGTTTTTACTTTCTCTTCTTTGACCCGTCAGCAGTATCGACAAAATCCTTCACGATATTTTCATTTACCTCTCCCGCCTAGGCATACTTAAAATGTCTTCCTGCTCCTTAGCTTCCCGTTTACTCAATTCCATCAGATCTAAATCAGGATGATAAATGGATTGGTAGTTATTTGAAAAGATAAACCGAAAATATCTGGCCGTTCCTGCGGCCTCCGCAAACTTTTTCGGATCTTCATAAAATGATTCCTTACCCATATACTGTTCGCCGGGCATTGCAAGTGCCCTACCCGTTTTATCCTTGTCCGACCATCCGTCCTGACGGTTAAAAAAGGAGATATCCGATTTATAGTTTTGATATTGACCCTGATACACATGTGTCTTCTTCTTCGGATCCGTATACGTTAGCTTAAAATTGATATCATCCACAAAATCAATCTTATAGGCGGTCTTTTCTTTTCCGAATACAATTCTCATCTCATTGTCCTCCGAATTTGATGGTGATCTTTCGTATTTGGCTTGAAAATACCAGGTTGTATGCTGAAGCGGATAAGTCTCCGTAGCAGGAAACGTGTAATTATCTGAAGAAAAAGGAAATTTTTGTCCTTTGTCATAGATCAGCAGGAATTTTATGGTATGCAGCCGCTTACTGTCAATGGCGGTATCGCTGGCGATCATATACCTAACCACAGGATTGTTAAACGTAGCTTGATAGGTGTTCGCATCGATCTGCTCGAGCTTAGGCTCATAATCAAGCAAGCGCGCTCTAAAAACGCGAAGATCGGCGGCCGTATTATAAGTCAGCAACAGTTCATTCTTATTGTCCTGCTGTCTGGTGGACAACGACAATCTTTCCTTGGTCTGCGGATGTATATAGAGGCTATCATTTACCCGCTGGAATCCTGTTGGTAGCAGATAGTTTTCGTTTAACCGAACAATTTTATCTGCTTGAACCCCTTCATCGGTATACAGATGAATGAAATTTCTTGGATAGAATTTCTGTGCAAATAGGCTATTCCCCATACTGCATATCAACATCAGCAGACTCAGCAACCTCAGTATTTTTCTGTTCATTTTTGTTTTTTATGAGCTATTTGACCCTAAAGATAGAAACAACATCGTAGAAGGCGGATCTATTTTAATATTCGCATTGGATCAGTTATGATTCGCGGAATTCTGCAAAATATAGCTGACTCCTTATCTCTAAACCTTAAAGGTAAAAGTCAGCGCAAAATACAGGAGGACAAGCCAGATCAGCAGAAAGACGCCATAAGCCGGCTCAGCTGCCCCATGTAATTCATCAACAATATGGCAACGACAACATGTAGGCAAATAGCGATCAAGCTCAACCCGGAGTTGGACATAACTTTATATTTATTAGCAAATATAATACATTTGATATAAGGCCGTACAACCCCATGTCATCGATTAAGCTGAAAAGATAATTCGAGAGTCACTTTACAGGCAAAAGCCCGGCATTCATGCTAGGCTTTTATTTTTGGATCTATCCAATAAGCAGTGTGCTGTGTGTGGCTAAAAAATTCCATGGGTGTCACGTGACAGTCCATGGTATCCTGCAATCCCCCGTCGGTATAACTTATCAGTTCTTCGGAGGGGACAACCATTCCCGTTAGGATAGCCGATTCATCCAGACAGTTTAAATCGGACAATAGGACATTGATATTGTTGGATACAACCCATTGTTCCATCTCTGCTTTGGTCAGCTGCTGTACCCTTTCGGCCAAAAATTTAGCTTCCTCAAGTTCCTTTTCGACACTATTGGGATAAAATAGCTTGAGGAATGCAACATACTTATCAAAATGTTTCGTGCGGATGGCTTCGTTGCGCAGGAATTGCCTCTCCCCCAACTGTCCGTACTCCTTCGCATATTTACGCAGTTCCAATTCCGACAATTCCCGATCCGACCAGTGTGCCAGCTCCGACAGAGCATACACATCGGTGCCCTGTCCATCACATTTATTTAGATATTCCCAGACATCCCCCTCAACGATTTTGGGTTTATTATGTTCCAGGATGTTATATCCCTCGCCAATCCACGCTTCAATTTGTTCCCGTTTCATATATCAATTTTTAATTTAACACCTACTCCCTAATCGACAAACACCCATCCAACCGTGTCAAGTCCGGCAGCATGTACGATCCATCGTCCTGATTATTCTATCTTATAAACAATCGGCCGGAACCGAAAGTTTCCCACAAAAAAAAGAAAAGGCCAGGAACATACAAGAATCCTGACCTTTATAACTAAGTTATCCATCAAATGGATTATCATAAGGACAAGATCCAATTGGAAATAGTTTAAAAAAACTTCAACGAGCCATTTTTTTAAAAAGCGCTATTTTTTCTGTCAATTTATCATGTAAAATTTGACAGTTTTGGTGCAAAAATTTCAGTTTTTTAAGCTCGGTATTTTTTTTGTGGACTATTTAATACAGTCGGCCGGCTGGCAAATTTAAATTATTGTTAAACTTCATTAAAAGGAGGTTACTATGAAACTTGCAAAAAGAAACTGGAACAACTTTTCACTTTTTTCGCCCATGTTTGATAATTTTAACCGTGAGCTTTTAAATTGGGACAACAAAAATTACTCATCAACAAGTACCACCGTTCCTGCGGTCAACATCAAGGAAAACGGAGATACCTTTGAGGTCGAGGTTGCAGCGCCCGGCATGGCAAAGGACGATTTCAAGGTAACGCTTGACGGCAACCTGTTGACGATTTCTTCTGCTAAGGAAGAAAAGAATGAGGAGCAAACAGACAACTATACACGCCGTGAGTTTAGCTACCAATCTTTCCAACGTAGCTTTGAACTTCAAAAAGATGTCGTCGATCAAGATAACATTCAGGCGCGTTATGAAAATGGCATGCTGCGGTTAACCATACAAAAAAAAGAAGAGGCCAAACGAAAAGAACCGCGGCTTATCGAGATATCTTAAGATCCAAATAGCAACTTTAACTTGGTTAGCCTCCAGTGGAGGCTAACCTATTTTTTAGTCTTTAATACAAAGATTATGAAAACATCGAATTATTATATTGAATTACAGATGTACTGCCACGGACGTTACATCACTATCGCCAGTTTTGACCAGAACAGCTGCGAAAAGATTATTCATGAATTATTTGATGAATTACTTGGTGACCATCAAGCCTCGGACATCCGACGATTGCGTATCAATCTTCTACTGAACGACACTGAGGTTTCGAAGACACAATTACGATCAATACACTGTACACTGGATGAATTGGCAGAAAACACCAAGATCATCATCAAGAAGACCTTCCGGTCAGTAAATTTCGACTGACGGCAGTCCGTTCTGGCATTCAGGACAAATTATCGGCTTAAAGTTCATTTAAGCACACTTTTTTTACAATTGTTTTTTCTTTCACCCTTGATTTTTATCAAATTGATTTTTAATTTGGGAGCGGTTTTTTCAAAAAAGGTACCTGATACCGCAAACCGACATTTTTTAAAAGCTAATATTCTATTTAAATATAAATTTTAGTTATTGGATCATGTTAACAAAATTACTAATTACAAACACAGACCGACATTTTTCTTTCAGGCCATTTTTTATCGCACTTATTGTGCTGGCAAACAGCCTTTATCTATCGGGGCAAACCGCAAAACCGCTCAAATCCAGTTTTGAAGCGAGGTTGATCAATATTGAGGCCCCTAGCAATGAACCTTTTCGTTATACGACGACCCTGACCAATGGATCTGCTCAATTAGTCAACTACAACTTGAATGCACAGCTACCCGACGGATGGCAGATTAGCTACCGCGTAGAAGGGTCACAAGTGACTTCCCTACAGATGCAGCCCAATAAAGTACAGGAAATCAGCATTGAAATCAGTTGCCCCATCACTGCTAAGCCCGATAAATATAAAATTCCGGTAAGAGCTATATCTTCACAAGATACCCTACAACTCGATCTGGAAGCAGTCGTCAAGGGCTCTTATGCACTTGAGCTGACCACACCAAGTGGAAGACTCAGCGACGAGGTCGTATCCGGCAGCAGCAAGGAAATTCTGCTTAAAGTCAAAAACACGGGCACACTCCCCCTAAACACATTGGACCTCAGTTCACAGCTACCCAGTAGATGGGAAGCCACCTTTAACCCCACCACGATCAAACAGCTGGAAGCAGGCAAATCCGTAGACGTTAAAGTCAACCTAAAGGTTCCCGACAAGACTATCGCCGGTGACTATGCGGCCAAATTCGAGATCAAATCGTCCAACAGCAATGCTGACATTTCGTTCCGCATGATCGTCAAGACCTCCCTGTTATCGGGTTGGATTGGCATGCTGGTCATCGTATTGGCCATTGGTTTGGTGTATTACCTCATCCGCAAATACGGACGTAGATAAGGGGGACACATAAAGATTATCATTATGAAGGATCCTATCATTCAACTGACGGGTCTGACCAAAAGCTATGGCAAAGTAATCGCCGTAGACAAGTTGGACCTGCAGATTTATCCCGGAGAAATCTTTGGCCTACTCGGACCCAATGGTGCCGGCAAGACGACCAGCATTCTGATGATGCTTGGCCTGACCGAACCCACGGCTGGTACGGCCTATGTCTGTGGCCATAATGCCACCCGCAATCCGATAGCTGTCAAACGCAAAGTGGGCTATCTACCAGACAACGTGGGCTTCTATCCCGAGATGACCGCATTGGAAAACCTCTGTTTTATTGCCGAGTTAAACGGGCTTACAAAATCCTATGCACAGGCCTGCGCCAAAGATATGCTGCATGTCGTGGGTCTCGAACAGGAGATGCATAAAAAAACAGGTGCCTTTTCCCGTGGGATGAAACAGCGCCTAGGCTTGGCCGAAGTGCTGATCAAAACACCTGAAGTTGCCATTTTGGACGAGCCTACCCTCGGTATCGACCCCAAAGGTGTCGACGAATTTCTGGAACTTATTAAGCGGCTCAGCAAAGAGCATAATCTCACGGTACTGCTCTCTTCACACCATCTGCACCAGGTACAACGGGTGTGCGACCGCGTGGGCATCTTTGTCGGCGGAAAGCTGCTGGTCGAAGGATCGATCGAGCACCTGGCCCACAACCTGCAGCAGCAGGAAGGTGTCACCACAGCGATCACGCTGGAAGCCCCGGGCGATATGGCACGCTTTGAAGAAGCGTTAAAAACCCTGCCCGGATTCCGCAAGCTTACCGTAACCGGCTATTCGATAGAGCTGCAAACCGATGCCGATGTCACTGCTGCTGCTGTGCGCCTGCTTGTAAATAGCGGAGCAAATGTCGTCGCTGTGAGCCGTAACGATTATAAGCTCGACGATATCTATAACACATATTTTGAGAATAGCATAACAACAAAAACTGCACATGAAAAATCCAACGGTTTCTTCAAAAGATATCAATAGCCACCCCGCGGCCGCGATGCAGGTATTGGTCAGCAAAGAAATCGCCGCACATATCCGCAGCTGGCGTTTTAACATATTGATCCTGCTTATCGTGCTCACTTTTGGGGCCTCCTTATACGTTTCGAGCATGGGCCTAAAAGACGCTGTCAGCAATATGCGTGATCCAGACCAGTCGTTTCTGTACCTCAAGCTGCTGACCACAACGGACAACTCGATTCCTCCTTTCCATGTATTTCTGAATTTCCTGGCCCCTTTGCTGGGCATCGCACTCGGTTTTGATGCCATCAATGCGGAGTACAACAATGGTACGCTCACTCGTCTGATGGCCCAGCCCATCTACCGCGACAATCTGCTGTTTGCCAAGTTTTTGGCCCCGCTAATTGTTGTAGGCACTTTATTTATTGCACTCGTACTACTGATGATCGGTGGTGGTCTGCTCGGCACCGGCGTAAGGATCGAGCCACAGGAACTGCTTCGTATCCTCGGATTTACTTTAATTAGTGTACTGTATGTAGCCTTCTGGCTGAGCCTGGCCATCCTGTTGTCGATACGCTTTCGTCAGCCGGCCACTTCGGCGCTTACGGCAATCGGGATCTGGTTATTTTTCACCGTATTTTTTCCGATCCTGGTCAATCTGGCGATCCGACCTTTCTTGCCGAATCCGAATTATATCTCAGAACAGGAGTACCTAGCTTACAATGAACTGATCCTAAATCTTCTTCGGCTATCACCAAGCCAGCTTTATACCGATGCCACGACGACCCTGCTGATGCCTTCGGTACGCAGCCTTGGTCCTATTGCCATGGAACAGATGGTGGGCGCCATTCCTTCACCGCTCTCGTTCCGGGAAAGTTTCTTGATGGTCTGGCCGCAGGTAAGCGGACTCACAGCCGCCATGATGATCTGTTTTGCCTGGTCCTATTATATTTTTATGCGAAGAGAAATACGGAGCTAAATAGCGCTACGGGATCCGATTGATTGCATAACGTGCCTAAGCCAACCATGCGGGGATCCTGCTCTAAAAAAATAACAAAGGCTGCACTGTCCGATAGGACAGGCAACCTTTGTCAAGTATATAATGAATAAAAAATGGGTACTTAATCTTTATTTTCCTTTTTGTAAGCCAAGTAGAATACGATGGGCAGAATGGAAAAGGAAAGGATCATACAGATAATCAATCCACCGACAATCATAATGGCCAAGGGTTTCTGGATTTCAGATCCCATGCCATTGGACAGTGCTGCAGGCAATAAACCCATTGCCCCCATGAGTGCAATCATTAAGATCGGTCTGATCCGGCTTTTTACCGCTTCATAAATAGCAGGTTTCAAGCCCATCTTGTGCAGCAGGTTTTCCTTCATGACGCCTATTAAGACAATTCCATCGATCGTTGCCACGCCAAATAGAATAATAAAACCGATACCCGCCGAGATCCCGAATGTCGTCCCCGTCATCCACAGGGAAACAAACCCGCCGATAAATGCAAAGGCAAGCGTCAGGGAGGAGATCAGCGTATCTTTAAGATTGCCAAAATTGGCGTAGAGCAAGAGCAAGATCAATAACAGGGAAACCGGTACCACGTTCATCAGCTGTTTGGTGGCCCTTTCCTTGCTTTCAAACTCACCGGCCCAGACAACCTTGTATGACTTGGGCAACTTAACGTCAGCCGCGACCTGTTTTTTCGCATCTGCGATGGTACTGCCCAGATCCCTGCCTTCAATATTAAATCCGACACCGATGTAACGGGAATTTCCGTCGCGATAGATAAATGCCGGTCCAGTGTGATAGTCGATGGTTGCGATTTCCCGCAGCGGTACCTTCTGGTCGTTCATCGTCGGGATAATGATGTTTCCGATCTTTTCGGGGCTGTCCCGATACTGTTTCTGAAAGCGCAGGCGCACATCAAAGATGCGCTCATTATCGTAAAAGTGCGTCACGGACTGCCCCCCGATTGTCATCTCAATGACCGACTGCACATCCTTGGTGGACACACCGTATTTTGCCATCTTCGAATCGTGCAGCTGAATCCGTAGTTCTGGTAAGCCTATATTTTTGAACACATTCACATCCGTGACGCCATCCACCTTCTTAAGCGATTGGGCAAAGCTATTTGCTTTATTTTCCAGATCCTGCAGATTTTCACCAAAAATCTTGATTACCAGCGGGCTTTTCACACCGGCCACGTATTCCTCCACATTATCCTGAATCGGCTGGCTGAACCCAAAATTAATCCCCGGAAAGGTCTGTAGGCTATCCCGCATCTGAGCGATCAATTTTTCCTTGGGTATCTTCCGCTTCCACTCCCCTTCGGGTTTCAGTTCAATGTTAAATTCGATATTAAAAAATCCGGTCGGATCCGTTCCGTCATTGGGCCGGCCCGTCTGCGTCATAATAAAATCAATCTCATCAAACTGCTTAATCAATTTGGTTTTCATTGTTTTTGTCAACTTGACCGATTCCTCCAGGTTGACACTATTAGGTAAGGTCGCACGGACATAAATGGCACCTTCGTTGAGCTTGGGCAGGAATTCCGAACCGTAATGGCTAAAGCGCACCATACAAACAACCAGCACCAGTCCAAAAAGTGCCAAGGTCCATTTCGGATGATCAAAAGCCTTTTTGAACCCACTAAAAATTACCTTTCGGCTGACCCTGGTTATTTTATTTTCATCCTCTTTTATATTCGTCTTCAGCAGATACTTACACATTGCAGGCACATAGGTCAGACTCAGGACCAGGGAGCCCAGCAGGGCATAGCCGAGGGTAAAAGCCAAAGGTGAAAACATCTTTCCTTCCACCTTTTGAAAAGAGAAAATCGGTGTCAGTGCGACAATCAGTATCAGTAAGGCAAAAAAGATATACCCCGCCACCGAACCCGCGCTTTTTTTAATGATCCCCAGTTTGGATACCTTGTTGAAGCGGGCCGTACCAAGCCGGTGCGCCTCCTTTTCCAGGGAGACAAAAACCGTCTCCACGATGACCAGCGTCCCTTCGAGCAGCAACCCAAAGTCCAGTGCCCCCATGGAAATCAGATTCGCCGGCAGCCCTTGAATTTTCAATAAGATAATCGCAAACAGAAAGGCCAATGGAATCACTGAGGCGACAATAAAAGTCGTTTTCCAGTTGTTCAAAAAGATAAAGACGATGACTGACACCAGGATAACCCCCTCAATCAGGTTTTTTGACACGGTATGCACGGTGTTGTTCACCAATTTTGTGCGGTCGATGACCGGTTCAATCTTGACATTTTCCGGCAAGATACGGCCGTTCAATTCCTCAATTTTTTCTTTCAGCCGCGTTACTACCGCCGATGGGTTTTCACCCCGGAGCATAATGACGATGCCCTGTACCAGATCATCGTCCTCATTGAGCCCCACCTGCCCCAGCCGCGGCTTGGCACCCAATTCTATTTCAGCCACATGCTTGACCAAAATGGGCGTGTTGCCGACCACTTTGATCAAAATATTGCCAATATCATCTATTTTATCCAGCAGTCCCACACCACGCACGACATAAGCCTGGTTACCTTTTTGTATCACATCTCCCCCCACATTGATATTGGAACGCGATACCGCTTCATACACATCCAATGGTGAAAGGTTGTAGTTGGCCAGTTCCGTTGGATTGATCTTTATTTCATAAATCTTTTCCTCACCACCAAAGCTCACGACATCCGCTACCCCCGGCACCCCGACGAGTTCCCGTTCGATCACCCAGTCCTGAATCGCAGAGACCTCCTTGATCGGCAAGTTGCTCTTGATCACATAGCGGAAGATTTCCCCTGTGGCCCCCGAAGGTGGTTCGATGGAGCTTTCGGCCCCTTCCGGCAGATCAATGGAGCGCATCTTATTACCCGCATACTGCTGTGCGTAGAAGTCTTCCACAGCATCCTCAAATTGCACCGTCACGACAGACAGCCCAAAAAGCGAGATGGACCGAACATCCGTCTTTTTCGGGATGGTATTCATCTCCTTGGTGACGGGCAGCGTAACGAATTTCTCAATTTCTTCGGCACTGCGCCCCGGCCATTGCGTGATGATCCGAACGCGTGTATTGGTCACATCCGGGAAAGCTTCAATCGGTGTATGCAGGTACGCATAAATTCCGCCGAACAATAAGGCCAGCGTAAAAAACAGCACCACCAGTGAATGTTTCAGTGAAAATGAAACGATATTTTGTACAACTTTCTTCATCCTATCTATTCATCAATTCGTCAAATACAATCAGTTCATTTTCGGTCAGCACGCGGTCTCCCGCCTCCAATCCTGTTTCGACAAAGGCGTAACTTTCATTTTCCGAAATGATATCGACAGCTTTTACGGAAAGGTCACAGTCGCTTTTATAGATCACCACATAATTCTGGTTGTTATGCAAGATAACCGCATCTTTGGGTATTGCCAGCAAGGGTTGCTTCTGCCCTGCGGTCCCTTTCTCGACCAAAACATCCACGCTCATGCCCGGTTTTAGTCTTAAATCCTTGTTGAGCAGCTTGACCCGCGCTTTGACCACACGCTCTTCGGGATCAAAAAAGTTGGCCACCTGGTCAATATAGCCTTCAAAATATTCGCCTTTATAAGCCAGGGTCGTGATCTTTACATGCGCCCCATTTTTGACGTAGGGCAAGTTATTTGCATAAATATTTACCGTTACCCAGACCTCATTCAGGTTGCTGATGGACACTAAGTCCGTATCGTCACCCACCGTCATTCCCGGGCTCACCTTTTTATCGACGATATAACCCGCTTTGGGTGCGCGGATATAAAAAACACCATCTTCCGATGAACCGTTCAACAGTTTCATATTGGCTTTCACATATTGGATCCCAATCTGCACTGCTTTCAGTTCACTTTCCAGCTCTTCCAGCTCCCGCTGTGAGGCCATCCCATCCTGGAGCATGCTGCGCATATTATTCACTTTGCTTTCCGCCAGGCGCTTACTGTTTTCCAGCTCACGGAGTTCCTTGCCCAGATCATTGACCGAAGTCCCCTTGAGCGTTACCAGCAGCTGCCCCTTTTCGACATAATCGCCCATATTGACAGCGACAGCCTGTACCATGCCCTGGATTGGACTCTTTAAGGCTGCGAGTTCATCCTGGTTGTATTGGATTGCACCGTTGAGGGCAATCTGTTCGGACACATCCCGCTTTTGGATCGAATCAATTTTAATATGGCGTTTGAAATCCTCATTTAGGCAAAAACCTGTAGTGCCAACAGCCTGTTGCTCCTCCTTTTGTGTTGACTGACAGCCCGGCAGTAGACAAATAGACAAAAGCATCAACGGCAATAAAAAATTAGCTTTCATTGGACAATATCCTTTCCAACTAAATAGGTTAGTTCCTCCCTGTACTGTAAGTATTTAGCCCTTCGCTCCAATAGTGATTCTTTATTTTCCATATAATTATTGATAAAGTCTATAAATTCAACAATGGTCAGCCTGCGTTCCTGAAAATTGCGGACATAGCGTTCCAGGGCCACATCCAGCTGACCGTCAAATCCATTGTCTGTAGATTTCAAACTCGCTTCCAGATTGCTGAGACGCGATGAAAGAAAATCGATCTCCCGCTCAATATCGATGCGGAACTGCTCGATTTCAACCTTATTCTTTTCCAGTTCCAACGTGGCGACCCTGATGTTTCCCTGGTTTCTATTAAACAACGGCAGATCCATGGCCACGCCCACCCCCACAAAATCGCGCATAATGTTACCACCCCGGTCATAATTCAGGGAGACCTTCAGATCCGGTACCCGTTCTGCTTTCTCTATGTCCAGCTGGGCCTGGCCTTTCTTAAATTCATTGTGGATGATTTTAAAATCGCTGCGATTATCCAGCGCCATGATTTTCCATTCGTCTCGTCTGTTTGCAATAAAAGCAGGACTACCTAATGTGTCCGCAATGGAAAGCACCTTGCCTTTCGCCCCGAGATAGCGTGCAACATCGTTCATTTTTGCAATTTTCTCCTGCTGGATTTCATTCAATTTATTACCAAAGGCGATCGTCTCGCTCTGGATCCTGAGGTAGTCCATTTCGCTGACATTGCCTGCTTTCCATTGGTTTTGGTACGATTGTGCCAGCTTATGGAAGATATCGACCTGATTGGCGTACAGCCGTTCTTTCTCCTGGAGCACCTGTAAGTCCAGGCATTGGCTTCGGAGGTCATATTTCAGATTTCGCAGCAATTCCTCAAACTGAAGTTGCGCATTCTGCTTCTCCAGAAGCTGCAGCTGTACTCGCTTTTTTCTTTTGCCGGCCAGTTCAATCGTCTGCTCCAGTTCGATCTGCACCTGTTGGTGTCGCCCATAGTTTCCGATCAGGGCAGGCAGGGATTCGCTGGAAGAGTTTTTCCAGAGATTGACCTCACTGACTGAAATATTGGGGTTGGGCCATAATTTCGCCTGCAATACCGCAGCCTCAGCCTGCTTTAGCTGAAAACGCTGTGCCATCAAGCTTAAGTTATGCACTAGGAATACCTCTTCTATCTCCGATTTTTGCAAGCGGTTTTCAGCCACTTCCTGTGCACATAGTTTGCTGTTCAGCCCAAGAAGAATAATGAATACTATGCCTATTTTTCTCACTTTATTTTGTATTTCCACAAAACTAAGCGTGAGGGATTACAGACAACTTTAGCCTAAATTAAAGTTTGATTAGAAAAGATTAGAGAAAGATTAGAATTTTGGAAAGAGCAGCGATACCCTCGTTCCCCTATCATCTGAATAAATATCAAAGGCTACCCCCTGGTCTTTAAAGACAATCTGTGCGAAAGAGAGCCCTATGCCACTCCCCTTTACATTGCCGACATTCGATCCACGGTAAAAGGTCTGCTTCACGGCCTCGAGCTCGGCCGCGGGGATACCAATTCCATGATCTACGATCTGCAGGGATAAGCGTCCATTGAGGGCCAGCAGTTGTACCAGTACTTCCTTTCCATCCGCATATTTGAGCGCATTTTCAACCAAGTTGGAGATCGACAGGGTAATGAGCATCCGATTGCCTCGGAAATTAAAATACTGCGGGTCGTCCACCTGTAGATCTACTTTCAAGGGTACGGTAAATGTTCGGGCAAACTTAGGCACCAGTTCCCACACCACTTCGTCTATGCGAAAGACCTCCATGGAACGTTTCAGCGCCTGGTCTTCTGTCAGCAATAGAAAATTGCCGATCAGGTGATTCAGAAAATTCACATGTTCGGTAATGGTCGCCGCCAGCTCCTGATACTCTTGCTGACTGCGTGCTTTTGTTCCAAAAACCTCCATGGATCCCAGAATACCGGCCAAAGGTGTACGAAACTCATGGGAGACATAGCTCACAAAATTCTTTCGGATAATCATATTTTCACTGATCCGACGCAGGAGTGCATTGTAACTTTCGATCAGATCCTGTAATTCATCCTTCGTCCTGATGACCGTCAGGGGCTCCTGGATCGTATTTAAATCCTTATCGCGAATTTCCGCAATCACCTTGCGAATGGGGAGATAGGCATATTTGCTCAGCCAGACCGATAGCAAGACAATACTGATCAATGCCACAAGAAACACCATAATAAGCGTAAATAACAGGCGGTTTAACTGATGGTCGAAATCCGCATTTGACTCCTTCACAAAGACAAAAAAATCACCTTGGTTATCGGGGTAATACAAGCCAAAATAAAAGCTATCGTCTGTTTTAAAATAAATTGTTTTCTCCGATTTCAGCCGGGTCAGCAGATGTTGATCGATTTGACTGTCATTTCGCATACCCCCATAATTCACTTGACCATCCGCATTATAGACAGCCACCATGGCCCGTTTGACCAGGCTCTCATATTGGTTTTTAGATTCCTGGTGCTTTAGCGGACTCTGTTCATCCGCCTCCAGGTAATAGATTCCCGCTATCTTGGCATTTTTCTCAAGCGAGCTGATCAGATGTCGTTCGGATGAGTTGTAAAAAATCCAGTAGATAACCACCGTTGCAAGCCCAAAAATGATCGTGAAGACCAACGAAGTAAAAAGTGTAAGTCTTGTCTTTAAATTCATGGTCAATCCGTTTTGAGCATATACCCTACCCCTTTGACCGTCTTGATCAGGGATATATCAGCTCCGTCATCAATTTTACCACGCAGATAAGAAACATACACGTCCACGACATTTGTGTTATTATCAAAATCGATCCCCCAGACGGCCTGCAGTATCGCCGTACGCGAAAGGGTCTTATTGCGGTTTTCGATCAGAAATTTAAACAGCTTAAATTCTTTTGGCGAGAGATCGACCGGTTGGTCACCCTTATAGACTTCGTATCGGTCCAGATCCACTTTCAGATCCCGAATTGCGATGCTGCCTTCATTTGCCGTCATTTTATAGTTTTCCCTACGGACCAAAGCTTTGATGCGGCTCACCAGCTCCTTAAACGAAAAAGGTTTGACGAGATAATCATCGGCACCGCTATCCAGAGCTTCCACCTTATCATCTATTTCGCCCAGCGCACTGATAATTAAAATTGGAATATGGTTTTTGCGGTAGCGCAGCATCTTCGTAAACTGGATCCCATCAATGCCGGGCAACATAATATCCAGCACCACGATATCTAGAGACTCCACATTGGTCCATTCCCGTGCAGCTTCAGCTGATTCTGCCAAAATGACCTGGTGCCCAAGTTCCTCGAGCCCTTTAATCACAAAGCTACTTATACGACGATCGTCTTCAACCAATAGTATCTGCATATACTCAGTTTATTTGATGCGGGGGTATATTGCTACGAATTCCCGCCGGAATCTTACAAGTATACGAATTTACAAATTAATCCTTAGACAGTTCAGGGCCTTCTATTACCCCATATTAACGCATTGATCTACATCACGGGCATCTGTCACCACGCATGACAGGTATTGCTGATGCCTATACAGGGCTAACACCCCACACAAATCGGGGCATTCCAAGTCTGCTCGCGAAGCTCTTATTTCAGACAGCGCGCGGTGACCAGCAATTGTCCGACATGGCGTTGTGCATGTTCGGCAGCATGAAACAGTAGGCCGATCAACGTTGTTGGAATGCGCTTGCGCCCCAGAAAACGCTCCTCGGTCAACGTGCCGGGATCAACAGAAGCTAAGATTTGTAAGGCCTTTTCGATCTGCAGCCGTAAGTTTTGGACCAAAGCAACCACATCCAGCTCCATATCCACGATGCTTTCCTGTCGGAGATAATCAAACTGTTCTGCGGAAAGCGATTGCCCTGCCGCATAAGTAAACATGCGGTCGATCACACCGCGGATATGCAGCAGGTGAAATCCGACACTGGCATTTCCACAGGGACGCGCCCAAAGCTGCTCAGGCGATAGCTGCCGGGTATATTTTGCCGTATCCTCCCCCGCTTGCATTAATGCATGTGCCACCGGCTGCAAGAGATCCGGAATCCCGGCGATTGGTCCACGCATCCATATTTCTAAATTTTCCATCAGTTTCAGTATCCTATTTTCTTTTACATGTACTTTTTAATGCCCAAGCGATCAATACCGGTTGAAAAAACAAACGGGCGAGCCGCTTTGTGTCGGTATCTAATCCAAAACCATCACGCTGGTTTTGATACTGAGCGATATTTCCAGGAAACACGGCAACAAAAAAAGCAGCCGCAATTTTACCGACCTTTGAGCGCTGTTTGCCCTTTGCCAAAATCAGGGCACTGCCCAGGGCAATTTCAGCAAAACCGGAATAAACCACCGTATCGTCTTTAGAGATCGGTACCCAATCCGGCACCTGCGCCTGAAATTCCTTTCGGGCAAAAGTGAGGTGCCCGATTCCTGCCACGATTAAAAAAGCACCTAAGCCATAGCGGGCGACCGTTTGAAGATAAGATTTTTCCATAATCTTTTTTAATAGAAGACAGTACAGGGCAAAAATAGTTTGCACCAGTTACCCACGTTTCGAAAAACAACCCCGACAATTCCCTTCTTTCCCAAATGTTTCCAGAATCTATCTGAAACTTTACCCTGTGGCGTTTTCTGTTTCCAAGCTTAAGACAGCCTGGACGACAAAAAAGAAGTCAACAACAGATGTAATAGAACTTAGTAAAATAGCAAACATGAAGAAATTAACCTGGTTAGCCGCTGTCCTGATGACAGGCAGCGCATTGACATTTACGGCATGTGACAAGGATGATCCGATTGAGACAGCGACTAGCTATGCCGAATTGCCGCAGGCAGGCAAAGCAATTCTTGAATCCTATTTTGGAAGCAATGCTGTCGCCAGCGTCACCCGCAAAAACCTACCTGATACTGATGGTACCCTGTATGAGGTGAGGTTGACCAGCGGCATCGAGATCGACCTGGACAAAGATGGCAACTGGACCGATATCGACGGGAATAATCAAAAACTACCTGATGCATTAATTCCTGCACCCATATTGGACTATGTCACCAAGCAATACCCTGCTCCCCTATTTATCGAAGGGATTGACAAAGAACCCTATGGTTACCAAATCGACTTGTCCAATGACCTGGATTTAAAATTTACCACCGAGGGAGCTTTCATCGGTCTTGATGATTAAATGTCAGACAAAAAAGGGACTTACCATACGATAAGTCCCTAACAAGTAAAAAACAAAAATTATATTATTGACGATCCCAGCCGCCACCAAGAGATCTATATATCGCGACACTGGCTTTGAGCTGACTGGCTTTCTTTTCCACCAGTTCAAATTTGGATTCCAAGGCATCGCGTTGCGTCAGCAACACCTCCATGTAATCCGCCCGCGCATATTTAAACAGATCATTGGAGATGTCTATGGATTCTTTGAGCGCATCCACCTCCTTGCTCTTGATTGCCAGCCCATTCTCCAGGTTTTTAATTTTGGAAAGCTGGTTGGCCACTTCGATATAAGCCCCCAGTATAGTTTGCTCATAATGGTATACCGCCTGCACCTGTCTTGCGCTGGCATTGTAATACGCCGTTTTGATCGCCCTCTTGTTGATCAGGGGAGCAGTCAGTTCGCCGACGAGCGATGTCAGAAAAGACTCCGGCTTAATGAGATAGGTCGGATCAAAAGCCTGCAAGCCCACACCGGCAGCAATATCCAAGGAAGGATAAAAACGCGCTTTCGCCGATTTGATATCCAGTTTGGAAGCCGCCAGTTCGTATTCCGCCTGCTTGATATCCGGCCTATTTTCCAGCAGATCAGCAGGGATACCCGTGTAGACAGTTTGTGGAACAAGCTTGTCAAAAGCTTCGTGATCCCTTTCCACCGGCTGCGGAAAACGTCCAACCAGGTAATTGATCCTGTTTTCTGTTTCGGTTATTTGCTGTTTGATATCATATTGCATGCCCTGTGTTTTCAGGATCTGCGCCTCGAATCTTTTGACTGCGAGCTTATTGGACCGGGCATTCTTTTTCAGGTCATTGACTACCGTGAGGGCATCATTTTGGATCTTCACATTCTCATTGATGACCAGCAGCTCATTATCCAGGGCCAGGAGCTCATAATACGCATCCGCAATTTCGGAGATCAGATGCGTCACCATAAAGTTCTTCCCTTCGACGCTGGCAAAATAGCGTTGCAGCTGTGCTTTGGTCGCATTGTGCAGTTTGCCCCAGATATCCGTTTCCCACTTGGCCTGTACACCGACGCCAAAATCAAACAGCGGTTCGGGCATTTCCCTTCCCGGTTCGATTTCCGTATTCTTCTCCATAGCGCCAATATTGGTGTATCGGCTCACTTTGTCCACACCGGCACCTACCTTGACGCCTACCGAAGGTAAATATTCTCCTTTTTTAGCACTGACCTCATTTTTGGCCATTTCGATCTCTTGCAGCATAATATGAAGCTCCTGATTGTTGGACAGTGCCAGACCGATTAGCCCCTGTAGATGCGGATCATTGAAATAACTGTTCCATTTAATTTTTCCCGTATTTAAGGAGTCGCCGTGTGCTCCCCCATATTGTTCCGGTACCGTTCTGTTTTCGGCACGTTGTTGTATTTCCAAGGGTTTGCAGGCCGCAAAACTAAGCAAGAAAAGTGCGAAACCCGTATATTGATATATTCTATTCTTATTCATAATGTATCATGTCTTCGCTTAAAGGTGAATCGTCTTCGGATTGGATCATCTTTCTTCCGTCGGCCAATTTTGCAAATATGTAGTAGAGTCCCGGAATGACGATCACGCCAAAGATTGTTCCGACAAGCATACCGCCCAATGCAGAAGCACCGATGGTATGGTTTCCAATGGCTCCGGCACCACTTGCAAAGACCAGCGGTACGAGTCCGGCAATAAAGGCAAAGGAAGTCATCAGAATCGGTCTGAACCGTGCCCGTGAGCCCTCGATGGCCGCTTCTAGGATCGAATCCCCAGCCTGGCGGCGCTTGACGGCGAATTCGACGATCAGTACGGCATTTTTACCCAATAAACCGATGATCATGATCAAACCGACCTGTGCATAGATGTCGTTCTCCAGGCCCATGGCTTTCAATAGGAAAAATGAACCAAACACCCCGACCGGCAGTGATAACAATACCGCAAAGGGAATGATAAAACTCTCGTATTGCGCGGCTAATACCAGGTAGACAAAGACCAATACGACCAGGAAGACGTAAATCGCTTCATTTCCACGCTGTGCCTCGTCATAGGACAATCCCTCCCAGGCCACTTTATAGCCATGCGGCAAGGTAGCAAGGGCAGTTTCGTTGATCGCATGAATGGCATCGGCCGTTGTGTAGCCATTAGCCGGGAGCCCGCGGATCGCAGCAGAGTTGTACATATTGTAACGCGTGATCTCATTGGGCCCCTGTGTTTTTTTCAAGGTCATGAAGGCCGAATAAGGCACCATCTGATCATGGTCATTTTTGACATACAGGTTCAAGATATCCGAAGGCAGCCTTCTAAATTCGGGTGATGACTGCACATACACTTTGAAAAATTGGCCAAAGCGGATAAAGCCCTGTTCGTAGGTACTGCCGATCAGGATATTGAGGTTGTCCATGGCTTTACCGATGGAGACCCCTTTTTGCATGGCGGCATTATTGTCGAACACCAATTCATATTGCGGGTAATTGGCAGCAAAGAAGGTAAAGACACCGGTCAGTTCCTTGCGTTTTTTCAGTTCAGCAATAAAAGCTTTGTTGACCTTATCGAAATCCTGGTAGTCTGTAGTTCTATTCAAATCGAGTAAGCGCATGGAGAAACCTCCCGAAGAACCGAAACCGGGCACTGCCGGCGGTTCGAAAAACTCTACGGTTGCCCCGAGGTTTTTTGACTTTTCTTCAAGCTCCTCCATGATCTCTTTCACACCATGCTCGCGCTCACTCCAGGTCTTCAGGTTGATCAGACAGGTCCCGGCATTCGAACCACGGCCTTCCGTCATGATCTCATAACCAGCGAGGGAAGAGACAGACTCGACCCCATCCACACCCTGACAGATCTTCTGGAGCTCTCTGGAAAGTTTATTGGTCTGTTCGAGTGTCGATCCAGGTGGCGTCTGGATAATGGCATAGATCGTTCCCTGATCCTCACTCGGAATAAAACCACCCGGAAGCGTTTTATTGATCAGGAAAGTTCCCACACAGAAGGCGATTAAAATCCCCCAGGTGATGACCCTACGGCTGGCGATTTTCCGGAGAAAGGAAGCATAAGACCCCGTTAACCTATCGAAAGTGCGGTTAAAGGCATCGAGCGATTTGGTAAATAGATTGGATTTTTTGGGCTTTCCATGGTTATTTTTCAGCAGCATCGCTGCGAGCACCGGCGTGAGTGTCAGTGCCACCACGGCCGATATCACAATGGAACTCGCCATGGTAATTGAAAACTGACGGTAGAACGTCCCCACGGGGCCTGTCATAAAAGAAATCGGAATAAATACCGCCACCATGACCGCCGTGATGGCGATGATCGCACCTGCAATTTCGGCCATCACTTCCTTGACGGCACTGTAAGGTGAGATCGTGCTCTCCTCCATCTTGGCGTGCACAGCTTCGATTACGACAATGGCATTGTCCACGACAATTCCGATCGCCAGAACGAGTGCAAACAGGGTGACCAAATTGATCGACATGCCGAACCACTGGATGACAAAGAATGTACCTATTAACGACACTGGCACCGCAATGATCGGGATCAGGGTAGAGCGCCAGTCACCAAGAAAAATAAACACCACAATGGCTACCAGGATAAAGGCATCGCGCAGGGTATGCATTACCTGTTCGATCGAGGCATCCAAAAACTGCGATACATCATAGCTGATCTTATAGTCTATGCCCGGAGGGAAATTGCCCTTCATCTCTGCCAGCTTCGCTTTGACATCTTTGATGACATCATTGGCATTGCTCCCATAATTCTGTTTGAGCACAATGGAAGCCGAAGGATGTCCGTCCAGATTGGAGTAGATATCAAAAAATTCACTGCCCAGTTCGACTTTGCCGACATCTTTGAGTTTGATATTCTCCCCTTCCGAATTCGCGCGAACTATAATATTTTCGTACTCTTCGGGTTGATTGTACTGTCCTTTATACGTCAATACATATTCCAGGGACTGGGCAGCGATACCCGAGCTCTGTCCCAGTCGGCCCGGCCGGCCGATGATACTTTGTTCCCCGATCGCTTTCATCACCTCATCCACCGATAAGTTGTAGGCCCGCATACGGTCGGGATTTAACCAGATCCGCATGGCATAGCGCCGGCTACCCAAGATCTGAGATTTGGCGATTCCATGGATCCGGTTGATTTCGGGAATGATATTAACCGTGGCGTAGTTGTACAGAAACTTTTCGTCCATACTCTTGCTGCTGCTGTACAGGTTGACATACATCAACATACTGGGCTGGATCGGATTGACGATCACCCCCTCCTTTTGCACCAGTTCAGGCAGGAGGGGCATCACCTGATCCACCCTGGTTTTGACCAGCACCACCGCATCGTTGGGATCCGTTCCCGGATCAAAGATCACGTTGACGGTGGCCTCGCCGGCACTGGTTGCGTCTGTAGCGATGTAACGCATGCCCTGCACCCCATTGATGGCATTTTCTAAGGTAATCAGCGAAGATTTGACTAACACATCCGCACTGGCGCCGGGATAGGCAATGGAAACCGCTACCGTGGTCGGTGCGATCTTCGGAAATTGTTCGGTGGGAAGCTGCTTGATCGCCAGTCCCCCGATAAATAGAATGACAACCGATATGACAATAGCAAATACCGGTCGATGAATTACTTTTTTAAACATAATGCTGCGTTTTAATTACTCTGCATATAAATCCAGGTTTGACATGACTTTCTCCGGGGTCTGGTACCTTGCTTCAATGGTCTGATTTTCCTGTACCATGCGAAGACCGTTCAGCAGAATCTTTTCGTCCTTGTTCAGGCCCGAAGAGACAACATAGATATGAGGCAGTTCGGCAGCAACCTTTATTTCTCTTGCTTTTACTTTATTATCTTTTGTGATGACATATACATATTTCTTTTCAAGCTCCTCAAATGTAGCTTTCTGGGGGATCATCATCGCATTCACATAAGGAGAGGTAATGACGATATTTCCCGTCTCCCCAAAGCGCAATAAACCCTTTGGATTTGGGAACGTGGCCCGATAAGCAATATTTCCCGTTTCATTGTTGAAGTCCGATTCGATCGTTTCAACAATACCTTCCTGACCAAATTCCTTGCCGTTGGCCATGTTCAGGCGGACATGCATGGGACTGTTGTCCTTCCTGGCTTCCATCTGATTGAGGTATTCCACTTCCGGCACATTGAAGTATACCCACATTTTGCTGTTGTCGGAGAGTTCGGTGATCAATTCCCCCTCGTCCACCAGGCTCCCCTTGCGCACATGTAGTTTACCGACGATACCCGAGAATGGGGCGGCGATATCCGTAAATTTGAGGTGGGTGTTCATCGACGCCAGTTCGGCCTTGGCTTTCTCATATTTTGCTTTGGCCATCTCAGTTTCCTGGGGTGCAACGATATCTTTTTCAGAGAGATTTTTGGTATTTTGATATTCGATTTCAGCATATTTGACCTCTGCTTTTGCGCGGTTGACATCGGACTCATAGAGGTTGGGCATAATTTTAAAGAGCGGCTGTCCTTTTTGTACAAACTGTCCTTCATCCACAAATATGGACTGGATGTAGCCCTTTTCCTGCGCACGCAGTTCAATATGGTTGATCGAACGGATCTGGGCAACATACTCTTTATTGACAATGGTGTCTTTCACCAGCGGTGTTGTCACGTTGAAAACTGCGGCTTCCTTCTTTTCCTTTTTTTCAGACTGACAGCTCGTTGATAGCACAATAAAACACAGGCTGATATACATGAAGCTTTTCATGATCGTATATTTTTTAATAATTTTTGAAAAATTTGAACAATAGTGTGACCAGCTTCCAAAATATATGAAAGCCATTTTGATATTCTTTTAAAAAAATTAATTAAAAATCACAGCCTGAAGACACTGTAATGGATATAAAGGGCGTTTTTTAGTGGAGTAAGATGCTGTGTATTGGCAAGCGATATCGCTGTGCGGGTATTGTGAAACTCGGGGTGGATGTAGGCGTTCAGATTTCCAAAATCATTTTTGGAAAGTGCGAATACATTCGAAGCGTCAGTATCGCTGCCCGTCTCATCGTTTTCACCATCCTTCTCAGCAACATAAGCCCTGAGTTTTTCGTGGCGTTGGTGTTCACCTTTACGGATGACTTCAACATCCTGTGCCTCAGTTTTTACCTGTCTGTTGTAGTACTCGACTGCATAGCGGTTGGCTGATGCAGGCTCATTTGACGCTGATGCATAATACCAGCCCAAACTGACAAGTATTGCACACAGAACGCTGAATAGATATTGACGGAATCTTCCTTGCATCGTTAAAGCAAATGTAATTAAACTTTAAAAAGGATGCAAGGAATTTGAATATAGAAGTTTTAAAGATTATAGGTTATTGTTACAAAGTATTTAAAATTAACCCTTTAAAATTAAAATAATGATATTTAAATAGGCTAACGCACTGATTCAAAAACAGTAAACAAAAGTCCGCTTGTATTTATGCTCCCACATAACGATCGAAACGCCCTTGGAAATACACATCAATCCTGCCCATTTCCATAAAGGGTTTCTGAAAGAACCTGTAAGTAGCTATCCGCTTCTTCAAAACGTTTGAGTTCGACCTCATAAGACGCTATCACAGGCTCAATCGATGCTTCGCCTCCCTTAAAATCGATGTAAGCCATCACGGTATCACCACCCCACATCCAGTCAAAGATCAATGCAAAACCGGTCTGGGTATAGCTGCCCAGTTGTTTAAAAAGAGCCAGCATCGGCAGTATTTCGTGATAGTTTTCGCTGAAATGGAGTGCTGCAAAAGTCCAGCGCTGATCGGTGTCATCATACTGCTCCATAGCTCCGTAAGATGCCGTATTGAGCAAATCATCCAAGACATCACGGATACACTGTCTGGAATAGGTCGGGATGGTTTCCAAGTCCGATTTATTATACATCTGGCGGCTTTCCCACCATTGCAACCAATTCTTATCAATAGCTGCCTGCATTGGCCTCGCTGCGAAAAAAGCGTTTAATCTTTCTTTTTCAATTTGAATGCTAATATAGAGCGTATCCAATTCCATACATGTATTTAAATTATTCCATTACTCTAAAAATATTGCTTAAATTATGAATAAGCTTTATACTTAAAATAAGCAAATACCGAACTCCAAATGAAAATAATGAAAATCAAGATATTTAACAACCAATGCCAAAAAAATCAGCCTATCAGCTGACGCTGTGGATCTAGACATCAATAGATCAATGGTTGAGCAAAGGTCAATGACCTATTTGATCCAAAGGTGCAAGGAGATGAGCATTGATAATAGAAATGCCGGGGGGGTAAATTTCCGCGGTCAAAGTCGACTATGGCTTCAAAATCGACGAATCGTAAATCAGGCAGGCCAAATATAAACCGGTAAAAAAATATTTGATCTTAATATGCACATTTGCATGTATACAACGCCGATCAAACATGAAAAAATATATTATCGTTTTTAGTCTATCATTGCTTACTATTACTGCTTCTGCGCAAAAAAAGAAGAAAAAGCAGATACCGCCGCCAAAGAAGGTGGAGCTCATCCCCGTGGTTGAACCGGTCCAGATTACCAACGGTTCGGCCGAAGATGCTCTCCCCGTGCCGATGCCCACAACCAGCCCCGTTCCTATCCTTGCCACAACCGTCGAAGGAAAAGAAATGCGTTTCAAGAATATCGAAGAACTGACAACGACAGACTTATCGAAGCTGAAAGAGCTGTCATTTCGATCGGCGGTTAGCGGCAAGTCTATCGACAGCGGCATTTTGCAGAAAATCATTGAACGCGCTACGCAACTGGAAACACTAGGGATTGACAATTTCGAGTTAGCTGTTTTTCCTGAAATCAAGACAGCTCATCATCACCTAAAAACACTGGCACTACGACAAAACAAGCTAACATCACTACCGGCAAGCATTTCCAATCTTACCGCATTAACAGCTTTCACCTGTGACAACCCTCTTACCGAACTGCCGCCATCATTCACGCAGCTCAAAAACTTGAAAGAACTTGGACTGAACGACCACCTATTTACTGCCTTTCCAGCAGAAATCTTTAGCCTGAGCCAACTTTCCCTGTTATATATGTCGGGCAATTACAAAAGTGAAACGAAACTGGGGAAACTACCTGACCTGTTTCAGCAACTGCCTGAACTAAAAGAGCTGGGTATACAAAATGCAGGACTTTCCTCATTGCCCAGATCTATCGCGACACTAAAAAAATTGGAACACGCAAGTTTTTCCAATAATCAATTTAAGTCGTTTCCCGAAGTACTGGCTTCAAATCCCAGGCTGGTCTATGTGCCCTTTACCAATAATCCCCTACAATGGGAGCCATTCCTGGCGTCCATCAAAAAAATACAATGGCGAGGACTGTTCTTCCTGTACGAAACAGGATTTACAAAAAAACAGTACGAACAGCTTCAGCAGATCCTGAGCAAAATCGATGTGTATTACGACGGTATGAATGACTAAGACTTAGCGGATCTTTCAACGGCCTCTTTGGGCAGTCTGGTCGCAAGTCAAACGGCCAATAATCTAATATAATGATCAATAGTGATGAATAACTCAAACGAAAATTATCTAAAAGAGACAAGGAAATTGTACGACAAAATTACGTACAAATTTCTGATGCCAGTGCTATATATAGTATTCCTGTGCGTCAGCCCGCCACCTGTTCTTATCTTTACGATAGTCCTATCCCCGCTGCTGTTTATGCTATTTTTTAACCGTAAACTCTTCAGTAAGAAGTTCGCTATTTTTTCGTTTATGATCTATTTGACCGGATCAGCTATCTATTCCTGCTTACCGTGGTTTCAATACCGGAGCTTTCTTTTTTTTCATCCCAGCTGGACGGAAGCAGAAGGCAGAATTATTGATTATAAAATCCGCTGGACGCCGACGACAAAGCAGTCCGCAGCTTCGTCTACCGCATCCATTACCTACACGTACAGGGTCGGGGACAAAGAGCGGCAAGTTTACGCTTCGGAGGCAGTAGATCGTTACTCCAATAACTTATGGAATACAGACGGCGACATCGAAGGCCATAATTTAGCACTGGACAAGCAGATAAAGGAGTACATCAACGCTAAAAATTATAAAATACTGATCAACAGAGCAAATGATTCCAGACTATTTATTCCTTTGGACTATTTTAGCTTTTGGGGCGCTCTCCCCCTTCAGATTATCCTCATGCTTCTAAAAATCATCGTAGCATTGGCCATTATTATTTCGCTGCCTTATAGCTATGCATATGTACTTGAGCGCATAAAGGAAAATCAGCGAAGAAAATATTGATACCTCCGGTCGATCCCAACACGACTATCTAAGTCTAATTTTCTACCAATTCAAAAACCTAGCATATTTTCCTATATTGATACGATGCTCCAAGAGCTCCTGTTATGTCATTTGCTTAATACATATTAAATCACTATCGCTTCTTCTGCGCAGAAAAAAGAAAAAGTAAATTATAACCTCAGCCAATCAACTACGATTTAAGATCGAGGCCAGGACTTCTTCCTTTAGATTTCGGGCTATCGGAATTTTATAATCCGCGATGTGCAATTGATTTCCCTCTATGATCGCTATTCTATTCTTGTTGACCAGATAAGATCGGTGGCACGATATAAAGGTATGTGTAGGCAACGAGGTCATCATCTGTTGGAGCGTGCAATAGGTAATTTCACGAGAATGCAAAGTCTGCACAATCACATAGTTACCCATACTCTGAACGAATAGGATATCTTGAAGAAAAATTTTCTTCAATCGTTTATCCACTTTAAGAAAGATATGCCCCTCTTGAAAATTTGTCGGCATGCCAGTCGGCAAACCAGCTAAGCTGAGCACATCGAAGGCCCGGTTGGCCGCCTTAAAGAACCGTTCAAAGGGAACTGGCTTCAACAGATAATCGATGATCTCCAACTCATATCCACGCAGTGCATACTTTTCGTAGGCAGACACAACGATAACCCTGGGCGGGTTGTTCAGGCTTGCAATATAATCCAGGCCCGAAATTTCAGGCATTTCGATATCAAGAAAAATAAGATCAATGGGATGCGAACGAAGGTACTGACTCAATTCGATAGCGTCCTCGCACTCAACAACAAGTTTCAAAAAGTCTATTTTCTCTATATAGGATGCAATTCCCTTACGCGCGAAAGGCTCATCATCAACTATAGCACATTTGATCTCCATCATATCGATTAAATACATATTATTAATTCCGCCAAAAAATTCCCTCCATCAACCTGTGTATTCAGGGTATGGCGCTGCGGATATAGCAATGCCAACCTCTTTTTCAGATTGGAAAGTCCTGCCCCGGACTCAGCTATTTCAGCCAGCGAAATTGCCGGCTTTACGGAAGCTGCATCGGATAAACTGTTTGAAATGCTAAAGCATATTTTAGTTCCTTGGCGTTTGAGGTGGATAGCTATCGCGTACTGCCCCCGCACATATTTAAATGCATTTTCGAGCAGTGGCTGAAAAAGTAAGGGAAAAATTGTTACCCCTGTCCAATCCTCATCAATATCTGTATGTACTGTCAATCTTTCGGTCAACCGCTGCTGCTGAAAGGCTATATAAGATTTTAAAAATGCAAGTTCCTGGTCCATGGATACCTTTTCATCCACATTGTAAATCTGGTAGCGCAATAGTTCCGAAAGCTGTTCGACACTTTTTTTTGCCAACGTATTCGACTCATCAATCTGAAAATATACTGTGTTAAGGGCATTAAAGAGAAAATGTGGATGATATTGGCTTTTCAGCAATTGCAATTCGGTATTCAATTTATCCGCTTTGATCTTTTCGACATAGATACGATTGTTCGCCATATTCTTATGTATATACTCGTTCCGCAACAACATGTAGTAAAGTAGAAACAATGGAATATAAATCGCATTAACCAGCATATAATCGATATACCCATCGCCCATGTAGATCCAGCCGAAATGTTCGGTGACAAATACCGCCGGATTAAATATCAGAGCGATTTGCACAATGGCAATCATGTACTCCAGTGGTACATTTGGCGTAATGGTAGGCATAGCAACAAAGATCTTGTCAAGTCTCCGCCGCCACAACATTGTCATCACATAACAAAAAATCACAGAGATAAGAAGTCCTACGGAATGGATCTTAATCCCCCCTGACCAAAATTCATCTTTCTTGGTTAAATCGGTCACGACACGTAAAATATTGAACGAAGCGATTCCCCAAAGTGCCGGGCCTAGGTAATGTATGGGATTTTCTCTTAATTTTGAAATGCTGGCTATCATGACATCAATAATTGATCCTGCTATTTTCCTCCAAGCGGTCATTGGCAGGAGCATTCTTAAGATTACTTTTCTTTCCGCGATGTAGCCTGTAAGAAAGATTGATCCCCACCGCTCTACTATCGTATGACTCTCGGTACTTCCCTTCCATGAAATCGCTCCTAAAAGTTATTTTAGGTCGGTTGGTCCTGAAAAGGTCATTGGCATAAATATACAAAGTAAATTTATCTTGCAAGAAGGTTTTGCGCAAACCGGAATTGACGGACCACAATGATGCAATGCTAGCCTGTCCTTCTGCAGTGGACCCATTCACAAAACAGTTGACATCCAGCTTTATTTTAAAAGGCAGTTTTATACTATTTTGCAATTGCAGAGCAGGAGTCAGTTGCCTGTTATGATAGACATCATTTGCCGTCACCCATTCAAAATACCTATAGATGAGATTGCCATTTGCCTGTATGTTCCAATTTCGCATAGGGGAAATACTGGTCGCATTGATCCGTAATCCAATACTAGATGCGTGCTCCAGGTTGATAGGCATTACTACGGTCCGCTTGTTCCCGTCCAGGTTGTAGCTCTTGCTGATCGCATCTTGTCGTAGGCTGTAGAACATGTGGAAGGAATAGGAATTTTTAAATAACCAAGTAAGCTCCATATTATGGACAAATTCGGGCTTCAACGCAGGGTTTCCTTTTTCATATAAATAAGGATCGTTGACTTCAACAAAAGGGCTCAGGTCTTTAAAATTAGGCCGGTTGACCCTCCTGTGATAATTGATCGAAAGCTTTTGTTTATTATCCAATGCATAGGTCATTGTCAGGTTCGGAAAAAAATTTTTGTATGATCTTACAATAGTAAGATCTGTACCCAGACCATTTGCTGTTCCACTATGAAAAGCCGCAGCCTCATAACGCAGCCCCAGATCCATCCGAAACAACGCTGAAGGGCTGTATCCCACTTGCATAAAAAGCGCCTTTAGACGTTCTTCATGATCGAAAGCATTTGTCAGATCGCGACGTTCCTGCCAATCGCTGTTATTCGATTGTTGAAACAATGAGCTTGTACGCATGTCAACCTGCGTAAATTTTCCACCAACGGAAGCCGCGATATCCGGCCGGATGTCCAGCATGTATTTCGACTGTATCGTCGTGATATTTACCTTACCTCCACTCTTGCCTCTGAGTTCCTGTGGCAGGGATACCGGTGCTCCGTCCCCTATAAATTTATCCAACAGCTGATGTTGCGTTTCAGCTTGTTTAACCTGTTGCAGGTCAAGATAATTTTCCCATTTTGATCCACCAACAAGCTGTACGGTAAAGTGAGCTCCGGTACTAAAATTTTTAAAGTTATGTCGTAAACCATTGCTTGTAGCAATGATAGAATCCGCCTGCGACCGGCTGTAAAAAAAAGCAGAACCAACAGTTTCCTCTTTCGTTCTTTCCTGATCGGAGAGAAGCAGATAGGTGCCCATTTTAATTTTATCATTTGGCCTATAATCGAGCGTGCCGTTATAATAATGATTGCTATATTTTTTCTTTCTAATGGCATTCATATCCAAGCTTAGCATTTTATTGGCCGTATGGATAGTATTACTGAGATACCGGGTTGAATTGACATCCACCAAATCACTTCCATTTGCATAAGCGTAGGTATTTGAAATATCCAATTTACGCAGGTTGGCCGCGACAGTTATATTATGGTAGTTCCTGTTATATTTACCTTGTTCGGCATTGGTCGAAAGAAAAACATTTAGGCCATTTGAAGTACGGTTACCCCGTTTTAGATTGATAAACCGGGCTTCACCGTTGGCATCCATTCCAGCATCTGGCTGTGTAATAAGTTCGACAATATCAAGGGATGAAGCTGGCATGGAACTCAAAAAATTAATTAGATTTTCACCATCAATAAAATTTGTCTTGCCGTCAATCAGCAGCTGTACACCCGCTTGTCCGTTCAAACTTATCTTACCGTTCGGTAAAATAGTAACTCCCGGCATTTTCCGCAGTAGTTCCAAAACACTGCCCGACGCACCCATTGTATTTTTATTCACCTGATAACTCAGCTTGCCAGGAACAATTTTAATCGGATTGAATCGTCGTGACACTTCGACCTCACTCAGCTTTATATTCTTATTGGTCGTTGTATCCTGTAAAAAATAGCCTGTCTCTCCATGAGCTGCGCCTGAAGCAAATAGCATAATGGCAAACTGCATATAACTGAATTTTCTAGTCATTATTCGTGTGCTTTAATTGACTACGAATGTATTTGCTTAGCAGCGTTTGCCTAAATAATTTATTTGAACGGTAATTTCTGCGGGATGAGTGGTCGCTTTTCCCTATGGTATTATACTTTTATAACCTTTATAATTAAATACAATCATAAACAAATATACCACATCGGACTTATTGGCAAAAGGTGTGACCGACAACAGCATATCTTCCATTAAAGTGGGCGCCAATGTTAAAGTCACGTTATACAACGGCAATAATTTTACCGGCGATAGCCTCGTCGTCACCTCGTCGTCTTCCTACCTGTCGACTTTCAACGATAAGGTTTCCTCCATGAAAATACAAAACCGTTAGAGAAGGCCGAGCGCTACAATGAATAAATTAATTCTTAATAACATAAAAACAATCCTGCTGCTGCTATTTGCTGTGGCGGGATTGAACCTATCAGGCCAGCCCTCCCCCTGGTTTACCGAAGGCAAATTTGGTCTCTTTCTCCATTGGGGGCTCTATTCCCAGACGGCGGGAGACTGGAATGGGCATCCCACCAAAGGCGGCGAACATTTTATGCTCTATGAGCGGATCCCGGTCAAAACCTACGCAAAGATTGCCGATCAGTTTAACCCGACGGCCTTTGATGCTGACCACTGGGTGCAGCTGGCCCATGATGCCCCTCCACGCACGCTATCGAAATGAAGAGGGTAAACAAAAAGCCACATCTCCCGACGTGGCTTAAACTAAACATAAATATATGAACCATCACCTAATCTAGCGGTTCCCACTAACTCTTATTTCACATTCACATTAAATGTGAAGGTCGCCTGCACGGTTTTCGATCCTTCGTACGTATACACCAGTGCCTGCTTGATGGTGTATTGCTTTCCAGTTGCCAAAGCCCCTGGATATTGACCGATGGAGAACGTAATCGTACTGGCGTTAAATTCTGAAAATAAGCCCGCATTGGCGCCCCAGTTGGTGACAGCCCCTGCAGGCGTAAACCAATGCCCGTAACCTGTGGCCGTAATGGTGGGATTTAAACTTCCATTCGGCTCCACGGCATAGAACTTAATTTTTCCGCTGCTCATCAAACCCGCCAGGTCTGCCGAAGATATGGCCAAGGCCTCCCCTAGCTGAGCTGCATTGACGCTTACCTGCGCACCCGAATACCCTGTGGCATCTGCCGGGAAGCTCAAGTCATAATTCAACGCGATATCTTTCGGCTGACTGCTCACCTCATTGTATCCTGTCGCCGTGGTACCCTGAATTTTAATTTCGTAAGGCCACTGCTCATCGTTGCTATCGTCATCATCCCAGGCATGTGGCTGGTAAACAGCTGGGGCACCTGTGACAACAAACCAGAGGTTGCTGCAATTGGCCGGAACGGTAAACGCTACCGTATTCTCCGTGCCCTCCGTCCTGTCACCATATACCCGCGTGCCATCTTTCAATAAAGCCACATAGCCATATCGCCATCCGGCACGGCTGGCATCCACCGGGTTGAATCCAGCAGCATTTGTTAGGCCTTTAAAAGCCACCGAAACCTTGGTTCCCGCAGCCGGAACTTCCAGCGGAATCACATTATAACCCGTAGTGCCCGGACAACGATCATAGGCAACGCGAAGACTACCGTTGGATTGCCGCGTAAATTTGGTCGTCAGCTTACCGATATAATTCTTTCCATAGTCCCGGATGCTGTTCAGGTCCCAGGTCACAAAGCGGGTCGCCGCATCATAGATCTCATTGTTGAATTGTTTCACATCGATACCCGTTATACGCATATAGGCCTGCACCGGATCTTCAGGTTTTAAAGCCTCCCGCCAGATGCGGCCAATCATATCGATCCCATGTTTGCTTGTCCAATACCAATGGATGAAATAGCTGGCATAACGATATTTCTCGTGATGAATATGGCGATGATAATTTTCGGTATAGACTGGAAAATCGGAGCCCGAAAATGCCTGTGCGGGATACGTTTGATAGGCCTGCCATTGCGCGGTCTGCTCCCAGAACCCGTTGCCGCTCGTTCCGCCGTAGCCGTAACGAAACCCATGCCCCCCTTTCAGATCAGCAAATACCTGATATTGAAAACTATGCCCGATCTCGTGAGCAATCACAGCCCCCACAGGCTTACAGGTCGCTGGATTAATCCATAGTGCCCCGATCGTATCGTCGTAACCGCCACCATAAGCCATCCATTCTGTCGTGTAGTGCACAAAAATCATCATTTTGTATTTATCCAGATTGGATCGGTTTACTTTGCGTTCTGCAAACTTCAGCGTGCCGATGTTCAATGCGTAGAACTGTTCGGCCTTGGCCAAAAGATCATCAATATCGACCCGGTATTCTTCAGGGACAGTTTCCGAATTGGGATCGTTCTTCCCATAACTCGCCCCCCAGAACACGATAAAATGCTCCGACTGACGGCTGCGCGAATAGGACCATTTGCTCCCTTTATCGTTATAATCCATCCCTTCAAATTCCTTGGGCTTGTAAATTTGCAAAGAATCTGTCCCCACTGTAACGGGCGGCGTGGTGACCTCTTCCTCGACGGGAAGGGGTACTTCTTTTTTGCTGCATCCCTGCGAAAGGAATACAAGTGCTGAAACCAGTGTCAGCAGGACTTTATGCAATACTATACTTTTCATCATTTGCGCTTTTAATAGGTAGAGATCAACTATGTGTGACGGTCAAAAAACGGAAGCGAACGGTATAGGTACCACTTCGGTAGAATTTGATGGTCGATACCGGGTTAAGATTACGTCCCAGCGTAGTCGCCGTACCTACAATACGGTAATAAGAAATGGGATCCCCCGACCAAAATTCTGTGCCAACATAAGTACCGTTCATGATAGGATACACCAGTCCCGAAACATCTGGGTAGCGATACACCAAGCCCGTATCGGTGACTTCCTCCGGATAATAGGGCGACCAATTTTTGAATGTCGGCCGGTCGCCACGCTTGATGACCTCGCCTTTTTTGGGATTGAATGGCTTGCCGTTTTTATCTTCCCATTGATATACAATTTTGTTTTCTCCTTCCGCCTGATGTTCTACAACGATCTCATAGTCTGTATAGGGTAGAAAATTGGATTCGGCACCGTAGTCCGAACTCGTGCACGACTTAAATAAAATATCTTCCTTCTTTGCACCGATAACATTAAAATCGAGGATGTTCTTAAACGTTTTCTGTCCGGCGATATTGCTCACCTCCACATCGATGGTGTACTGCCCCGGGGTCACAAATTGCGTCGCCTGTGTAAAACCCACGCGGCCACCGGTCGCATTGAGCATCATCGGCGGATATTTCGCCTTGCCGATTTTGGCCTTCAACAGATCCAGGGTGGTATCCCGCCAGGTGATCTCAGCAAGGTAGGTGGAGATCTCATGTTCTTTTGAAAATTCTGTTGAGAGCTCGCCGGTTTCCTTGTTCCGTACCGCAACCAGATTGACGGTCAACGGGGTTGTGCTTCCATTGGCAACAATGGCATCCGTGTACACTACTGCCCCCTGGTTGACTTGCAGGTTCTCCACATTATAGCGTAAATTTTCACTTAAATAACCTATTTGGTCACTCTTGCAGGAATCCAATAGTCCCAGGGATAAACCTGCTAAGCCGATTATAAAACTTCGTTTTTTCATCTGTTTTATTTTTTCATTTGTGATGAAGCTATCCGGTTGATTCGGTATTGCAGCGGAATCAATCCAGCTAGTTTCATAATTTATTTGATCTTAACATTGAATACAAAAACAGCATTCAAATCACCCTTTGTTTTGGACTTGTACACGAGCGATTGTCGGACAGTGTAGGTACTACCCACCGTTGTTTGCCCTGGATATTGCAAAATATTGAAAGTCATCGTTGAGGTTGCCAGCTCCGATACAATGCGTGCATCGGTGCCCCATGAACAGGTTTGTCCTTTGGTATCGAACCAGTGCCCGGGAGCGTTGGCAGTACTGTTTGCATTTAAGCTGCCATCGGGCTGTACCGCGTAGTACGTGATATCCTTACCTACCAGCGCAGGTATTGCACCGCTCTCCACGCCATAAAAGCGGGCTAAACGCGGAAGCATTATGTCTACGGTCGTGCCTGTATATCCCGCTGCATCGTATTTAATGCTCAGGTCGTAGGTAAAGGTCAGCGTAGTGCCAGTCTCCACGATTTTAGGCCCCGTCAGGAGGCGCGGTACAAAATCGCCGATAAATGTATGTGTATTGGCCAATACATTCAGTGTCGTGCCGGACGCTGTTTTTATCCCCGTCGTCTGACAGAATATACGCATATCAGGCTGATCATCTTCTTTATAAGTGACGGTACCATCCGGGCTGGTTTGATCCGCTTCGCCCCGTATTTTGACGTAATACAAATAATAGAGTGCCCCGGAAGACCAAAGTGGTTTGGGTTGCTTTTGCCTATGGTAGACAAATCCGCCCACATTGGCCGCATTCTTGATTGTCGTATACGCTGTGCTGGCCGTCTCCAAATCGTAAGGGGCATCGTTATAGATGTATGCCCTGACGGAATCTACAGGAATTTCGTTCAGAAATTGGTCAAAAGAATACTGCGCATTTTCATCCACATACTTCACCGAGTCTTCTTTTTGTTTATAATAGCGGTTGACCGAATAATCCGACGGTGCCCAAAAGGTTTTCGCCTTGTTGATTTCATCTTTGAGTTTAAAATGGTCAATCACCAGCAGCAAGGTATCAAACATCCCCGCGGGATGAGCGGCCAGGTAGTCGTAAGTAGACAGATTGACTTCGGCTTTATGGAGACCGTCGTCCGTCAGATAAGCTGCTTTCTTGCAACCGATCACGGTCAGTCCAAAAGCCAGCAGCAACGCAAATCGATATAAGGTTTTCATTTTTTTCAAGTTTAGTGGTTTACATATTGACAGTGCCCCAGTATGGTGTCTGATTAAGCGCAGGATTGGCTGACAACAACGATGGGTCAAATGGCCAAAGGTATTTCTTCGCGTTAAACTGCGCCTGGTTCATTTTGCTTTCCGGAAATTTATAGACGTTAAAGTGTTTATACAACCGCACCAGGTCGTAATAGCGATGGCCTTCCAAAAACAGTTCGCGCGCTCGTTCACTAAAGATGGCCTCGATGAGCGGTTCTTCGTTTGCGTAGGCAAGCAATCCCGCCTGCGTCCGGATTTCATTTAAGATGGTTTCAGCAGCACTGTTTTTGCCTGTTGCGGCCAGTCCCTCTGCCATCAGCAGCTTAATATCGGAATACCGAAAGATGATGATGTTATTTTTAAATATCGCGTTGGCATTTGACGCATCACTCGAGAACTTTACATTTGCATATTTTGTACATAGTGCATAGTTACCGTTATAGTCAATATCAAACACACTTTTAAAGCGTTTGTCGTTATTGTCTTTAAAGAGCGTTTTAATGTAATCCTGACTGATTCTTAACACCGGATCGGTGAAAATCCGAAAATAAGGTCCCGCCAGTGAATAGTACCCTACCCCCCTATTGGTCCCTTCGTTTTCACCACTCTGGGCGATCTCAAAGATACCTTCATTGGATTTACCCTGATAGATACTGCGGTAGTTGAGGCTGTCCCTTCCCACAAAAGAATATTCGCCACTTTCCAGTACCGATTTAGCCGCCGCTATGCAGTCGGCGTATTCGCCTCTCCAGGCACTCAAATGCGCCTGAAGGGCAAGCGCAGCTCCAGTATTTGCGCGCAATGCAAAATCATTTTGGTCGATATTGCTCCATTTCAATAACGTCAACGCTTTGGTTAAATCTGCCTGACTCTGATCCAGCACATCGCTCTCTTTGCTGGCAGGCAGATTGACCGCATCGATCGGTGCTACAGATTCGGTTATAATGGGAACCGTGCCCCATACCCGTGCCATATAGAAGTAAGCAAATGCGCGCACAAAGTATGCTTCGCCAATGTAATAATCCCGCACCGACACGTCATTAAAAGCTCCTTCGTCCATCTTAGGCAGCTTTTGGATCACCCGGTTGGCCTGGTCAATAGCCTGATAAAAGACATCATAGCGCCGCAGCTGATAAGCGGGTCGCCAAGTTTCCGAAGCTGCTACAGCCGTGTTGAGCTGCATATTGACAATTGTATTTATATCCGCGTCGGTCGAAGAAGAAATTTCGTCCGACAGCAAATCACCATAGGTGTAGAAAGCCATTCCGTTGGCCTGGTTAAGGGCCTTGCGCAGCAGTGCATACATTGCATTGGTTGCGCTATTGGCATCTTCCTGCGTTTTCCAGAAGTTCTCATCCGTTGCCGAACTGACAGGCTCAATGTCCAGAAACTTGGAGCAGCCCGAAGCGAGATACATAAAAGTACTCATCATTAAAAACAATATTTTTCTTTTCATCTCGAAATAATTTTAAGCCACCGTTATGCGATGGAACTGACATGATTAAAAGGTAACATCCAGGCCTATAGTCCATTTCTTAGGGATCGGATATCCGTTACCCGTTGAATAACCGTTGGCTTCCACCGCTTCAGGGTCTGGCACCGACGACCATGACTTGACAGCCACATTATCCACCACCCCATACACGCGGAGCATTTTCAATTTAAGCTTCTTTATCATGGCCTGTGGGAATGTGTAACTCAGCTGAATATTTTTGAGGCGTACGAAACTGGCGTTTTCCACAAACGTGCTGTTGGCGATGTGCCAATTGTCCACCGTATTATGAAACAGCGATGGGTATTTGGTCTGATCCCCATCTTTCATCCAGAAGTCGCTGGGGTTAAAATCGCCAGCAATGGCCGAATTGGTACCCCAGGTCGAATACAGATTAGATGAACCCGCATCCTGCAATTTGTCCGACATATAACCGTTCCATAATGAGCGTCCAAATACGAAGCTCACCAGTGTGGACAAGCTAAAATTCTTATAAGAAAACTGGTTGATAAATCCGCCTACAAGGTCAGGATTTGGATTTCCCATATCAATTTTGTCGTTGTGGTCGATGGTGTAATCCCCATTCACATCCCGGCGGCGCGGATCGCCAGCCTGATATAAATTCCCCCTAAAATGCGTGAGTCTTTTTCCTGTCAAAGGATCTACAGGTACATCTGCATTGGTTGCATATACCCCATCCACATCCCACACTTTAAATGGAAAAATAGGCTGGCCTACGTTCAGTGCACGTTGCATCCATACTTCTCCCACCTGTATTTCCTGCCCACCGCCAGGAAGGCTGGTAACATAGTTTTTATTGTAAGCAATATTGAAATTGGTGGTCCACTGGAATGCTGACGAAGGAGCCATATTACGGGAAATAAGCGTCATTTCTACCCCACTGTTTCTCACGCTGATAAAATTATTGGAAACTGTGCTGTATCCTGAGGTCGCTGGCATGGTCAGATTGTATACCAGCTGTTTGGAGTCGCGCACATAAAAATCGGCAGTCACGGTAACCCGATCGTGCAAGAGGTTCATATCAAAACCGGCATTAAACTGCGGCGAGCGCTCCCATTTGATTGTCGGTGAGGTTGCCGCTGACGAATATTCAGGGGCTACGGTAGGCTTGCCATTATAGGAGAGCACCGAACCACTAATACCATTTTCCAGCACCGACCCTGCATAGGATGCGTCAAAAGTCAGTCCTGTATAGCGCGCGTAGTAAGAGCCCGGATCACGTCCGGTAACGCCATAACTACCCCTGATTTTGAAAAACGATATCGCGTTTTTGACTCCTTCAAAAAAAGGCTCCTCCGAAAGTACCCAGCCGGCAGATATGGACGGGAAAATACCCCAGCGGTTGTCCTTGCTGTAACGCGACGAAGCATCCATCCGGTAACTTGCAGAAAGCAGGTATTTGTCCTTATAGTCATATCCAAAACGACCGAACACCGATACCCGCGAGCGCTCACTGATGGAAGTTGTCGCATAGAGATCCGGCCCGGAAGGGATCCCGGTTACGGTTTTCACATAATTTCCATTATCGTTATAGCCGGTCATCGTACTGTTATTGGAGGTATTGCGTTCAATACCCGTCCCCAACACGGCACTAATATTATGGGTATCGCGAATGCTCTTGATGTAGTTAAAATAGGTTTCCCATTCCCAACGCTTATTCTGGTTTACCCAATTCCGAGCAAAGTTTCTATTACCTGTCAGCAGTTTGGGACGAAAAAGATCACGCGTATTGTTGTTGACATTGAACGAAAACTGCGAGCGCAGGGTCAGGCCATTGATCAGAAATTTCTTGAGTGTCCCAGCGAAGTTTCCATTCAGGCTGAAGGAGTTATCGCGGTCCATCAAACCATCGTAGCGCCCCGTATAGATCTGTTGGTCTACGTCTGTAATCTGATAGAAAGAAGAAGGGAATCCCCAGGTACTAAATGGATATTTCGAGTCGTCCCCCGAACCATGTTTTGCTTTTGTAAAACCGGCAAACAAGTTGGTCTCAAATTGGAAATTGTCGGTTGGATTGGCCTGCAACATCAGACGAGGCGTCAGATTTTCATTTTCATAGCCCATCATCACGCCCTCCTCATAGTAACGCTGTGCCGAGAAACGGTATAAAAATTTCTCCATGGTGGCACCGATACTCACATTGACATTGTTGATATTGGCCGACTGCAGAAAAAGGCCCTGCCAATCCGTATTGTTGTTAAAGGCCGGATTTAAACTATCTGTCAACATGGGGCTAATGGACCCATTATTGAACCAGTCATACGATCCACCCTGATAGAGCAAGTTCATTTTCAGCCTACGTTCTGCAGCTCCGACGGTGATCGGTTTCATGGCCGGACGGCTCGAAACCCCGTTGTAAGCCGAGATCCTGATTTCGGGTTTCCCCACTGCCGGACGTTTGGTTTTGATGATGATGACCCCATTTGCGGCACGGGCACCATAGATGGCCGATGCCGAGGCATCTTTCAGGATATCAACCGATTCGATGTCGTTGGGATTAATGGCCTGCAAAGGACTCGCATTCCCGTAAGCCGCCTGTATGTCGCTCACATCGTAAATAATATTGTCGATCACATACAAGGGAGCCTGCAGCTGATTGTCAGCTAAGCCCAGGTTGCTCGTTCCACGTATATTGACAATGTTATTGGTACCCGGTTCGCCCGAAGTACTCAGCACCGTCAGACCGGCCACACGTCCCTGCAACATAGCGTCGAAGGTAGCGTAAGGCGTATTTTCAAAATCCTTCCCTTTTACCGTAGCAATAGCTCCTGTTGTCTTCCGCCGCTGCACATCCTGATAGCCCATGACGACTACCTCATCGAGCCCTGTCCCATCTGCTTTCATCGTTATTTGCAGCGTATTTTCGCTATCCCGTAGCTGTTTCTCCTGTCGCCCATAACCGACGGAACTAAAAATCAAGGTTGGATTTGCAGATTTGAGCTTTAAGGTAAATTTCCCATCAGCACTCGTTTTGGTCGCATTGTTGACGCCTTTCTCCAAAACACTCAGGTCAGACAAAGGTGTTCCTTTTTCGTCTTTAACGATCCCCGTGACCGTTCTCTGTTGTTGCGCATAGAGCTGTTGACATGCCAACAGCAGCAGCATAAAAATACCCGTTAAGCATTTTTTTTGAAGATTTTCATACATAGTCATAATTTCGTTAAGCAGGTGTTCAGTTTAGCATACTGTCAAGGACAGATCTATCCCGTCGGATAAATTCGATTCCTTTCAAATGAAAGGCTGCTACAGCATGTTAAAAAATTGATTAGTTCTTCTTTCTGTAACAAAAATAGTACTTCGAAACAGCGGTTTTCGGTCAGATCTTACCCACTCGTTCTAATATTTTAACAAATGGAAAGCAGCTTCAGGGCTAGTATAAGGTTACAAAATAGGGCATAAAACTATTCCGTCTAACCATAACAGGGATATTTACCTGCAATCGTTAGACGGAATCGAATGAGCATGGAAAGCGCTCAGAAAAATGAGTGGACTTCTAATAGATGGAATCAAATAGGCTACCGTCTGAATGGTTAAAAAGGCCGTTAATCGTATAGATAATTCCTGTAGTTGCGGACGTATATTTTAGGCGATATGCCCAATATACTCCGAAAAACTCGGTTAAAATTGGTGATGCTATTAAAGCCGGAATCATAAGCTATTAAAGAGATCGAATCGTGCCTACCCAAACCCAATAATTTACATGCTTCGCGGATGCGCAGTTCATTTAGGTAGGCGATGAATGTTTTTCCTGTACAGTTTTTAAAATAGCGGCAAAAAGCGTGCGGCGTAAGATTTGCCTTTTCAGCGATTTCATCCAAACTGATATCCTCTTTAAAGTGCTCTTCCAAAAATTTGCATAGTTTTTCAATGCGGAAGGGCTTGTTTATTTCCCTATTGGACAATTGCACACCGGAAAGTGGCTCAAGATCAGCGAATACTTTGCTGAGTGATTTTAACAAATAAAAGAAATTTACGAGCTGATCTAGGTAGTCAGACTTTTGCAATATTTCAATATGATAACATACCTGCTCTCGATGTTTCTGCGGGACCTTAAATCCCCGCTGACATTTATGCACAAAATCAAGCAGGTTGCGGAGTTCGGGCATCCTGGCCATGGTAGACAATGCTCCTTTCGTACTAAAAAATAAAGAAATAGAACGTACGCATTCCCCTGCAATGAAACTTCTAAATACATGGGCTTGATTTGTCCCCAAAAGAAAAATGTCACCAGGCTGAAATTCATGTACATTATCGTCCACGAGTAGCTGGCCGATACCTTCCTTGATCCAGATTAATTGATATTCCTCATGACGATGCATATAAGGATAAAACTTATCCAGTACATCTTCTTGAATATAGATAGATTTGTCCTCAGGGGCAGGAACTTTAAATTGAACTGGCTTCATAACAATTTAGTTTTAAATAAATGTCAATATGACATTAAATATACACAAGCCAATTCGCCGTTGCAATACTTAAACAAAAGAGGTTAAAATACGGTGATATAAGGTTATAATATGCACATGAATCTGCTGGGCTTAGTATAATTGACTGCCAACATACTACATATCGAATTTGCGAAAATAAAATATGTAAAATCCAGCAAGTAATGGAAGCTATATTGGCGATGGGCGAAACCTACCGTGAGGCATTATTCTTTCGAAGAAGACTGTACGACCTTTGGTTTAACGCCGAAATGCTTCTTGAAACTCGCTGAGAAATGCGCAGGATTGTTATAACCTAAAAAGCGTGAAATTTCATTTATTGGCCGATCTCCCTGTGTAAGCAGCCTCTTAGCTTTTTGCATTCTAACTTTGGTAACATGGCCATAAATGGTCGTTCCATAGCATTGTTTAAAATATTTCTTTAAATAGTTTTCATTCGTTCCCAATTCGGACGACAATTGCGATAAAGATGGCGGATCGGTTAATCTGCTCTCCACTATATTTTTTGCTTCGGCCATAAGTTTTTTCATTTCCGGGCTCAGGTGATTACCGGTCCTGGTAACCCTATTGCCAAACCTGTGCTGGTCGAATGTCCGCGCCAGCAGCTCCAGGAGCTTGCCAAAACAAAACAAGGGATTCCATTCTTTATCAAGCTCCGGATTAAGCAATTCCGCTACAATTTTCTTTTGCTGATCACTGATCAATATGGAATCTTCAAACAGTGTACCCGTTCGTGACTTTTCCAGAAGTCTGCGTAACTTACCCCGAAATGAACTGTCTACGGGCAAATAGGTCTCAAACAAGGAGATTGGCATATTGATTTCAAAAAAACTTTCTGCCGGGCGGCGATGCCATAACCCTAAAATCTGAGGTGCTGCAAACAGGTAACTTTGGACATACCCGGGTGAACAACTCCCCAACAGATCACCGTCCACGTAGTACTGCCGGTCGCTATTTAAGGCGAAAAAAACATGAATGTAAGGAACCGCATTGTCAATACAGATATAACCATCACTGGGAGATGTTAGCTCTGAATGCATCATATGAATCCCCTGAGGCATGATGATCTCGGAGATCTCCATTTGCGAAGAATATTGCTCCAAGGTGTTTTGCCGAAACTGAAAAGGCTCATTCATAAATGTTCGGATATCAAACGAATAGCGGGGCGGCGCATAGGCCATCTCACGCGCTACCTGCTCATCCAAAGACCATGATTCCTGCAGATAAGAATTATTGGATAAGACTTTTTCTAAACTATCTGTGTACATGCCGACCTATGAAATTCCCGAATTGCATATTTTTTCTCCCCCAAATATAAGTTTAATCATCGAATTTTGTCTCCTTATTAAGATTAAATTTAAATAATATGCGAAAAATACCTATGCTTGTCGCAACAATATGGAGTCTACTACTAACTCAAACACATGCGCAGGAAAAACAGCTATTCCATGGGACAGTCTTGAATGAATACAACTCTCCGCTAGCCGGAGCTACGATCACCATACTTAAAACCAACCAGCATACCGCAACAGACCATCTTGGCCAGTTTATATTGTCTACATTGGCCAAAGGCACTTATGATATCCGGATCAATGCAATCGGTTACAAAACAATCAAGCAGAAAATATCGATCGATCCGGCACATCCAATTACCTTAGCATTTCCCATGTTTCGTGCAGAAGAATCTTTACAGACCGTGGAAATCTATGGGCGCAAAGAAAAGTCTTATCGCAACACACAGTCCTTTATCGGCAGCAAGACCGAAACCAAATTACGCGATTTGCCGCAGTCTGTTTCTTATGCGACCAAAGAGCTTATTGCCGACCAAGGATTGATGCGTGTAGGTGAAATAGTTAAAAATTTCAGTGGTGTAAATCAGTTTACCTTTTACGACGATATTACGATCCGTGGTTTTCGGATCAACGGAGGATCCAATACCCAGCTGGTCAATGGCATGCGTACCACAACAGGATTCTGGAAACAGCCGCTGGCCAATTACCTGGAACGGGTCGAGGTATTGAAAGGCCCATCGTCGGCCCTCTTCGGGAATGCAAGTCCCGGGGGTGTTGTGAATCGTGTCACAAAAAAACCGCTCGATGAGGCACGGAAATCGCTGCAATTTTCTGTGGGAAGCTTCAACAACCTCCGGGCCCTTGCCGACTTTACCGGGCCTATGACGACAGACAAAACGCTGCTCTACCGCCTCAACATTGGCTATGAAAATGCGCAAAGTTTCAGGGATCTCCAGTTCGATAAAAACTTGGTCTTAGCACCGTCATTCTCCTTTATTCCTTCAGAAAATACGCGTATCAATTTTGATATGGTCTATAATGATTCGAAGTCAAGACTAGACCGCGGACAATCTGTCTTTGCCAACGGCGATCTCTATTCGACGCCTATAAGCCAATCCATGAGCACGGCCAATGATTTTCTGAATGAACAAACCTATATGGTGACCGCTTCGTTGAATCACCGTTTCAATGAAAAATTGAGTTTCAATGCATCTTATATGAAAACAGGCTATGCGGAGGATCTGTCGGAACATCGTTCGGCCAATGCCTATGCTGTAGACGGCAAAGGAAATAATATTGAAAATATGGTTGCAAGGCAGGTTTTCATCCGAAACAGAAAACGGTTTGTCGATAATATCACTGCTTTCTTCAATTATAATGTCAACACGGGTAGGCTCGCGCATAAGCTCATCGCCGGTTATGACTATGCACAGGAAGTGCTACCTGTAGGTGGTTCACAGCTGACAGCGAGTGGCTACAGAAATAAAGATAATACCGGAACCATTGCACGATTTGATCCGAAAAAAATCGGCGATTATCTGCTCGATAAAAATGGCGACCCAGTACCCAATGTTTCCAGTTTTGACCTCAGCAACCCCTTGAAAAGCCAACAGTTGCAGGACGGAAGTAAATATTTCTATGCATCTACATTGGTCGCACCGACTTATTATCATCTGAATGCATTGTATGTGCAGGATCAGCTCACTCTAGGCCCGCTTCAATTATTGCTGGGGTTACGGTATGAGAATTACAAGGATATCGCCAATTATAAAACCGATCAGGCCGAGAATGTACACCAAGATGTCCTACTGCCACGCTTCGGTGCAGTGTATACCATTAATCCGCAGATTAACCTATACGGAACCTATGTCAAAGGCTATAACCCACAGACAGCTTCGGCACTGGCAAATCCAAACGCGGGCGGGCCATTTGATCCGCTCGAAAATGACATGACCGAGTTTGGGTTAAAAACAGCCTGGTTGGACGGAAAATTGCAGGCGAGTACCGCCATCTATCAGATCAATCAGAAGAATACGCTTTATCCTGCCCCCACTGCCGACAATGCGGATTTGATGGAACAGATCGGTAAGGAAAGATCCAAAGGCATAGAGTTTGACATTCAGGGCCAGATTCTCCCGCACTGGAGTGTCATTGCCTCTTATGCCTACAATGACGCCAAGATTACCGAAGGTGGAAATAATGAAGAACTGAACAGGCAAAAACCAAATGCGCCTCAAAATACGGCAAACATCTGGACCAGATTTTCTATTCCATCCGGAAAAGCAAAAGGCCTGGGGATCGGCGTCGGGGCCAACTATGTGGATAAGCGAAACCTTTCCATCAACCAGAACCAGACAATTCCTTCTTACAGTTTACTGAACGCAGCGCTATACTATACCATTGGGAAGGTACAACTGCAGGCCAATTTTAATAATATCACCAACAAAACACATTGGGTAGGTGGTTATGACTATATCCGTCTATTCCCGGGTGCACCACGCAATTTCTTATTTACCCTAGGCTATACCTTTTAAGTATGACTTTCAAAAAGATAATGCTGTTTTTACACCGCTGGATCGGATTATTGTCCGGTCTGGTGGTTTTTATCGTGAGCATTACTGGCGCCATTTATGTCTTTGAGAAGGAGCTATTTGCGCTATTTCATCCCAGCTATGTGACGGTAGCGGCACAGAAAAGCGAGAAAACACTTCCCCTTTCGATCTTGAAGGCAAATGCTCAGCATGTCACCGACCATCCCATTAACATTATCCGCATTCCCGCTACCACCGGTCAGCAGGAAGCCTATATTTTTGAGGCCCTTAAACGCCGACCCAAAAATGATATCGTGGGTGCATTCGTGAATAAAGAAATCATTTATTGGGACCGTATTTTCGTAGATCCCTACAGCGGGCGCGTTTTAGGAAAAATAGATGTCGAGACTAATTTCTTCTGGATTGTAAGGCAGATCCATCAATTCTTATATCTCAGGCGCGACGTGGGGAGCACCATCGTCGGCAGCAGCGTCCTGCTGTTTATCATTACGCTACTTTCAGGTCTTTTCCTGTGGTGGCCCAAAAACCGTAAGGTAGCTGTTAAACGGCTCAAGATCAATTTCAGCACGAAATGGAAGCGTCTCAACTATGATCTTCATCAGGTTTTGGGGTTTTATGCTTTCTTGGTTGCTCTGCTCATTACGGCAACTGGTTTAGTCTGGTCCTTCAAGTGGTGGGAGACGAGCATATACTGGCTTATGGATGGTAAGCGACCCAATATGCAGATCGAAGCGCCAAAAGCTCCAAACAATACGATGAGTGAGGCCGGTACTGCTTCGTTAGACCTGATATGGTCCGATGTCGTGAAAAAGTACACGGTACATCAGGGCGTTTTTATCAATTTGCTTCATGAGGTTTCCCAAGCCAATGCAACCATCTATAATAAAGGAAACACCGGGTGGTCGGCCTCGGATACCCATGCCTATGACCTCCGTAATGGAAAGCACTATTTTAAGAGGCTGCAAAGTGATAAAACATTAGGCATGAAATGGAGAAATTCCAATTACGACATTCATGTCGGAAAAATAGCCGGCAGGACAGGCATGTGGATCGCATTTGTAGCAAGCTTAATCTGTGCCTCCCTACCGGTTACAGGCTTCTGCATCTGGTATGGCCGAAAATTTAAGAAGAAAAAAATGCGTTCGTAGCCACTTCAATTAAATCCGGCTGCAACCAGCACCCATTATTGTCCCTCAATCCTCATAATAGGCATCCATCAGATTTTTCCTTTCCATAGTTGCAACGTCGATATATTCAAACTTTTTATACTGACAGAATGATCCCATATCTTTATCTCCATTGATAAAGATACCACCTACCAGAATCACATATTTGCACGGGTATCGGGTTTCTTTTACCAACACTTCAATGCGTTCGTCTATCGCTTCATACATGACTTCTGTCGCTTCAAAAATTTGGTTTTCCGCATTCAGTATTCTTTCTTTGCTGTGGAGAAAAATTTGCTCAATGGTATTTATCTGAAAATCGAGCGAAGTGATATTTCCTTCAATGATCTGTCCGGCTGCCAGTTTGGCAAGGGCCCCTTTTGCTGCCCCGCAGCAGGCAGAATTGGTCCGCTGTCCTATTCTGCTTATCTCTCCGATCTGCCCATCCCGGGTAATCCCGATGTGCGGCGCATAAAAAATGATCACAGCCCCATCTTCAGGGACATGGTGCGCAAATGCCCCCATCCCCGTAAGTCCGGCAAAAGGAAAACCGTCTAGTCCTCCCAGGTGAAATGGACCGAGCATTTCATAGGCTCTAGGAGGATATTGTATGGCATTGACGTCGTCGCAGCACATACTGTCCGCATGCATTAACTGCTTAGGTTTTAATTCCAGGTATTTTTCAATCGTGTCCAATAAACGATTGACCGTATCAATAGACGTTAAGGCCTTTGGATACCATTTTCTTACAGATTCTATACTCATAATTTTATTATTTTTTACATGACGATATTATTCACGGACTGTATCGCGGGAGGAAGCTCCTTTTCGCCCAAGATTTCACGCAGGTCAATTTCTATGTTCCTGCTGATCTGTGTGATCGGGATATCGTTGGCATTACCCTCAAATGGATTTTCCGTACTCTCCCCGATTTGTTCCAGCACCAGAAACACCCAGCCCAAAAGAATGCTGAAAGGAACGGTAAGCCAGACGATATGATCGCCAAATTTTTCGATCATTTTAGAAAACTCCCCCAAAAACCCCAAAGGAAGTAAAAAGCAGAGCGCATTTGTGAAATAGAGATTGATACTCGAAAACTGGCGTGGATAGGGAAAATTTTTGATTCTTTCGCATTTTCCCTGCTGATCATACAATTCCTTGAACTGATTTTCAAGTGCGGTATAATTATAAGCCGAAATTTGACCTGCTTCATTTAACTCCCTTAACTGCGCAGACTGTAAGGCAATGATCTGGGTCGCCCTATTTTTTGTGGAAAGCACATACTTAAGCTCATCATCGCTTAAAAAGTTTATGAGTTCCTCATCAAGCTTACCTTTCCATTCAGGAACTTCATAGTACCTGAGAAACTCTTTATTGTAGCCTTTTGTTTTTACATGTTCCCAGCTTTTTGTTTCCCTGAGCTGAAACCTCAATGCCGTGAGCCAGGCAAAATGGCGATAGATGATCTGCTGATGCACCGCCTGTTCCTGTACCTTATCGTCCATCCTTATGAAATCCCGCACCAAGATCCCCAAACTGCGGCTGTTGTTGATGATCGCACCATAGATCTGACGGGCTTCCCAGCTCCGGTTGTAAGTCTGCGTATTCTTGAATCCCGAAATGAATGCCGCTGCCGTCCCCAGCAATGCGACCGGAACCCAGGGGATAGCCAGCCATTTCCAGTCCATAAAATAAAAAAGTGCGGTTGGAATAACACTCAAAATAAGCATTTTATAAATCTTCATCCTGGTCCAGGGAATGAAATGGTAAAGTTTGTAATGTGAGCCTGTATTCATAAATAAGTTAATTTTTTGATGAAAATTTGCTGATCAGAATCCCTACCAATACAACCGTGTAAAATTGACCGGCTATTCCCACAAATGCGGTGACCAATTTGGTCACATGCGTATTGGGCGTAATATCTCCAAATCCGATACTGGTGAAAGTAATCGAACAGAAGTAGACCAGATCCATAAATGTAAGTGCGGAGGAGGACTGATCAACTCCTTTAAAAGATGCGGGATCGCGGTACTGGAAAAATTGCAGTGCGAACACCGAGATTTCTATCAGTAACATATACCCGCATATGGCCGCCGAAATAATATCCGTATTGATATATCCGGGTTTTATCAGAAACCGGAGCACCTCCATAAAAAGAAAGCAAAAGAACACTACATAGTTGATATTCAAAAAAGTAAAATACCAGGGTAGCTCCTTAAAAAATGGGATGCCAACAGGTAATAACAAAATGATGATGAAATGCAGATTTCTGAACCAGTTTCCCCAGCTATGTTTTCCGGTGAACAACAAGATAGACCCTACTCCCAATACGAGCATGTTGACCGGCCATATGACACGGGTATAAAAATCCAGATCCGTAAGAAATATTCCTACAAATAAATGCTGCATCAGGACGAGCAGAAGAATTTCATATTTTCTTTTCTGCAACTTTTGAATGATCATCGGCGATTTTAATAAAAATTGAAAGCTGGTCATCATTAACCGAAGATACTCAGGTTATTGCCCAGCGGTTTTCAAGGGATATTGCAGGTATATAATCACTAGGTTCAATAGTAAAAACGGCAGTTCGATCAGCACCCCTTTCAGATCTTTATCCAGCAGATGCAGACAAATGATCAGCAAAATTCCTGCTGCCATTAAAAAGTTTCCCCAGACAAAAGTCTTCGGGAACAAGATCATTAACGCGGCAATCATCGTAACCGCACCATTTATTGCCAGTGCTGTTTTGTTAAATCCCCATTTACTGAACATGTCCATCATGGCGGGTTTCCCCATCAGCATGGCATAGCCCTGTTTTATTCCCATAAATACAGCGATGAGGATCAATATCGAATTAATCAGTCTGATTATCATAATTTTAGGCTTAAAAGTAAAAATGGATAATGGGTTTTATTTAAAATTACCATTATCCATTATCTGATCAATTATTTCTGGTTAATCAACTATTATCTTGTGGTATAACCGCCGTTGGCAAAAATAGTTTGCCCGGTGATCCACCAACCATCCGTTACCAAGAATTCTACCAAAGGAGCGATATCTTTGATATCTGTCAGTCCGCCCAGCGCAGAAGCTGATTTGTGATAGGCTACCGCATCATCACTCTCCTGTCCGTAAAAGAAAGGCGTATCCATCGGCCCCGGAGCTACTGCCGTCACGGAGATGCCTCTGTTTCCGAATTCTTTCGAGGCCGCTCTTGTAAAATGCTCTACTGGTGCCTTAGCTCCAGCATATGTTGAATACAATCCAGTATAGGCAGCCAGCAAGGAAGTCACGATCGTACAGATTTTACCATGATCGTTTACTTTTTTACCAGCTTCCTGCAGGAAGAAATAAGCCGATTTTGAATTGATTCCGAACATGGTATCATATTCTGCCTCGGTCGTTTCGACAAATGGCTTTTTCAAAACCATACCCACGGTGTTGATGGCAATATCAATTCCACCGAAAGTTTTTATGGCTTCATCAAAAAATTTGGTGATATTACCTACCTGGGTCAGGTCTCCCTGAAATAAAAATGCTTCAGCACCCAGGGCTTTGACATCAGCCAATGTTTTTTCACTTTCTGCTTTTGAGCTTTCACTATTAAAATGAATAGCCAGCTTTGCTCCTTTTGCTGCAAAATCTCTGCTTAATAAGCCGCCAAGGTTTTTTCCACCTCCGGCAATCAGGACTACTTTCCCTTTTAAATCGTTGTGTGCCATAATTTAGTTTCTTGTATAATTAAATTTACAAAAACTGACGGAATATTCCGTCAGTTTTTGTAAAAAAAAATTATGCGCTTATTGAATCCCAGCACATTTGTAAAAATAGGGCTATTGTAGCGTCATCTATGTCCATCTTTTCATCCATCGCCCACAGGAGCCAACCGTTGATCGTGCTGAACGTAAACAGCCTTAAGCGTCTTGCCGTTAATGGCTTGAACAAATTCTGATCCAGGCCCAGCGCATACAATTCGTCAAATTTCAGAAAGTCCGTCATGGCTATTTCATGGATCTCTTTTGTCAAGATCGGTGATGCTGCAAATTGATAAGAAAACTGGAATTCCAACGGATGCTCAAGAAAGTACCGAATGACCCTTTCCCAGAGAAAATTGAACTGATCATGTAGACTGCCCTGTTTCTTGTAATTTTTGAAAACATAGGCAGATTCGCTGGCCTTTTGCCGTATCCAAATCTGCTGTACGATCTCTTCCTTGCTATTAAAGTTTCGGTATACGGTACCGATACCCACGTTTGCTTCGGCTGCTATCTGGGCAATGGTAACTGCATGCAACCCTTGGGTTACGAAGAGTTTAAGGCCCGCCTTTAATATCTGCTCTCTTTTCAAAATAAAATAAATATAGTCTCAAATTTAACAAAATATATCTTGAATAAACTATAACAACATATATTATGACATATATGCCCGAACTGGGGCAGGCCCACTGCCGCTCTGTAAACTGAAAAATATCCGGGTATAGTATATACCTCAAGGTAAAAATATTATCTTTAAGACTGAAAGTGAATTAAACGATTAAACAAGAAAATGATAGACAACAAAGACATTATCTCCATGGCGGAAGTTCAGATCAGAAGCTTTGTCGAATCCAAAAGGCCACAAGATATTGAGGTGAGAAAGAAGTTGGATTTTGGGTATACCTGGGATGGACAGACTGCCTTATTGTTTGAGATACGTCCGCAATGGAATAATCCAGCTAACATACTACATCTCGAATTTGCGAAAATAAAATACGTAAAATCTAGCAAGCAATGGAAGCTATATTGGCGGCGGGCCAGCGGTAAATGGGAGGCTTACGAACCAATACCTTCAAGCGACAACCTGCAGGAGCTAATAACTGAGATCAGCCATGATGGTTATGGCTGTTTCTTTGGCTAAAAAACATAACAAAAAAAGCAGTCTATATCGACGGTATAGGCTGCTCATATATGCATGTAAATCGGTCAACTGTGATCATTAGCCAAACATACAAATGCTTAAAATCGTTTTAGAAACACTAGGCCGCTAGGGCTAAGAAATATGCCTTGAGCATTATTTCCGCCATAATTTCCAACTAAAATAAACTACAAGCACGCCCAATACAACTATCACAGCAATGGTTTCAAACCGAATATCCTTCTTCTCCTGCTTTAGGACGGAGTTCTGTGTGCTGATTACTTTTTCGCTATTCTGGTCAGTACGTATATTTTCTTCTGCCGCTGACGTCCACGACTGGTGAACATACAGCCTCCCTCCCTTTGCGTTCAACCCGCTGTCTGGGCGAAAAGAAAACAAGCTATCCGTCTGAAGATACCAATAGGTGAACAGGCTGTCCTGCTGTCTGTAATGAAAAAGCAGATTCCGATTTTCATATTGACCGGCACTCGTTTCGGAATTTTTCTCCAGTTGTTTTCTATCACGGAATACCGCACAGGCTACGATCAAGAGGCAGCTGGATAAACTCAGGACCATAAGCATTCTTTTCACTTTCATAACACATATTTTTAATCAAATAAATTCAGGCACAAACCATATGGTGTGCCTGAAAAAACAATAAATCGACCATCACTCAACCCAGTTGGCCATGGCATAGATTGTGGACAATGGCCTTCTTCTGGATTCCACGCGGTCATGACTGTTGCCCTCGATGGAAATTACCATCGCACCATCGACTGCCTTCACCAGGCCCACATGGTGGATACGCCGGAGTCCGCTACTGTAGATCGCAAATAGATCAGCACTCTTGAACCTCCCCTTTCGGATATCCGGTGCAGCATATCGGCGGGCCTTTGGAAAAAGCGCCGGACTCCAGGCACTTCGCGGTGCCCCAAATCCAGCTTGCCCATAGCACCAGCTGGCAAATGCAGCACACCATTCATAGCCCATCCCTAGCCCAACGTAACCAAGGTATTCCCCTACTCTTTGCCCCTGATTGTCACCCCCCTCTTCCGATACGCCGAGCTCGGCAGTAGCGATCTGAATAAGTTTATTTCGCTGCTCTCTCTCTGAAGACCGGTACATGCGACCGATCTGTCCGTTAATCGGCCCAGCTTCCCAAAAACGGGATTCACCCGGCGTAGCCCGGTTACTTAAAACAGCATTTTTAATAGCTGTAGAAAAGCAAAGAGAAAAAGAAAGAATACCGAGAAGTAGAGAATAGATTGTTGCCATGAACTCAATTGATTAAAGTGATAATAAATGTCCTGCCTATAATATTTGAAGGGTTTCCACAAGTATTCTTGCAGCCAGGTACAGCAGCAGATAAATACCAGCCCCGCCATCAGCCCAAAATAAAGCAGCGAAAAGGCCCCCAGATCCAATATGCCCGCTGCAGGGTCTAAAAATTGCAGCGTGCTTCCGACAAATAAGAAAACAATCGCCAGCAACAGGCTGACCATAGCGAGCACATATTTAGGCTCGATCAGCAGCTTTTCATCGGGACTGAACCAGCCCCTTTTAATTTCTACACTATTCATAATGTTGTACTTTTAAATGTTAAAAAATTAGATAATGATCATACACTTCCAAGATACTGACTGCGGGAATACTGGATCCCATCCCGATTCCTGACCAATACATAGAGGTCCAGTCTTACTTCCCACATATAATCGGGCAGCTCCAGCACCATAGCCGATGCCGAACGGATCACCGGCTTTTCATTGCGGACTGCAACCTGCCCTTTTTGGTCATAGGCCAGCAGCAGCACCTCATCATCGTGGTTTACCGATGTGATCTCGCCACCATCGAAGTCTACCTGCAGCATTGCCGTATCCCGTGTGATAAGGCCGACAGTGATCCCCCGGACAGGGCCATCCGAGAGCAAGATAAGTGCGGGATCGACGAACAGATCAGGGTATTCACCCTTGATGGCATATTTGATGGCATGCGCCATCGCCAGGTTACGTGCCGTCAGCCTCTTTTTTGCCTGCCGGACGCGCTGGCCAAATCCTCCTTTGATGATCGAGGCCAGGGGATACAGAAATTGGTTGGCCAGATAGAATCTGTACTGCGTGAGCAGCTGCCCCATAGGTTTGTTTTGATTTCTTTGATTCATCTATGCTTTTTTTATGTTAATAAATGAAATTTTAAGGTCAGTTTTTTAAGACCTTAAATTGGCTAAGAGCACAATAATGTGCCCTTAGCGCTTTTTTTACCAATTAGGCAAGCATAATCTCACCCAGGTAGCTGCTTCTGCTGATTTTGGTCCTGGTGCGGTCAGACATAAAATACCAGACATGTACCACATCTCCGAGCAGGTGCTCGGGCACCCCGAAGGTAACCCCGGCAGACGACCTTGTGGGCACCGTTGGTGAGGTCATAAACTCATCCTTCGCCGGATGGTAACAGACTACATAGACCAGGTCGTCGTCTTTGGTTTCGTAGACGACATTATTCTCTGGCGACCAGGACACCGTGATCTCATCGGCATCGAATGCGGCGACCACCGTTCCGCCAGCACCATAGTTTCCATCGGCCAGCCTGACTTTGCTATAATCCAGACTCAGATCCGGATAAACACCCTGGATTGCCTGATCCTGATTGAACTGAAAAGCATAATTGATCGGTGTGAGACGGTCTGCCCGCTTCTGGCCAAAACCGATCTTCAGAAAATTGTTGATCGGCAGCAGAAAGCGCATCAGCGTCTTGAAGCGTGCCTGCACGATCAGCTGTGCCTCCGTATGCGGTTTATTGCTCTTTTTATAGAGTCCTTTGATGTAATTGATACTCTTCCAACTAGCACCTATTACTGAGCCGGCTTTACCTCGAAAAGCTCCATTTGCTCCATTAACTATTGTTCCCATTTTAAAAAATTTAAAGGATTAAAAAATAAATCGCCAAGATTTTTATACCGGTATTTTCGCTTGACAGAACAAACATAAAACATTAATAAACAGAAAAATAAAACATAAAATAGATTGTCCGACGCTTGTCCGGCGCCGACCTACATCTTGTCCGGCGGCCGCCATATAGCGGCAGATTTTTGGGGCTACAAAAGCTAAAAAGAGCCGCCTTCTTAGCGAGGTTAATTGCAAAAAAAACCATACGAGCGCGCGCCATTGCAGGGTAATATTGAAAGCGTAGAGCAGCAAATAAAACCAGAACAAAACAGCAAAACAAACACAACAAATGCAAAAAGAAGCAGACATTAGAAAATCGTGATGGCCCTTAACCACAGCTTATACAGACTTCTGACTAGACTGCTTATAACCAAATTACGATATTGAGCGGGCCACGACCGGGAAATCACCTACCGATGGCCTATCTGGATAGGCCAACAGTAGGTCAATGATAGGTGCCGGTCTGCTATACTGGCGACCATGGCCTATAGTCGGGGCAAAGAAAGGCCATAAATGCTGCGAAGCGAAAGCCTGTGGCCAACACTTCACAGCAGCCAAACTATCCGCCATTGAGGTGACGTTTGAGGCGGAGTACATCGTCGAGCTTAAAGTACTTTTTTCCGCCTTTATCACGCCGATGTACCTGGATCAGGCCCAGGTTCTGATACCGCAGCAGCGTACGGTCCGATACGCCGACCGTGTCCTTGACAAAATCGGTATCGCGCAGTTCGACATCAACATCTTCGGGGGGAAGGCTGTCCTGTACCGCTTTTTTCAATTTTTGTATTTCATTAAAGAGTAGATGCAGGGCCCGGAGCAGATGCGCATCTGTCTTTCGGCCCGGATTGTTAAAGCACTGTTTTCTCATATTTTTAAAATGGTTTATAAGGTTGCATCAGGTTAGCCCCCGATGGTATTGGAGTTAATATAGCTAAAGAAGTCCGGGTACAGTTTTTTGTCGCCTACCGGGATTTTCGTTTTCGTCCCTTCGGTCATCAGTATCCCGTCCGCCCCGTAACTGTAGAAAAAACTGGTATTAATTATAAAGCTCTTGTGGCATTGTTTAAACCAATTTACAGGCAACTTTTCCTGAACTTCTTTCATGGGGCTATTGCAGACTAAAGTCCTATTGCCGATCAGGTGAAATTTAACCTGGCCATTTGTACTTTCCACGTAGACAACCTCCCTGAGCCTCACTTCAGTGCGCTTATAGCGCACGGGCCCCTTGATCATAAAGTAATACGAATAATGTTCGAGCGAATCCCTTCCCGTATTGGGGAGCAGCTTTCCGAGTGCTTCGTCTACGCGACGCAGAGCGGCATAAAATCTACTCCGGGACACCTCTTTGAGCAGCACATCAACGACGTGGATGTCATAGCCCAGATCCTCATATTGCCGATGTGCCGTATAGAGGATCGTTTTTAAATCTGAGCTGGGCAATGTCCTTAGAAAATCAAAGGCATCCGTCTTTCCCAGCTCCACATCGAGGATCATAAAATCCACTTTATTGGCCCTCAGAAAGATTTTTGCTTCCTGTGGATCCGTAAATGTTCTGACAATATCCACATAACTAATCTCACTCACCATCTCGGTCAGATGATCAATACATGCCTGTTGGTCATCGATGATGATGCCACTCCATATTTTTCCCATGTTCATTTGTTTAGTTTTTGATTCCTATTTCTAGTTTTTGAAAATTTCTACGCGAAGGGTCAATTCATAGCTCTGTTCATCCTGCATTTCCGACATGGTAAAATCTTCCGCAAACAGATACTCCATGCGCTTACGCACATTCCGCAGGCCCACACCATGGCTCGGCATAGTCTGCCGTCCCGGGCGCTTTCTATTTTTGACATGGATCATATAGCCGCGGTGTCCGACCACAATATCGATACTGGCCGGATGCTCCCTATCCCAGATATCGGCATGCTTAAACAGGTTGCCGGCGAGCGTCTGTAAGGTCGTGGGGGCAATTCCGAAGCGCAGCAGATTGCCTGAGCAGCGCAATTGAATATAAAAAGGATCCATTTCGACCTGCTCCTGGATGGACAGATACCGCTCCAGCGCGGCAATTTCATCGGACAATAAGATTTTGCTTGCTCCCGCCACATCCTGTGCTTCCATATAGAACAAGATCAGCTGATAGATTTCACCTATCTGACTCGCCAGCTCAGGATCGTTTGGAGTAATCTTTTTTTTCAAATGGTTAAAGATATTGGCCATCATATGCGGATGTACCTGAGCAGATAGGGTGGTATATTGCGAATCTTTCATATTGGATTCGGCCTCGAGCTGCTTTTCGACGGCTGCGAGTTTCTGACCAGCTTCCCGGAGCTTTTCCACATAGTAATAATAGCCTATGGCCATTATCGTATAATTGCTATTCATGACAATGAAAGTCTGAATAAAGCGCGTCCAACGAAAAGAACTGCTGCTCACCGTATAGGTATTATTGATCATCTGTAGTCCCAGGCTGCCGTACAGTACATAATAAACCAGTATACCCGAAAGAACATAGAAGCAAGACAATAAGACCACGACCATCAGTATACGGCCCTTTCTAAAAAAATAGTGCAATATCAGGTACACAGCATAAAATATCAGGGCACAATAGGATACCGTAATCGCGGCCACGCCCAAGGATAGTTTTCCGTTACCCAGCACATTAACCGCAAAAAAATAAAAGAGATAACATAACCAAAAACAGACATGCCGCTGCTCTTCGGAATTTAGTTTAAGATGCATAAAATTAAATTGATAATTACAACCGGCTGCACTAAAATTAATTAATACTCAATGTTCAAACAAACACATCGCTCTATATATCAAAATTATTACATTATAATACATAGCTCAGGTAGGTGTATTTGTCCAGCAATAACTGTTGTCCCTGATTTTTAAATAGGACCATACGCTGCTCTGTGGTCCATCGGCTTTCGTGCGAACCGGGAGCCATGGTCTTGTGCAGGTAAAGCCAGGCTTCCCAACCCTCCGGGTGCTGCAGCAGCGCATCTTCAAAATCCTGATAGATGGACTTGATATAATAATTGACAAAAAACTTTCGGTCTCCGTACCACTTCGTATCGCAGTAGTCCAATGTACAGATGGTCAATCCATTCTGCTCGTCAGGCATTTCGACGATCAGTGTATGGATGCCTTTTTGCAGCAGCCAGGCCATATCCACGATCCCCTGCCGTACCCGGATGCTTCCATTGAGAAAAGGAATTTCAGTTAGTTTGTTAGCATCGGCCGTTACTGAAGCCCCCGTACCCCCATCAAGATAGCAGAGCACGTGATAACCCTGGTCCATGTGCCGGCGCAGCTTAAAAAAAAGGTGTGGATCTTCGGCTTCCAAAAACAGTACCTGCTCCCTAAAGCTTGCGCCCAGGTGAGCCGAATAGTAGGCTTCCTGTTGCGCCCTGACATCTTTTGAAACCGGTATACAAAGCCGATATCCCCGACGGACAAGAAAAATTGGAACGGCACGATAATGGCCAAAATGAAAAGTCAGTATAAAAGCAGGGCGATCAGGAGGAGCTAACCAAAAAGTCTTATCCCGAAAAAGAAACGTATCCATATCTGCCTGCGCCTGTAAGGCAGCAAAACTGGAAACATGATGATACAGCTTCTGTTGTGTCGCCAGTGCCCTGACATCCAGGAGATGCTGTACATTTGCCGAAAAGAACACAAAATTCCGCCAGGTCACTTCCGAATAAACCGGCAGATCAGTTGTCTGAGTAAATTGCATACATATATGTTAAGGTCAATATTGAGAACATACTGCGCCAAACCTTGTGGCGCAGCATGTTCATTATTAAAATCGGTTATTATGGGAAAACGATATTACATTTCCCGATATCCTCTTGCTCATCAACACCCAGCATAAGGTCTTTGATGGTAAGCGGCTTTGGATCATAAAGTCCAAACTGTGCTAATACTGTTGTAATTTTCACGTTATTTCTCGTTCAAAAAATAAAACCATCGGCTGTTCTCGCAACAGCTTTACGGCTTCAGGCACTGAAGACTGCGGATCGATCGGCGGTAAAAATTCAACTATTATCTGATTTTAGAAAGGACAGCAGGGTCATCTGCGGTTTGCTGTCCACACTCTCCTTTTTGCCAAGCAAATCGGTATCAAATCGAATTTGGAAGTAGGCAAAAGCCTTTATAGGGGTAGTTTCGTTATTGGATTTTAAAGATTGTAGATTTACCACAGACCATATCTTACTGACAATAAACCAGATAAACTAAAAAAAACACATTATGACGGATAAGCGCAGCCACAGAGCTGGACTAAAACTCTTGTTTGATTTTTGGGGAAAATATCATACAATAGAAAACTTTCATTATCAGTGGGCCAAGGACAACCTCAGCGTCAGGACTGTCAAACGTGGCGAACAGCTCAACGCAACTGACCATCGTTCGGAGATGACTTATTTTGTAGCTACCGGGCTCTTGGCCCGGATTGAGGAAAATCCCGATACAGGCAAACGCAAGATTATGAGCCTCGCCATTCCCAACATGGCCCTGATGACGACCAATCACCTCTATACGCACAATTTGCATCCGGGCAATATAGTAGCACTCCGCTCGGGAATCATTATTGCAATCCCGCACCTCATCCTCCGGCAGTTTCAGGAAAATGAGAAATCTATTGACACATTGATTGATGTATTGAGCAACAAAAAGAAAAGACAGCTTGCACTATTGAGGCGTGCAACTTTAGGCCACTCCCCTTTTGAGCGCTACCTGCACTTTGCCAGGCTACTGCCCGAAATCAAGGCCGCCACCACCCAGATTGAGCAGGCCGATTTACTCGGTATTTCGCGGCATGCCGTACAGGCGTCGCAATATTTTCTTTTAACGGGGAAATTTCCCGAAAAAATAGCACCCATGGGACAGGCAAAAAACGGGTTAAGTTTATATTCAACTTTGTATTAGCGCCAGCGAAGAGTGCTAGCGTTGATAAACATTTTATAAACTAAATTTTAAGCTTATGCTTACAAAAACAAACAGCTGGCTACGTGCCGGCGCATTAACAGTATTAGGATTGGGACTCGCTTATGGAGCCCAAAGTTTCACGGAAAAAGAAGAGGTAAAACCTACTTCAACAACCAAAGTGACCACAACAGTTTGGCGCTTTATAGGTACAAATTCCAGTGAGATACTCCAAGCGAGCAAATGGGAACAAGGGCCTTCCGGAGACCCAAGCTGCCAGAACGATCCATTGCAGCCATTACCTTGCCAGTACACGGTGACTGACCAGACTATTGCAGATTCGGATGAACTGATGGAGTATTTTGAAGCGACTTACCCATCAAACACCGCTGATGAAGTCCGTGACCATGCGGATTCACAAAAACCTGAGACGCTGTAGTACGAAATCTGGACTTCAAGCACAAAGAATAGGCCCTTTATCCCAAGGGCCTATTCTTCTATCTGGGATTTTGAACAATATCAGACAATTCTATGATATCGTTAGGTATTGGCAGCGCATAACGAAGGTCGTTTGGTTGTAAAATAAACTCCTTTCCCTCAACTTTTCTTTTCAATACAATATTTGCTCCGTCCCGATTTAACCGTTTTAGATCGTACCAGCGAATCCCCCTAAAAATCAAACTCTTTCGTCTTTCCAACAAGATACGTGTAAGTAATTCGTCACTGTTCATATCATGGATTTCTCGATATGTTGTTTTACCATTTTCTTTTTTAAAACGCGTTACCAAAAGCGCGTTTAAATCTTTCATTGCAATATCAGTTTTCTGTAACCGAACGGCTGCTTCCGCTCGGATCAGGTAAAGTTCATCAGCAGCAATTCCCATGAATAATGATGTAGTCCCAGTATATAGGCCCCTGAAACCATAGGTTCCATCTGCATTTTTTATAAAAAAAAGATCAAGCCGAAGATCATTCGGTTCATAACTTGCAATTAGATCATCAACAATCTGAGCTCTAACAGTATTTAAGATTTGAGGATAGCCCGCCAAGCAGTGATAAATAACCTCTTTATTAAATTGCGGGATGGGATAGGGTTTTGTTGCATCCAATGTGGAGTAATCCAACAATTGATTATTTAAGACCAGTGCGGCATCAGCATATTTAAAAGCATTTTCATAATCTGCCATATACAAATACACTTTGGCTAATAGCGCATCTGCTATGCATCGATTAGGTTCTACAGGACTGCTTGTTTGCTCGACCAAAAGCTGTGCCGCCAATGTAGCATCCGCAATAATCTGTTTGTAGGTATCTTCCAACGATGCTCTAGAGGACCGTTTATTGAAATCAGTATCCAGACGGATTGGCATTCCAAGTGTATTGGAGGCATTCTTTGGGTCATAGACCATACACCATACCAAACTCGCGTGGAATAGTTTTTCCGCGCGAACAAATAGCGCTCTGCCTTTGATCTGATCATATTGCGCAGCGTTCAGGTTGTTGCGTTCAATTTTTGCTAATCCCTCCAAAGCCGTGTTACAATTGTAAATCGTAGTATAGTAGCGTGCCCAGTCGGAAGCTATCGTTCCTTCCTGAAACAAATTGTACGGATCCCATTGATACATCCTGCGGTGAAAATCAGACGAGAGCGAAGCAAGGTTGGCGTCAGTGACAACAAATTCTCCCGCCCCCACTTCCAGTGCGTCACTTTGTGTAATCTGAAAAGGATAATTGTCAATTATTGCCTGAAGATCATCCAAGCTTTCAGGAACAGCAAGCATTTGGTCCGGTTTGACATCGAGGTATTTTTCACAGGACAGTAACAGGAAACAGGCTATAAAAAGTAGCGATAGGCTACTCAATTTTTGGGTGATATATCTTTTCATAACGAACATTTGATATTAAATGAATAAATTTTTGAGGGTGAAAAGCCCGAACTCGAAGCTTTACTGAAATCAGGATCGATGCCTGCTTTGTTTTTCCGATAGATCAATCCCAAGTTATTGACATTGAGCGAAAGCAGCACATCCTTGAATAAGCTCTTAGGAGCACCCTTAATCCGGTAAGCAAGGTTCAAATACTCAAACCGCACCTGATCCCCCCTTTCAACAAACGGCTCCGCATAAGGGTAGAAATTTTCAGCACCAGACAATACCGGATAAAACATCGCAGGGATATCTGTTTTCTGCTCATCACCGGGTTGCTGCCAGCGCTTATTAAAATCACCGTGGCCATTCCAAGTTGAAAACAGCGAACTATAACGTATGGTCTCCCTGCGGAAATAATAGTCAAACTTAAACGTCCAGCGCATGGTGAGCGCCCAGTCCCGCCACGCTATGGTGTTGCCTAAAGATCCAAAGATTTTGGGTAATATGCTCCCATGAAATACCAGGTCATCCACTGTAGCATTGGTCCCTGTAAATTTGCGGTATTCCCGAGAAGGCTGACCATCCAAAAGCCCTAGCGCAGCACCATCTTTTGGATCAAGTCCCATCCATTTGTACGAATACATGGAATAGACCGGAGCCCCCTCTTTGCCGGAAATCAGATTGATACCGCTGATGAATAGGGTCGCGGCCCTGGTCTCCATATGATATTTGGTTACTTTGTCGGTATTGAAGCTCAGGTTAACATCCGAAGTCCAACGCAGTTGCCCTGTGGTATTCACCGAATTCATATTTAAATCCAAACCCTTGCCCTCCATAGCAGCTACATTTTTCATCACAAAGGGTCCAATACCGCTGGTATAATCCACAGGTGCTATTCCATAGAGATTGCTTCCTTTTTTTAGGTAGCCCTCCAATGTACCGGATACCCGTTTGTTTCTCAGGGCGAAGTCAAGACCGATATTTACCGTCGATACACTCTCCCATTTCAGCTCGGGGTTGACGTAATTGTCAAACCTCGCATATGGAGTCTGCGTGTAAGGATTCGGCCCTGCATACTTTATGGTGGTAAGCGCAACCATGGCTGGATTAAGATTCCCTGTTTTCCCATAAGTTGCCCGCAACTTTAAATAAGAAACTACATTCGGCTTCCAGAACTTCTCGTTCGATACCGTCCAGCCTAAGCCAGCCGACCAAAACGGGTTCCACTTGTCTTTGACGTTGAGTCCAAACAAGTTGGATGCATCACGGCGCGCACTGAAAGTGGCTGTATACTTTTCGTCAAACAAGTAGGAAGCATTTAAAAATGTCGACATAAACCGATTCTTTTTTTGGCTTATCGAGAGACCATCCATTACATAGTTTTTAGCTCCGGTAACATAGTGGACATAAGGAACCGTGAGGTCAAACAGCGCATACGATAAGTTGTCTTCGTTATAACCGTACAACCTATTGCCATTGCCTTTAGAACTCACATTTCTCAACTCCGATCCCAAGAGCGCGTACACTTTATGCGGCCCTGTTGCCCAGTTAAAATCTAGCTGCCCACGTACATTGTGGCTTCTGAGCATGCTGTTTGACTGATCGAATATTCCACCCTTGGGGATTTTATACTCAGCTCTTCCCGTAACCGTATTCAGCACGGCATAGGAATTGACCATATTCCTTGCCTCATAACTATCGATATCACTGAGCTGTTCTGTCCTACCCGATTCCGATTGATATTGGTACCTGAGCGAGAGTCCAAACCATTTGGGCAATTTATAGGTCAATGCCGTGGTTAAGATCGTATTTTGCATCTGTTGCTTTTGCACACTGTGCTTATAATCTTCCAGCGGGTAATAACGCCAGTCCAATAATCCTTTATCTGCTTGCTGCTCCAGATACGTTCCACGCCAATCTTTGAGCAGCGGTAAGGCATTGCCGTTGGCATCAGCGAGTTCAGCATACGGAAACAGTCCGCCGTTATATGCTGTCACACTGCCAAAGCCCGGCCTGCCACTCCGCATATTCTGAAAAGACATATTCATTCCGCCTTCGAGTGTGAGAGATTTGGAAAGCAGCAGCTTGGCATTCATCAATACATTGTTCCGTCTGACCCGATTATCCAGATTATCGATCTGCAAACCATTTCCGACAGACGCATTCCATATCAGCTTATCTGTACCTTGCGATAGCCCCACTGTTGTCTGCTGTTGTAGCCCTACACGATAGAGGTATTTTTCGAAGTCATTTCTTACATCGACATTTCTAAGACGGTTGATTTCCTCGTCGATCCCAGCAATTTCATTTTGATTCTGGCTTGCTTTTTTACGGATCAGCAACTCGACAATCGGTGAAAGCACGGGATGTTGCGCCGAATTGATGGAAGCATCATAATAGCCCTTATCAAAAAGCATGGTTTCCACATCAATCATATCCGACGAAGAAATACGATCCAGCGAAAAAAGATCCGGCTTTTGCTGCACCGTCGTGAGCACGCTGAGGTCTATTTTCAGTTTCTGATTAGCTGCTCCTTTTTTGGTCGTGATGACAATAACCCCATTTCCTGCCCGAGCCCCCCAGATTGAGGCAGCAGCGGCATCACGTAAGATGGTGATATTTTGTATATCATCTGGATTGATACTATTCAGATCACCTTCAAATGGAAAATTATCCAACACGATCAAGGGTTGGGTTTCCCCTTTGATGGTACTCATGCCCCGCACCAAGAACTGTTCCTTTCCGCTCTTTGCATTACGATCCACCACCAGCCCAGATGCCACCGCTGGCAGGCGATCCATAATATTAAAATTGATCTGTTCATTGATCCGATCTTTACCGACAAAGGAAAAGGAACCCGTGGCCCTTTCCTTGGGAATCGCACTATACCCCGTTGATACCACCACTTCATCAATACCGATTGCCGCCGAAACCAGTTCTATCCGATGACCTACACCAAGCGTCAGCACTGTATCAATCGCCCGAAATCCGATTGAAGAGATTTCTAATGAAACGCTATTAGCGCGATCGTTTACATTGATTTCAAAATTTCCCTTGGCATCCGTCGTCGTCCCACCTTTTCCGTTTCGCAACTTAAGCGCAGCACCAGCAATTGCCTTACCAGAGCCACGTTCAATGATGATTCCACTCACCTTCTTCTCTTGGGCTTGTATAAACAAAGGGAATATGACTATTGCCAACAGCAATAACCCATAGATTTTTATAGATCTCATGATTATTCCCCTTTCGCTTTTTGAACAACAAATACATTTACGTCGCGGACTGCATTTTCAAGCTTCATACCTGATTTAGCCAATTGCGCATTGAGTTCGCCAAGATCATTGGTCACCCTGATATTGAGGTCAATCTTTCCTTTATATCCAGTTTCGTTTACAATATATTTTCCAGCTAGTCGCTGGTCGCTGAGGATTCCCAGTACATAGGCTATTGGCGCATTATCGAGTTGGATTTTTTTCTCCCAGTCAATCGAACGATTCAGTTTTCCATTAGCGGCAATTGACTGAGGAATTTGACCGATGCGTTTCATCACAAGACATTGCCGTGTTTCTTTCTGCATGCCAGCATTGTAACCCGAAGCCGCATTTAGTAATTCTACCATACCTTTATTCATGCTGAGCGGGTCTCTTGTAGGGACGATCAGATCTAAGGTATAAGGCCTATTCAGCTCAATTGAATCATCCGTTTTGATTTGAAAATTCTCCCTAAAGAATGGTTCGCCAATGGCCGAAAATAACTTAGGTGCTAGATCTCTATAAATGGTTATCAGCGGCAAATTGACAAAACTTGTACTAAAATATCCATCCTGCAAATTTCTCGAGAATTTAGCCACCGGAAGATAGTCCTGATGTCCTTTCAGCACCAGTTGATAGCACTGTAATACATTTTTGTCAGCTTGAATACCTGGTAGAACAGGAAGGTTTTTATCGAAAACCGGCTTAGCTTTGAGGTCCAATGATTGTCCCGCAAAAAAGCTATTCAGATTGGTTTGACTAAGCGGCTCTTGTGAAGTTTGGTGTCTGACGATTCCCTCCGCATCGATCCAAATTACCTGCGGCACAGAGGCATGCGGAAAAAACTTCTTTAATATCTTGTCCTCGATGATAGTTGGTAAATGTAGGTCTTGCTTTATCCAAGTATTAAGAGCGGCGGCTTTCCTGTCTGAAGTGACAGCAATAAAATTGCCTTTTTCCGTCAACTTGTCAATAAAGGCGTTAGTTTCCTTTAGTGAGCTAATACATGGCGAACACCAACTCGCCCAAAAATCGAATATGATAGGGCTACCTTTTAGATGTTCCAGTGTTTTGATTAGTGTATCACCATTGCTATAAAACTTATATTTATAGGTCCAAAACGATTCTGGCACCTTCTGACCAATAGTCAGCATTTCGATTTCTTTTAGCCCATCTGCCCCGCTATCCCTGCGGGGCGTCTGAGCCGATAAACTAAACATAGAAACTAAATACAAAAGGGTAAGCAGCACCCGACCAGTACTCTTACAGTATGATCTGTCAGAGTATCTGGCAAGTGCTTGGCAGATGTAGGTATTTATATATATCTGGACTAGTGTCAATAATTTTAACGTATTCATAATTTAGTGGTTAGTGATTTTGAGAAAGCTGATAAAAAAAGTCGTAGATTTCTTTACTACTTTCGAGTTCACATGCGATGAACCTGTTACTTTTCGGAAAAGAGATTTCAATTCCCGACAGATTGATCCGTTGATAATGGACGATAAAGTAGGCCATTAGCATCCTGAACAAAGCAATAGTAAACTGCTGTACATCAGTTGTACTGATCGCAGGATTTACCTTTCGCTCCCTATCGAGATAAATCGTCAGGAGCTCGACAATATGATTGCGACAGCTGTCCATGTCGTAACAGCTCCAGAACTCTTTAATACATGCTACGGGATCATACTCCAAATGATGGATCTCGTACATCGCCATATCTATAGCGACTAATTTTTGAAAAAGCTCTTTCATTTTTTTGGCTTTTGAGGGTGTGTGACGGTTTAGGCCCTTGGAAAAAAGGACAAAAAAACACCTTATTGGGTCAAAAGGCCCAATATCACACTGTTAAAAAATTTAATTAACTAAACCTCAGAATGCCGTTTTACTCTTTATTACTCGGTTATATATATGGTTCGTCACGGGCATCCATACTTAGAAAGAACCGACCCTTTTGTTGTATTACAACAATATATTGGATAGAAATTTGTCCTCAACGAAAAATTTGACTAAATTTATGCTACGAAACAATTATTAGTACAAGCCATCTTCATTGCCTTCAATCTCCATTTAATGTATTGATGCGTAGGGTCGGTGGCAGAAACGCTTTAAGGGGAACTTGGCTATTCGTGTGAATAAGCTATACTAAGCCTATTTTATTGGCCCCTCTCCTTTTTACGTACTGATTATCTTAAAACAACCTTTAATCCGGCGCTCGGATTAAATTTTTGAAATGCTGTTTGGCGGAATACGGAGTATTTCGATCCTTGATCTGATACTGCTCAATTCGGGTTTTAAAAAAAGTCGTTCTCATAAACTGATTGGTTATGATATGAACGATGTAGGTTTAAAATGTGGAGATACCTTAAAAAATACAAGGGGCGGCTCGCACTTTAGACCTGAAGGTGACTAGCCTTTTAATCTAGGTCCCGAAGGACTTCGACGCAATCTCTAAAGCTTACGCGATACCGCCCACATGCTTTTATTATGAATTACAAATGTAATAAATTTTTGAGCATGGGACGATTTCACGGTTCTCTCGAGATAAATTAGTCGTTTACAGGTCGAGATACATCGTTAATCAAGGCTAAAAGCCATGAATTTCAAATCGTTTGAACAAATATACGAATACAATTCCATTTTAACAAATTAAATAAAATGGAATCAGTCAAATAAATATACAAAATAATGGATGAAGATAAGTTACTTGAAATAGAAGTGGCTAATTTTGGAGATTACGTATTATCAAGAAAATTGTCCTCGGGGTTGCCTAATAAAGAATTTGCATCTCTAACAGATATGACTGGAGGAGAAATAAGCAAAATAATCAATAAAAAAAAGAAAAGTGTTTCTGTACACTCCTTCTATAAAATTGCTGTGAACTCAGGCGATAATATAGTAAATGCTATTAAAGCCGTATATACTCAAAGAAATTTAGAGCTAAAAACTGGAGAAGAAATTGAAGAAAGAACCAACTTTGGTATTTTCATGAGAGATGAAGTTGAAGTTCAAGGTCAGAATATGTTTGATTATATTTTGAACAAAACGGGAATTGACAAGAAGAGACTCACCGACATCTATTACAATGGTGGCTTACCTGAACCTTATGAACTTATCCTCATCGAAAAAGCCACAGGAAGAGAAACTGGAGAGTTGATAAAAAAATTTGTAACTGCGTATCCAATTAAGAAGAAGGGGGAATGAGGACAGTAGACCTTAAAACACTCTACTTATTACTAAAAAGTAACAAAAGAAGCTATAATAAAGTTTACAAGCCAAATTATACATTCATATTTTCACGCTAAGTGAATTCATTGAACCTATTAACATATTATGAAATTAACGAATTTATCCATAACCAATTTTAGGTTATTGGAAAATATTACATTAAATATTGAGGATGATATTACATTAATAGTTGGAAAAAACAATTCCGGCAAGACTTCATTATTTGAAATCATAAATCTATTTTTTGATAACAAAAACAGAATTTCTTTTCATGACTTTTCTTTAAATAGCTACCCTAAATTTGAGGAATGCTATCGAATTTATACAGAAGAGTTTCTTTCGGAAACCATTCAAGATAAAATTGATGGAATCGAAAAGACAATAGTTAATTCCATCCCTAGAATTACATTAAGTATAAATATTGAATATGATAAATTAAACGACTCACTCATTAATATTAGTGATTTTATTTCTGATCTAGACGATAGTAAAACAGATGCTACTTTGTTATTTAAATATGAACCGAAAGAGACATTTAACATATTTAAATCATTTAATAATCGCCCTATAAAAGATGTTAGTCTGATTGAATGGCTAAATGAAAACATTTCAAACTATTATTCAATTCGAGTTTTCGGTGGTGATAATCTAATAGAGGAAAATGTATATAACAAGATAAAATCATTAATAACCTTTGAAACAATTCAAGCATCAAGAAAACTAGACGATACAAAAACAGATAATAATAGATCTTTAGCTACAGGGTTTTCTGATTATTATAGAAACATTAATTCCGATGCCAATACGGATGTTGAAAACTTAAAAAACACTCTTGCTGGTACAGCTAAAGAATTGGATCAGAAATATGAAAAGGTCTTAGAAACCATTCTGGATAAATTAAAATCATTTGGGGTAGATAAAGAGATTAATATTCCAGAGATAATTTTACGATCTAAATTTGATTCAGAAACAATCATTAAGAATAACATTAAATATTTTTATAAAAGTGGTGGAATCGAACTACCTGAAAATTATAATGGACTAGGTTATAGCAATTTGATTTATTTGGTTTTGAAAGTTGTCTCATTTATTGAGGATTTCAAGAAGAAGAAAGCTAATAATGCTAGTGAAATTCTAACAATTATGATTGAGGAACCGGAAGCTCATCTTCATCCACAAATGCAACAGGTTTTTGTAGAACAAATTCGTGAAACTATAAATAACACACGCATTAATGATCAAATTCTAGTTCAGATAATTATGAGTACACATTCGTCTCATATGATTGCAGAAGCGGGATTAAACATTAATAGAAGCTTTGAAAGAATTCGTTATTTTAATAAGTTTCAAATTAACGGTGAAACTATAGTCGAAGTAAAAGATTTTAATGACTTTAAACATAAGGAAAAAGACAAAGATACCTTCAGATTTTTAAAGCAATATATGAACCTGCAAAAATGCGATTTATTCTTCGCAGACAAAGTAATCATGGTTGAGGGCATAACTGAAAAATTATTAATGCCTTTATTTATTAAAAAAGTCGCAAATAAAATTGAAAATGAATTTGTATCCGTCATCGAAGTTGGTGGTGCATATACTCATAAGTTTAAAGAATTTTTCAAATTCTTAAATACTAAAGTTTTGGTTATTACTGACATTGATTCTGTAGACGAAATAGATGGAACTAGTTGCCATGTTTTAAAACCAAATGCAAAAACTAGTAATGCAACACTCTCTAAATGGTTACCTAATAAACAAAAAATTGAAGATTTGTTAGCAGTAAAATTTGAGGAAAAATTAGATGAATCTAAAATTATTCGAGTCGCATATCAAATAGCAGAAGAGGGAGACCAATTCGTTGCAAGAAGCTTGGAAAATGCTATAGTCAATTGTAATCAAGCTTTTTTCAAGGCTAAATATAAATATTTGGATGAAAACAATGAAGAACAAGAAAACGATGTCCACAGTTGCTTTGGATATAAAAAGTTAAAAAATTTAGATGATCTGATATATTTAGATACAAATCGTAACCAATCAGAAGTAGACCTATCTTCTGTTCAAAAAACAAATTTCACATTTGATTTAATGACATTTGATGAAAACGATACAGGGCTATCATGGAACGTCCCAAAATACATTAAAGAAGGATTGGAATGGTTGGCAGACAATGAACATCTAAAATCTAATCTATAGTTATGGGAGCAATTGAAGAAATAATTACTTGCATAGAAGAAAAACAAAGCTATGTAGTAGAGGCTGGCGCTGGATCAGGCAAGACGTACGCACTTATTCAAACTCTTAGGCACTTGATAGAAAATCAAGGTAAAAAATTAACAAATAAAAATCAGAAAATCATTTGTATTACATATACCAATGTTGCAAAGAATGAAATTATAAAACGAATTGAATATAATGAACTTGTAAATGTTTTTACAATTCACGAGTTTCTATGGCAATGCATAAAACAATTTCAAAAACAACTAAAAATACAATTATGTCAGCTTAATGAAATTAGATTAAGAAAAGATATGCTAAAAGGCAAAGACTCTTATTATATCCCCAATTTAAAAGAACGTGCTGATGCTATAAACTCAGTATTTTATAATGATTCTTCCTTCCGTGACTTTGAGCGCGGAGAATTACACCATGATGATGTTATTGAATTGTCAAAAATGATTTTTGAGAATTATTCGCTAATTTCCTCAATTGTAGCTCAGAAATATCCCTTTATATTGATCGATGAGTATCAGGACACTTCAACAGAAACAATCACTCTATTAAATGATTACCTACTGAAAAACAATAAAGGGAAAATTCTCTTGGGATATTATGGTGACTCCCATCAAAAAATTTACGATAGCGGAATAGGTGACCTTGAATCATATTATCAAGGGAATATCGCAATTCTTCGGTCGATAAAAAAGGAGGAAAATTTTAGGTCATCAAAAGCAGTGGTAAAGTTGCTAAATAATTTCCGATCCAATATCCAACAAATACCTCAAAGAGAAAATCAAGGGGCGACTAAATTTATTTATTGGAAGAACCATCCAGAAAGAGGGAAAAAGGAAAAAGTTAAAGAATTTGAAGATTCAATAAAACCAGCCAAGAATAATTTCTATGATAAAGTTCTAAAAAGACTGGAGCAAAAAGGGTGGAATTTTAATCCAAAAAGTAAAGATAAAATATTGGTACTAGCAAATAGTAGAATCGCTGAAAGAGCGGGGTTTTCTGGTTTATATACTATTTTTTCACGAAGAAATAGTTTAACAGTAAAAGATAACTTATTAGATAGAAATCATGTTTTGATTAAACTCTTTTGTGGCTATGTCGATAAAAAGACATCACAGGAGAGAAAAATTGGATTAGAGCATCTATTAGATTTTTGGACATCTAAGAACCATAATGAAGCTATAAGATTTATTAGAAAAAATGGCACTTTTTTGAATGATTTTAAGCATTATAAGAAGAAAGAAATTTCCACTTTTCTAGACGATTTAACTATCAATCGGGAAAATAGTAAGATCAAAGATGTACTAAGTTCAGTTTTAGAAATGGAAATATTATTTCCGAAGAATTATTATGAATTCATTGAAAGAATAAACCAAGATTTATCAGGTCTAGACCAAAGAAAAATAGATAGAATTGAAAAAGATAAAAATCTATATAATTCTTTTTTAGAATTACCATACAGAGAAATACTAAATTTTTGGAAACATACTCAAGATGAAACAGTATTTTCAACAAAACACGGCACCAAGGGTGACGAATACAGAAATGTTCTAACTGTTATAGACGATACGGAATGGAAAAGCGAGTATAATTTTAATAATTTTTTTAATAATACAGATGACAATGAAGAAAGAATGCTTAAAACACGAAATCTGTTTTATGTGGAATGCTCTAGAGCTAAAGATCAATTAGTAGTATTAATGTTATCTAAAATAGATGACTATGCTCTTAGAGTAGTGACAACCTGGTTTGGGAAAGAGAATCTAATTGACATTGAAACCTTTATTAAAGAATAAAACTTATCATGAAAATAGCAATATTAGGCTGGGGGTCACTAATTTGGCAACCGAAAAATTTAGATTTTGATAAAGAACTGGATTGGAACAGCGGAGGGCCTTACCTACCCCTTGAGTTTTCCAGAATATCTGAAGATGGTAGGTTAACTCTTGTTATTGACTTAAAGGCAAAAGAAGTTCAAACTTTATTCGCCATTTCGACACATTCAATCCTAAAAGATGCTATTTCAAACCTAGCTATCGGCAGTAACGTAAATAGAATTGGTTATTACGAGAAATCGAATGATACTTTCTCCCCTACTAATTTCACTTGGCAAAAACAAATTAAACAATTGGATAGACCAAACTGCGTCAATTAGCTATTTCACCAAAAACAAAATATGGAATATTTAAAAACTTATTATTCGTTAGAAAAACACTTAGAGGAAACTATAAAGTTTAATCCGCAGTTTGAAATTTTAAATTCCATATGGAAGTTAAACAAAAAGAATCTTAGCGGCGCACTTAGTAATGTCAACCATTATTATCCACATTATAGTCTTCATGATAAGAGTCATTCTGCGACTATTATAAATAACATCGAGCTTTTCTTAGGCGAAGATAGAATTAAGAGATTAAGCCCTACTAACACTTGGCTTCTACTTATGGCGTCTTTTACGCATGACTTAGGAATGGTTATTTTCCAAGAGGTGATAGAAAAAGAATGGAGCTCCACGAATTTTCAAGAATTTTTAAAAGATATAGCAACTTGGGATGATCCTGATCTAGGCAAAAGCGGTAAAATACTTTGCGGATATCATGATAGTTTATCTAAGGGTAAAGATATTGAATTTTCTCCCATTGAAATAAAGAACGCTGTAACACTTGCAGTGGCGGAATATATGAGAAGATTTCATCACAAAAGAAGTTCTGACATGCTAAAAGGTATCGATAAAACATTTCATGATGTTGCGAACGCCTTTTATTCAGATCAAATTCCAAACAGATTACTTTCTTTACTGGGGGATGTAGCTTTTCTTCATGGCGTGGAGTTTTACGAGATCTTCAAAAAATTGGAATTTGAGTCAAATGGAATATCTAATGACAAAATCAATCCTAGATTTATTGCAGCAATGCTAAGACTTGGGGATTTATTGGATATTGACGATGGGAGATTTAATCAATTTACACTTAAGGTATATAATTCGCCAGCTTCGTCACAAGAACATCAAAAGAAACACTCTTCAATAAAACATTTTTTAATTAATCCTGAAGCAATTGAGATTACTGCGGATTGCGGTGAAGATGAAGTTTATAGACTTGCGAGAAGTTGGTTCGATTGGCTAGAGTTGGAGATAGAAAATTTAAATAAGGAATGGTCCAATATTGCGCCAGCTGATCTCGGAGGATCTGCGCCAAGAATTCCTAAAGGTCGTATAAAGGTATTTTCAAAGGGACAAATTATCGATGAACGATTTCTAAATCTTCGTTTCCAAGTTTCAAATCAAAAGATATTCGAAATACTTGAAGGAGGATCCATTTATGATAAAGCTGAATTTACTTTCATAAGAGAGTTGGTCCAAAATGCTTTAGATGCTACTAAAATTCAAATTTGGAGGGAAATACTGAGAGGTACCTACGACTTTGCATTCCGAAAAGCTTTTGAAGATGAAAATCTTACTCATGAGGAAATCATAGAAAAGATTCATTTTCCAAATGATATTCCCGAAGAAATATTAAGTAGCTACAAAATAACATTGAACGTAGCATGGAAATGCGATAAAAAAGACGAATTAATAATAGAGGTAATTGACGAAGGAACTGGTATTGCGGAGGAGGACTTACTTAGAATGACACAAAAAGTTGGGGAAAGTCGGAAAGGCAATTTTGAATATAAGCATTTTCTCGCATCGATGCCTTTTTGGTTAAGACCAACAGGGGCATTTGGAGTGGGACTACAGTCACTCTTTATTATTGTAGATTCATTTAAAGTAGAAACAAAATTTGAAGGAGAGTCAGGAAAGGAGATTATATTTCGTTCCGCAAAGAAGAATAAGTATTCATCATTAAAAGAAAATTTAAACAACATAAGAAGAGGTACAAAAGTTAGTTTAAGTATTCCAACGGCCAGATTTCCAGAAGTATTTGGAACTTCTTTTAATTGGGATATAATTTCAGATTATGATCATTTTAATGATGACTATGGAAACATATATGTCCACAAAATTAAAGCTTATGTTTTTGAAGTGCTCTCACAAGTAAATTCACTAAATGTCAATTTTTTTAGAAAAAAGCTTATAGCACCAAACAACTTAGATCGGATAGAGAGTATCAATTCAAAAGCAATTGTACAGGAAAACATTTCAGCAAACATCTATCTACATGAAGAAAAGATAATTTTTCAATTTTTTGAAAATATTATAGGCTCTGAATTCCATCTTAATTTTTTTAGTAACGAGGGTCAAGATATTGACAGACATGGGCCCATTTATCACGTGGACTATTACGTCCGTGACATTCCGGTCAAAACAAACAGAATAAATTATCATATTTTATCATATACTAAGCTTTGGTGGAACTTTATGAGTCCAGAGTCGGACAAAATATTAAGTCTGACCCGTGAAAAATTCATCAACAAAAATATGTCAAAAATTGAAAAAGAATTTTGTAGCGAAGTTATCCCAAAAGCATTGGAGATAGGAAAAACTTTGCTAAATGAAGTATGGAGTAAGATTAAAATGCAATTTTCCGGCATCAAAACTGATCTCTCCTATCTTTATTTTAAAATTTTGCTAACATATAAAGCGAATGATGTCATATTTGATAAAGTAGATACGGAATTAACAAACCATAAATTAAATACAGATTTTGCTAGTCTTAAAGATAACGAAGCCATTACCTACGAACAGTTTTTTGATTATAAAAATCTAGTAATCCCAATCCCGATCTTTGAAGGTCTAAGCGAAAAAATGACTTTAAAGAATAAGAGAGATCTTATAGAAAATATTGATCTGAAAAACAATTTAATTATTTGGGCCCCCTATTTCTTTCCTCTATACTTACGAAAGAATTACCGGATAACCGAAATCAAATATTATTCAACAGGAAGAATCTTGTATTTAACTTCTACAAAAGCAAAAAGTGATAAAGTCAAAGTCAAAAGTGGTATTGAGCACTATTATTTACAGTTTACCAAAAGCAGCGGCTTATCAGAACGATTTTGGAATTATAGTCTTGAAAAATTTGCTGAAACGTTAAGTGTTTATAACCATTATGGTTCTGGTTTTGAAAACTTTCCATACTTGTCGGATACCTCAATAATTTCTCCATTTTCTAGTAGCAAGGAGTTTGACATTTTTTACGATCAATTAAAACTTGAAAATCAAGGTTACGATTTAAAAGATATAAAGTCAAAAATTCACATGTCGGCTGTAGCTAGTCTTGTTAAAGTCCAACTTTTAAATTGGATAAAAAAGCATCGTCCTGAGGGGACAGGTGAGCGAACTGACAATGAAATTCTATCTTCATATCATGATTTGATTGCTGAAATAGTGTTTGCTAAATTTAAAACAACAAAAGATGCCGATGCTAAATCTCATTAAATCGACTTTGTAATTACGAAACCTTAACAAAATAACATAGGCATAATTATTTGAGCAGGAGGAATTCAAAATGCTTAGGATTTGGATATACAAGCAAGCTGATCAAGACCTAACTTTTAAATAATATTAAAATACAATAATGAAAAATTTACTGGATGACATTAAGAACAGCTATCTGTTGTATGGATTTTATGAAAGATACAGAGCAAAAAGACGTCTTCGTACTATAAAGCGTAATAAGAAGAAGATACCTCCATATTTGCTAAAGGATAACTTTGAACAAGAACTCAATTATAAGCTTTGGTCAACAAAAGGAGCTAGATTTGAAGCTAGTACCAGAAATCTAATTCAGAAAAAATTATCTGCACAATCCGTGGGATTTTTATCGGCATATTTGATTGTCATAAATATTGTACATATATACGATCTTAGTTTCTGGAAGTTGAACGTAACAGCGAACGATGTTGCATTCGCTTCCACAGCTTTTTCTATTCTTATTTTATTATATAGTCAACTTGAAAGTGCCGAGGACCACGGTGTAAAAGCTGAAAAATACCATAGTTGCGCTCTAGAAATAGGCGAGCTATATAATAAACTACGTCTATCTAAAAGCCAGGAAACTGACGAAGAAAAAAGGAAACGAATTCGAGAAATAAGCAACGAATATGATTTAGTACTTCGGAAGTACGACAACCACAAGTCTTACGATCGTGAGAAATTTATGTTGGATAAGTATCATTATCATGGTTTAAACGTCTTTGAACTTCTTTTTGGACAGACTAAATATTACTTTTTGGTGAAATTTAAATATCACCTACTAATATGGGCTCCGCTTATACTTTTCGTAGGTCTTAATATTTTAAAAATTTATGAAGTGATCAAATAATGAAAAAAACACTTTTTACTTATATACCGGTCTTGTACTGTTAATATTAGCTTCATCGAGTGTAATTGGTTTTAGTATTTACAGCTATTGGAAAGGCAGCGGCATTGATGATGACAAAGGTTATAATAGCATAAATGCAGTAATAGCTTTGCTTTCTCTTGCGTTTAGTATCATCACTGTAATATTTGTGTACGCTACCTATCAAAGCTCCTTAACACAGATAAAAGATAATAATAAAAACGTTGAACTTGACAGAGCATTGGATAATATCTATCGCCAACTGGAGTTTACAGGACAAAAGCATTCTGATAAACTTGAGGTGTATTCAAGTATTTTAACAAAGTTGGATGACACCGTAGAAAGCTTATTTTACAATTTACATGGATCAAGAAGATTTTTAGATGATTATTCTAGTGAACTTGAGTTATATATCTGGATAGTTGAAAAACCTACGCTATCTTGGGAAGACAAAAGCTTTTTATTAAACATTGTCTTTAAGAATTATAGCGAAGTAATTAAACGAATGTACCATAAGCTATATACAATAAAAGTTTTTGCTCATGATAGAAATTTGTATAAGAATATTATGGATTTCTTTACCACATATTATGTTGATCAAAATAGTAAGACCGATCCAAATTTTGCCTCATTACCTAAGGAAGAAAAAGAGATTTTTATAAAAGAAAATATGAAAGATGAGCTCTTAACAAAGTTTTTCACTTTGCAAATAGTACTTGAAAAATTGGACTGGATCAAGAATATCGAAAATAACTATAAAATCATCTGGCCAAATGTTCTTTATCCGAAGAAAACAAGTTAGGGTATTTCAACTCAAAAGAGTTGAAGCGACTAACGAATACTATATTTTGGTTTCAGGTTTTTGAAAAGTTAGTACAACTTATCGTTTATACTCCAATTGATTAATTTTGCCAAATTGAATATAATGCGTTTTTTGGTCTTTGAGAATAATCAAAAGAGCGTGTAATTTTTACATTTAGTAAGAAAAGATCAGGAAAATATGGAATGAAGGATCAATCAATAAATAAAATCAGCGTGATATTAGAGGAATTGAAGAAATCGCAAATTGTTGATTTCAAAAAGAGAAAGGTATAATTGTTTAAAAGATCTTAAATTCTTAGGCCCTTTATATTATAAAAAATGAATATTGAACATTTATTTACAGAAAAAACGACAATCAATTTGTCTGTGGTCAAATTGCATAATCAAAAAATAAACAAAACTATTTTTAATCAACTAATTACGCTATCACCGTTTAATCGAATTTTTAGCCTAGGAGAGTCCGTCAAATTTTTGGGGTTCGTAAACGACAAAATCCAATGGATACTATGGACAGATGATATTTCAATTTACAAATATCAATTACGAAAACTAAAGGAATTTTGTCATTTTGACCTCGATAGTGGAGAAATATCGGATTTTACAAAGATATATCCCTACTATGAATTGCAGTATTTCAATAAATCCTCCTATAGAGACGATACATATGACGAAGTTGAAAAATTATATCTCATTTTAAGTCAGGAAGAAAGATCGCGACTTGAAGAAAAACAAAGGTTCATCGTAGAAGTTATTGATAAACTAACTCAACGTCAAATTTTCATTTAACACTTTATATAGAGAAATGTACTCAAAAAAATATGTAAAACAGAAGAGTATTATTTATGAGCTTTATGCTTTTTAGGGTGTTTAAATAATGTAATAAATTGTTTATGCAAGGACGTTTAGAACAACTGTTCAACGAATCAATAAATATCTTTTTCACCAATGAAATCGATAATATAATAGATAATGTAGCAGAAAGAAATCTGTGCGGAAGACTTGCAATTTATATGACATCGTTATTGAAGAAGTATCGTCTCGACGATTATTTCGCAGATCCAGAGTATAATCGAAAACAAGGAGGACGGGTTAAAACCGTTCTTGATGGTGACGAAAACATTATTTCTATTCAATGTGATTTAATTTTACACAGTAGAGGGCGGTTCATTAAAAATAATAATTTGATTGCTATTGAAATGAAGAAGTCCTATCGTCCGGAAACTGAGAAAATATCCGATAGAAAAAGATTAAGAGCTATGACAAAAGACAGTTATGATGGAATCTGGTCTTGGAATGGTGAAGCACATCCTGAACATGTTTGCGGTTATTTAGTGGGCATATACATGATAATCAACAATACGGAAAGATCGTACTCACTTGAATATTATCAACATGGAGAACTTATCAAACAAAATACTCTATTTTTTTAACTTCTTTGAAGTACAAATAGCATCTATAATTAAAAAAGCCTTTGCAAAACTAATAATTTTAGTAAATTAGCATTCGATATTTATTTTAGTACAAACTCCATGACAATAACAGATCTTGTCCAAAAGTATCATGCAGATAGAGAAGTCTATTTGAAAGCGAATTATAATGAAACATAGTTACATGCGAACTTTATAGATCCCCCGTTTGAGTTGTTAAGTCGGGATATAAAAAATAGTCAGGGCAAATCCAGCAACGAAAGACATAAAAAAAGAAGAACGCAACCTCATTTTTCAATATATTTGCCAATATATGACAAGTCATTATTTTAATAATGGAAAGTAAATTTGGACATAAGATAAGAACAGCAAGAAGTGACAAAAATATACTTCTAAGGGAGCTTGCTCCATTATTAGAGATGGATACCGCGCAACTGAGTAAGATTGAGCGTGGAGAAAGACAGGCGAAAAAAGAAACGGTTCTTAAGATAGCTCAAATACTAAAATTAGATTTAGATGAGTTGTTAACACTTTGGCTAGCTGACCAAATTTGTGAAGTAGTAAAAAACGAAAAAAATGCACTATTGGCGATGATGGTAGCGGAAGAAAGTGTAAAATATTTAAAAAAATGACAAAAAAAACAAACGGTGTACTAGATATAGATCTCACAAATGTCTCTCCAGAACATGGACTAATGGAAGGATCAAATAGAGAAAACAACCCTTATTATAATTCATTCAATCAAAAAATAATTATTGATAGTCAATATACCCCGCAACAAAATAATTTTGACCCTATTACAGGTAACTCTAAGATCGCAAATGGCGATTGTGAGAGTTTAATGTCAAGTATCGAAAACGAGAGTGTAGACCTTATTCTTACCGACCCTCCTTTCAACTTAGGTTCCTTTATGCACAAGAGGGGTACCAATCTCGTTAAAATGCGAGAAAATCAATTTGCATATGCAGGCTGGGACAATCTAGAATATGATGAATGGTTGATGAAAATGAGTGCCTTTTTTAAACAAAGCAATCGCATTTTACGTAAAAGAGGTAGCCTTTTATTGTTCATGTCATTAATGAAGATTGAATCAATTATTAACCTAGCTGAAGAGAATAATTTTTATTACAAAACTGTAGGAATTTGGCACAAAACTAATCCAATGCCAAGAAATATGAATTTGCACTTCGTAAATTCAACTGAAGCTTGGGTTTATTTTGTCAACGAAGGGACTACCGGTACGTTCAACAATGATTCAAAAGTCCTACATGATTTTATAGAATCATCTTTGACAACTAAAAATGAAAAAAAATTCGGCAAACATCCTACCCAGAAGCCTTTAAGTGTCTTAAATCACTTCACAAAAGTGCTTTCAAATGAGGGTGATGTTGTCTGCGACCCATTTATGGGTAGCGGATCGACTGGTGTTAGTTGCGAGATAAATAACAGGAAATTCCTTGGGATTGAACTGGAAAAAGAATATTACGATATTTCTAAAAATAGAATACAAGATATAGCTAAAAGATGAGAGTAGTTGATTTATTTGCGGGAGTTGGGGGACTTTCGTTTGGCTTTACAATGGCTAATTTTGAAACTGTTTTTGCAATTGAACATGATAAATCAATTGCGAATACTTATAAATTAAACCATCCCAATACTGATGTTTTTTCATCTGATATCGAACAGTTGAATTTAGAAAATCTAACAGAAAAATATAAAAATATCGATGTAATAATTGGAGGGCCTCCATGTCAAGGGTTTTCCCAGAAGGGAAAGAGATTAAGTCTAGATGATGAAAGAAATTATCTCTTTAGATATTTTATTGATTTCGTAAAAGCATTTAAGCCTAAATATTTTTTATTGGAAAATGTGCCTAATATAACCACAACATCAGATGGTTTCTTTAAGAATGAAATTATTTGTACATTTAACGAGCTAGGATATGAAGTTGATGTTGATATCTTAAAAGCTTCAGATTTTGGGGTACCTCAAAATAGGAAAAGAGCTTTTTTTCTAGGGAAAAAGGGAACAGAAAAATTATTATTGCCAAAAACGAACAATAGGAAAACGTCTGTCGCAGAAGCCATTTACGATTTGCCGAAGATTAATTCCGGTGAGGGGAAAGAAGTCGATGATTACCCTTGCGCACCTTTATCAGATTATCAAAAATTAATGCGAAAAGGGTCTAAAGGAGTTTATAATCACCAAGCAACAAAACATAGTGAATTGGCTTTAAGAAAACTTTCAATGATACCTAAAGGTATGGGAAAAGAAGTTTTGCCTAAAGAATTATTAACAAAATCAATTTATTCTGGTACATGGACTAGGCTTAAAGAAGATGGATTGGCTCCAACTATTACAACGAGGTTCGATACTCCATCTTCAGGAATGTTTACACATCCGATTCTGGATAGATGTATAACAGTTAGAGAGGGTGCTAGATTACAGTCTTTCCCAGATAGATTTATTTTCTATGGGACCAAATCTTCTCAGTTGAAACAAGTTGGAAATGCAGTGCCACCGTTATTGGCATATTCTATAGCTAAAGTGATTAAAAAAGATAACGATAATGAAAACTTATCCAAGTAACTATAAAGAAAGGAATGAGATTAATCTCAGACAAGGTATTAAATCCTCATTAGGAGAGATCAAAGAATTATTTGCTTTGGTTTATACATTATATCTATCTGATAATAAAAACCCCTCACTCCTATATTCTAAAGAAGTAGCTACACCCAATACCCAAATTGAAATTCAAGACGGACTTTTTCAAAGTGTTAAAAATTTCTTTGGACATTTAGTTATTGACGAAGCAACCCTTAAAATAGCTATTAATACAAACCCTCTTTTTAAGGCTCAGATTGAATCTCTTCAAGTCACTTTAGAACTATTCTGGAAGCTAGGAAAAGTAGCATTTATCAACAATCCCGGAGAAAACACTCGTGAAAGAACAGGTGGAAAGAGATTTGACAAAAAGATTGATTTCTCGACCAATCTTATCTTGCTGGATAATGCTTTGTCGGAAAAGGACAACACCATTTCTAATGAGCTAAAGGAGATTTTATACAACTGGATCCTAAAGACACCAGGATATGTCCCTAATATCAATATCTATAGGAAAATACAATCGGTTTTGACTATTTTTTCAGAAGAAACCCAATTCAAAGTCAGAAAAGGTGATGGTGCAGAACTCTTGTTTCAACAAGAGGGAATATATGAGGAAATAGGAAAAGGCAATACGGTAGATGATAGAGACAGTAGAGAACCAGTAGGTCCATTCAGAATCTTAAAATCATTTGTAAAATCGGGGCTACATCGGTTTATAAAAGAAGATGGGAATAATGGTTTTGGCCTTAGGAATCCCGCTGATTTGATAGGTTTTCAGAACTATGCTAAAACTGTCGAAACATCTTTAAATCTTATCCCAAAAAGAACAGTAATTTACCAGACTGAAGAGAATAACAATCAGCTTGAAGACCTCCTGCCATCACAGGATTTTATTGATATTTCTCATCAAATTATTTTTTACGGTTCTCCTGGGACAGGAAAAAGCAGGGAAGTGGAAGGATTGACAGATGGCCATAACAGAACTAGAATAACCTTTCATCCTGAGACGGATTATCATTCTTTTGTAGGAAGTTATAAGCCTGTAATGGACGGAATCAACATCAAATATGAATTTGTTCCGCAAGCATTTACAAAAGCATATTGCAATGCTTGGCTAAATCCTGAACAGCCATATTTTCTAATCATTGAAGAAATTAACAGGGGAAATTGTGCTCAAATTTTCGGAGACTTATTTCAATGTTTAGATAGGGATGATAATGGCTTTTCAAAATATGAAATTACCTGTGATAAAGATCTAGCCATATATCTAAAATCGCAATTTGAAAAATCGCCTAACCTAGAAGCAGTAGCGAATTATAAAGCGTTTATCAAAACCGATGATTTTGATAAAATCCTCTTGCCAAATAATTTGTACATTTTGGCAACTATGAATACATCTGACCAATCTCTATTTCCGATGGATAGCGCTTTCAAAAGACGTTGGGATTGGGAGTTTGTACCAATCAATTATGATGATGCGAACTCTTTAAACATCGTTATCGGAGATAGTACATATAACTGGGGTAAATTTATTGAGAACATCAATCCGAAAATTAAAGAACTAACAGGTAGTGAAGATAAACAGCTCGGAAATCGCTTTGTAAACCCAAAAGATAAGAATATTACCTTTAACCAGTTTAGGTCTAAAGTTCTATTTTATTTATGGTCAGAGGTCTATAAAGATGAATTTGGAACCCAAAGTTCTATCTTTAAATATGAAAAAGAAGAAAATAATGTAGTCGATTTCCAATTTGGAGAGCTTTACGCCCCCAATTCTATCGAGATTATCAAAGCATTTTTATCTTTCAACGGAATTGAGCCTGAGCAATGATAATATTATTTGAAGAATATCATTATAAAACAGAATACCTCTCAAAAGTTTTGACAGAGAGGTATTATTTTCCTATCAATGGTATTTACTCAAAAATTAATTTCGTCGGTTATTATTTCAATCCCCAAATAAATGACGGAAAGGGAGATGCAGTAATTATTTTCCCTAAGGTTTTCATTGATGAAAATAATTTGGCTTTTGATGAATTCACACCAGAGTCTTTAATTAGCCCAACATGGGAAACGATGAATAGGCTAAAAGAGACAGGGAAAGATAAACTGATTTTTGAAATTTCGACTTGGCTCTATCGAGCTATTCAGCAGTTTAACAAAAGACATTTTTATAATTCCATTTCGGAGAGTCAGTTTATAAATCAGATTGTAACCAACCTTCAAGAAAATTCAAATACTGAGCTTGACATTATTCTGGCTTTATTTAATTTTCATAAAGAAAATCAAGATCTTTTCACTTTCATATCAAAAACAGCACATTCGCAACAGAACAAAATAAACTGGCACAAAACAATTAATAAAAAACAACCGGTTATTAAAAATAATCAACCTATCTATGTTAATTTAGCAACGACTAGAAAGAGAAGAAATGATGACGAAGAGCTCCTCATACTTTTCTATTCAACACTTAGTTACGTTCGAGAAAAGTATGCCTTTAATCTTCAGATACCGCAGAATTATGATCTAATCAAAGGGCATCAATTTTCAACAATTTTAAGAAAGGGTTGCAAACTTCTAAAAACTATCAGATATAAATATTTCTCTGATAAAATGATAGGTTTGTATAATCTACTTTTTACATATTTCGAAAGAAGTGAAAAAACGCATTCTAAAAAACAAATTGAAGAAATTCTACTTATCAAGGATTTTAATATTGTATTTGAAGATATGATCGATGATTTAATCGGAGATAGTGACATATTATATGATTTAAAAAATCATGCCGATGGAAAGCAGGTAGATCATATCTACAGATATAAATCATTGCTGATTGAAGATGAAATCTATTTTGTTGGTGATAGCAAGTACTATAAGTCTCAAAACAATATAGGTAAAAACTCAAAAGCTAAGCAATTTACCTATGCGAGGAATGTCATCCAATATAATATTGATTTATTTAATCGAGGCAGCCTAGACAAAAGAATCCGCTACCGCGAAAACGAGACCGAAGGGTATAATATAACACCCAATTTTTTCATATCTGCGCTCGTAAATAAAGAATTTGATTTCTCTAAATCGGATTTAAATGAAACAGGAAAACCAATTGTGCAATATCATTTTGAAAATAGGCTCTTTGATAGAGATACACTATTCGTTCAATCGTACAATATCAATTTTTTATTTGTACTCTCTGCTTATTTATCTAGAAACACAACATTAAAGAGCAACTTTAAGAAAGATACGCATAAGATCTTTCGAGATAAGCTTGTAAATTATATCAATGAAAAATATCAATTTTATAAAGTAACGCCAATTGAGGAGGACTTCATTGATAAATACTTTAAATTACTTAATGGCAAGATTTACAAGCCATCACAATTCAACAAAGAATTGATTTTAGCATTTGAAAAAGGATCAGATATTATTAATATCATAGACCATATAGAACACGATTTGGAAACTAAGTACGAATATAAGCTGAATTAAAAAGAGTTATTATATAGGTAGGGATTTACGATTTCACCCATATCTAATTTTTCTATTTATAACCTCAACTTAAATCATGACCATCAAAGAAGCAATATTAAAAAGTTTAGAAGATATAAAAATCCTGACCAATCATAGTGCTGTCACGAAACATATAATTAGTAAAGGTTATTATGATTTCAGTAACGCACAGACGCCCCAAGCCACTGTTTCTGCACAGTTAGGGAATTTTATTCGCGAGGGTGATGTACGTGTCAAACGTGTTAGTAAAAAGGGATCCACCTACGCTTATTATCTAAGCAAATACGAATCTTTGATTGATCAAGATCAATTAGCAGGAGACTCAACAGTTGCAGAGAAAATAAATCCTAAGAATACTTATTCGGAACGAAGTCTTCACAAGCTATTGGCCAGTTATTTAAAATCATCTGGTGTATATACAAAGACAATCTTTCATGAGCAGTCGAATGCCAAAGACAACAATCAGGTCTGGACACACCCAGACATGGTAGGTATTGACTTCCTGAAGCTAAAAAATTCGAACAGCCAAAAACTGCTGAAATCAATTAATAAGGCTGATACCTTCAAATTGCGAGCCTATGAGCTCAAAAGGGAGATCAATAGTGACAACGATTTAAAAAAGGCCTACTTCCAGGCTGTTTCTAACTCGAGTTGGGCAAACTATGGTTATCTGGTGGCATTTGAATTTGGAGTTAGCCTACACGAAGAATTGAATAGACTCAATCAGTCTTTCGGCATCGGAGTGATCGAACTAGATGCAAACCCTTATTTAAGCAAAGTCCTCTATCCTGCCCGCTTTAAAGAAATTGATTTTAAAACGCTAGACAAACTCTGTGAAATGAATGCCGAATTTGGCAGATTTATCGAACATTCAGAAACGGTACTATCCGCCGAAGACCGTTTTTATAATGCTGTGGAAAAGGAATTCGAAAACTATTGCGATACGGTATTTGAAAATGATACGGAAGTAAACGAATATTGTGAAGACAATAAAATACCGTTTTATGTTGGAGGTGTTTAATCCTCCAACAATTAATTTTATAATTTAAACTTTGGCGTCTTCTCAGTTGCAATCACATTTTGATATCAAGGCAAAATTGATTCATGAAAATCGTCCACTTTACCAAAAAGATAATTAGCGATCGATGCACTATTTTTGACATCATCTTCCCTGCGTACAAAAAGCTTGATATACCCGAAGAGCGAACCGCAGCCGGCAGTTTCGAACAGCGAACGGAGTCGTTGATCATGCTCAATATCATAATCCAAAAATGCGGTGACTCGGTCTATCATCAGATATTTTGCGTCTTCTTTTTCCAACCCTACGAGCTCCTTGAGCTTTGTGCCTTCGGGAGTACCTTCATTCGTCAAAAAAAGAAAGGTACGTATCACCCATTTATCACCGTGATAGCTCACCAGAAAATAGCCAACCTTGTGCCGGGCATAATAACAGGCGATGAGTACCTGTCCACGATAGACAATTACCTCCGGTTTACCGTGAATAAAAGTCTTAGCAAGATAAACCTGTACGTAGCCTTTGGGACTATAGCTGCGCTCCTCAAAAAGATTGAGCGCATGATGCTGCAGATATATTAAACGACCAAGTGGTGCCATTTTTCGAGCAACACGATATAAGATTGTTAAGGATATTAACAGACCGCGGAACAGAATACTGTGGTGTAAGAGATCAGCACGAGTATCAGCTCTATTTAGCAATCGAAGATATAGATCATACGAAAACCAAAGCAAAAAGCCCCCAAACAAATGGCATTTGTGAACGTTTCCATCGCACTATTCAAGATGAGTTTTATGCAGTTGCATTCAGAAAGAATGCATATTCCGGTGATATTGACCCCTTTCCGGCGATACTGACCCCTCAGATTTTGGTTATCTGGGGATTATTACCAATAGCCTGACAATATTACCTTTTTTTTCTTAGACTTTCACCCTTAAGTTC